>Ga0315280_10009395_pt1 | contig 12566 bp, 10 predicted proteins | sample YL17G06_40_MG_FD_203697 | JGI IMG/M metagenome (GOLD analysis project Ga0315280, IMG submission 203697) | Sediment microbial communities from Yellowstone Lake, YNP, Wyoming, USA - YL17G06_40 | ecosystem: Environmental > Aquatic > Freshwater > Lake > Sediment | place: USA: Wyoming | collected... | reverse complement strand
TTGGAGACGGAAAAGTGGAAACGCGATGCGGCGGAAGCTGCGGCGAAACTCGTGCGGGACGAAATGGTGGTCGGGCTTGGCTCCGGGACAACGGTTGCGGAGATCATCCGGGCCTTGGCCAAACTTAACCCCAAAGCGACTTTCGTCCCGAGTTCTTCCATCACCCAGCGACTGGCGAGCGATCTGGGCCTGAAATTGAGCTCACTCGACGTCCACGACAAACTTGACCTTATGGTGGACGGGGCGGACGAGGTCGACTCGGATTTCAACATGATAAAGGGAGGCGGAGGGGCTCACACCCGGGAGAAAATTGTCGCGGGGGCCGCAAAGCGCGTGGTCATCGTCGTCGATCGGACCAAGCTCGTGAAAAAGCTCGGTGAGCGCGCGCCGGTTCCGGTTGAGGTTATACCTTTTACACGCGATTACACGGCGCGGAAACTCGCCGAGCTCGGGGGAGAACCTAAGCTCAGGGGGGCTGCGAGCGGGAGCCCTTTTGTCACGGACGACGGCAACTACATTCTGGACGTGAAGTTCCACTCCATCCCCAAGCCGGCGGAACTTGAACAAAAAATCAACCGCGTCTCGGGCGTTGTCGAGAACGGGATCTTCGTGGACGTGGCAGACATGGTGCTTGTGGGGCACAGCGGTGGCTGTAAGACCCTACGAACTAAAAAGGACTTTTTAGAATTCTTAGGCGCTTGAGAATAGGTTTATACAAGAGCAAAATCACGACAGCAGGGACGGCAAAAAAGATTCTTACCTACAGTGGCATGTATGAAACCCTGCGTGTAAAACTGGGTGGGAAATTCACCGTACCGCCGCTCAAATTATTTTTGTGATTATTGCGAACACGTTAAAACTCGCAACTCCGAACAACACACCTATTGTACTCCATGTTGTTTTCCAGTGGTATAAAATAAAAGTGAACCCAGTTTAATAACCTACGGACGAGGGGTCTTCTTTCCTCCCGGGAGGGTTGAAACCGTTGATTACTTTCGGTGATTACTGAAAAGTGACGAAAAAAACGCCAAATAATCGGCCCAGAGAGGTATTTGGCTGCGTTGAGGGGCTCTTTAAATAGTTTAAATATTACTTTCGGTGACCCCTCCTCCAAAGCAACTTAAAGGTTCACTTAAATCATCCAACTGGGATCAAATTGAAAAACGAGCTAACAACGTTGTTGAACCATTGGGGCGTTGAACATCGGATTGAGCATGACGAATTTGTCCTGAAAGGATCAAAATTGAGAATTCGCTTCCCATCTGTAAATGAAGATATCGCTTATCTCTTAGGATTTCTTTGTGGGGATGGATGTTTGGGGAAGCCCCAACCAAGAAAGGTGGGAGGGGCCAGGTATAAAACCTCGATATGCTTTTCTGGTTCTGAAAGAGGAAAGTCACAAGCCCAGTACATTTGTGATATTTTCAGAAGGCACTTCAATTATGTGCCTCGGGCATTTAATAGAAAAAGAAAAGGGGGAAAGGGTTGGCTCAGTATGGAAATCAATAGTGCCGTGATTTACGCTTACTTTTGCCGTCTAGGTCTGCCAACAGGAGAAAAGTATGGAAAGCTCAAAGTGCCGCCAGTTGTATGCAAAAAAGCCTTATTCAAAAAATTCTTGCGAGGTCTAATAGACTCTGATGGACATATTGAAAAAAATGGTAGGATTGTGATAGTTCAGAAAGATGTAAATTTTCTGACTCAGGTGCGAGAATCATGTTTGAAATTTTTGAATTTCAAATTTTCAATTCCTCAACCAAACAGTAAGAAAGTGGGTGACCGAACTTACACATGGTATTACATTCTAACTTTTAAGGCCGAACGACTGGCGACTAGAAATTTTTTAGCAGAAACATCACCGATTGAAATGGAGCGATTTTAAGCCAAAAAGTGATACAACTATTGTATGCCGGGGTAGCTCAGTGGTAGTAGCGCCAGACTCATAGTCTTAATGCGTGGCTGTGAGTGCTGACTTGCTGGATGATGGGAAATCTGGAGGTCGCGAGTTCGAGCCTCGCCCCCGGCACTATTTATCATGTGCAATAACTCTGACTATCTCTATTGACAAAGATAATACGAAGCTCCTCAACAGTGGGGGGCATTTCTCAGGATTCGGATGGCTGATGCTAATATTTTTATAATGGTGTGATGGAGTGGTGAGAGGCGTAAACTATGCTGAAAACTCCAATCGTGCTCGTGAACTTCAAAACGTATACGGAGGCTACTGGCGAGAATGCTGTTAAGCTGGCAAAGTTGATATCTGAGATAAGCGGACGAGGTGGTGTTTCAGCGGCCGTGGCCCCGCAGACGGTAGACCTAGCTACCATAGCGAAAGAAGTTGATATCCCCGTTTTCGCACAGCACATTGACCCAATAAAGCCCGGCAGAAACACCGGTTTTATCTCCCCTGAGTCCGCCAAGGCAGGCGGGGCAGTCGGGACGCTGGTGAACCACTCGGAACACAAACTCCCACACGATCAAGTTAAAGCTGTGGTGACAAGGGCAAAGGAAGCGGGACTCCACACGGTGGCCTGCACTGCCGACATGGAGGAGAGCAGGAAGATAGCCGAGTTCGCGCCAGACATGATTGCAGTAGAGCCGCCAGAGCTCATAGGTTCAGGCATCTCGGTGTCCAAGGCCAAGCCAGAGGTAGTGAAGAACTCTGTGAAAGTTGTCAAGGAGATAAATCCAGCCATAAAAGTCCTCTGCGGAGCTGGCATAACATCCGGTGAGGACGTCACAAAGGCGCTGGAACTTGGGGCTGAGGGAGTTTTAATAGCATCTGGCGTTATCTGTGCGAAGGATCAGCGGGCGGCCTTTCAAGACATCGTGAATGGCGTGCTCAAGTTTAAAAAGCGATGAACGTCGAAGCAATGGGAGAGCTTTTTTTAAGCACTTTTACGTTTTGAACCTAGGCAGACCTAAAATATTCGTGGATGAATTTTAAAGGTATTCATGTTCACTAATGTATGGTGCCCCGGTAGCTCAGTTGGTATAGAGCGATCGCCTTGTAAGCGATAGGTCGTGGGTTCAACTCCCACCCGGGGCTCCACGATTTTTGACAGGGGGGCAGAATCGCAACAAGTCGTGGGATCGTAACCCACCAGCGGCTCCACTTTTTCAACTGTTAGTTATGTCGGAAAAGCTGGCTCGTATTGAACTCCTAATTCCTTACAGATTGATTCAACTGTCGAGCACGTCTTCCGCCACCACTCTGAATTCATGCTGACAAGAGCCGGCAATCGCCCCGCCAATCCCGGTCTCTCCTGTTCGACCAAAGGAGCCACTCTATCAAGCACCCAACGCTTCAGGTTGAGCTTATCGTACATCAGCCTGCTTTTAGTTCTCCCGGCAATCTCGATAATTCGCCTCAGGCTATCCTCATTATCGTTCACTTCAGGGATGATTGGGCCGAGGAAAATCCATGTTTTGACACCACGGGACGAAAACTCACCCAGAACTTGGGCTCTGGCGTCCGGGGCCGATGCCCGTGGCTCAATTTTACTCGCAAGCCCTCGATCCATCGTGGTTATCGTCACGCCAACATCGAATTTTTCTGGGACAATCAGGTCAGCGTCTCGTAAAACAAGACTTGACTTTGTCTGAATCGAGACCGGAAAACCGTGCTTGGATAATATCTCGATACACTTTCGGGTGAGTTCGAGCTTTGCCTCAAGCGGCTGGTAGGGGTCGGTCACCGTGCTCACTCCCACTATGCCCTTGGGTTTTTGTCGCACCTCACGTTCCAACACTTCAACGATGTTGGACTTTGCCCGAACGAACTTCCCCCAGTTCAGTCCCATCCACTCGTCACGAAAAGTTGACGGAGAATAGCAGTACCCGCAAGCGTGCTCGCAGCCCAAGTAAGGGTTCAGCGAGTACTTCAGCCCGGGAAGTCTGCTGGGAGAGAGGGCGGTTTTGCATTCTATCGACGAGTATTCGGCGCTCATGCTACAAACTCCGTTATCTTTTTCTGAAAGATGGCACGCTTCAGAATTTCACTTGTCTCAATCCACTTGCGGAGTGGGACGGTGAGTTTAGTTTGCGCGTAATTCAATGCTGCTTGAAGAGTGTCGAACTTTTGCGGCTCGAGCTGAAGTGTTTTCCGGACGTTCTCGCGGGTGAACCAGACCCCCACAGGCAGGATATAACCCGGATGAATCTCGCGCAACACGAGCGCTGAGGCCTGCCTTCCCTCTTGGTTCAATTTTTCCGCTACAGCGACCCTACAGGCGTAATAGCAGCCGCCGATGTCAGGATAAGTTTTTCTCCCCCAGTATGGCTCCCAGTCGCCCATCATCGCTGGTGCGGCAGCTCGCTCCTCTGGATTCCAAGCTGTCCCTGGGAACCAGCATTCAATCCACTCAAAGCTCCACCGCTCGGGCATCAAAACCGCGACGAACCGATTGTCCAAATTATCAAAAGAGTAGACGCGATATTCGTCGATTGTTTCGTGTTCCTTTATTCGGTTGATGAGTTCTTGCGAGAGAATAGAGTCCACAGCGGTTATGCTCCACCGGGTCGGGACAAGCTTTCTTCGCTTGGCGGTGCCGAACATCCCCAAACTGAAGGCCCGCTGAATCCTGGTAACCAAGACGTCGTCATCATAGAGCCCGACTACCGCATCAACAGATTTCAAGTCGCGATCGTAAAATGCGTCCTCTATGCGGTGGTCGACGCTCACCTCCGACGCTGTGAAGCTCCTGAGGGGCGCGGATGGGCCAAAGGGTTGGGTTTCTCCGCTCAAGGTTATCACTTTGTTGGGCACCCGCGTGAGCGTGATTTCGGCATCGACGGATCTTTTTCCCATCGCCAGCTCTTGGAGCGAATCCAGCAACCTTCCACCTGTCCTAGCGTCTGATACACTTGCTCGCACCTTCCCCCGAATTAAGGCAAATCGGTAGTCGATGATATCTTGAATTCCTTTTCCAACCCACAACTCTGGAGTGTCGAGGATTTCAGTATCCCCGCTGAAGGGCGGCACCATGGGCCCGATGTACACCTTCGGGTAACCTATGCGGCCCACAAACACCCCGGGGGGCGTGGAACCTTGAATGTGGGGTGAGGTGATGCGCAGGCTGGAGCGAGCAAGCGACTGGGCCTTGGCGATAATCGGGCAATGAAGCTTGCCGCACAGCATCCGCCCGCCCCTGCAGAGCAGACAAATGGAGCTGGAGGGAACCCTGGTTACTTTGATTTCCCTAAATGCCGTGAGTTCGCTCGTTTGTTCAGGCGAAATCACATCGCTGAGCCATTTGACCTGAGAGGAAAACATATCCCTAACCTCACTACAAACTTGACACGCAGCAGAACTTTAACGCTTTTCTAAAATGCGTGCAGAAACTAGGCTCAGCGGGATTTGCCGGTGTTTCGGGTTCGAGTCCCTATATCTCTACACGAGTAAATTTGAATTTGATTTAAAAATATTTTTAAATTCCAAAAAATAAAAAGAACCCTAGCTTTACTTTTGTCTCAACAAGGAATAAATTTGAATTTGATTAAAAATTTAAATGGGGCGTTTAACAGAAGTTTAACCGATGAAGATGAAAACTACGTATGCTAAAGAAAAATTGGTGACCCTGGCGCTGGCGTTTCTTGCATTTACTGTACTAATATTTGGTACGAGTTCGGTGAAACAGCTGAGTGCGGCTTCTGATAATCTCCCCCCAGAGAATCGCGCCACTACAATAATCACTATTTTCCCTTCGAGTTTTACCCTTCAGAGCGGAATATCTACAACCCTAACCGCAACGCTGACTTCAGAAAATCTCGCCCTAGCTGGCAAAACTATCACCTATAATGCTGGTTTGGGTAGCGTTAATCCTAGGAGTGGAGTGACCGACAACCTTGGGCGAGCCATAGTCACATATACTACCCCAACTACCACCACAGAGAAATGGGACAACATCTGGGCAACGTTTGCCGGCGACAACCAATATCAAGCAAGCGTAGGGTATTCAATCGCGCACGTTTTGCCTGAAAACATACCTCAAAACACCCCGCCATCTGCAGCTTTTACATATTCGCCAGCTTCGCCCACGACCGACAACACGATCCAGTTCACAGACCAATCCACGGATAATGACGGCACGATAGTTTCTTGGTACTGGAACTTTGGGGACGGGACGACGAGCACCCTAAAGAACCAAACTCGCAAATACTCCAACCCGAGCACGTACGCCGTAGTGCTCACGGTCACCGATAACGGTGGCGCTTCCGATGCCGAAAACAAGTTAATAACTGTTAATTCTGTAATGCTAAAAGTTCCGACATCCCTATCGATCTCACCGTCGAGCTTTACTATCCAGAGCGGGAGTTCCACAACATTAACCGCAACATTAAAGGACAACGCCAACAACCCCCTTGCCAACAAGACGATCGGTTGGAGCAAGACCGCCGGGAGCTTGTCGGCCACTAGTGGTACGACCAACTCCTCTGGACAGGTTTCTGTCACCTACACAGCACCTACAGTCACAACCCAGACATCAGTGACGGTGACTGCATCATTCGCGGGCGATAACCAGTACCAAGCGAGCACGGGATACTCGTACGGCGCGATAACGGTGGAGAACGAAAATGTTAAAACATCGACGACTCTTTCGGTCTCTCCTTTGAGCTTCACCTTGTCGCCAGGAGGTACCAAAACCCTGACCGCAACATTAAAGGGCATCGCCAACAACCCCCTTGCCAACAAGACAATCAGTTGGAGCAAGACCGCTGGGAGCTTGTCACCTACTAGTGGTACGACCAATTCCTATGGCCAAGTCACGGTCACCTATACCGCGCCTACAGTCACAACTTATACTTCGGTGACAATAACTGCGTCCTTTGCTGGTGACAACCAGTACCAATCGAGTACCGGTCTCTCCCAATGTAATGTATATCCGAGCACAACCACGACCTCGACCCAACATGTCCCGATCACCATCAACGACAACAGCCAGTTTGATAGCGCTCACGGTGTCACATCGGGTTCTGGAACAGCGAGCGACCCCTACATCATCGAGAACTGGGCAATCAACGCTTCGGGCGCAAATGGAATATACATTCAGAACACGACCTCCCACTTCATCATCCGAAACTGCTTGGTCGAGAACGGCACAAGTTCTGGAAACTACACTTATGACGGAATCTACTTGTCTAATGTAATCAACGGAAAAATAGAGAACAACAACTACTCGAACAACGACACCTGCATCTACCTGTACTACTCGCCCAACAACAACCTGACCAACAACACATGCAGGAACAACGCCTGGGGCATCTACCTTTACTCTTCATCTTACGATAATCTGATTGGTAACACCTGCTCGAACGACAACCCCGGCGGCTACGGTATCTTCCTATCCGAGTCGTCCAACAACAACAACCTGACCGGCAACAACTGCTCGAACAACAACTCTGGCATCAGCCTGTACTCCTCGTCCAACAACACCCTAACAAACAACACCTGCTCGAACAACGGCAACGGCATCGAACTAGGCGACTCGTCCAACAACACCCTGACCAACAACAACTGCTCTAACAACTTCACGTACGATGGTGGGTACGACCGCGGCATCCTCCTAGAAGGTTCCGACAACAACACCCTAACCGGCAACACCTGCTCATACGACAACTCTGGCATCAGCCTGTACTCCTCGTCCAACAACACCCTTACCAACAACAACTGCTCGAACAACAACTACGAGAACAAACACTACTACAATGGACTAGAGCAAGCGGGCTACGGCATCTTCCTATCCGGGTCGCCAGGCAACAACCTGACCAACAACAACACCCTTACCAACAACAACTGCTCGAACAACACCTACGGCATCTGGCTGGAGGGGTCTTCCAACTACAACACCCTAACAAACAACACCTGCTCGAACAACTACTATGGCATCTACATCTACATTTTCCATACGGATAACAATCGCATCTATCAAAACAACTTCGTAAACAACACGAACCAGGCGTATGATCAATGCTCGAACTTCTGGGACAGCAACGGTAAGGGGAACTACTGGAGTGACTGGCAGTCCCCCGATGCCAACAATGATGGAATAGTGGATAATGCAAGGTCAATCACGGGTGGAAGCAATAAGGACCACTACCCACTCGTAATTTCAATCAGAACCGCCACAGCTCTGGCGATCACCCCCTCGAGCTTCACCCTTCAATCCGGTAATTCAACGACCCTAACATCAACGCTCAAGGACAATGCTAGCAACCCACTTGCCAACAAGACCATGACTTGGTTTGCCGGTTTGGGTAACATCAGTCCGGGTAGTGGGACGACTAATAGCGCCGGGCAAGTTTCAGTTACCTACACTGCCTCGATCACTATCAATAGATTGGATAATATCTTGGCAACGTTCACCGGCGACAACCAATACCAAGCGAGCTTCGGGTACTCATTCGGCACGATAACAGCGGAGAACGGAAATGTTAAAACATCGACGGCCCTCTCCATCTCCTCATCGAGCTTCACCCTTTACCCCGGCGAGAACAAAACATTCATTGCTACGTTGAGAGATGAAAACAACAACGCGCTTGCAAATAAGACCATAAATTGGGGTGCAACGGCTGGAACCCTTTCTGCATCGAGCAGTACGACTAACTCCTCCGGCTGGATCTCTGTCATCTATACGGCGTCTCAAGTCACCTCACAAACTGCAGTTACTATAACAGCGTACTTTATGGGCGACAATCAATACCAAGCAAGCTACACGAGTTCATACGGAACCATCCTGCCCCAGTCAGTAAAACAATCGACTTCGCTCTCGATTTTCCCATCCTACTTTACCCTCTTTCCCGGCTATTCTGGGCAAGTCCAGTCCATAGTCGCCACGCTGAAAGATGCCAACAACAACCCGCTCTCAAACAGTACTGTCACTTGGTCAGCGACATCTGGCAGCGTCAACCCCTCGAGCAGCACAACCGATGCGTCGGGGCAAGTTTCTGTATTTTACACGGCTCCAACTGTTACCGCCGGTACCTCGGTCACGATCACGGCATCATTTGCTGGCGACAACCAATACAGCTCGAGCAGCGCAACATCCTCCGGGATACCAGCTACTCAAGTCAGTGAAAGCATCTCTGCTTCTACCGGCGGCACTGTCACCGTAAATGTATTCGAAATCAACGTTACTGTTAACGTGCTGGTAGTTTCCCCAAATGCTATTCCTGAAAACATGACCGTAACTGTTCAGCAAATACCTCCAGAGAATGCAGGTGCGTATGTAATGCTGAGCCACATCTTTGACGTCGGGCCCAACGGAACCAATTTCACAACTCCAGCCACGCTTACTCTGCCATACGATGAGAACAAGCTCCCAGCTGGGGTGAGCGAAGATAATCTGGCAATATACTATCTCAATGATTCGGGCAATTGGGAGCGCGTTGGCGGGTATGTAAATAAAGCCACGAAAACCGTTTCCGTACTGATTAACCACCTGAGTAAATACGCGGTTATGGCAGAGACGGCAGCAGCCCCGCAAGTTGGGGGAGGAGTTCCTCTTGCAGCGATATTGGCCGTCTTGGGCGTATCGGCGGCAGCTGCTGCATCGTCGGCTTGGATTTATCTTAGACGAACGCGGGGAGAGGCGACATCTGAACTCATTGAGCACGGGCTCTCAAACATGAAGATTCAGGAAGTGGATATTTTCAGGGTAATCAAGGAACGGAAGGAGTTTACCGTCATAGATCTCATGCGTGAAACTGGATCTTCACAGAATGTCGCATGGCGTGCCGTTCAGAAATTAATTAAAAAAGGGCTCGTACAATCCACAAAAGATGTCAAACTATCCGCAGCCGGGCGTGGCAAGCCAAGCAAAGTTTACAAGTACGTGGGCGATTAACACCAATTGCCGAAGATTTGATAATAGGTAAAGGGCACTCCACTACTTTTTTGTGCTAGCGACGGTATTTTTCACCTTGGGGGGACAACTTTGTGCGCGAATGAGACCTACAACTTTGAAGAAGCGAGTGTCAGATCATTCCTGAAAAGGTGTAAGGCAAAACGGGCCGCGATCCAGCTCCCAGCCGGCCTGAGACAATACTTGCCTGAGATCAAGCAGACTTTTGACAGGGCGGGTGTTGAGGCGCTTGTGCTGGCGGACAGCTGTTATGGGGCATGCGATCCGGCCGATGTCCAAGCCAAACTCCTCGGGTGCGATGTGCTCGTGCACTACGGACACTCGGACATGAGGATACCCACCTGCCTGCCGACCCTTTATGTCGAATCACGTATGCTTGTCGACCCGATGGAAACTGTCGAGCAGGCGCTGCCCCAGATAAAATTCAAGCGTGTGGGGTTGCTCACCAACGTCCAGCATGTTAAATATCTGAAAAAAGTCGCTAGTCTCCTTCGCTCGCATGGGTTCAAACCTTTTATCGGCAGGCCGGGGCCGCGGGTGAAGTACCCCGGACAACTTCTAGGTTGCGATTTCAGTTGCGCTCGCTCGGTCGTCTCACATGTGGACGGTTTTCTCTATCTCGGTACGGGCGATTTTCACCCCATCGGCGTTGCGCTTGCGACTGGAAAGCATGTTTTAACGGTGAATCCTATCTCTGGGTCTTCTAAGTTGATTTCTCCGGACATCAATGACTTTCTTCGCGGCAGAAAGGCGATGATAGCCAGAGCAGCGGCTGGTGAAAGTTTCGGTATAATAGTGAGCACCAAGCCCGGACAAGCCCGTTTGGATCTCGCATCGAGGTTGGTCGAGAGTTTCAAGCGTGCGGGTCGCGATGCCCACTTGCTCTTGGTCAATGAAGTAAGACCAGAAGAGCTGAATGATTTTAGATTTGATGCGTTTGTTTGTACTGCCTGCCCACGGATACCAATCGATGATACAGAGCGATTTGAACGCCCGGTTCTGACTCCTTTTGAAGCCCATGTAATGCTGGGGGAGGCAAAGTTCGAGCCCTACAAAATGGATGAAGTCGGTGGGGAAGATTTAAGTTCAAGTTAGATTAGTTAGGATGGGATAAATATGGTAGAAGTAAAAACCGGTGATTTCGTCGTTCCGGGGGATTTTCTCGCGACCACGGAAGAATTCGTCCCCAGCGATGGGACCTATGAAGAAAGTGGTAAGATTTATTCTTCCGGTGTCGGCGTTGTACTTGCCGATGTCCGGACGAAGCACGTCTCGGTATTTTCCCGCATCCTTGGGCCACCCATTCTAAAGCCCGGAGATGTTGTGATATGCCGGATTGAAGAGGTCAGGGATCAGTCCACAAATGTTTTTATCGGGGCCATACGCGGCAGGGAAGGGCGGGAGCTTCCCCTCCCAAACTCAGGGACGATCCACATCTCACATACACACACCGGTTATGTACAAGATCTCAGCACGCAGTTCAGACCCGGAGACATTGTCCGGGCGAAGGTCCTGAACGCACGCAGGGAGCCTGTTCAGCTTACCACCGCGGGCGAAGATCTTGGGGTTATAGTTGCGAGATGTTCTCGATGCAGAGAATTTCTTGAGCTCGAGGGCACGAAGTTGCATTGCCCCAACTGTGATAACGTCGATTTCAGGAAGCTGGCCAACGACTACCGGAAAGGGATACTTTAATGGCTAAGATAAAGCGGGTGTTCAACTTGCGGGTGCGGAACACAGCCCAGATGCTAGATTTGATGAAAAAGCTTGGCACTTTTGACATGGATCTGGAGGCCGAGTCCAGACCGGGATCGGTCAGAATAGTCGCCCACGGTACGGGTGAGAATATCAGAAGGCTGGAACTAAAAATAAGAGAAACCATCACGCCAAAATAGTAATAAAAAAAGAGGGATAAGTTAAGGGAGATGAACTCATGGAACTGGAACTCGTGAAAAAGGAAGATGGAAGTCTCCTTGTGAAAATAGTGGGGGAAAACCATACCCTCTGCAACCTCCTACGAGAGGAGCTGAACAAGGACGAAAATGTGGTGTCCGCGGCCTACACAATAGAACATCCTTTGACCGAGTCTCCAAAATTTTATGTAAAAATAAAAAAGGGCAAGTCTCCCGAGCGTGCCTTGTCAGGTGCAGCTGATCGGATAGTAGAGCAGCTGGAGGATTTGCGCAAGCAACTCCAGAAAGTGCTTAAGAAACAGTAGCTAAAGTTTTTTGGTGCTCTAGTTGCGGGAAGTCAAGTTCTGGCAGATAAAGCCAGAGATAAGGATTTTAGGGGTAGACGATGGGCCGTTTGAGCCCAAGTCGAAGGGTGAAGTTCCACTTGTTGGCGCGGTCTTCAGAGGGGGAAGATGGCTCGAAGGTGTTCTGAGGACTTGCATCAAGCAAGATGGGACAGATGTGACTGAGCGCTTAATCGATATGGTGAACAGGAGCCGTCACCGGGGGCAGCTCAGGGTCATTATGGCGGACGGCGCGACCTTCGCAGGGTTCAATGTGCTCGATGCCAAAGAGGTTTTTAGAAAAACTGGTCTGCCGGTGATAGTGATTTCGCGCGAACTCCCGAACAAGACGGATATTCGCAAGGCGCTCAAGCACCTACCGGGATGGCGCGAGAGGTGGAAGACACTCAGGAGGCTCGGCAAAATTTATCCGGTGAGGACCAAAAGTCGTGAGACGCCTATCTACA
>Ga0315280_10009394_pt1 | contig 12567 bp, 15 predicted proteins | sample YL17G06_40_MG_FD_203697 | JGI IMG/M metagenome (GOLD analysis project Ga0315280, IMG submission 203697) | Sediment microbial communities from Yellowstone Lake, YNP, Wyoming, USA - YL17G06_40 | ecosystem: Environmental > Aquatic > Freshwater > Lake > Sediment | place: USA: Wyoming | collected... | reverse complement strand
ACCTCCTTCGTTTAATTTTTATTTACTTCTATTTGGAGGTCATCTTACCATTTTATGCTTCTTTTTCAAGGTACTTATTTATAGTATTCTTTGTAATCCACACTCCTTCTCAGTGGATTCTTTTTCTTCCACCATTTAACGAAGAGCCTTCATTGCTTTAATCTATATATACGATCTACCCTTTACTCTTACTCATACTATCATTAATATTATCTCCATATATTGTACGAAATCTATACGAAAAATTGTACAAAAATGCCTCAAATTTCAATGAAAATGGTCGGGTATGTATAAAAGGTCAACTGTCGCCTAATCTCGCGTCCTATGAGCATTTGCATGCATTGTCTTTTTAGTTTTGCAGTGCTTTTATAATCCTGTAAGCAATGAGCATTACCTCTTCTCTTGTAATGCATTCGATAGGCTTGAGGTATCCCTTGCCGTTGCCTTTGGTGATGCCGAGCTCTTTGAGAGTCTTCACCTCATTGATATAAGGATAATCCTCTCCGATGTCAAAGAACGATTCGCCGTCTCTCAAAGCGTCAAGCAAATGAATGTAAGGAAAATTTTTGCCAGGACACTCAGCGGAGCCTGAGCGTCCCGTGATGTCAGAGACAATGTCCCCATGGCGTAAGATGTTAATTAACGGTATGTTGTACTGCTTCATAAATCTCTTTATTTGTTGAACGCCCGCATTAAACTGTTCCGTAGGCATTTCGATTTTCTCAAAGTTCCCTAAGAAACAGATTCCCACACTTGCAAGGTTTGCATTGTAGTTCGTGTAGTGCCAGGCAGGTTGTTCAATTGGCTGCGTTTTAAATGTCTCTCCAGTGTGTCCTATGATAAAATGATAATCGCATTTGTAATCTGGAAATTCTTTTTTCCATTTCTCCTGAGCCCTGTCGCAGATAGTTTTACCAATTTGCTTGCCCGTGGTGTCCTCAGCGTTTGCCTGATAATCCGTTGCAGAGTGGTGAAGTATGAAAGGGAATACGATCCTCTGTACGGGGTAGAAAAAGAAAACCATTATTTTGAACTATATTTCTTGAGGTTCACAGGGCAGGCGTTAGATATTGTTAAAACAAGCACAAATTGTGCTTTTCCATCAAACTCTTCGATGATTTCATCAAAAGCCTTAAAGACAGCGGCGCTTTCTCCATAGGTTATACTGCTCATAGCGCCTACCTCAACAGGCAGCACAGCACTTTTTAATATTTCCACAGCCCTCTCAATAAACGGGGAGATGTGTTCCTCTCTTACTGGATAAATAGAAAATTGCACTTCAATAAGCATATAAATCACTTCCTTTCTTTTTATGCAGTATTTTAGTTAAGCGCTTGTTCAGTTTACTTTTCCCCCTGCTCCCGCAAGTAGCGCCCCGAATGGCTTAAGGTGTCTCCTTCCAAAGACTTCAAGGTTATTTGCCCTTCTCAACAGCCACTCAGGAGGGCTCGGATTAATGAACACCGAGGAGCTCACTTCTACGCCTGTTAAGTGCCTCGACAGAAGACCTTTAAGCTCTCCATATGCATAAAAATGCTCGTCATTAAAAAAGCTCCTCCTGAAGATACCTCTCACTCTCCTTGAAATACCGTAAGTGGACCATAAGTTAAGCACTGCAACAACTACCGTGCCATTAGGTTTTGCAACCCTCGTCATCTCGCTTACGAAAAGGTCTGGCTCCTGAGAAAACTCCATTGAGGTCATCGAAAGGACTACATCAAAAGTGTTATCGGGAAATGAAATTTGCTCTCCTACGCCGTATCGAACATCGAACCCTCTTTTCTTTGCAATCCCACGCATCTTTTCCGATGGGTCAATACCCACAATCTCTATTCCACGCTTTCTAAATTCCATTGCAAAGAGCCCTGTGCCAATACCAACCTCGAGCATATTGAGGCCCTGTTGAGGTTTAACAAGCCCAAGCAAGAGGTCAAGCTCAAGCTCCTTCACCTTGCTGCCTACGGGTGTGTCGAACCAGCTGTCGTATTCGTTTGCAAAGTCATCAAAAATTGCCTTCTGTTCCATACAATTATTATAATAAGTTTCAAAAGAAAGAGAAATATCAACGGCGACTACTTCACCTTCGGCTCACCGCAATAACGAGGGGAAGAACATCGCAATAACAAAAGGAAAATACCGCAGTAACGGAGAGTATCCAATGACAAGGGGATTATCGAGATGGCAAAAGGAGAAATAACGATGCCAAAGATAATCTTCAAAGAAACCTCGTATGACAAACTTGTTCTATTTGTTCTTTTTGATGACCTGCCTATAATATTTATTGAGGTAAGACAATGGCAACTGTAACTGTGAAAGTGTATGCAATGATAAGAGAAAAATTCAATCATGATTCAGTTCAAATTTCAGGTAATACCTTTATTGAAGCTATAAGGAAGCTTATTTCAGAGTATCCAGAGCTTAAGGGTGAGGTGCTTAATGAAGATATGAACCTTAAAGGAGATTACATCTACCTTTTGAATGGGAGGAATGTTGAATTTTTAAACAAAGAAGAAACCCTAATCAAAGATGGAGATAAAATTTCAATTTTTCCACCGGTTGGAGGTGGTTAGATTTACGGGCACTGAATGATCCTTCTTGACCAAAGGCAATCTACGCAGGAAGGGAGATTACCAAAACAATCCGAGTTTGCAGTTTTGGCAAAATCACAAGTATCTTTGAAGAGACAATCAGTGCAGGAAGGGTAAAGTGAATTTTTTACATTGTATCTAAATACTTTGTATTCTTTCCCGTTCCAGATTTCATAAATGGGTTTTTCGAAGGCGTTCCCAAAAGAGTATGCATTAACTTCTTTTTTTCTTCCAAAGACATACTCCGTATAACTGTGCAATAACCTGTAGCAGGGAGCCACTTCTCCATCTGCTCTTATTACGGTAGAATCTTTTTCGATAAATTTACACATTCTCTCCGTCAGGAGCTCAAATTTCGGGAAATTAATATTTACCCTGTATTTTCCAACTTGAGAGTTCATTACTTCGATGAGGATCTCCCAATCAAGTGATCCATCATAGATGATTTCTTTGGAGAGTTCCTCACTAAATGGCATCAAGTTTGATATGAGAATATCGTTTATGCCCAATTTAGACGCAAGAGGAAGGATATTTGGAAGAACTAAAACATTACTCTTCATTGCAACCACTTCAATTGCAACATTTGGCTTTGAACTTTTCTCTCTTTTCTTAACTTCTTGAAGGAAGAGCACATTACTTTCAACAGAAGCAAAATCAGTGCCTCTTATGTCTCTGTAAACTGCAGGGTCTGGTGCATCTATGGAAACTGTGACACGGTCAACATTTAGACGCACAAAATCTTCGGAAAGTTCATGCAGGAGAGTTCCATTCGTTCCAAGCTCAATCCTCAAACCCCTGCTTTTTACATTCTCAATAATTTCAAGGATATTTGGGTGCATAAGAGGTTCTCCAATTCCACCAATGTAAACAGTCTCAAGCTTTGGAAATGCTTTTAAGTCGTCAAGGATTTTGAGAAATTTATCTTTCGGCATATCCAAAACTTTGTCCTTCCAGAACCTTCTAAAGCACATTTTGCAATTAAGATTACATTTGCTTGTAATTTCAATGTAAATTTCTTTAAGATTTGCGCCGTCAGGTATCTCTACAGTATAATCCTTGAATTTTAAAGTCGTGTTCTCCATATTTTTAAAGTAAAGGGGGACTTACGCCCCCCTTTTGAATTTAACTTAATCCAAGTTCCTTGAGTTTCTCAGAAGTTGGAACTCCTTCTTCGTTCCATCCTCTTACCTTATAGTAGTCGCTTAGAAGGACATCAAGGTGAACAACCTGTCCTTTTGCTGCGCCATCCGGAAGAGGTTCGTTAAGGAATCTTGGAGGAAGGTAGTCGTCTTTCTTGGTCATGCCAATCTTTAGGTTCCAGAGCTTTTCAAGGTTCCAAATTCTATCTCCTGCTGTCATCACTTCATCAACCGTATAGTCAAATCCTGTAACTGCGGCAAGCAAATTCGTGTAATCCTCTGCATTAAGAGCAAAGGATGTAAAGAGGCACAGCCCCGCAGAGTCTATAACTGCAGTAAGGTCCTGGAAAGTCTTAACCCACTGCCCTTTTCCTTCAACTACAAACGGGTCAAGTTTCTCAGGAAGCCCTAAAATTTCAGGTGAGATCATGTATCCGCGAACATGACAAGCGCCTCTGTTTGAGGTTGCATATTCAAGCGCATGTCCTTGTGCACCTCTTGGGTCGTATGCAGGAATCTCCTGCTTTTTAACACTCATTGAAAGTTCAGGATGTCCATAGGAAGAAGCAAAATTATAAGAACCTTCTGCAAGTTTGTCTCCTAAACCTATCCTTTTTGCGACGAGTTCTGGATAGACAAGTATAGTTTCAGCGTTACCAAATTTAAGCTCAGGGGCATTACCAACTTCATCTTTCTTTAAGATTCCTTTCTCGTAAAGTTCCATTGCGGCGGCAATTGTCGAACCTAACGAGATTGGGTCAAGCCCCATTTTGTTGCATAAATAGTGCGACTTGATAACTGCAATAAGGTCGTCAACTCCGACATCTGCACTTAAAGCCCAGCTTGTTTCATATTCAGGTCCCTCTATTTCTTCTTCAATGCCTGGGACTTTACTCACTCTTCCGCACCCTATAGGACAGCCAAAACATGCCTTGTTTCTTACAAGATATGTCTCTTTGAGTTTCTCTCCCGAAACTTTGTCAACATCTTCATATGTTCCCTTCTGGAAGTTATACGCAGGATACAATCCATGTTCGTCAATGATGTGGTTGAGGACCATTGTTCCATATGTTGGAAGTCCTTGTGAGGTTACACCATTTGTCTTAATTTTATCCATCGTAACTTTTAGCACTTCTTTGAATTTTTCTGGATTTGCAATTAGAGCTCTCTTGTTGCCTTTAACAGCAACAGCTTTGAGCATTTTCGAACCCATTACAGCGCCAACGCCAGTTCTTCCCGCGGCCCTTGCCTTGTCGTTAATGACACAAGCAAACTTAACAAGGTTTTCCCCTGCTGGTCCAATGCATGCAACTTTTATGTTTTTGTCTCCAAGTTCTGAAAGGACGGTGTCTGTTGTTTCATATGTATCCTTACCCCAGAGGTGTGATGCATCTTTTATCTCAACTTTTTCATCTGTAATCCAAAGGTATACTGGTTTCTCAGATTTTCCTTCAACGATAAGTATGTCATATCCAGCCTTCTTTAGCTCAGGTGCAAAGAATCCACTAGAATTTGACCCAGCAATAACCCCATTCAGCGGGCTTTTTGTTACAACATCATACCTCGCACCTGTTGGTGCGGGTGTAAGCGTAAGCGGCCCTGTTGCAAAGATCAATTTGTTCTCTGGTCCAAGCGGATCTGTATTGTGTGGTAACTCATCAAAGATAATTTTTACACCGTACCCCCTTGCTCCAATAAATTTTCGTGCAAGTTCTTCGTTAATTGGCTCCTCAGAAATCTTGCCTGTAGTAAGATTTACCCTAAGGATTTTTCCCATGTAACCACCAATCATACTGCACCTCCTTATTTAGATTTATTACTACCTAAACCTCTGTATGTTGTATAGAGGTAAACCAATTAGCTTTTTAAGCTCGCGTAACCAAACCCACAAAATAAAAACAGAGCCTCACTAAAAGGCTCCTTTGCAAATTCAGCAAGCTCACCAATTGCTCAATGAACTCTATCGCCTGTTCATCCACGAGGGATAGATACAGGTCGGAGCTATTATATTTAAATTATACAACAAATTATAAAAAGCCAAGTACCTGTAATTACCTATGTAATGTAAGCTCTTGTTTCTCTAAAGAGCTTTCTCAAAAAGAGGGCACATGGTAAACGTAAGAAATTGTGCCCTCTTTTAATTTTTACTTAAATAAAAACCTTGTCTCCACTCTTATTATCCAATCCAGGGTGAATGTCAAATCTAACTACACCAATTGGAATCTTGTATTCTACAGCTTCAGAAACTTTTGCTACTCCAGCATTTCCAAAACCTCCACAGAGTTCAATTGCAACTATTCCTTGATCTACAAGTTCTTTTGCTACTTTACAAGCTTCATCATAATTTTTAACCCCAACAACGTGAAGTTCCATTGCCGGAGTAGATATGGTAGTCTTATGTTTCTTTGAGTCTGCCTCGGGAGCAACGAACATGAAAGCAACTTTGAGTTTTTCCATAACACGTCCTCTTAAGCTTTTCCTATACCTAGCTTCCCCATGACCAAGTGGGCGGAAATCCAGTTTTCTTCGAGGGGAAGACCAGGGGTATTGCAAAGCCCCAGTTCACTCCTGCATATGCTAATACAAACGCTTGAAGTAAGTAATAACTGTCCTCGGGTCCTGTCGGAGGCCATATAGCTTTAGTTATTGCAACGCTTACTAATACTGCAATAACCTGTATTATGAGTACACTTATGAAACCCACGATAGCACCTAATGTTGGTGGCTTGATTCTCTTCCAAGGCCAGCCTTCAAATATCACAAACACACTCCAATTAAAGCTACATCCTGCTCCAAACCATATCAGAAAGAATAGAGAGTAGCCACCTATTAATGAGGAGTAAGCACTGCTTAGAGAGAATTTGAATTGCCCTATTAATGATGCAAATACTATTATCAAGGCTACTACAGCCACATTCATGAGCCAAAATGTTATTCCTGCTTCAGATTCTTTCATATCCTTAGTCCAGTATGCTATAATACCCGAGCCCAAAAGCCATTGAGTAGGAACGAACCACCATGCTGGCATCTGCCCTGGTTTAGGCAATATTATTATCGTCAAAATTACTAGCGAATACCAGAGTAAGAGATCTAACACGGCTTTCTTAGGAGACGGTATTTTTGCCCATAAATGGAATGAGAAGTCTGTCACTACTATCCAAAAGAAAAGTCCTGCTAATATTGGGAATCCATACGTTCCTAAATCAACTATCTTACTGGCAAGATACCAGCATAATACTCCTAAGAACCATGATGAGCCGAGTATTGCAACGCCACGGGACCCCAAATTTTTAATGCGAGTAAAAGGCCAGTAGCCCCATACTACAAAGGCAAAAACCCACCATAAGGCCCATAGATATGTTCCAACATTATCCAGCCACTCTATTCCACAAATGGAGACTTTAGTAAACACTAAATGGCCAATCCACCAATTCAATACAGATGCAATGATTACAATAATCATCACAGGCCAATGATATCCCCATCCCACTTTTTCACTTTTTGCAGTCTCATTCATTTTCTTCGCCTCCTTTTAAAAATTACGTAAAGAAAAATAAACTTGAATAGTCTTGCTTAATCATTTTTTGGCCTTTTGTGGGTATATTGCATCAGGCTCTGGCCACTCAAAACCTACAGGTGCGTTGTAAATCTCTGCAATACACTTTAGATCTTTCTCTGTAGTTAGGTAAGTGTAAGTAAAGCCATGCCATGTACCACCTTGTAAGATCTTGTGGCCTTTAGAGTGGAAAAATTTCATGGCTTCTTCATAATTTTCTACCCCAAATGCTACATGATGAAGTCCTTCTCCATGAGTGCGAAGAAATTCGGCATAGATACTTTTATCATCTTTGGGCTCGATTAATTCCCACTGAACATTTCCAATGTTACACAGCGCGAGACGCATGGCATAATCTTCTCTTTTGTCACGGATAATCATGTCTTTCACTGTCTTTGGGTTAAATTCATATATCGTCCATGGCCCTATACCGTATTCATCAGCATATTCCTTAACAGCCTCATCTAAATTTTTCACTACCACGGCTACCTGAAGTACGTCCTTAAATATAGGTTTATTCATTATCTTCGCCTCCTTTGTTAATATAAAAAATAATTGAACAAAGGGAAAGGGGAGGGAGATTAAAGAATCTCCCTCACAGCTTTCTCTATCTTCTCAGCCGACGGAATCCATTCATTTTCTAAGACAGCACTAAAAGGAATTGGTGTAGCAGGAGGAGTAACCAATTTCACAGGAGCTTTTAAGTCTTTGAAGCATTTACTTGCCGCAATTGCCGCTATATCTGTTGCAAAACTTGCTCTTGGATAACCTTCGTCAACGACAACAAGTCTTCCTGTTTTCTTTATTGAATTAACAATTAAGTCTTCGTCAAGAGGGACAAGACTCCTAGGATCAACCACCTCAACACCTATACCATCCTTCTCTAATTTATTTGCAACATCCAGTGATTTATGGACCATTGCTGCTGTTGCAACGATCGTAACATCCTTACCTCCCCGTTTCACTTCAGCCACACCTAAGGGTATTGAATATGGTCCTTCTGGAACTTCACCCTCAAGTGCATATAATCCCTTATGTTCTATGAAAATGACAGGATCGTCATCCTCTATCGAAGAGATAAGTAGACCTTTCGCATCGTATGGCGTAGATGGCATAACTACCTTCAAACCAGGTACATGGATAAATATTGCATGCAATGATTGGGAGTGCTGTGCGGCAGCAGAGAATCCAGCTCCACAAGGTGTTCTGATAACCATAGAAACCTTCGCCTTTCCACCAAACATGTATCTCATCTTTGCAGCCTGGTTATAGATCTGGTCCATTGTTACTCCAAAGAAATCAATAAACATAAGCTCTACTACTGGCCTTAAAAGTCCTGTTGCAGCAGCACCTACAGCTGTGCCAATGAAACCGCTTTCAGCAATAGGTGTATCTCTTACTCTATCTTCTCCATATTTTTCATAAAGCCCAGCCGTTGCTCCGTAGATTCCTCCATACTTCCCCACATCTTCACCCATTACTACAACTCTTTTATCTTTTGACATTTCATAATCAAGCGCCTCAGTTATCGCTTTTGCAAAAGAAATCTTTCTCACCATTGCCATACTAACACCCCCTTTGTAGGCGTAGAAAATACATCTTCCAATAAACTCTTTTTGTCAGGCGATTTTCCTTCCTCTGCAAATTTTACTGCAGCTTCAACTTTGTTCTTTATTTTTTCTAATATAGAAGAAACTTCCTTTTCGGTAAGAATATTTTTTCCAAGAAGTATTTTCTCAAAAAGCTTTATTGGATCCTTGTTTTCTTTCCACCATTGGATTTCCTCTTTAGTTCTATATACTTGTGCATCACCTTCAAAATGCCCTCTATACCTGTAAGTGCGTGCTTCTATCAGCGAGGGTCCTTCTCCTCTTCTTGCCATTTCAATAGCTTCTTTTGCAACTTCATAAACAGCCAAAACATCCTGACCATCCACACTTACCCCTGGAATTCCATATGATTTTCCCCTTTCTGCCACGCTTTTTATTGTCTGCTGCTTTGAATAGGATAATGATATCTGATACAGATTATTTTCACATACAAAAATAACTGGAAGCTTCAATATCGCCGCCATATTTACACCTTCGTGAAAATTTTGCTGGTTGGATGCACCATCACCAAAGAATGCAACTGCTACACTATCAAGACCGTTAAGTTTTATACCCCAGCCTGCTCCAACAGCATGAGGAATACCACCTCCAACGATACCATTTGCACCTAATTCACCTACATCAAGATCTGCTATATGCATTGAGCCACCCTTGCCTTTGCCAGCTCCTTCTTTTTTTCCAAAAAGTTCCGCCATTGATGCCTTAATGTCCCCACCTTTTGCAATGTAATGACCATGTCCTCTGTGAGTACTCGTGATAAAATCTTCTTTCTTCAGATTTGCCATAACTCCAGTTGCAACAGCCTCTTCACCAGAGTATAAATGAACAAATCCCCCAACTTTACCCTGTGCAAAAAGCTCTGCCACTCTCTCTTCATGTACCCTAATCTCGACCATAGTTTCATACATCCAAAGGAGTTTTTCCTTTGAAATTTCTTCTACAGCCATGTTCATCAACCTCCTTTACTAAAGATTTTAAAAAAAACTAGTTACCTTACCTCAAGAATTGCTGAGGTAATGTTCATCAACCTCCTTTACTAAAGATTTTAAAAAAAACTAGTTACCTTACCTCAAGAATTGCTGAGGTGAAAATTACCTTTGAAAAAACCTCTTTCTGCAGCAATTTTCAATGTCCTCTTATAATCAATAATCAAAGGTCCATTTTGTGTAAGTTTCACATAAGTATCGACTTTAGCATTAAATTCTCTTTCTCCATCCAGGGCAAATAGAGATGGAACATTTTTAATTTTTACCTCTTCTCCTAAATTCAAGATTTTAAAGTTTTCAATACCAATATCCTTCAAAATACCTGGCGCAATTGGTGCTTTTATTGATTTACCATCCCCGACTTCGATGTATAGACCCTTCTCATCATCATGGTTTATAATGCCTGCAATTGAACTCAAACCAATGTTATAAGGTAAGCACCTACTTACTACAATCTCTTTTATATATTCAGGTTTCCAAACAGCTTTTGAGCCAATAAAAGAGTGTGTTGTTACAGCAACATCGATAAGAGCTACATCCTTTAACTTGCCATCCTGAAGTATATCAAGTCTTTTTGTTCTATAAGCTCCTTCTTCTTTACTCACAACACCTGCTACAATAGCTGCTGTTGCCTCTGCTGCGATTGTTGCCTCTATCATATAAGGGAAAACATTATTTGTTCCTGTAGAAAGTGGCATTATTGGAATATTATTGTATAATTTTGCTACAATCCTATTAGTTCCATCACCGCCGATAACTATTATCGCATTGACTTTATCTTTCATTAACCTTACTGCTTCATATGTATCCTTCCAGTTTGCAAGAACTTTAATAGGGAGGTACTCAATATTCATTTCTAAGTGCTTATTTAGCGCACTTACAGCTGCAGGTACTATTCCGAATGATTCTGGCATGACTAAGATACTTCTAATCCCGAGAGTTTGCAGAACTGTTAAAATCCTTTTTACTATATCCACCTTCTCCATATTGTCGAAAACACTTGCCTGTGATACAAGCCTTCTTATATCTCTTCCTGATTCTGGATTTGCTATAATGCCGACAACTCTATTCATTTTACAATTTCCTCTTTTTGTACTTCAAAAATCTCTTCTGGATTTTCAAAATAGTATCTTATCCTATCCAAAAATTTAGCTGCCAGTGCTCCATCTACTACTCGATGATCAAATGTTAAAGAAAGTGTCATAACCTTGTCTATCTTTAGCTCTCCACCTTCAACAACAGGCTTCTCAGCAATTCTATTTAATCCTAAAATTGATATTTGAGGAGGATTTATTATTGCGTTGAACGAATCAATATTATACATGCCAAGATTTGTAACTGTAAAAGTTCCTCCGATGAAATCTTTTTCCTTTAATTCATTTTTTTGAGATCTTTCTATAATGTCTTTGTAATCTACTAATAGTTGCTCCAAGCTCTTCCTGTCCACGTTTCTAATAACAGGTGTAATTAAACCAGCAGGACTCTCCACGGCAAGATTTATATTTATGTTATCATATACGATAATTTTCTCTTCCTGAATCGAGGCATTGAAATCTATAAAATCCCTCAATGCTTTTGCAATACATTTAAGCATTAGAACAGTATAGGAAGGTTTTGCTTGAAGCTTCTTTGATAGCTCATCTCTTGTTTTGGCAAATTTACCCATTCTTACTTCCATATTCTCTGTTACATGAACAGCTTCCCTATAGCTTTTGGATAATCGCTCGGCAATAACTTTTCTTATGCCAAAAATTTTAACCTCTTTCTTTGCCTTTGGCAAGTATTCTTCTTTTGCATACTCTTCTACATCATGAAGCGTAATCTCACCGTTTTTCCCACTACCTTTTACATTTCTTAAATCGATCCCATACTGCTGTGCAATTTGTTCTATTTCTTTGCTTGCATTCATAAAATTATCCCTCTCCCACTGTTTCAATTATCGCTATTGGTTCTCCAACAACAACTTCTTCGCCTTCGACATGAAGTATTTTTTTAAGAATTCCGTCTCGAGGAGCTTCTAAATCACTTGTAATTTTCTCAGATTCAATAACTGCGATTGCTTCTTCTTTTTTTACCTCATCCCCCTCTTTCTTCTTCCATTCTATTATAGTTCCCTTTGTCATCATCATCCCTAACTTGGGCATAATAACCTTTATTTCATCCATATTCACCCCCATTCAATAATATTTTTAATCCTTTTATGTCATCCAATATAATATATCTATTTTCTCTATTTAAATTAAAATAGTTTTTTTTATTTTGTCAAGAGTGTGTATAGGTTAGATTTGAATTGTTTTGTTAAATTTTATTTTAAACCCTCTCATGCGTTAGATTATTTATCTTTTTCAAGATTTGCTTTCTTCAGAATCAACAGGCTTAGTTTGCTTAATCTGCTTTTCTATTTCAGATTGAGAAATCCTTATTTTTCTTATCGACAGGATTCCTTTTATAAAAAGCCTCGAGCTTCTTGAAATAAGAAAAGAAGAAATGGCAAAAAGTGTAGAATAAAATAGTTCAATTGTGTAAATAATTCTGCTGTCCTGAGATACTTTTGCAAGGTTAAAATCGATGCTTATAAGCCCGAGTAAAAGAAAATAAATTGAAAGAGAGAAAAAACCAATAAAAAAGCCTGATATTTCATTCATTGAAAATGCTGAAAATAAAAGAATTGCAAATAAGAAAATATAT
>Ga0315280_10009393_pt1 | contig 12567 bp, 9 predicted proteins | sample YL17G06_40_MG_FD_203697 | JGI IMG/M metagenome (GOLD analysis project Ga0315280, IMG submission 203697) | Sediment microbial communities from Yellowstone Lake, YNP, Wyoming, USA - YL17G06_40 | ecosystem: Environmental > Aquatic > Freshwater > Lake > Sediment | place: USA: Wyoming | collected... | reverse complement strand
CCACCGTCGCGGATCCGGACGTCGGGCGCAACAATCCGCACAGCATCCGGATGGTCGTCGATTTGCCGGCGCCGTTGCTGCCGAGGAACCCGAATATCTCGCCCGCGTGCACGTCGAACGACACGTGGTCCACGGCCACGAACTGGCCGAACCGCCGGGTGAGGTCGCGAACGACGATGGGGTTCATCACGGGTGCACGGCTCATCACGAGTGCCTGGTCCTTGGTGCTATGTGCTATGTGCGGTGCCAGGTGCATAGTGCTTGGTGCTATGTGCGGTGCTTGGTGCTGGTGCTTGGTGCGCAACGCGCCTGGTGCCGCGTACCCGGTGCTGACGAGCGGCGGCCGGCACTTGGCACCCAGCACCGCACTCAGCACCCAGCACCTCACTCAGCACTTGGCACCCAGCACCGCACTCAGCACTCAGAGTCTGTGAAAAAATCGCGAGCGGCGCGATAGCCACTTGCGCAACGGTCGAGATCGTACTACCTTGTGCGGGTCATGAGCGACCCGCTGTTTTCTGACATGGATCCGAGGCCGGCGGAGGAGCGGCCGGTCCCGGACACGGCTCCGCGCTACCGCCCGGTGAATCGACGGCAGTTGGAGTTCCGGATCTCTGACGTGGACCGCCTGCTGCCGGAGGGCCATCGGGCACGCTTGGTGTGGGAGGCCGTTGAGCAGTTGCCGTTGGAGAAGTTCGGCGAGGCGGTGCGGGCCCGTGAAAGCCACCCGGGACGCTCGGCCATCGATCCGCGCGTGCTCGTCGCGCTGTGGTTGTACGCGACGATCCGCGGGATAGGCAGCGCGCGGCGACTCGCCGAGTTGTCCGAGATGCACGATGCGTATCGGTGGCTCTGCGCTGGCGAGCCGATCAGTCACCACACGTTGAGCGACTTCCGGGTCGAGCACCGCGCGGCGCTTGATGAGTTGCTCACGAGAACCATTGCCGTTTTGATGCATCACGACGTAGTGCGCATGCGGCGCGTGGCGCAAGATGGTATGCGGGTGCGCGCGAGCGCGGGTGCCGCTTCGTTCCGGCGTCGACGTACGCTTGAGGAGTGCTTGGAGGTGGCGCGGGAGCAGGTTGCCAACACGGCGCGACAAATCGATCAGGACGTCTCGGCCCGTCGCGGTGCCGCCCGGAAACGAGCGGCGCGGGAGCGCCTGGCCCGGCTCGAGCACGCCATGAAGGAACTGCCCGCCGTCGAGGCCACCAAGGCGCGTCAGGCCAAGCGCGAGCGTCCAGCGGTGAACGACCAGGACGATTCGACGCCGCCAGCAGAGGGAGCCGCGAAGCCGTCCAAACGACCGGCTGAAGCGCGCGTGTCGACGACGGACCCGGAAGCACGCGTGATGAAGATGGGAGATGGGGGCTTTCGCCCAGCGTACAACGTCCAGTTTGCCACCGACGCGGACAGTCGCGTGATCCTCGGCGTGGGGGTCACCAATGTCGGCAGCGACAAAGGCGAACTGCCGCCGATGCTCGAGCAAATCGAGCAGCGAACGGGTGTGCGGCCGGCAAAGTATCTGGCCGATGGTGGGTTTGTGACCGGTGCCGTGATCAACGCCGTGGCCGAGAAGACCGTGCTCTACGCGCCGACGCAGAAGCCCAAGAATGGACGCGACGCGGCGGTGGCGTGTAGAGGCGATTCGCCGGCCGAGGCCGAGTGGCGACGTCGAATGGCCACCGAGGAGGCGAAGCACATCTACCGAGAGCGCGCTTCGACCGCTGAATGGGTCAACGCCGACGCGCGCGGGCACCGCACGCTGAATAGCTTCCGGGTCCGCGGGCTCGACAAGGTGTACTCCTGTGCCCTCTGGGTAGCCGTGGCGCATAACCTGTTTCGTGCCTCCCGCGCCGGAGTGTCACTCGCAATGACGTGACGATTTGTTCACACGCTTGATGGGCTTCCGTAGGCACCTCTCGACGCCTTCGGTCGCTCACATGAGCCGGGCTGTCGACCCGCGTGCCGACTCCGAGCGCGTCGCCGATTGGCACGACGGTAGAACCATCAGCTCGCGCCGCGCGCGGGGCGAATTAGTTCACAAGCTCTCAGTAATCTGCGTGAATTCGTGTGAATCTGTGGATCGGTACTTTCTGCGTGAATCTGCGGACCCGCGACTCTGTGGATTACCGTTTGTAGCCAATCTTCCGCAGGAACGCCTGCCGCGCCTCACGGTCCCCCGGCTGCTCGACGCCCTTCGGCGGTTCGCCGTCGACGACGCCCAGCACGCCGCGGCCCTGGTCGCTCGTTGCGACGACGACCTGCAACGGGTTCGCGGTGGCGCAGAAGATGTGGCATACCTCGGGGCAGCCCTTGATCGCGTTGAGCAGGTTGACGGGATAGGCGTCGCGCAGGAACAGCACGAAGACGTGGCCCGCGCCGATGGCCAGCGCCGCCTGCGTCGCCGCCTGCCGCAGGTCGTCGGCGTTGCCTTCCACCCGCACCAGGCACGGCCCGGACGCCTCGTTGAACGCGATGCCGAAGTGCGCGTGCGGCACCCCCGTCACCACGATCTCGTAGAGATCCTCGACCGTCTTGATGAAGTGCGTCTGGCCGATCACCACGTTGGTGCCTTCCGGCAGCGTGACGGGCACGAGGTCGATATTCATGATGCGATTCTACTCGTTAAGAGCACCGACCGTGCAGCGTGCAACGCCCGGCGTGCGACGTGCAAGCAAGGTGCGGGTGCAGAGCGCTCAGTGCACCACGGCGACGTCGCACCGAGCAGATGGCAGCGCACCCCGCACGCTGCGCCTTGCACCTTGTCCGGCACTTCAGAAATGCGGCGTCATCAGGAGAACCAGGGGCAACGCGGCGAGCGTCCAGGCGAACAGGACGGCGAGGGCCAGGCGCCATCGCGCGGGCGGATCGCCGTGCGGATACCGCGCAGCCAGGCAGCGGCGCGTCCGGCCGGGAAACAGCAGGCAGTAGAGTGCCGCGGGCGTGCCGAGCAGCAGCGCCGGTCCGACGACGCCAGCGATGCCGGCGGGCAGATCGAGCGCGATTTCAAGCATGCATCCGACGACCGCGGCGGCGAGGCCATTGACGATCGCGCGACGCCAGCTGCGCCGAACGGCAAGGCGATAAACCGCCGCGCCAAGGAGACCAGCCAGCACAACGAGCGGCACCAGACGCACCACGAACGGACGCAGGATCGCGCCGACCGACAGATGTGACTCCTCCTCCACGGGGTTGTCGTGCATCGTGGTCCATCGCTGATGCAACGCGCGGAATCGCGCGATGAGCGACGGATCCATTCCCCTGACGAACCGGAGATCCTCCACGCCGGCGTACGGCGCGCGCCGACGGATCGCATCGGCCAGCCGCCGGTCCACGCCCGGCACCGCGACGAGATCGGTGACGCTGGCGGCGTTGAGATCGAACGTGTGCACGCGAGGCAGGCTGCGAAACTGATCGAACACCGTGGTGCCGATCCGGAAATCGGCATTCGCCAGCCAGATGGCCGGCGGCCGATCGAATGACCGTCCGACGGTAATGGACCGGACGACGCGATCGAGCGGGGCCGACTCGTCCGGGAAACACGCCTTGTAGCCGGCAATCGCCTCGTACACGTCGGACGGACGGGCGACGGACAGCGAATAGAACAGCTTGAGATACACGTTCTCCAACGGCGTGACGGCGTCGGCCGTTGCACCCCAGGGCAGGTAGAACGCGGCATCGCGCCGGACGGCCTGCATCTCAGGATCCGTCACCCATCGAACGAACAAGGCGGCGACCACGCCTTCAACCGACGCGAGCTGCGCGATATTTCTCCGCGGGTCCGATGGCTGACCCGGCAGGATGTTGTCGAGCAGATACGCGGCGTACGGATCGCCGTGGAGAAGCCGATCCGGGATGCGCGGCTGCCGCGCGAAGTCGTTCTCCTTGACCGCGTAGTAGCGCAGCGCCTGCTCGCTGCCGCTGAACCACAGGGGGAACGCCGCGCGCCGGCGACCGGGCACCGGCCACGCCGCCGCCACCTCCTGCGCATATTCGCGCATCTGCATCGCCGCGCGTCGCGCGAAGGAATCGTCCCGCAGGAGCGCGCGCGTCTCGGGCAGCGCATCCGGATCGTCAATCGCCATCACCTGCAGATGCTCGGCGAAGCCCTCACTGAACGCGTTGTTCGCATCGGTTCGCACGCCGACCGCGTGCATCTGGTTCGATCCGCCGCGCTTCGGTGGACCGGCCAGCTGCATCATGATCACGTGCCCGAGTTCGTGCGGGAAGATCTGATCCATCGCGCCGAAGCGGCCGCCAACACGCGCCTCGGCCGTGAGATCGACGTAGCCAGCGGTCCGCTTGTCGCGAGAACCGAGGTAGAAGCCGAACCGGGGAAAGCCGCCCTGGTGGGTCGAGATCAGCAAGTAGGCCGGCTCCGGCTCGGTGCCCTTCGTAACCTGCAGATAGTGCTGTTCGAGCGCGTAGAGGCGTAACAACCGGGCCGAGAAGCCCCGCGTGAGCCCGGCGACATAGCGGGCACCCTCAGGATGCGGACCGTACACCGGCACGCCGTCCCGGGTGGCGCCCGTCTCACGCAGCACCTCGAGAAGCGGCAATGGCACGGGAGCAGCTCCCGGGGCCTGTGCGAAAACGGTGAGGGTGCCGGCGAACACCTGCAACGCCGCGGCGCCCAACACCAACGGGAGACGGCCGCCTCTACTCGAGTGGAGAGTCCTGAATGCGCGCACCGTGAGCATGTCGCCTCCCGAACGGATCTACGAGTGGGCGCTCCGCACGGTTCTCGAAATCAGCGTAATGTAGAATTGGAAGGTCCGATGGCTGACGCTGCACGTCGTCTCCGCCCGGTCCTGACCGCAATCGCGGCCCTGCTGCTGTATGCCCTGCTCGTCGACGCCGGCATCGAAACCTACAGGTCGCGGTCCCCGGTGGGCGCCTGGGTCGCAGTTCCCGTTGCCCTCTACGTCAGCTTCACGCTTTGGTTGATGCGACAACACCGCGCCCGCCGCGCCGGCCTCTCGGCCGGTGCCTGGGTCTCGTCGTTCCTGTTCCTCGCGCTGCTCGCCCTCACGACGGCGATGCCCGGCGGGCTGACCCAGGGCATGCGCGTCGCGGGCTACTCGACCGCGACGGTTCTGTCGGCAACGACGATGGGTCTCATCGCCTTCGCGCTCGTCTCGCTGACGATCAGCTCGCCGTTGCCGGTTCCCGCACGGGTTGTCGTGTTGATTGCCGGCTGCTACGGCCTCGCCGCATTCGGCACCGGGATCGCATGGCACCGCTCGTACGTACAGCTGCTGCAGGGCCACAGCCTGTGGGAACGTGCTCCCTACTTCCTGCAGGGCGCGTTCGTCGGCGCGCTGATCGTCGTGCCGCTGGCGTTCGTGATGGAACTGGGCGTTGCGCTGGCGCGGGTGCAGTTTCGTGGCCGCCGCCACCGGCTGGTTGCCTTCGCGCTGGGCACCGCCATCGCCTACGCCGCGTTCACGTGGGGCGGGTAGGGCGGCCCCTTCTTCACCCGCGCGCGAAGCACCTCCGCCACGCTCCACGCCTGCGAGATACGGGGTCGGGATTCAACCCGGTCTCGACTCCTTAGAGCGGTTCGAACCCGGCCGTGAAGTGCCGTAACACCCTCGGCGGCGAGACGATTCGATAGCCGCGCAGACGATCGCGCTGCGACGCGACGCCAATGACGGCTTCGGCGACGTAGTCGATGTGCGACTGCGTGTAGACGCGCCGCGGAACGGCCAGCCGGACCAGGTCCATCGCGGCCGGCGTCTCGCGACCGTCGGGGGAAAGTCCGAACATCACGGTGCCGATTTCCACGCCTCGGATGCCGGCCTCGACGTAGAGCGCGTTCGCCAGGGCGATCCCCGGATACTGCAGCGGCGGAACGTGCGGCAGCAGCGCGCGCGCATCCAGGTAGATCGCGTGGCCACCGGGCGGCTGGATGATCGGCACGCCCGCCGCCGTCAGCTTCTCGCCGAGGTACGCGATCGACCGGATCCGGTACCGCAGATAGGACTCCTCGACGACTTCCTGCAGGCCTGTCGCGATCGCCTCGAGGTCGTAGCCGGCCAGGCCGCCGTAGGTGGGAAACCCTTCTGTCAGGATCAGCAGCGTGCGCGCGGCGTCCGCCCATGCATCGTCGTTCATGGCCAGGAAGCCGCCGATGTTCGCGAGGCCGTCCTTCTTCGCTGACATCGTGCAGCCGTCAGCCAGCGAGAACATCTCCTGCGCAATTGCCTTCGGCGTCCGGCACTCCTGCCCCGCCTCACGGCACCTGATGAAGTAGGCGTTCTCCGCAAACCGGCACGCATCGAGGAACAGCGGTTTTGTGTGCGCGTCACAGATCCGGCGAACCCCGCGCAGGTTCTCGAGCGAAACCGGCTGCCCGCCGCCCGAGTTGTTGGTGACCGTCACCATGACGAGCGGCACACGATCGCCTCGCTCGCTGAGGAGTTGTTCGAGCGCCCGCAGGTCGACGTTCCCCTTGAACGGGTGCACGAGCGAGGGCACGCGCCCTTCGGCGATCACCAGATCCAGCGCCTCGGCCTGCTCGGCCTCGATGTTGGCGCGCGTCGTGTCGAAGTGGTTGTTGTTGGGGACGATGTGGCCCGGCTCGAGAACCGTATGAAACAGGATGTGCTCGGCCGCGCGTCCCTGGTGCGTGGGAATGATGTGTTTGAAGCCGGTCAGATCGCGGACGACGGCGTCGAAACGGTAGAAGGAGCGGCTGCCGGCATACGATTCGTCGCCCTGCATCAGCGCGCCCCATTGCGCCGCCGACATCGCGCCGGTACCCGAATCGGTGAGCAGATCGATCAGCACGTCTTCGGCGCGCAGCCGGAACACGTTGTACCCGGCGGCGACCAGGGCCGCTTCCCGTTCCTCCCGCCTCGTGAACTTGATCGATTCGACCGACTTGATACGGAAGGGCTCGATGATCGTGCGGAACTCCATGGACGCACTCGCGCTTCTGAGGGCAGGGCGGGCCGGCGACCCGCGTCCACAGAGTATCAGAATCCGACTCGGTAGTCCGTAGCCGGGAGTCCGTAGTCCGCCTGGTCAGGGGCCGTCAACCGCGTCCGGTCGGCGGCAGGCAGAAACGACAACGGGCGCGCCGATACCGGCGCGCCCGTTGGGACGGACGGGAAAACAGTCGCTGTCAGTTCGTCGTCACGCGACGCTTGCCCACAATCTCGTCAACCAGCGTGTCGGCGTGGTACACCTTGCGCAACGCCTCGACAATCGCGCGCGAATCCACCGACACGGCACGGTTGATCGGCTCTTCGTAGATGTAGTAGGCGGGCAGCGACTGGATATTGCCGTCGAAGATCAACCCGATGATTTCCCCCTTCGTGTTCACCACCGCCGACCCGCTGTTGCCGCCGACGATGTCGTTGGTGCTGACGAGGTCGAACGGGGTGGTCAGTGTGAGCGTACTCTTCGCGTCCACCCAGCGCTGCGCCAGCGTGTAGGGCATCTCGTTGTTGTGCTGGGCCGAGCGCTGGAAGAGTCCAGCGAAATTGGTGTACGGCGCGATGCGCTTGCCGTCCTCCACGTAGCTCTTCACGGTGCCGTAGGAGAGACGCAGCGTGCTGTTGGCGTCCGGATAGGCGTTCGGACCGTACACCGCGAACACCGCCTGCGCGATCTTCGGGTACGCCACCGTCTGCACCGCCGTCACTTCGTCCTGGTACTTTCTGTTGATCGTCTCGGCGTCGCTCTCGAGCGACCGCGCCAGCACGATCATCGGATCGGTGGAGGCGTCTACGGTCGCCTTGCCGCCGGCCTGCAGCAGATTGCGGATTTCCGCGTCCATGATCCGTGTGTTGTCGACGAGTTCGGTCGCGCGCGCCTCCGGCGTCTTGTCGCCCAGGATGCGCTTGAGGATCGGGCTGGTCGCCGGCAGCTGCGCCTTCATGAAGGCCAGCGATTCGGTCAGGTTCATCTTTTCCTGCCGGGTGTCGACCGCCTGCGCCTGGCCGCGCCCGCCGCCACGACCCGCCGCCGGCGCCTGGCCGCCTCGCCCGCCACGTCCACCGCGTCCCGCGCCCTCCGCCGACGGCGGCGCGTAGGCGGCGCGCACGATGCTCCGCGCCTGGGAGAACAGGTTCGACCCGCTCAGGCCGGCAGCATTCGCGATGAAGTTGCGGTCCGCGTCGAGCTCGCGCGCCACCTGCATCGCCTTCTCGATCGCGTCCCACGCGTCGCCGAGTTCCTTCTGCTTCTCGGGATTCTTGGCGAGTCCCGCGCGCAGTGCCGCCTCGGCCTGCTCCTTCCTGGCCATGATGCTCGGGTCCTGCAGCCCCTTCAACCGCCCGCGATACGACTTGAGGCTGTTCTGGATGCCGAACAGCCGCTGCACGCTCTGCCGCGCGTTTTCAGCGCTGAGCGCCGCGAACTTCTGGACGGACCGCTCCTGCATTTCGTAATTGGCCACCGTGAACGGCACCTGCATGTCGCGCAAGTACTTCAGGTGCGCGACCGTGTAGAGCCGCTGCGTGGACCCGGGATGCCCCGTCGTGAACACCAGCTCGCCTTCCTTCGACCCGTTGGGCGAGAAGTGCAGGTAGTTCGGCGTTTGAGCCGGCCTCCCGTTCTCGTAGAGGCGGAACATCCCGACGTCGAGCGCGTAGCGCGGATAAGTGAAGTTGTCCGGGTCGCCGCCGTAGAACCCGGTCTGGTATTCCACGCCGAACACCAGACGAACATCGTTGTAAACCTTGAAACGATACAGGTTGTACACGGCCCCCTGGTAGAGCGCCACCACCTGGCTCACCAGCCCGGTCGCGGCGTTCGACTCGCTGACGATCCCTTCCTGCACCTTCTGCCGCGCCGCGCTGGCCTGCTGCACGGTCATGCCCGGCGTGACCGCGGCGTTCATCTTCGCCGTCACGTCCTCGATGCTCTGCAGGATGCGCAGCGTCATGTTCGGGACCTTCCACTCGTCCGCGTAGGTGGGCGCGTAGAACCCGTCCTTGACGTAGTCTTTGCCGGCAGCGTTGCTCATCTGCTGCAGCGAGCCGAGGGCAATGTGATGGTTCGTCAGGACGAGCCCGTCAGGCGACACCACCGAGCCGGTGCCGCCGCCGAACTGGACGGTGGCCAGCTGCAGGTGATCCAGCCACTTGTCGGTGATCTCGAAGCGGTACTTCTGCTTGATGGCCGCCCTGGGGATGTTGTTGTACGGCCAGAACCCTTCCTCGGCGCGCGGGACGATGCTGAAGGCAATGGCGGCCAGCAGCAGGGCCAGGACTGGAGCAAGAAATCTTCTCGTTTTCATGCCTACCTCGATGACATCCCGCAAGAAAGAGATAAAATAGCGTGCCCGCCGCGCTCGCCCACGTTGCAGGCAAGCTGCGGCGCGGCCACGCGGTAGCGGGCCGCTGACGACGATCGGCCGGCGAAGGCGCGGAGGGGCGGCCTTTGACTCTACGTGGCGCCGCCGCGGCTGTCAAGCTTCGTCCAGATCCTTTGCCCCGCCCGTCCGTGGCCGATATACTTCATCGAGCCCATGAAGAACATCAAGAAGGTCGTTCTCGTCGAGACGGGAGCGAGCGACGTCCACGTCTACAGCAAGATTGCGATTCCCCGCCTGGGCAGCGTGCTGCTCGGAACGATCCTGCGTGACCAGGGTTACGACGTCCGCGTGTACATCGAGGACATGGCGCCGCTCGACTGGAGCGAGGTCCTCTCCGCGGATCTGGTAGGCATCTCCACGGTAACGGCAACCGCGCCGCGCTCTTACGCGCTGGCGCGTCGCATTCGCGAGGCGGGCATCCCGGTGGTGCTCGGCGGCATCCACGCGACCTTCGAGCCCGAGGAAGCGGCGTCGCACGGCGACTATGTCCTGCGCGGAGAGGCCGAGGAGTCGCTGCTCGACCTGATTCGAACGCTGGAGGACGGTGGGAGTCTCGAAGCGGTCCCCGGCATCTCGTTCCAGCGTGACGGCGTGACCGTCCACGGACCCGACGTCTCGCCGGTACCGGATCTCGACCGCCTGCCGATTCCCGATTTCCGGCTGGTCCAAGGCTGGCGGCGGCACGCCTACGTGTCGGTCATGACCGGGCGCGGCTGCCCGTTCGAGTGCACCTTCTGCTCGGTGCCGGCCTTCAACGGCCACGGCGGTCGCTTCCTGTCGCCCGATCGTGTCCTCGACGAGATCGCCTTTCACCGCACTCACTCGCGCATCCGCTACCTGTTCTTCGCCGACGACATCTTCAACATGAACCGCCGGCGGATGAAGGAGATCCTCGAAGGGATGATCAGGCGGCGCCTGACGCCGCTCTGGGGCGCGCAGGTGCGCCACGAACTGTCGCGTGACGACGAGGCGCTCGAGCTGATGCGGCGCGCCAACTGCGACCGCGTGTACGTCGGCTTCGAGTCGATCAACCCGGGCACCCTGGCCCAGTTCAAGAAGCACGAAACGCGCGCCGACATCGAACGGGCGATTGCGGCGTTCCATCGCCACCACGTCAAGGTTCACGGCATGTTCGTCGTGGGATCGGACGCCGACACGGGGGAAACGATCCAGGAAACGGAACGCTTCGCGAGGCAGCACCGCATCGATTCGCTCCAGCTGATGATCCTGACGCCGATTCCCGGGTCGAAGGATTACAGGACGATGGTGGAGGGCGGCCGGCTGTTCACGCGCGATTGGTCGCTTTTCGACGGCCATCACGCGGTGCACGAGCCGGAGCGCATGACCGCCTACGAGGTGCAGGCGGAAACGATGCGCGCGATGCGTCGCTTCTACTCGGTCGGCCAGATGGCGCGCAGGGCGGTGCGCGCCGACTGGAAAGAGACGGTGATCCGTTTCCGGGCCAATGGCATCGTGCGCACCTTCTTCCGGCACAACGGCGAATACCTGGACGGGCTGCGCGAGCGGCTGCGCGAACAGTGGAGCGTCGCCGGCACGCGCCTGCGCTCGGTCGGCCTCCCGAGGCTGCCCGAACAGGGGCTGCGCCCCGTCATCGAGCGTTTCTTCGCCGAACTCAACGTGGCGGTCGTGCAGGTGCTCGACAACGCCCACGATCTGATCACGGAAGGACGCACGCAGGCGGGCCGCCGGCGCATCGAGGCCCAGCAGGCGCTCGGGCGGGCGCTCGAACGCCTCCGGGGTCGCGTGGACTGCGTCATCGTGCCGATCGTGCACGACGACCCGGAGCATTCCGCACGGATCGAAGTGACCGGCAACGTGGCAGGGCTGCCGGACGCCGCGGATCTGCCGGCCGTGGTCCACGTCGTGGCGAGTTTGTCCGAGGGCGGACAGCGGGAGATGCTGACGAAGCTCGGATTGCTGGTGACCGACGATCTCGAGCGGATCCGGCGCGCCGTCAGGAAGACACTCGAAGCAGCGCAGATTGCCGCGCTGCAGACCGCGGATACTTAGACATCTCCCAGGGCCGGATTCGTGAAATGTGAAGCAAGTTTTCACGGACCGCCTTGGGATCTGTCTTAGGGAAGCTTCACTGCGATGCCCTACCGGCCCTTCTCCTGCGCTTTGAGCAAATCGTTCACGGAAGTTCGTCCGAGTTGATGTAGTTGCCATCGGAGGTGACGAGCGAGAAATCTGGCGCGTTCATCTCGTCGATCCCGGGGGCATCCTGCTCCTGCGCCATCAGGGCGCCGGCCAGGTTGAAATGGGCGATGTGGAGGTCGGGGGAGGCTTCGAGCGCCTTGCGGAACGCGTCTTCCGCTGCCTCAGGAAATCGTTCGCCTGCAGCAGGACGTCGTCGAAGCCGGGCGGATTCTGGGCAGTGACCCGCGCCGATGGGTCGGTCTGGCGGGCAAAGGCAGGGCGAGCGGGGAAAGGGACGAGGACGAGCACGATAATGAGCCGGACGCATGCCCGATACATCAGTGCGGTCATGGCGTTCCCTCGATGAGCAGGTGAAGGCGCGCCGCTACACGGGTTCCACCTCGTCTCCGGCGTCCGCGGCCAGTTCCGGCATTCGTGGTTCGCGCGCCACCCGGTCGATCCCCTCCAGAACGGGAATCTCCTTCCCGTTGTCCGCGCCAAGTTCCTTCAGGCGCCGCGCGGAGGTCAGCAGCCTCGTTTCCATCGACCCGACGGTCTGGTTGTAGGCCTCGACCGCCCGATTCAGCGAGGTGCCGAGACGTTCGACATGCTCGGCGACCACGCGTGCGCGGTCGTACAGTTCGCGCCCGATATCGCTGATCTGCTGCGCGTTCTCGGCAATCTGTTCCTGCCGCCAGCCATAGGCGACGGCGCGCAACAGCGCGATCAACGTGATGGGGCTCGCCAGGATGACGTGCTGCCCCACGCCCCACTCGATGAGCGTCGGGTCGTGCAGCAGCGCGGCGCTGAAGAACGGCTCGCCCGGCAGGAACATGACCACGAACTCGGGTGCCGGCTGAACCTGATCCCAGTACGCCTTGGCCGCCAGCTTCTTCATGTGATCGCGCACCTGCCGGGCGTGCTCTTTCAGCTGCGCCTCACGCGTGTCGTCGTCCTGCGCCTCGATGGCCAGCAGGTAGGCGGTCAACGGGACCTTGGCATCCACGATCAGGTGGCGATTGCCCGGCAGCCGGACGACGAGATCGGGAATCAGCCGCGATTCCTCGGTGGCCATG
>Ga0315280_10009392_pt1 | contig 12568 bp, 17 predicted proteins | sample YL17G06_40_MG_FD_203697 | JGI IMG/M metagenome (GOLD analysis project Ga0315280, IMG submission 203697) | Sediment microbial communities from Yellowstone Lake, YNP, Wyoming, USA - YL17G06_40 | ecosystem: Environmental > Aquatic > Freshwater > Lake > Sediment | place: USA: Wyoming | collected... | reverse complement strand
GTTAAGTGAACTAAACAAGGAGATAGAAACAGATGGAAAACCAAGCCCGACCGGTTAAACAACTACGTGGGGCTCGCCATAGAGCCCGCACTTTCTTTGAACGTAGAGTAGGACACTATGGCTACAGCACCACACTATCGCTAGGGAAAGCAGTACCATGGGATTGGACATACGTACGCATAGTAATCCTTGAAAAGACGGATGTTGATGTAACCATCAGAGTCGAAAAGCTGCTTGGAGGCTACAAATATCCACAATTTAAAACGCCTCATAAGGGAAGTAAACAGGACTCATAAGGGGTTGGGACCGTTGATTGGACTTAATCTAGTAGCAGCAAAAGCAAATAAATGTGTACTCAACGTTGCACCTGCAGGGACAGGGAAAAGCGTAACAACAGACACAGTAGTAGGAATACTCAAAGGCGATGCGATGAAGTTCACCTCAATAACACTGGCAGGACTAGTCCGCCTTAAAGCCGAGTTCCAAGGCTACAGAGGCTGCGTTTGCATAGATGACCTTGGAGCGGAGAAAAGCGACTGGTCTCGCACATCAACAGTGGAATGTATATCCACACTTGTGCACACACATTTCGTGCGCAAAGTAACGCAGACATCAGAAGTGCGCATTGATGACTTCTACGGCTCAGCAATCATGAATATCCAACCTATCCTGCTATACTCCATCATCAAAGACACCAGCTGGATAGCAGTTGTGCGAGACAAAGTAATACGAGCGTATCATCTTGTACGACCAGTACATCCAGCACTTATGCAACACACACCACAAATAGACTGGACAACATCAGTAGCTGCGGTTGAGTTCCCATCGCATAAAGGCAAACTTTGGTGGCAACTAGTTGCAATAGCACTAACGCAATGGAGTTACGGACGTGTCATAGAACACTTACCTGACCTGCTCAGAGCTTGCGCAGCAATAGATGGACGTAAAAGAGTTGAAGCCGAAGATTACAGGATACTCATCAAACTACTGCGTCCAATGGTACTTGAACGCTACCTAGTAGACACAGCAGGATTCGAGACAGGACGTGAATTTAATGACAACCTCTTATGCATGCTAGTGGAGATTGTGACACACGGTAACCCATCATTTGAAACAATCTGCGAGGACTATAAATGCAGTCCAAGAACAGTTGACACAGTGGTTGCGCAACTACCAATCTGGTTCTGGATTCAAAAGGACGGCGTGAAACGGGTATTACCGACAGAATACTGCAAAAACATATTGAAACTAGTAGGAGCGTACCAAACATGGTAGACACTTTCAAAGGCGACCCGCATGACATTGAGTTACTTTCACGTAAATGTGATTGTGGATTAACTCCAGAGCATATACGCGCTGAGCATGACTGGTGCTGCCAAATTTGTGGTGGCGACCATACTGAACGAATATGCCCTCAGAGGGAGGAGAAGTTGAAATGAGTGTTCTTGAAATATTAGCAAAAGAAACACACGACGCCAAAGGACTTGAACACATACAACATTTACGGGTTCTACGCAACTATATAGCTATTAGCACTGAAGAGGCGCTAATTGAAGCAATCAATCATATCAACGACACAGAGGTACTACGCACACTAGTGGAAACTGGGCTACATAAGAAACTATTAGAGGTCGTAACAATACGATATGATGACATCACAAAGCGAATGGCGGGGGTGAGATAGATGAAGTGTAAGGTATTTCCCGGGCGATGGTATGAAGCACAAGATGCATTCAATAAGTGGGCACATGGCAAACACTTGGATAAGGACGTTATCATACATGAGCAAATGGTTTCGATAGATGCCAAGAGTCTTGAGGACGTATGGTTGTTCATATTTGTCTACCACCCCGAAACACCATTCTGGGAGGGGACAATAGCACCATGATATTCAAACTACGTATAGCACACTGGCGATTCACGTTCACACTAGCACCTGTGATAGATGTAGTTGGTGTGAACAGCATACTACCAGATGGAAAGCACATACCAATGTGGGACTTTGATGATATACCGCTAGATAGAGTTATATATCAACTTTGCGGTCTACAAGAAGCAGGGGAACTATCAAACATCTACATACTACAAACAGGTCTTAAAGACCACTACATAGCATACTGCTTCACATCTTTGGATTGGAGACACTGTAAAATGGCGGTGTGTGCAGCATACGACGTTGACGAAAACTTCTTTAAATACGGCGTCTATCGCGACCATTTCACACTACGAGTATCAGCGAAGGAACACGGCAAACCAAAGCTAGTTGCAATAATACGGGGCGCAGTACCATCAAACTGTAGCGTTAGAATACTCCAGAGCTGGGTCAAATATGAAACCCTAGCGGATAACGCACCAATGAGGAAGCGTGAGATAAACATTGCCTAAAACAAAAGAAGAACGTTACATGGAATGGCTTGAACGCATGGAAATACCAATTGAAAACATGTTTGACATAAACAGCTTCCAATCCTACCTGATACAGGAGCTGGGCGAGTTTACAGAGATGCAATCCGAAGCATTATGGGCAGCAGCGCAAGATAAATTGCTAAACGAAGTTGAAGGAATCACGCCAATACTGGTAACATATCCATGGGGACGTGAACTACGCTACAGCATACAAGGATTACCCGGCTTATGGGGTTGGGAATCAGCACAGGCAGTAATTGCAGGAGAACGAGGATAATGACAAAATGTGAATATGACCCGAAACGAAAGTGTGGATACCAGAATTGCAGTGAATTATGTGTGGCGTTCCGTAAGACAGGACAACAAACCTTTGGTCCGCCACAACCAAAGGTCATCAAGAAAATTGTTAAACCAACACACACAACGGTGTACTACGAGGTGAAACCATGCAAAGAGAAGAAGCCCTCAGATTAGTTCAAGCTGAAGTAATCTGGGCAACAGAACACTACCCACCAATCCGAAGCTGGCACGAAGGATACGCAATAATACTTGAGGAACTTGACGAAGTCTGGGATGAGGTAAGGCACCGATGCAAAAAGACAAAGAAAGTTCAACATGAACTGCTGCAGGTAGCGGCAATGGCAATACGAACCTTAATAGATGTAGAGGGGGATACAAGCATACGCCACCAGTCTTAGACGCCACAGCAGGCAACCGAACAATGTGGGAAAAGAAGGAGATACCCTTCATTGTGTTCATTGACAAAGAGGACAAACTCGAAATTAAACCAACATACCTTATGGACAACGAACACACAACGTTTCCAGACCGACATTTCCATACAATCTTCTACGACCCACCGCACACATGGGGCGGTGGGGTCCACTTCTTTTCATTCCCGAACCGTGAGGCGCGACAGAAGGTATTTCCGCATAGTTCTGGTGTGCCAACGTACTATGGATGGGACAAATACAAAACCAAAACTGAGCTGCTGGCGCATATCTACAGGGCACAACGAGAGTTCTATCGTATCCTCACAGACGACGGTCTGCTCTGGTTCAAATGGAACGAAATGAGCATCAAAGTAGACCGAGTACTCGCCTGCTTCCCACTATGGCAAGAACTCATGCGACTATATGTCAACGACCCAACACACACAGCAGGTTTCCAACAAACCTTCTGGATACTAATGTGCAAACAAAAAGGGGAATTTGAGCAAAAGACCCTACTTGACAGTCCGTTGCTCGAGCAAGTGTCGGAACTGGAGCTGAACGCCACTTAACTTAATTGCTAACTCAGCAATCTTGGTTTCATTAGCTCCTATTTTTCTTTCCTTATCAAGCTCCGTTTGAATTTGGCGTATTTGTGTTTGCAGCGCAATCATTTCATCAGTTATCTCCATGCTCTTACCGCCTGTTGCTTTCTTATACGCTTCAACAACGCGCTTCATATCCCAATAGTTCTCGGGGTCACCAGCCGATACCACCTTGTTGATTGCAAGAATGTAGTACGCCTCAAACTGGTCATATCCCATGTCCATCAGTAACCCAACTGCGTCAGTAGTTGTGATTACACCGCTCTTTGCTCCCTTGACAATCTCTGCCTTTGTAAGGTCTCGTTCTGGCGCAAGTCTTGCCGGCTGCTCCGCTTTAACAATAGTCATCATAAGTTCATTAGCATTAGCTTGGCTTAAACCTAGACTGAGGAACTCTTGATAAAGCTGGTCCGCTTGTATCCAACCCTTACTGTATATTGCCTTCAGCTTAGGAACTTCTACTGCCATTGCGGTTGCGAGTGTTAGCCCATATGCGTCGTCTGGTGAATAGTTCAGTCGAGTGAAAGCGTCATATACATCTGCGAGTGAGTAGACAGCAACATCATACATATCGCTAATATCAGCTTTTGTAAGTAAGCGTGGTTCAGCAGCTTTTTCTGCGAGGTCAACAATAACCGTAGCCAACAGTTGCGCGTTAGCCTTTGTGTATCCAAGTGTTTCGATTAGTGCTGGCAACTCAGCGGCGGTTGCAATGTTGAGGTCATACATCTGCTTTATGAGGCTTAATGTTAAGTTGCGATATGTTGTTGGCTTCGCCTCCTTAGTCTCAGGGAGCATCTCTGCCATAGTCTTAGCAACAACAAGGTTTATGCGTTCATCTGTCCAATCAAGTGCTTTAAGTAGTCTACGCACATCAGTTTCAACAATAACCCCTTGTTTCCAAGCACCAATAATCTCAGCGCTGCTAGGAATCTTACCTTCTGTGTCTAACTCTGGCTTTGTTAGACGTTGACGTTCAAGTTGTGCTCTTTCAAGCCAAAGCGCAATAGCAGGCTCAGCAGTTTGTAATTGTTGAAGTCGTGTCTTTACTTGTTCCAATGCGATTTGACCCTTAGCATATCCATGAACGTACTCTGTACGAATAGCATTCCGTTCAGCTTCAAGGCGATAGGCTATTAGTGAATCAGCAGCTTTAGTGGCATCTTCAGGACTAAGTCCTCCCCAGCGTCGGTATTTGATGATGTCATCCCTTGAGTAAACACCTACGTCAAAGCCGTATCCTAGTTCACGTACGTTTGGTGGTCTGAACGCAACATTTTCAATTGCTTCCCAATCATCAGGGTGTATATCAGCCAATAACATGTAGTACTCAAAGTCGTCTATATCAAAGTGTCCACGCCAGAGGTTCTCATAAGCCTGTGAGAGTCCCATACGGTTGAAGTGTGCTAACCAATACTTGTCAACCCAATATGGCGTAAGACCTTGCTTAGCAGCCCATTGTGACATTTGCTCAAATTGTGGTTGACCAGCTGGAACTGGAAACGCTTCCCTTACTGCGAAACGGATGAGGTCATTAATCGGTGGTATCACTTCTCTCAGAGCCTTATAGTGTGGAAGTGAATCTGGGTTGTACCCACTTCTACGCATGTAAGTTGTCCACGTTGCATCGTCAATTATGCCACGTAGGTTCATGGTTGTTGCTTGCTCAAATGTTGGATTAACATACATCGCTTTGACCCAACGGGTTGACCAACCCTTATTAAGCCCAGCAACTTCCATTCCTCTGTCAAGCAGCATTTCTTCAAGTACGCCTTTGCTATACATCTCAGCAAGTCTGTATGGCTCTGGAAACGCCTCCTGTAGTGATACTAACGCTTCTGCCGTAGCTACTGGATACTTATGGAATAGTAACCAATCAATTGCTCCAACATCGCTAAGCACACCACGTCGTAGTAGGTCTATTATCTCTGGTAGGTCTGGCATGTGTATTTCAGTCATTGCCATAAGCCCAGCTCTGTCCATGCTGTAGCCATGATATAACATTTGTCCTTGATAGAGAACGTCATCTATTATTCCCATATTCACAGCATTTATGAGGTATTGTTCTGGAATGATTGTTGGTAAATGCTGAGCGTTAGCGTAGTATGTTACTCCTTTCGTGATTGCAGCATCAAAGTAAGCTCTCCTAACTGCTCTTGCCGAATCCCACATTGCACCAAGAGCAGGAGCCTGAGCTAATGTTAGTGCAGGCGTCTCAATTTGTCCGAAGCCGAGTACTTCAAGTGCAGTAAGTCCAGCTACTATTGTAAGGTGAGCTGCGTTAGCTTCAACTTCAAACGCTAAACCTGCAGCAGCAGCTGCAGCTGGGTCAATTGGACTGTGGGCTGCTACTTTCGCTTTCCAAGCAGCATCCATCTTTGCATAACTAGCTTCAAGATACCCCTCCGGTGTTTTAACGTCAACATCCTTAAGTAAATCAAGCCACCCAGAATATGCGAATTGCTGTACTGTGTCTGTCTGCGTTGCTCCCTGTTGTGTCTCATGGGCTTTACGCCAATTCTCCTGTTGAACAGTCTCTGCCGGCATGTTATGTCGCCCTCGTCTTGAAGGTTATGTTAGGCAGTTGCCTTATCACGTCGTCTAACGTGACGGTTAGAGCATCAATATGTGTAGCTAGCTCGGTTACTTGGGTAGTGAGCTCTTTGAAAGCTGCTGTTTGTAGCTGTGATTCAGCAATCATTTTGTCAAAGAAGCTTGGTTTGGTAGCTCTACGTAGTGCAACAGTTGGTGCAGCTACTCCAGCGGATACACCTGTTACCTGCTCAGATACAGCTCCACCCACCACCTTAGTTGTCACCTGCCCTTCGTAAGGTGGTATTTCAGGTGGCGCAGTAACTGGTGGAGTTATAGGTGTTACTGGTGGTTGCTCAGGTGGCACCTCAGGTGGTACTGGTGGTTGCTCGGGTGGCACTTCAGATGGTCTCGCTTTTAGCTTCTTGTGGGCACGTTCCTCAGCATCTCTTATGGCTGCGTAGATGACGTTTGCGGGTAGATGTGGGTCGGGTATCCAGTCGGTGCCATTCCACATAACACTTATGCCCCATTCTGGACTGAATTTGATGTCTCCGACTTTGAAGCCTTTAGCTGAAACCATCCAGTCTGGTTCAATTTTCGGCACTTCCTTAACTTGCACTAGTGCTCCTACAGCTATCATCTTATTATATTGTTGTGGTGACCTCTTACGGAAAGCATTAACTTGGTCTTGCGTCCAGTATTCGCCTGTATCTCTATTTAACCACATTTGCATTTTTCTTTACCTCCTGTTTTCTTTTCACTCCTACTATGCTGTTGCTTTTGTTACACGGTTCGCTCCATTGGCGTCGCCAACAAAGAAAGCGAGTTCACCAACGAGCAGGGTCATAGCTGAACCATATTCCCCTTTATATATTAGGAACAATGCTCCAGCTGTGATCCCAATTCCAGCGATGATTTTTTGCCAGTTCATTTCCTCACCTCCATGTTTTTCATATTCCTACAACTGCAAAAAACTATGGAATCTCATGTATCCAAACTTGGACTGCGCCTTGAGCGTTGGCACCATCAAGATTGCGGACACGGATTCTTCCGTATTTAGGTAGGTTGGTGTATTGGACTGTTCGTGCCCTTGTCGCTCCAGCTAGGAACGTTGGTGCAAATTGTGCAAATGGGTCGGTTACGTTTTCTGAGTCTATAACTGAGCATGTGTAGTCTTGGCTTCCAAGGATATACACCATCACTCCTGCAGTTGCTGCGACACCATAGACTTGGCTTATACTGATAGCTGCATTCTTTGGGAACGTTAGGCAAGTTGTTTCACGGAAGTTACCAGCAGCTATGCTTGCTTGGTTGATAACTCTGGTTACTTCCTTGAACTTAGTGCCACTCATCACTTGGAACTGTCCGACTCTAAAGTTGCGTACAAGTATTGCGCTTTCATTTGCGAAGTATGGTATTACATCGCTAAGTATGTCGCCAGCGAGTCTAAGTTCAGCTATTAGCGTTAGTGGGAATACGATAGGTAATGTGCCGTAATAGAGGCGAAGGTAGTGTTTTGTTAGAACCAGTTTGTAACTACACCAAACGCCCATGTCAGGAACACCAATAGCAAGCACTTCATCAGTAGTTACGCCATCTCTAAGATTATTACTTCGTAGTACCCTACGTAATCCTAACCCATCGTTTATTACCGCAACTTCGTATATGTCTCCTATGTATCCGCCACTGTTGCATTCAAGTCCAACTGTGACGTATGCACCTAGAGGATAATTGGCTGCATTAAAGGCTGGGAAGAACGCATCAAAATTGAATATTATTGGTGGTGTGAAACATGTTCGGGGTGCCCAGTATAACTCCTCTGCCGTCGTGCCATCTCTTGTATTATCCATGTTAACTACGTTGTTTGCATGAGCTGGCTGAAGTGGGTTAATATGTGGAAGTATAGGTGGCGCTGTCCAGTATGCAGGTGGGAATAATGCCTCACCAGTAAAGTATGAACCAGTGCGTCCATGATACTTTGCTTTGTCAAATGCACCCTCATCCCATCGGTCTACGAAGTTCTTAGCGTTCTCCCATAACCACCATGACCGAAGCATTGTACTTCTTGTATAGTCACGTTCATCTGAACTCATTATGGTGTCATCTCCGTTGGTTCAACGCTGGGCTCCCAGATGCCTAGTTCTTCTCCTAGGGCTGTTATGAAGTCTATCAGTGTGCTCCATTGCTCAACTACTTGCCATGGTTTCACTTCAACTGCAATAGTGATTTTATGTTGCCAAATGACACCATCTGCATATGCTTCCACCACTATTTGAGCTGGACTTGCTGTTACTGGAAAGTATGTTTGACCTATTGCCCATCCATCATCGCCACTAGCCCATGTGTTTGGGTCACGTGGGAAGATTTGATGAGCGTCCAGTAGCATCCGTAGATAAACTCTACCGTGGCATCCTGCAGGAAAGTAGAAGCCCGTTTCAGTTATGAGTCCACGGTCAAGTTTAAACTTCAACGTAACCAGATTGTCTTTTGTGTTTATCGGTAGAACCGTGATGTAGTCGATGTGTTTCATGTAACCACCTAGCTTTTACTCGTCTAGCTCCATATATGTGTATCCTGCTAATGATGCTGACGATGCACTATTTACAGCTTGCATGCATATCCTATCGCTAACTGCTACATTCACTGTATTTACAGTGTCAGTTGCTTCTAAAGCAGCACCAGCAATTGTGCAAGTTAAGGCTGTTGGTGCACCATTTAAGTACAACGTGAATATCGCTGTTTCAGCTCCTGCTGGAGCTTGATTTACACGTGCTCGTAGGTTATGAATTACTCCTGCTCTGCCGATGACAGCGTAATAACCAGTAGGAGCAGCGCCTACAGCTGCACGACCTATAGCAGTGAAATACTTTGTTACACCCGGCGTCAAACCATCAATAGTTCCCATCAATAGTGTGTGGTCGGTCTCGTAGTACATGTCATTTTTGATGTACTTATCGTCAACGTTTAGGTATCTGCCTAATGCTCCAGTGGGTACAAACACACCATCTATTAGCCATCTTTGCAGAGCACCAGCTCCAGCTTTCTCAACGATATAATTAAATGCGTTACTTCCACAATCTATGTCACGTAGACTTACATCGCTGCAGAATAGTCCATTGCCTACATCAACGTAAATTAGGTCGAAGTTAGCTGCAGGAGCTATTGGGTGTATATGGTCAAGGAAAATGCTACCAACACCAGCCGCACTAGCATCAATGTATATAGCATGCTTTGTAGTAGAGTCAGGTATTATTCGTGACCCGCGTATGCCAGAGGCTTTGATGTATAGAGCATTCTCAACAGCAACGGGCCAAATGTCTTCCAGATACCAGCCGCCTTTGCCAAAGTAGATGCCATACTTCTTATATGTTAATGTAAGTTGTCTCACGAAGTTGTCAGTTGCATTAACATCAGTGTATATTCCTGCTCCATATCCATTTGCATAGCCTTTTACGTTGATGTTCTCAAATCCAGTCCAGCTGCCAATGTATGTTGGGTCTCCTTTGATGTAGATGTCGTTGCCTTTGTTATCCAGTAGATACAAGTTCCTAAAGAGACAGTATCGCGTCTGTGACAGTTCCAATGTGTTAGCCACAAAACCAGTCCCAGTTGAGTGTGCATCAAGACATATGTCAGATAAAGCATCTCTCATTTGGTAAGATGGAAGACCATCATGTTCATAGTACCTAAGAATCGGAACGTCCGCATTTCGCCGTATAGTTGTAACACCCATCCCTTCAGCATGTATTTCAACATTGCTGTCAACATCAGCCCCAAGATATGTGTAAAATGTCCCTGCTTTAATGAACACTCCTTTAGGAAGTGGTAAAGCATCTAATGTTGGTTGGAACACTGAGTCAAACAGGTCTGATTGTGCAAAGCGGGTGCGTTTGTTGCCCAAGTCTTTGTATGATTCATAATACTCAACCGCTGGGTCGGGCTTTTGTATGATGTAACTGTAGGGGTAAGGTATGCATTTTGAACTTCCCATGCATGGCATTTATTTATCTCTCCTGTTGTTAGAGTTTTGCCTTGATTTCGGCTTGTGTGACTACGCCTTTTGCAATGAGGGCTTTAATCAACGCCAACAAAATTTCAGGTTCAGTTATCAATGTGCCATCGTCAAGTTCAATGCAAGGCAAACTTTCCCTGTCTTTTCCATACTTGTAAAACTTCATGTCCTTTACGCCTCAACAACATAGCCCATGCAGTATAGGTCGAAATCATCATTGGCAACGGGAAGACTGTACTGAAGCCGTTGAGTTCCATTTGCAATGACTATTGGAACTGGATACGCCTTCCAAATGCTAATGTCACACCAGCCACCCTCATTTGGATAGACAGTGAATCCGCCTGTTCCAGCTTGCCTTTCGGAGGTTAAAATAATAACAATGATTTTTCTTGTTTCAGGCGGAGCCACACCTGGGGCATGCAACACAGGAGCCAAAGCTAAGAAATGCTGAAGCGTGTCTGCATGTGTGATGTCCGCTATTTTCTCGTTCATAGGCACAAAGAATTGCCGTGCACGCTCACCAAGGCACGGCATTTTATCTCTCCCTGATGCGTTTGTCGTATCCATGCCACACAACGGTAACTTTGTCGCTCTGCCCTGCACCGTAAACTCCAAACACACCTACATCTTGGTCTCGACAGTGAACTTCAGTGCAAACAGTGTAAACTACATCTACAGCTGGTGTGGGCTCCTCAATGTGCCATTTCTGCTTCTTTTGGTCGCCTGTTCCAAAGCGCAGTTTTGCTGGCGCGTGGTCTGCGTCTCGTATGCTTGGGCACGTGTAGATTCTTTCCCATCCCTCCAGTATTCGCTCTGGGTCTACTATTAACTCAAGCACTGTACTAGCAACCTCAATTGTGCCTTCGCGGTCAAAGCTAATCCGTTTTGTTTCGTCAGGCATATTATCACATCCTGTTTTTAATTCAAAGTCCAACCCACGAGTGTTAGCAGTAACTTTCGTATTTTGGACTTAAGTCGCGGGAACTTTTGCTGTCTGCTAACGGACAGTGTTATTACCTGTACAGGTATTTTCTGTTGCATTTTTCCATAGTGCACTCTCCTTGTTCGGCACCATAAGCATGTTAGGTGTGGTCGAACAAGTTTCTCCTCGCATAATACGTGGCATGCGAGTGGAAAGCCACGGTGAGGTTCTTTGCCTACCGTGACTCTCATGGTATAGAAGAATCCATGAGTGTCAAGGATTAATCGTGATTTATGCATTGTTGTTTACCTCAGAAAAAAGAGAATTTGCCAGTTTTGTCGGCATATCCCTACCAACCTAGATGTGTAGTGGGCAGATTTCTTGTAAGAAGATGCGCAGGTCGTCGACGGTGAAGGCTGCGTGTGTGAAGTCTAGCGATGCCATTGAGTGTTCAGTTACTGGGAATGGTTCATGTGGTACTGGTTCAAACCAGTTTAGCCACCAATCTTTTATGATGATGCAGCACATGAATGCTTCTCCCCAGATGCTCATGTTGACTCCTGCAGGACAGGCTACGCCTAGACTGTTAAATACGGTGTATTTGACCTGTTGTGCGTCTAGGAGCTCATCTAAATGAACGAAGCCATCCATTGTTTCATCATAGACGATGGCGTTAACTTCCTTAACCCTGCCCATGTAGCTCAGAGCATAATTGTCTGCTCCTCCGCAACATAGTTTCTTCCACATTGTGTGGATTGGGTATGGCAGTCTTTCGTCGTTGTCTGTGATGATGTCATCTGTATCGTCATCTACCAGTATAAGTCGCCCGTCGTCAATGTCCAGTTTGATGTGGGGAATATCAGTGACTAGGTCATGGTCTAGGTCGAATATTCTGCAACCTAGCATGTACCACGGGTACTTAAGTGGTAAATCGACGTAGTAATGACCTGCTGCTGTCCAAGCATGAGTTCCGTACTCAATATCTCGGCTGCGGATGAATCCCTTTGGCGAAAGCTTCTGGATTGGTCGTAGGTAGCGGATTGTGTGTGTGAAGGTGTGTGTAACATGCCATGTCGTAATTAGAGCCCATGGTATTTCAAGGTAGACGTTGTCATACACGCTGGTGTCTAGCATGTAATCTGGGTCTCGCTCAAATCTTCCAAAGCATATCTTAGTCCTGAAGTGGTCTACCCACCCGGGATAAGTTGCGTTCAGAAGATTCGGGATGGAACGGATTTGTGTTAGGTGTAGAAATGCAGCTGTTTCTGGAATCATGCTGTATAGTACACTTGACCCATCAGCGATGACTTCTATCTTTTGCGGTATGTCTTGGATTGTGTGGTTATAAGCGCCATCAGCTCTTGTTGCGTAGCACTCT
>Ga0315280_10009391_pt1 | contig 12568 bp, 14 predicted proteins | sample YL17G06_40_MG_FD_203697 | JGI IMG/M metagenome (GOLD analysis project Ga0315280, IMG submission 203697) | Sediment microbial communities from Yellowstone Lake, YNP, Wyoming, USA - YL17G06_40 | ecosystem: Environmental > Aquatic > Freshwater > Lake > Sediment | place: USA: Wyoming | collected... | reverse complement strand
CAGTCCCGCCAGCGCCCGAAAAGCGAAGGGGTCGGGCAACCGGAGTACCCGGGTTGGCCGCGGATTGCCGGGCGGGCACCACCGCGATACGATGGAAAGACTATGAACAGCACCAAGTCGCTGCGTCTGGTCCTGATCTCCATCTTGCTTGCGGCCCTCGCCGCGAACTGCCCGTGGCTGGTGGCCGAGGAGCCGGCGGCGGTCGAGAAGCGGCTGGCCGAGGCGGCCCGGTTCCTGTCCGCGGACGCCATGGAAGGACGCGGGGTGGGAACCAAGGGGCTGGAGGCGGCCGCCGACTTCATCGCCGCCCAGTTCGCCCAGTGCGGCCTGAAAACCACCGCCCTGGCCGGCACCCCGTTCCAGAAGTTCTCCGTGACCACCGCCGTCAGCCGCACCGCCAACAACAAGCTGGCCTTCACGGGCCCTTCGACCGATCCCAATCGCCCGGAGCGGATCGAGTTGAAGCTCGACGCCGATTTCACCCCCCTGGCGATTGGGGGCTCGGGCAAGTTCGACCTCCCCCTGGTCTTCGCCGGGTACGGGATCAGCAGTCCGAAGGACCACTATGACGACTACGCGGGGATCGACGCGTTGGGCAAGGCGGTGGTGATCCTCCGCCACGAGCCGGGGCCGGCGAGCCCCAAGGGCCCGCCGGGCGGCACCACCCTTTCCCACCACGCCCCCTTCCCCCGCAAGCTGGCCAACGCCCGCGAACATAAGGCTGCGGCGGTGGTCTTCTGCAGCGACGGGCCCGGCCTCCACAAGGGCGTGACCGAGGTCACGGCCGCCAGCGACCGGATCCGCGCGGAATTCGATCCCGTGCTGCCGTTCGAGGGCGCCGGGCGCGATCTGTCGGCAGGCGCGATTCCCGTGGTGTATTGCCGCCGCGCGCTGGTGGACCGGATCCTCCGGGCGGCCACGAAGACCGACCTGGCCGCGCTGGAGCGGCAGATCGCCCAGGGGCCCAAGCCGCACAGCGCCGCGCTGGCCGGGTGGCGGGCCGCGGGGGAAATCCAGGTGGAAAGGACCCAGACCGAACTCCGCAACGTGATTGCCGTGATGGACGGAGAGGGCCCCGCCGCCGACGAAACGATCGTCGTGGGGGCCCACTACGATCACGTCGGATGGGGCCGCCCGAACGCCGCCGCCGGCCAACCCAAGGTGGTCTACAACGGCGCGGACGACAATGCCTCGGGCGTGGCGGTGATGCTCGAGGTTGCCCGGGAGCTTGCCCGCCGCAAGCCCGCGCCGCGCCGCCGGCTGGTGTTCGTCGCCTTTGCCGCCGAAGAGCTCGGGCTTCGGGGGAGCAACTACTATCTCGGCAGCCCGCCCTTCCCCGTCGAGAAGACGGCGGCGATGGTGAACCTGGACATGGTGGGCCGGCTGCGGGACAACAAGTTGTCGGTGTACGGCTCCGGCACGTCCCCCCGGTTTGACCCGTTGACCGATGCGGTCGCCGCCCGCTACGGCTTCACCCTGACGAAGCATCCTGCCGGCACGGGGCCCAGCGACCACGCCTCGTTCAACGCCCGGCAGGTCCCGGTCCTCCATTTCTTCACCGGGGTGCACGAGGACCTGCACAAGCCGGGGGACGACTTCGAGAAGCTCAACCTGGACGGGATGCGGCGGATCGCCGCGGCTGTGGCCGAGGTCGTGACGACCCTGGCCACCGAGGCAAAGCGGCCGGAGTACGTCGCCCCGGCCAAGCCTCCCGCCGCGAAGAAGTCCTGATGGTGGCACAGGCGTCTCGCCGGTCTGTGCAGTCTGCCCAGATCCCCCGGACCGACCAGACGCCGGTGCTCAGGTCCCCCGGACCGGCGAGACGCCGGTCCTACTGAGCGGGCTGGGCCGGCCGCAGTCGGCGAGGGGTAAAGCCCTTCCTGCCAGGCGTTTGCGCCGTCGCGCCGGGCGGCAAATTCTGCTCTTTACCGAATTCGCCTTTACAGGCAGAATACCGCCTCGCGTGGGAACCTTCTCCCGTTTGCCGGCGGATCGCGTCGGCGCGGCATCCCCGGGCGGAGAGGCCCGAATAGTCAGGGAAGACAGGCCTTAAACAGCGAAGGAGTGCTGGACGTGAACAAATCTCGAGTGTCGGCCGTTCTGGCCGCAAGCGTGGCGGCGATCGCTTTCTCGGCAAGCACCGTGGCCGCCCAGCCGGCGTCCGCGGGCCGCGCGGCTTCGCTGCCGGGGCTCCAGATCGCGCTGATCGACGTCGGCAAGATCATCAAGGACGACCCCACCTTCAAACAGGCGATGGCCGATCTCGACCAGCAGCGCCAGGACGCCGAGACGCGGTTCAAGAAGGCCGCGGAGCGGATCCGCGCCGACCAGGAGACGCTCCGCGCGTCGAAGCCCGGCTCTCCCGACTACGATAGCCGGGAGCGCAAGGTCATCCAGGACCAGACCCAGTTCAAGGTCGACTACGAGATGCAGCGGAAGGAGTTCATCAAGGAGGAGACGAAGATCGTCTACGCGGCGCACCAGCGGATCTACCGGATCGTCGAGGCCTATGCCGAGCAGAACGGGACCGCGGTGGTCTTGAAGTTCAACAGCGACCAGCCGACGGACCTGGAGAAGACCGACGACTTGGTCCGCGACCTCCAGAAGCCGGTGCTGTGGTATCACCGAGCGCTGGACATCACGCCGATCATCCTCGATGCCCTCCAGCGCCAGGCGATGCAGAGCGCGCCGGGCCGCTCCGGCGGCAGTTTTCCCCCGCCGCGGCGATGATCGCCGCGCGGCGCGGGGCCTCCCACCGGCTCGACAGGGAAAGCCGCGCCGGGCGGGTGGAATGAAGCCCCTCCCCCAAGTCAAGGACGACGCGCACCAGTCGATGGAAACGGCACGGAAGCAACGGACGATCGGCCGGCCTGCCGCGGTCGCGGGGTTCGGTTACTGGAGCGGGCGGGACGTCCGGCTGGAATTCCACCCCGCCGAACCCGGCACGGGAATCGTCTTCGTCCGCCGCGACCTCGAAGGCTGCCCGAGGATCCCAGCCGGCATCCGCTACCGGGTGGAGATCGCCCGCCGCAGCACCCTCCAGTGCGACGGCGCCGGGGTCGAGATGGTCGAGCACGCCCTGGCCGCCCTGGCCGGCCTCTCGATCGACAACTGCGAAATCCGCCTCGATGCGGCCGAGCTTCCCGGCCTGGACGGCTCGGCGCAGCCCTTTGTGGAAGTGCTCGACGCCGCGGGGATCGTCGAACAGAACGCCTGGCGGCCCCGCCGCGTCGTGCGGGAAACAATCCGCTTGGGCGACGAGCGGAGCTGGATCGAGGCCCGGCCGCTCACCTCCCCCGCCCCCGTCCTCTCCTACGAGCTTGATTACGGGCCGCAAAGCCCGATCGGCCGGCAGGCCCTCCACGTAGTCCTCACCCCGCAGTCGTTCCGCGCGGAACTGGCTGCCAGCCGCACCTTCCTTTTGAAGTCCGAGGCCGACGCCCTTCGCGCCCAGGGAATCGGCCGCCGCGCCACCGCCCGCGATCTGCTCGTCTTCGGCGACGACGGCCCGATCGACAACCGCCAACGCTTTCCCGACGAGTGCGTCCGGCACAAGCTGGCGGACATGGTGGGCGATCTGGCCCTGGCGGGGTGCGACTTGGTGGGCCAATTTCACGCCTGCCGGAGCGGCCACCGCCTCAACGCCGAACTGGTCCGCGCCCTGGTCCCGCCGGGCGAGCAGTCCGTCTTGAACTGGAGGCGCTGCGCCTGAGGAGAACAGACGAAACATTCACGACGAAGGTCCGCCGGGCGGTTTCCCAGCGCCGCGGGCGCGGGCCGACCCAGCACGGAGGAGCCGCGACGATGGCCACCTATGTCGCCGAGAACGTTTCCATCGATCCCCGCGCGGAAATCGACGACGACGTCGAGATCGGCCCCTTCTCGGTGATCGGTCCCCAGGTGCGGATCGGCCGCGGCACGCGGCTGGAAAACAGCGTGACCCTGATGGGCCGCGTGACCCTCGGCCAGTTCAACCACCTCTACCCCGGCGCGGTCATCGGCGGAGAGCCCCAGGACGTGAGCTACTCCGGCACCGACACCCAGGTCGTCCTCGGCGACCACAACATCATCCGCGAGTGCGTGACGATCAACCGCGGGTCGGAGAAAGAGGACGGGATCACGACGATCGGGGACCACAATTTCCTCATGGCCTGCTGCCACGTCGCCCACGACTGCAAGCTGGGCAGCCACATCATCCTCACCAACGCCACGCTCCTGGGCGGGCACGTCCACGTCCACGACCACGCCACGCTCTCCGGCGGCGTGGCCGTCCACCACTTCGCCACGATCGGCGGCTACAGCTTCGTCGCCGGCCTAAGCGCCGTCCGCCACGACGTCCCCCCGTACATGCTCGTCGAAGGCTATCCCGCCCGGCCCCGCTGCATCAACGTCGTCGCCCTGAAGCGCAACAACTTCCCCCAGGAAGTCATCGACGCCTTGGCCGAGGCCCACCGGCTGCTCTACCGGGCCAAGGTCGGCCTGGACCACGCCCGCGAGATCCTCCGCGCCAACGGCGCCATGGGGCCCGAGGTGCTGCACCTGCTGAATTTCGTGCAGGAGCAGCATGAGGGGAAACACGGGCGGGGGCGGGAGCGGACGAGGAGGGCGGCGTGAGGAGGCTACGGGTGGCGGTGATCGGGGCCGGCCGGCTGGGCGGCTTCCATGCCCAGAAACTCGCGCAGCTCGAACACGCCGAGCTGGTGGCCGTCGTCGATCCCGAGCCCGCCGCACGCCACCGCGTCGCCGCCGAGTGCCGCACCCAACCCCTGGCCGACTACCGCGAGCTGGCGGGCCGGATCGACGCCGCCGTCGTCGCCGCCCCCACCCGCCTGCATCACCCGATCGCCCTCGACCTGCTCAACCAGGGCGTCCACCTGCTGGTGGAAAAACCCCTCTGCCCCACGGCCGCCGAGGCGGACGAGCTGGTCCGCGCGGCGCGGCGCAAGGGACTGGTGCTCCAGGTGGGCCACGTCGAGCGCTTCAACCCCGCCCTGGCCGCCGCGGCGCCTTACGTCTCCCAGCCGCCGCCCAAGTACCTCGAAGCGGTCCGCACCAGCGGCTTCACCTTCCGCTCCACCGACGTCGGCGTCGTCCTGGACCTGATGATCCACGACATCGACCTCGTGCTTTCCCTGGTCCGCTCGCCGCTTCGCCGGGTCGAGGCCCTGGGGCTTTCCGTGCTCGGCGGACACGAGGACGTGGCCAACGCCCGGCTCGAGTTCCAGTGCGGCTGCGTGGCCACGCTCAGCGCCTCCCGCGTCAGCTACCACGCCGCGCGGCAGATGCACGTCTGGACCGCCCGGGCGTTTGCCTCGATCGACTTCGCCGCGAGGAAGACCACCTTGGTCCGGCCCAGCGAAACGCTGCTCCATCGCCGTTTGGACGTTGACGCCCTGGGGCCGGACGAGCTGAAACGCAAGGAACAGATTCTCGAGGAACTCCTTCCCCGCCAGGAAATCGAGGCCGAGGCGGTCGACGCGCTGGGCCTCGAGCTGGCCGACTTCCTGGAGAGCATCCGCACGCGGCGCTTGCCCCGGGTGACGGGCGAGGACGGCCGCGACGCGGTGGCCGTGGCGGAGCAGATCCTCGACCGCGTCGCCGCCCATGCCTGGGACGACCGGCTCGATGGCCCGGTGGGCCCGATGGCCGTCCCGCGGCCGAGCGTCCTGCCGGCCCCTCATTTCACCCTCGTCCCCTCCGCGCAGCCGCAGTTGCGCCGCGAGGCGGGCTGACCCGGGGCATCTTGCCCGGAAGCTTGCCCCGGGGTAGCATGGTGGGGTCCGTCGTTGCCGGAAGACCCTTCTCTGTAGGAAAGGACCCGCCATGATCTGTCCCCAATGCAAGGCCCGTCTGCGGACGATCACCTACGAGGGGATCGATATCGAGACCTGCGACGCCTGCGGCGGCGAGTGGCTCGACGCCGACGAGCTGGGCAAGATCGTCCGCATACGCGAAGTCCGCTTCAGCCAGCGGGAGTGCCGGGCGATGGCCCAGGTGAAACCGCTTCGCGGCGTGAAGATCGAAGAAATGGACCGGGACCTGGTTTGCCCCAAGTGCGGCGCGACCACCGACGCCCTCCATTACGGCGGCGACAGCGGGATCATGCTGGACCGCTGCACCGCCTGCCGCGGCGTGTGGCTGGACGCCGGCGAACTTGAAAAGGTGCAAATGCTCGTGGAAGGCTGGGAAGACGGCCTCCCCGAGGACATGGAGCGGTTCGGGGCGAGGCTCCACCAGGTCGCGGCCGAGATCGACCGCCAGGACGACGTCGAGGTGAGCCGCCTGCCGCTGGTGGGGCGCTTCATCAACGCCCTGGTGAACAAGGTCCTCGATCTGACCACGTGATTCCCCGGGGTGGAGGGTTTCATTGTGCGTCGCCGCGGCTTGTTTGCTCGGGAGTCGGGTTGACGCACAGCTTGAACGCGCTATAATCGAGGGTGTCTCGCCACCGATCGTAGGGGCGACGATCCCGCGCTCGCAGGCACCACGCACCGTCCCTCAACCGGACATGAAGGAGATACGGCGTGAAACAACGGCTCACGGCGATTATTGAGCGCGAAGGAGACGGCTACGTCGCCCTCTGTCCGGAGCTGGATATCGCCAGCCAAGGCAGCACCATCGAACAGGCGCGGGACAACCTCCGCGAGGCCTTGGTCCTCTTCTTTGAAGTCGCCTCACCGGAGGAAGTCAAGCAGCGGCTCCACGAGGAGGTCTACGTAACGCAACTTGAGGTGGCGACTGGCTAGGTTGCGCTTCCTTTCCGGCAAGGAGGTCTGCGCAATCCTGGCGCGGCATGGGTTTGCAGAGGTGTCCCGTCGAGGCAGTCACATCGCGATGCAGAAGCACACCCCGACAGGCACACTCACCGTGCCCGTGCCCGACCAGCCTGAGCTTGGCATCGGCACCCTGCAATCGATTATCCGGCAGTCCGGGCTGCCGCGGAGCGAATTCGAATCGTGAACAATGCTTGGAGGAAAGCACCTGGGCGCATGCGTCCTCTCCAGGCGGCGCAAGGACGCTCCTGATCAAGTTTAGCGCCCAGGGCTGGCTCACACGTCGCAGAGCCGCACGGCCTCCCGCAGCGAGGTCATCGGGTCCCGCGTGGGGATGAACTCCTGGGCCACGTAGCCGGCGTACTTCGTCTCGGCGATGGCCCGCATCACGGCCGGGTAGTTGATCTCCTGGGTGTCGTCGATCTCGTTGCGGCCCGGCACCCCGGCCGTGTGATAGTGGCCGATGTACTCGTGGTACTGCTGGATCCGCGTGATCAGATCCCCCTGCATGATCTGCACGTGGTAGACGTCGAAGAGGATCTTCATCCGCTCCGAGGCGATCCGCTTGCAGAGCTCGACGGCCCATTCCACGTGGTCAGCCATGTAGTCCGGGTGGCCCTTCATCTCCGCGTCGACGCGGCTGTTGAGGACCTCGAAGACCAGATTCACTTTCTTCTTCTCGGCGTAGCCGATGACTCTCTTGAGGCCCTCGACGGTGTTGTCCAGGCCGACGTCGTCGGGCAATCCCTTGCGGAAGCCGGAGAAGGTGATCACGCCGGGGAAGCCGGCGGCGCTGGTGGCGTCGATCGCCTCCTTGACCTTCTCCTCGCACATCGCGTAGTTTTCCTTGCGGTTCCAGCCGTCGACGAAGCCGTGGCTGCTGGTCAAGGCGCAGATCAGGCCGTACTTCTTGAGGATCGGCCAGTCCTTGGGCGGGACCAGCTCGACCGACTGGATGCCCATCGCGGCGGCGTTTCGGGCGAGCTCCTCCAAGCCCATCGGCGCGAAGCACCAGGGGCAGACCGACTGCTTGATCCGCCCCCTGAGCGCCGCGGGCTTGCCCCTTCTCCGCTCGCCTTTCTTCTCGCCGCCGAGCACGATCGCCGGCGCGGCCATGGCCCCCGCGGTTGCGAGGGCCACGGCGCCGCCGAGCAGCCCGCGGCGAGAGTACTTCCGTCCCGTCGGGATTTCGTGTGGTTTTTCCATGGTCGGGCGTCCTTCGTCAGGTAAAGAGGTGCGCAGTGAGAGTTTGGCGACACCTCGATTCTACACCCCGGCGATGCGGCGGGCGACCTCCGCCACGTGGCGGCCGAGGTTCCGGGCGGTGCTCACGCCGAACTCGTCCTGGAGGATGTCGTCCTTCCAATTGTTCCAGAGGGTCGCGCCCCAGTGGGCGGTGGGCCGGCCGTCGCCGACGATGATCATCTCCTGGCCCATCATCGAGGTGTGGATCGAGCGGAGCACCTGCTCCTGTCCGCCGTTGCGGCCCCCGCCCACCGCCAGCGCGCCCCCCACCTTGTTGCCCAGGGCGAAGTCCTTCCGCAGCACGATCAAGCGGTCGAAGAAGGCCTTGGCCAGCGAGCTCATGTTGCCGAAGTAGACCGGGCTGCCGACGATGATCCCGGCCAGCTTGGGGTCGGTCAGCTTGGGGATCAGCTTGGCGAAATCGTCGTTCTGCTCCGACGGCGGCGCGACCGCCAGCGCGCCGTCGATCTTCATGTCGGCCAGCTCGATCAGTTCGACCTCGACGTGCTCGGGATCGACCGCCTTGGCGGCGTCGAGGCAGACCTGTAAGGCCGTGGACGTGGTTTTCCCCTTGCGCGGGCTGCCCGAGATGGCGAGGATCTTGATCGTCTTTTTGCCCGCGGCGTCCGCGGCCTGAGCCGCCGCGGCCCCGGCCGTTGCTCCCGTGGCCACCGCCGCGCCGGTCACTCCCAGGAACCCTCGTCGCGTCAGATCGTTCGACATGGCTGTCCTCCGCAGAGATTGTGGCAAGCGATCGAACCGGTGAAACCGTTAGCGACGCCATGATACCGGCAGGCTCGCAACGGAGCAACTCCTGGAGCTTCACTTGAAACGGCCGCGGGGCTTGGTAGACTGGACAGCTCAGGGAAACGATACAATCCCCGTGTAGCGGGGCCGCTTGCGGCCCGCGGCGATCCCCGGGAGACCCGTCATGCCGATCCAGTTCCAGTGCCCGCACTGCGGCCTGCAAACGCTGGTCGACGAGCGGTTCGCCGGTCAAACGGGTCCTTGCCGGCAGTGCGGAAAGACGGTGACGGTTCCTTATCCCGCAGCCGCTGCGGGGCCACCGCTCCAGGCTCCCCTCGGGTACGGTGTGCCGTGCCCGCGGTGCGGTAGCCGGGCGATCCGACCCGGTCCCTGGCCGTGGTATCTCGGCACGATTGGAGCGATCTTTGTCTCGGCGCGGCTCTGCGCACAGTGCGGCCACCAGTTCGACGCCCGCAAGCCCGAGGCCGACTTCGGCAAGCGGAAGCTCCGCTTGGCGCTTCTGATCAACGGCTTCGGGGCCCTGGGCATTCTGGCCGTCGTGTTCCTCGTGGGACTGGTTGTCTATCACACGTTCCGGTAAGCGAGGCCGCCAGATTGCTAGCGGAGCAGCTCCTTGATCTGCTCGACCGAGGGGACGATGCCGACGACGACCACCTCCCCGTCGACGGCCAGCGCGGGCGTCATAAGCACGTCGTAGTCCATGATCTTCTCCACCTCGGTCACCCGAAGCAGCTCATACTCGATTCCCAGCTCCCGGGCCGCGGCCTCGGCGTTTTCGGCCATCGCCTGGCAGCGCGGGCAGCCGGTGCCGAGGATCGCCATCGTGGGCACGCAAAGCTCTCCGGGGGCTGGGATTTGTGAACGAGGAGACCCTACGTCGCGTGCCCTTTCCTCCGTTCCAGACGCGCTATCAGAACCACTCCGATCAGGAGAACTATCAGTGTCTAGCAAGCGTCGATGGCGCTTGCGATGCGATCGTTCACGAAGATGACTTTTGCTCCTTTCGGCACGGTATACCCCACGGCGCGGGAATCCGTCTCGACGTTGCCTAGGAACGAGGTTACCACCACCAACCTTCCTCGCAATCTGAGTCGATCCCCTAGCACCGGCTCGCGGTAGTCGAACCAGTCTTTGCGGTCAATGATACTCGGGCCGTACGCCTTCTGTGTACAGCTCTGGGTGGTGATGCACACTATCTCCCCTTCGCGCACAATGAGCGTCAGGCCGAGCGGGTCCAGCATCGAATGGAGGGCGTCACGAAGCGCAATCCCTTCGGCTTGGAACGTGATCGGCATTTCGGGGTCCACACCGGCCGAAGCGAACTCTCGAAGATCGTATTGCAGCTCGATTCCGCACCGCTGCCTTAAGACTTCGACGACTTCACGTAGCGGCATGTTCCGGAGATCCACATCTGCGGGCCTGTCGAGGGCGTGAATGCGGTGCTCAGCCGTAGCCTCTCCCGCCAAGCCGTTTAAGGGAATCGGGATAACGTCGCATTTGGAGAAATCGGGCCACTCGAAGCACTCCTTCGTCAGGCCGGGCTCGTAGCCCAACAGTTGGCAAAACTGTTCCTCCGTTGTGATCCGCAGACCCCAAAGGCTCGGCCGCCACTGCTCGAAATAGATCTGGGCGAATCGCATTTCATCATCCGTCGGCACCCACCACGCCAGCAGGAAGCAGCAGGCGGTCATTACGACGAAGAGTGTTCGCAACCTGTAACGGACTCGGATCATTCGCCATCTACGGCAGCTCGCCGTGTTCGGTGCTCAGCATCGCGTCGCGGCGGTCCGCGACGCTGAGGTAATAGACGATCGGCCGCCGGGCCGGCAGCTCCGCCTCGACGCAGCGGTCGCGGAGCCGGGCGTCGGCCGACGACCACTGCCGCTTTTGCCAGGGGCCGGTGTCGTGGGTCCAGTGGATTTGCCCCTGGACCACGGGGACCTTCGCCGTGAAGGCAGCCGAGGCGGTTGTTTTGCCGGATTTCGCGTCGGCGGTTCTCATGGGCCCGAGCCGCGGCAAAGGGTCGCCCGCTTTCAAGACGCTGTCCACGTACAGCCCGATCTCCTTGGGGGCCCAGCCCTGGGGATGGCCGTGCGGCATGCGGACCTCGATCCGCAGGTCGACCCGGCCGGGAACCAGCCGGTAGCTTTTCCGGTAGCTCTCCAGGGGGTAGGCGAAATCGTTGGTGCCGTTGGTGAAGAGGATCGGGCAGCGGACGCCGGGGAGGTACTGCGCGGGATCGAAGAGGCGGACCCACCGCCGCCGCTGCTCCGCCGACATCTTCTCGAAACGCCCCAGCCACGCGCTGTTCTGGTCCAGAAAACCGCAGCCGTAGACGGGCACGGCCACCTTGAGCCGGCCGTCGATCCCGGCCACGATGCAGGTAAGGTATCCCCCCCAACTGATCCCGGTGACGCCGATCCGCTGGGGATCGACCTCGGCCAGCGAGGCCAAGAGCGAGTGGCCGCGGATCGCGGCGGCCACGGCGTGGTAGGTCCACATCTGGCGGACTTCGGCGTCGGTGAAGTCGCGGAACTTGGCGTTGTCGTCCTGGGGAGGGCCGCCGTCGGGCAGGCGCTTGCCGTCCGGCCCGCAGCCCGCTAGGTCCATCGCCAGCGCGGCGTAACCCCGCTTGGCCCAAAGCGCGGCCCACTCGGCGAAGGCCTTGCCGCCGCCGCCGTGGACCAGCACCATGCCGGGGACCTTGCCTGGGGCGTTCTCGGGGCGGGCACAGTAGGCGAACACCCGGGTCGGCTTGCCCGACAGCGGTTCCCCCTCGTAGTACACCTCCTGGACCAGGCCCGACTTGGCGCCCCAGGCGGCCGGGGGAACGCGCTGGAGCGACTCCATGTTCCACGGTCCGGTGTTCCGGGCGGGCTCGGCGGCCGACGAGCGCGGCGGAAGGGAAGCCAGCGCCAGGCAGGCCACCAGGATTACCGTCTTTCTCGCGGCAAGCATGGGTCAAGTCCAAGGGATGGCGGCGGAGCTACTTTCCTTTTTTCTTTCTTACCCCTTACCCTATTTCGGGGGGCAAATACGCCGCGATTCGCCATCCGGCCGGTTGACGGCAGTCGTCGGTTGTGCAAATGTAAGCGGAGTGGCGGGCCTTCTGAGAAGTGCGGGGTTGGCACCCAAAACCGGACCAGCTCAATTCGTTTACCTGTTTCACAGCAGCTCAAAGAAAGGTATGAACTATCGCTCTGGAAAAGGAAGTGGAAGAAGAACTTGGGAGGCGTCTTGCCAAGACGGACCTTGGGAGTCTCATTGTGGGCTTCGACAAAGCTTCGGAGAAGGGTATGTTGTGGGAGTTGCTCGAAAACCAGTTCGTTATCATGCAAGTGCTCGCTGCCATGAACGGCATGAATCCGAATCCCAAGGCTTACCGAGAACTCCTCGATTAACGCTTGGCCACGACGAAACCGGGTCAGCGCTGGTTTTGGCACTCCGGGTAACCCTGGGAGAGGTTCCTGCGGATCATATTGCCTACTCTGCCACAACGAGAGCCGACCCCATGTGGCCATTTGGCCCCATTTGGCACCCCCCTGGCCACTCGTCATGAATCGCCGTCGGGACCATGACTTCACTGCGTCATGTTTCTGTCAACCTTGTGTTTCAACGCCTTGAGCGTCGTTCCCAGCTTCTTGAGCCGCTTGTTCAAGGCGTTTGAAGGTGTCCCAGTGATAGGTGAAAGGTGAATAGTGGATGGTGGCTCCGGTGCCCGGTCGAGTGGTACGATCGGGCATTGTTCAACCCTTAGAAAAGGAGTCACCATCCATGAAGAG
>Ga0315280_10009389_pt1 | contig 12570 bp, 9 predicted proteins | sample YL17G06_40_MG_FD_203697 | JGI IMG/M metagenome (GOLD analysis project Ga0315280, IMG submission 203697) | Sediment microbial communities from Yellowstone Lake, YNP, Wyoming, USA - YL17G06_40 | ecosystem: Environmental > Aquatic > Freshwater > Lake > Sediment | place: USA: Wyoming | collected... | reverse complement strand
AGCCGGGTCGATGATGCCGGACTTGGCCATGTCCGCCCACTCCATCTTGGCGGCATCGTAGCCGACGCCCTTCTTCTCGCCCTTGGCCTTCTCGGCGATCACGGCGCCGTCGAGGCCCGCGTTCTCTACGATCTGCCGGATGGGCTCTTCCAGGGCTCGCTTGACGATCTTGTAGCCTACCGCCTCATCGGGGGTGAGGGTGGTGATGTCTTCCTTGTCCATGGTCTTCACCGCCTGGATCAGGGTCACGCCGCCGCCGGCGATGACACCCTCCTCGATGGCGGCCCGGGTGGCGGAAAGGGCGTCCTCGACGCGGTGCTTCTTCTCCTTCAGCTCGACCTCGGTAGGCGCGCCCACATTGATCACCGCCACACCGCCGGCCAGCTTGGCCAGGCGCTCCTGCAGCTTCTCCCGATCGTAGTCCGAGGTGGTATCCTCGATCTGGACCTTGATCTGGGAGATGCGGTCCTTGATGTCCTTCTGTTTGCCGGCCCCTTCAATGATGGTGGTATTCTCTTTGTCGATCTTGATGGTCTTGGCTTTGCCCAGCTGGTTGAGCTCGGTGTTCTCCAGCTTAAGCCCCAGTTCCTCGGAAATAACCTGGCCGCCGGTCAGGACGGCAATATCTTCAAGCATGGCCTTGCGCCTGTCGCCGAAGCCGGGGGCCTTGACGGAGCAACAGCTCAGGGTGCCTCGCAGGTTGTTCACCACCAGGGTGGCCAGGGCCTCGCCCTCCACGTCCTCGGCGATCAGCAGCAGGGGCTTGCCGGCCTGGGCGATTTTCTCCAGCAGCGGGAGCAAGTCCTTCATGCTGGAGACCTTTTTGTCGTAGATCAGGATGTAGGCATCCTCCATCTGGGTGGTCATGGTGTCCCGGTTGGTCACAAAATAGGGGGAAAGGTAGCCGCGGTCGAACTGCATGCCCTCCACGACCTCCAGGTTGGTCTCCATGGATTTGGACTCTTCCACGGTGATAACCCCGTCCTTGCCCACCTTCTCCATGGCGTCGGCGATCAGATTGCCGATCTCCATATCGTTGTTGGCGGAAATGGCCGCCACGTGGGCGATCTCCTCTTTTTCTTTGATCTCTTTCGCGTTCCTCTTAATGTCCTCGACAACCACCTCCACCGCACGCGCGATACCTCTCTTGATTTCCATGGGGTTGATGCCTGCGGCCACGGACTTCAGCCCTTCCCGGATCAGCGAGTAGGCCAGTACCGTTGCGGTAGTGGTGCCGTCGCCAGCCACGTCGTTGGTCTTGGTAGCCACCTCTTTCAGCAGCTGCGCCCCCATGTTCTCATAGGGATCCTCCAGCTCAATCTCCTTGGCTATGGTGACTCCGTCGTTGGTCACGGTCGGGGCGCCAAACTTTTTGTCAAGGACGACGTTTCTTCCCTTGGGTCCCAGGGTAACCTTGACAGCGTTGGACATCTTCTCGACGCCCTTTAAGAGCGCCTTCCTCGCCGATTCATCGAACTGCAACTGTTTCGCCATTTCTTTTACCCTTCCTTTTAAAAGAGTTTATTTTTTAATAAATATGAAAAAAATGAAGCTGTTCAGCCTTGCATGTAAGATACAAATTCTTTGGCCAATCATCAACAAAAAAATGAATTTTTTCCCGGATTGGCCGGATTGGCGTGGGCCCTTGACTTTGAGGCTCTATTTGGAGGATAAAGATGTGATCATGGGGAAGAGAGAGCTAAACCTGCTGCTCGGTCTTCGCTTGAGCAGTTCCTCCCCGCCAGAGGCCTGCAGATCCGCCGAAAGATTCCTGGAAGAAATCGCTTCTTTGGAGCGGGGCGCTAGAGTTCCCGTGCACTGGAACTTCAGTTTCAGTCCCCTGCTGGAGAGTAATGACAGGGGAGTGAAGGACCTTTTTCTGGAAATGCGGGCGCGCAAGAAGGCCTGCGGCGACGTGCCCCTGCCGGAGGGCTTTCGCGGCGCCATCCACCCCCTGCTGACCCTGGCGGAGCTGGAAAAGGAGATCGGCTGGTGCAACCATAACCCCTGGCTTCCGGGCTGCCAGGAACTCTTCGCGCACCGGGCTGAAATGCTCTTGCCCGCCGCCCCGGACCTGCAGAGGGAGCTCTCGCTGGGCGTCTACAGCCGGTGGGGGATCCGCGTCCTGGCAGTACCTTCTACCCTGGGGCGGCCCCGGCGGCAGAGGACTGCCGCGAAATCCCATTTCCGCCTCCAGGACAGCCGGTACGGGGCGGCACTCGTCTCCTGCACCCTGTTGTCCTGCGCAGAGAGCCTTCCCCTTCTGGATGCTCTCCCAAGCCTTCTCGACCCTGTCGAAAAAACGCTCTTTCTCGTGCTCGACCCCCCGGAAAACGGCGGGGAAACGGGGGTGCTGCCCCTGGTCCAGGCCCTGGAGCGTCGCTTCCGGCTCCAGCTGCGTTCCCTGGCCGATCCCGCCACCCTGGGGGGGCTTCCCCGGCATGAATGCGATCCAGCCGCTCCGCAGTTCGCCCCTCAGACTCCGCCGGTCTTGAGGAGGCGCATGGCTCTGGCGGAGCCCCTGCGCTCCAAAAAGAAGCTCACCAATCTCGAGCTGCGCCGCATCCTCGAGCTCTTCGGCCCGACGGAGAACGGAAGGCAGAGCCCGCCCTCTGCGCCCCAGGCACAGGCAACCCAGGAGCGACTGGCGTCGGCGACCATGAGCGGGTCCGTGGTCCTGTACGGGCCCAGCTTCGAAGCGCGCTTCCAGACCGGAAGACTGGCCGGAATCTGGCGCAAGAACCAACAGCTTCTGGGCGGGGAGCTGGTCCGGGCCTACCTGACCGTAGACGGCCACCGGCACCCTTTCCAGCCGGAGACCGCCTATTCCTTCGAAACGGAAGGGGAGACTGGCCTGCGGGCCCTGTTCACCCTCCGGCTTGCCGGCCAGAAGCATCCGGGCAGGCTCATTGCGGATTATTACTTCAAAGAGGGAAGAGCGGATCTCTTTCTGGACTTTCACCTCCTGTACCCCGGCTTCTCTCCCGCAAGCCAGGTGCAGGAGGTCGCCTGCCCGCAGCTGCCCCTCTTCGCCCTGCGCAAGGAGGAACAGGCGACCGTCCAGGCCTTCTTCCCCGACGGCAGCCACACCAGCCACCGTTTCCAGCCAAGCAGTCCCCCGCGAATGCTGTACGGGAGTCGCTTCTGCATTCGCGGCGGTGAGCACAGGCTCTGGCTTGCTTTCTGCGGCCCCCTCACCCCCCGTATCGGTTGCCTTCTTTTCCACTGCGGGCGGACCGCGAGGCTGCCGCTTCTCTCGGTGAACCTGAGCGGCGCCAGGGGTCCTGCGGAGGCCGCCGCGTACGACGGCCGGACGGAGAGCTGCTCCTTCAGGCTGGGGCTGGAAGGATGATCAAGGGCTTGGATATCTTCGACATGGACCATACCCTGATCCGGCACTCTTCGGCCCGGCACTTCGCCATGCTGGGGATCCGCATGCGGGTCTTCCCCCTGCGCCTGCTCACTCTCATCCCCCTCTATTACTTCTTCTACCGCTTCGGGAACATGAAGAGCGACTACTTCAACAAAAGGTTCCGCTTCCTCAAAGGCATCCCCTCGGAAGACCTGAAGAGCATGGCCGCGATGGCTTTCTATAAGCGCATGAAGAAAGACATTTACCCTGACGCCACCGCCCTGATCCAGGAGCTTCAGTCCCAGGGGAGGAAGGTGGTGATCGCCACCTCCGCCCCCTACCTCGTGGTGCAGCCCCTGGCGGATTATCTGAACATCACGGAAATACTGGCCACCCGGCTGGAGTTCAAGCAGGGCCTCTCCACCGGGCGGATCCTCGGCGCCCCCCTCTTCAAGCTGGAAAAGAAGAGAGAGGTGCTCCACTACATCGAGCAGCTGGGGCTGAGACCGGAGGACTGCTCCTTTTATTCGGACAGTATCCACGACCTTCCCCTGCTGAAGGCGGTGGGCAACCCCATCATCGTGAATCCGGATCTGCGTCTCAGGCTTGCCGCCCGCAGGCGGGGCTGGCAGATCGTCAGATTCTCCTGAGATGGAAAGGCGGAAAAACCCGCTTCTGGTTGGGTTGGGCTTATCCAGGCAGCCGGCTCCTTTTTCCATCATCGTCTTCGGCGCCAGCGGAGATCTTCCAGGAGAGCCAAATCTACCGCATCGATCATGTGCAGATCACCACGGCGGAGAGCCTCGGCATCGTCTCGCGGAGCCTTTATCATGACAGTTCGGGCGCCCTGCGCGACATCGTCCAGAACCATCTGCTGCAGCTGCTCTGCCTGGTGGCCATGGAGCCTCCCAACGACCTCCAACAGGATTCGATCCGCAACGAGAAGGTCAAGGTCCTGAAATCTCTCAAACCCTTGCCGTCCGAAAAGGCAGCTGAGCATGGGCTGGCCGGCAGCCTCCTGCTCACCCTGCGGTGCAGCAGCGGGGGCTGTGCCACCCTCAGAGGTCCGGAGGCGGAAAGCTTTAGATATCAGCTCCACATCCCGGATACGGGCGAGATGCTCTTGAAAGAGACGGATTCCGCCCCAGTGGATCCCCTTTACACGGAGGCTCTAAGGCCGGCTCTAATAACCGGTTGAGGGCGTGAGAGTGCATGGGAGAAGCCCGGGTGTACAGGAATGAGTACGGGCCCTCGGCTACGACCAGGCCCTGCCTGCCTCCTGGCTGCATCTGGAGCGGACCGTGTTCCTGGTCAGCCGGGAGGCGGTGGAAACCCTCAGAGTATGACCCCTCCCCCCAGCACCAGGGCGCGATCGTAGAACACGGCCGACTGCCCCGGGGTGACCACCTCCGGCCTGTCCAGGATGACCGTCAGCCGGCCGCCCTCCTCCGGCACCACCCGGCAGGGGACCTCCCGGCTCTGGTAGCGTATCTTTACGCCGCAGCGCAGGGGGGCGGAGGGTTCCTCGCCGAACCAGTTCAGGCCCTGCACCAGGAAGCAGGGGGTCCGCGCCTCTTCCCGCCGGCCCACCACCACCCGGTTGGTCTCCGGTTCGACCCGGGTCACGTACCAGGGACCCGTGCCCAGGCCCAGGCCCCGGCGCTGCCCCACCGTGTACCTGATGGCACCCCGGTGGCTCCCCAGCCTCCTGCCCCTGGTGTCCACGATCGGGCCGGGCCGCAGGAGCTCCTCCCGCCCCGTCTGCCGCACGATGAACTCCGCGTAGTCTCCCTCCACGAAGCAGGCGTCCTGGCTCTCCTTCACCTGGGCGAAATCGAAGCCGTTCTCCGCCGCGATCCTGGCCACCTCGCTCTTCAGGTAATCGCCTAGCGGGAAGACCAGGCGCTCCAGCATTTGCCGAGGCACCCGGTAGAGCATGTAGGTCTGGTCCTTGAGGGGATCCCGGGCCTTGGCCAGGAAGGTTCCGCCGGGGGTCTTCTCGATGCGGGCGTAGTGCCCGGTTGAGAAACTCAACGCCTCTCCCGAAGCCAGGTGGCCCTGCTCTCGCAGCAGCTCCTCCAGGCGCCCGTAGAAGAGGCTGAAGCGGATGGAAGCGTTGCAGACCACGCAGGGGTTGGGGGTCCTGCCCTGGAGATAGGCGGCAATGAAATCCTGCGCCACTCGCTCCTTGAACTCCCGGTGGAGGTCCACCTGAAAGTAGGGGATCCCCAACCGTGCGCACACGGCGCGGGCCCTGCCCATGACCTCGCTGGAGCAGCAGCGGGAGCCGGGCCAAATGAAGTGGCTCGCCCCGGCCATCCGCTCCCAGCGGCGGCGCAGGAGCAGGGCCGCCGCCGTTGAATCCACTCCGCCGCTCAGGGCAACCGCCAGAAAGCTCATGGGTGTAATGTACCCAAAGCAGGCCGCCTGTTCCAGTCCGGCGGGTGGAAGTGAAGGATGGCGTGAAGCTGCCATCGCTTCGGTTGGTCGCGGGCTTCATTGCCACAACCCCCTGTTTGGTGCTACAGTGATCGCCGGCTATGAAAGAGGTGTTCCGCAGCATCAGGATCATGCCTATCTCCGAGATCCTCCTCCATGAGGGCGTGGTCAAGAACCCCATCATCGTGACCCGCTATCGGGGAAAGATCATCGCCCTGGACGGCGTGCACCGGGTGACCGCCCTCAAGGCCCTGGGCTGCCGTGACACATCGTCTACGAGGTGGATTACTCCGATCCCTCCATCCGGCTCTATGGCTGGGATGCCCTGGTGCTGGATGAGTTCCCCCTCAAGGAGCTTCTGGTGGGATTAGCCGCCCGGGAGAACCTGGTGCTGGAGAACCACCGGGACTTCGCCCGGGCAGTGGAGAACATCCGCCGTCACAGGTCCTGTTTTGCCCTGCTCAACCGGGAACAGCTGATCTACGAGCTGAGCATGGACGGGCACGAGGGAGACCTGGACCGGCTTATCCGCATCTTGAAGGACTTCGAGCAGGAGCTGGACCGTAAAAACCTGCGCATCATCTACATCGCCGACGATCAGTCGCGGACCACCCTCAACCAGCACGAGAAGGCTCACTGCCTGATCCTCCGGCCCTTCTTCACCAAAGAGGAGGTGCTGGAGCGCACGATCGAGGGCAAGATGCTTCCCCGCAAGAGCACCCGCCACCTCTTCCCCCTGCGGCCCCTGCGGATCGACATCGATTTTATTCTTTTAAAAGAGAGCATCGATCTGGAAACCAAGAACAAGCTCCTCCAGGCCCATCTGAACTGGTGGCTGGAAAACAATATGGTGCGCCACTATCCGGAATCCGTCCTGGTCTTCTCCGACCAGTGCTGTGCAAACAAGGAGGGATGATGAAGGGGCTCGCGGCAGTTCTCTGTTGCCTCTGCGCCGCCACGGCGCTCGGGGCTCAGACGCCGGAGGGCGGCGCCGGGGAGGTCCTGATCAAGTGGGACTTACGCCTCTACGGCCTGGACGCCGCCCTCGGCTACCGGGGCTTGAGCCTCTGGCAGGGAGCGGATACGATCCTCTGGGTCTCGGCCGGGGGAGGATACCAGTTCGCCAACTACTTCCCCGACGCCGAGGACACGCACTCGCCTGAGGATGTAAGCTACTCGAACCTTAACCTGGACTGGAGGCTGGGGATCAGCCAGGGGCTCCTGTACGGCCCAGTTCTCAAGAGGAACCTGCTCGAGCTGGTGCTCCTGTACCGGGGGAAAGTCCAGAGGTACGCGGAATACGACGCCATTCCGACGGGGTATCCGGACCGCAGGGGTATTCTCCAGAACTCTCTCACCGGCGGGCTGGTGTGGGATGGCGTCTTGCGGGACCCCCTGTACCTCACCCGGGAGGGCCTTTACGCCTCCGTATCGCTGGAGCTTGTCCCCGGGTTCCTGGCCAATAATCTGGAGGGCGATTCCCAATACTCCCGCGCCAATGCCCTGCTGATCGGTTACCTGAGCCTGCTGGGGAGCAGGGAGGCCGGCGTCTATCTCGCCGAGAGACTCGTCTTCGATTATCTGTACGGACAGGAGGGCGGGATACCCGTCAGCGCCCGCACCACCATAGGAGGGTTGGTCGACTTGCCCATCGGCAAGAATCCGCTGGAAGGCCTTGGCGGCGCGGTGAGAGGCATCCTGGAGGGCCGTTTCGACGGTTTCGTCAAGCTGGTCAACAACCTGGAGCTGAGGGCCTACTTCCCCTCCCTCTCCCTGGGCGGCCGGGGCGGCAGGCTCACCCCCGGGCTTCTCGCCTACTTCGATGCCGGCATCTACGACAAGCTAACCCGCAAGCTGTCGCTCGATCCGGTCTTCCTCTCCACGGGGGCCGGGCTCATCCTCCACCCCATCGGCTTCGATCTGGTCCTCTACGGCGATTACTTCATCAACGAAAACCGGCTGGGGTTCGCGGTCCGTTTCGGCCTCCACTACTAAGGTCCGCAGCCCGGCGCCGCGGGCCAGCAGCTTGGGCGCGACATTCCCACGGCCGCTTCTTTTTCCGCGTGAAGCTTGACTTATCAAGGGCTACCGACTATCGTGTATTTAACTTTTATGGGAGGTGAGAGATGCTCAAGAAGACATTGCGCGTGTTTCTCTTTCTTCTTTTGATCGTCGGGCTGACATCCCTGTCCGCGGCGCCCCAGAAGGAAGCCCTGGGCTCGGAGAACAACCCGATCGTCTGGTCCTTCGTTCCCTCAGGCGAAATGGAACGGGTGTCCTCGGGCGCCCGGGCCGTAGCCGACCTGCTTCACGACAAGACCGGCCTCTACTTCAAGACCAACGTGGCCACGGAGTACGCCGGGGTGATCGAGGCCCTGCGCGCCAAGCCCCCATCCGCCCACATGGCTTCCCTGGCCACCTTCGCCTACGTGATGGCGGCCGACCTGGGCTGCGCCGAGGCGGCCCTGGTCTCGGTGCGCAGCGGCAAGGCCACCTACAACGGCCAGATCATCGCCCGCACCGACCGGGGGATCAACTCCATCCCCGATCTGAAGGGCAAGACCTTCGCCCGTCCCGACCCGCTTTCCGCCAGCGGCTGGATCATCCCTATGCTCACTCTCAGATCCAAGGGGATCGTCCCCGAGAAGGAAATGAAGATCGTGGACGCCGGCAGCCATGATTCCGTAGTGGCCGCCGTGTACAACGGGGACGTGGACGCCGGAGCCTGCTACGTGGACGCCCGCACCCGCATCGAGAAGGAGCACCCGGACGTGATGGAGAAGATAAAGGTATTGGAGGTCACCATCGAAATCCCCAACGACGGTGTGCAGTTCATCCCCTCCATGCCTAAGGAGCTGAGAGCAAAGATCGTCAAGGCCCTCCTGGATATCGCCGCCACCGAGGAAGGCAAAAAGGCCTTGAATACCGCCTACCAGTGGACCGCTCTGCTGGAGCAGACGGATAAGTTCTACGATCCCTTCCGGCAGGTCCTGCAGGCCTCCGGGCTCAAAATCGAAGACCTGATGAAGAAAAAATAGAGTTCGCTCAAGGGGGGGCGGCAGCGTCCCCCCTTTTTTACTGTTGGAGAGGTGGAGACGATGCTCACGGTGGAACATCTGACCAAGGTCTACGAGGACGGCACCGTCGCCTTAAAGGACATCAGCTTCGAGGTGCAGGACGGGGAGTTCCTGATCATCATCGGTCTGAGCGGCTCCGGCAAGAGCACCCTGCTGCGGTGCATCAACCGCCTGATCGAGCCCAGCGAGGGCCGGATCCTCTGGGACGGGACGGACATTACCGCCGCCGAACCGGCCCAGCTGCGTCGCATCCGGCGCCAGATAGGCATGATCTTCCAGCAGTTCAACCTGGTCAAGCGCTCCAGCGTGCTGACCAACGTCCTGTCGGGCCGCCTGGGCTACGCGCGCACCTTCTCCAGCCTCCTGCACCGCTTCCCGGCCGAGGACCGCCAGATGGCCGCCCGGGCTTTAGCCCGTGTAGGCATTACCGACCAGGCCCACAAGCGGGCCAGCGAACTGTCGGGCGGCCAGCAGCAGCGGGTGGGTATCGCCCGCACCCTGATGCAGCAGCCCCGCATCGTCCTGGCAGACGAGCCGGTGGCCAGCCTGGACCCGGTGCTGGCCCACTCCATCCTCGGCTACCTGGAGCAGCTGAACCAGGAGGACGGCATCACCGTGCTCTGCAGCCTCCATTACCTGGACCTAGTCCAGCGCTACGCCACCCGGGTGGTCGGGCTGCGCGAGGGCCGGATCGTCTACCGGGGCAGCCAGGAGGACATCCGCCGCATGACCGACGAGGAGTTCAAGAACATCTACGGGCAAGAGGCCGAGCGGACGAACGTGGGCCCGCGTAAAAGGGAATGACCATGGTCAGGCAGAACCGCAACCATCCTGCCGCCGCCAAACCCCTGCGTCTCCCCGCTGCGGCGGCCGGCATCGCTTCCCTGATCCTCCCCGGCCTGGGACAGGCGCTGGCCCGCCAGATCCAGCGCGGGGTGCTGATGCTGGCCTCCACGGCCACAATCCTGGTCATGCTGGGCTGGCGGGTGACCCTGCTGGCGCACAGGGAAGTCGGCGCTATGGCCATGCTGCGCAAGGCCCTGCACCAGCAGCCCCTGTTCATCGGCCTGGTGATCGCCGCCACCCTGATCCTCTGGCTCTGGAACGCCTGGGACGCCTACCTCCTGGCCAGGAGCCTCCGGGCCGCCCCAGTGCAAGCGGTAGCCCCTCAGTCCCCTGCGGGGACGAAGCCCCCGGGCAAGGGCGTCTTCTTCTATGTCCTTATCATTTATTTCATCCTGGGCTGGCAGGTCAGCGAGATCAACCTGGTCAAGATGATCACCCAGCTCCCGGACGCCTGGCCGCCCCTGTCCAAGGTGCTCTGGCCCTGGGAGGCGGCCATGACCCGGGAGGTCCAGCGGATCAGCGCCGGCGCCGAGATCCAGACCCCCTGCCTCGGCACCCCCCCGGCCCCGCCCCAGGAGGCGCCCGGCAAGCCTTACGTGTCCGTGGAGCCCCGCTGCGGGGAGCTCTCCAGCCTGGATAAAAACAACCAGGTCGTGCAGGGCACAACCGTGACCCTAAGCGGCCGGGGGTTCGCCCCCAACACGGAGACGGAGATCTGGTGGTTGGACGCCCTGCGCAACGAGTTCCGGGTGCGGCTGGAGGGAAAGTACCTGTCCGTGCGCACCGACGGCCAGGGAGCTTTCAGCATCAGCTTCCCCATGCCCTACCGCCTGATCGTCAGGAAGGAGGGGGAGAGCGAGATCCACCGCGTGGAGGCCCGCCAGGTCTCGACGGTGGGCCCCCTGAAAGCGAGCGAGCCCCTCCGGCTGACCATCGCGCGCATGGTGGAGACGATCTTCATGGGCATGATGGCCACCGTTTTCGGTATCCTCTTTTCCATCCCCATCAGCTTCCTGGCGGCCCGCAACCTGATGTCCGTCTCCTGGATCACCCTGGCGATCTACTACGCGACCCGCACCATACTGAACATCATCCGCTCCATCGAGCCCCTGATCTGGGCCCTGATCGCGGTGGTCTGGGTGGGGTTGGGTCCCTTCGCCGGCATCCTGGCCCTGACCATCCACTCCGTGGCCGCCCTGGGCAAGCTCTACTCCGAGGCCATCGAGAACATCGACTCCGGCCCCATCGAGGCCGTGCAGGCAACCGGGGCAAACCGCCTGCAGACGATCATGTACGCGGTGGTGCCGCAGATGATCTCACCCTTCGTCTCCTTCTCGATCTACCGCTGGGACACCAATGTGCGCATGTCCACCGTCATCGGCCTGGTGGGAGGAGGCGGGATCGGCTTCATCCTCGTCCAGTATATACGCCTCCTGGACTACCGGGCGGCGGGCATCGCCGTCTGGTTCATCGCCGTAACCGTGGGCGTGCTGGATTACGTGAGCGCGGAGATCCGGCAGAGGTTCAGCTAGGCCTCCTCGATGACACGCATCGATTTCCATTTCCCTCCCAGGAAGCGGGCCAGGAAGCTCAGCCCCAGGACGATGATGTAGGCGGAGACGATCAGCCAGGCGGCGTAGACATGCGCCTTCCACACCCCCAGCACCAAAATGCTGGGGGCCAGCAGCACCCCGAAGGAAACGACCAGGAAAAGCAGCATGGCGAAACGCGTGTCCCCCGCTCCCTTCAACGCGGAAGCGAAGACGATGTTCATGGTATCGAAGAGAGAGTAGACCGCCACAAAGCGCAGCAGCACGATCACCGTCTGCCGCAAAGGGACGAAGGCCGACGCGTCCGAGCGCGGGGCGAACAGGTCCGCCAGCGGGCCCGGGAAAAGGAGGAAGCTCAGGGCAAAGCCGCCCATGTAGATGAAGCTGAGGATGAACCCGCTCCAGGTCCTGCGCTCGGCCAGCCCCGGCTTTCCCTCACCCAGATAGCGGCCCACCAGCACGGAGATCGCCTGGCCCAGGCCGAGCATGGGCATGAAGGCCAGGTTGTTGATGTTGAAGGCGATGTTGGTGGCCGCCAGGGGCACGATGCCCAGCCTGCCCACCAGTAGGATGAAGGCGGTAAAACCGGCCAGGTCGATGAGGAAGTGCACGCCGTTGGGTACTCCATAGCGCAGCAGGCGAGCCAGGAGCTCCCGGTCCGGCCGGAAGCCGCTCAGGGTGCGGTAGACCCGCCTGTTCTCCCGCCTGGAGAACAGGAAGAGGTACAGGAGGCAGGCGGCGATCTGGGAGACGACCGTGGCCATGGCCGCCCCTGCGATCCCCAGCTCCGGGAAACCGAGGCGGCCGAAGATCAGGGCGTAATCCAATACCACATTTACCGTCGTGGCGCTGGCATTGACCCACAGCACGGGCCATGGTTTGCCCCTGCCGGAAAAGAATCCGGAGAAGGCGTAACCCACCATGGGAAAGAGGCTGCCATAGCAGAGGATACGGAAATAGACAGCCTCCTGCTCCTGGACCTCCGCCGGGTGGCCGATAAGGGCGAACAGGGGGACGGCCAGGGGAGCCAGGAGGAGGTTCACCAGCGCACCGGCCAGGGCCACGTACAGGCCCTGCCAGATGGAGGGGCCGATCCTCTCCAAGCGGCCGGCGCCCGAGTACTGGGCAACGAAGGTGCTCACGTACCCTGCCGTGCCCCAGAACAGGCTGATGAAGCCCCAGTTGACCACGGCGGCGGGCAGGGCCGCGGCGATCGAAGAGGCCGAGTACCAGCTGAGGAACATGCGATCCACGAACTCCTGCACCGTCAGGGCGCTGGTGCTCAGGATGAGGGGGCCGGCCAGGG
>Ga0315280_10009388_pt1 | contig 12570 bp, 12 predicted proteins | sample YL17G06_40_MG_FD_203697 | JGI IMG/M metagenome (GOLD analysis project Ga0315280, IMG submission 203697) | Sediment microbial communities from Yellowstone Lake, YNP, Wyoming, USA - YL17G06_40 | ecosystem: Environmental > Aquatic > Freshwater > Lake > Sediment | place: USA: Wyoming | collected... | reverse complement strand
GCCAGCATACAGTCAGCCCCGATCCTCGCGCCTCGTCCCACCGAGACGCCTGCCCGCAGGATGGTTCTCGCCCCGACGCCCGCGCCGCCACCGACGGTCACGCCTGGGCCGATGGCCGCGGTGTCGGCGATCTGCGCATCTCGCGCCACCACGGCCGATGGATGTACGCCGGCGGCCGGCCGGTCCGGCTGGCCGGCCCAGTGCCCCAGCAGCTTCGCGACCGCCGCCTGCACGTCGCCGACGCGGATCAGCGGCATGCCCACGGACACGGCCGCGTCGGCGGCCACGATCGCGGCTGCGGCCTTGCTACCGGACAGGCGGGCGGCGCGCTTCTGGTCGGCCGCGAAGGTAATCTCCCCCGCCCCGGCCGACTCAATCGCAGCCATGGCGCGGATGGAAACCGTCTCGTCACCCTCCAGGCGCCCGCCAACCAGCTCGGCGATGACTCGGACTGTAAGGACCTCTCCCATGGCCGACCTCGAATATGATAGCGGACCGCCCCCTGCGGCTCAAGGTTGCCCGGCTTCCGCCGCGGCGCAGGTTACCGCGCGGAGGCGGTATACGCCTTGTTCAACCGGGCCAAGACCTCCTGCGTTATGTCCAGGCTGGGTTCCCAGTACAGGACCGTGCGGACGCGAATCTGCGCCAGAAGCTCCATGGTCTCGTCGGTCTCCATCAGGCCGCGGTCGGCATGCAGCACGACTTCCACGCCGCGATCCTTGGCCACCTGGGAGATGGCAGAGACCATCTCGTCATACATCTCCATGGTCAGTTGGCGGTGCTCGGCAAGTATCTTGGCCTCTCCGAACTGCCTGCTGACGGCCAGGTCGATCCTGAGCCGTTCGACCTCGGCAAGGCGGGACTGGTACTCGCTGCTGCCCTTCTTGAGGGCGTCCATCTCCTGCTGGAGCGATTCGATAGCCTTGCTTCGCTGCTCCAGCTCAGCCGCCAGGGCCTGGCGCTTGTCGTTGAGCTTGGCCAGAAGGTCCGTCGCCTTGTTGTAGCCGGTGAATATCTGCTGCACGTCGCAGACGGCCACCCTCGCCGCCGGCGCCGCGGCGGGCGAGGGGCTCTGTGCAAGAGAGTCGCGCAGCAGCAGAATTCCGACAATGACGGCGGCGACGACGGCGGCAACTGCGTATGATCTCTTCATTGATTCACCTCGTTGTTCTCGGGGACGCGGACCATTTTGCCGTACCGGCAAAGGGAGTAGCAAGGCCTCATCGGCGGGCGGGGCCTCAGAATGTCCAGCCGATGCTGAAGCTGAAGATCTGCGTGTCGTCTTCGCTGGCCTTGGAGATCGGGAAGCCCAAGTCAAAGCTCATCGGCACCTCCCCAAACAGCGGAATGACCCACCTGACCCCGAAGCCCGCAGCCGCGCGGTACGTGGTGACCTCCACGGTCTTTTCGACCGTGCCGGTGTCGATGAACAGCACACCGCGCAGCACATCGCCGACCAGTGGGAAGGTGTACTCGCCCCCGGCCAGCACCATGAACTCCCCGCCGATCTGCTGATCGGTGCCCCTGCTGCGCGGGCTTATGCCGCGGTAGTCAAAGCCGCGGATCGAACCGATGCCGCCGGCGTAGAACCGCTCGAAGACCGGGGAGTCCCCGCAGATTCGCCCCGCCGTCAGCCGCCCGGCCAGGATGTGCTTGCGGTCCAGGGCGTCGACCCAGACGGTGCGATAGCAACGATAGTCGGCCGTGACCTCGCCGAAGGTGTAGCTGCCAAAGACCTGCTCCAGGGTCAACTGCAACCGGTCGCCCGTGCTGGGCATCCATCGGCTGTCGGTCCGGTCGCGGACGAACGTGAGTTTCGGCCCGGCCAGGAAGTTATTGCCCTTGGTGTCCAGCACCTCAGGCGGGGCGTCGCTGTCGATGTTCCTTATGCTGATGTCCTCGACCCGCCCGGATAATTCGACGTACCAGCCGTTGGGGAAGCGGCGGCCCACGCTGGGCACGTAGCCGAAGCGGCGCTCGTCGTACGTCTCGCGCTGGCGATCGAAGAAGAACACCCGCTGGCCCAGGGAGTAATCCCCGTCGCACAGGCGCGGCTCGAACCAGTCGATGTACGCCTGGTTCAGCTCGGTGCCGGGCTCGATGGAGATCGTCAGCGTCTGCCCGCCGCCCTTCCAGGCGTTGCCGAAGACCTTGCGCCTCTGATTCGGCCAGGCCAGGATGTCGAAGTTCCGCTGCGTGAAGGTCACGTTGCCGATCAGGCCGCTGTTGGTGCTCACCCCGACGCCCAGCAGGAGCTGAGCGGTCTGGCCTTCCTCGACGGTAACCACCGCGTTCCGCACGCCGGGGGCGGTGCCCTCCGGGGTGACGGTGATATCGCGGAACAGCCGGGTCTCCATGAGCCTCCGCCGCGACTCAGCCACCGCCACCGTGTTGTAGAGCTGCTCGGGGAAGAAGCGCAGGTCCCGCCGGACGACGCGGTCCTGCGTGACCGTGTTGCCGCGGATCGTGATCTTGCCGATGGTGTACTGGTCGTGCTCAACGATGTCGAAGACTATGTTCACCACGGCCGGGGCGGGCCCGGTGGCCGGCGGCGGGAAGCGCCTGGCGGCCTGGACGGTCGCGTCGATGTAGCCGATCTCGCCGTAGGAGTCCTCCACCTTCTTTACATCACGTTGGAGCGCCAGGGCGGTGAAGAACACCCCGCGCCGCAGGCTCAGCCGGCTGGCGAGCTCCTGGTCGCTGAAGACGGTATTGCCGTTGAAGACCACCTCGCCCACCTGATATCGCTGGCCCTGGTCAATCTCGAATATCAGCGTCGCCTTCCTTCGGTCCTTGGAGAAGTCCAGGCGATAGGAGACCTTGGCGTCGAGGTAGCCTTCCTCCACGTATAGATTGCGCAGGGCGTCGACGTCCTTTTGAATCTGCTCTTCTTTCAGTGCGCCTGTGACGAAGGGCCAGAGCCTCTCGGAAGAGCCGATCGTAGTCTTCAGCTTCCACCAGCCGAAGTAGGTATTGCCCTCGAAGCGGATCCTGCGGACGATCGTGCGCACACCCTCGCTGATGCGGAAGATGGCCCGGCCCTCGGCCAGCGCATCGGCGTCGACCGTCACCTGCGCCTCGCTATAGCCCTTGTCGCGATAGAGGTTCTCGATGGCCTTGCGCGACTGCTCCAGCAGGAATCTGTCCACCGGGTCGCCGGCGCCGATGGTCAACTGCTTGGTCAGCTCGGAGGTCTTGATCTTCTTGTTGCCCACCAGCTCCACGGCCGTGATGACGGGGCGCTCCGTCACCGCGAAGGTGACGATGATCCCCTCGTCGGTGACGGTCTTGGTGACGGCGACGTTGGAGAACTGGCGCGTCTCCATCAGCCGCTTCTGGTCGGCGGCGACGGTGGAGTCGTTGTAGGCCTCCCCCGCTCGAGTCCTGACGTGGGCCAGCACCGCGGCCTCGGACAGCCGCTGGTTGCCCTCCACGCGGATCTCCAGGACCGTCGGCGGCGCATCGGCGAGACAGTCGGCGGCGGCAGCACCGAGCATCACCGCAGCCGCCAGGACCGCCAGGACCAATCGCTCCGTCGCGATCACAGTTTCTCCCTACGAGGCCGCCCGCCAGCCGGGCACAGGCCGCGGGCAGATGGCTTGGGCGGGAAAATACTCCGCGCCGGGACCGATGTCAATTAACTTTCTTGCTATCAAGACCATCCGTGGGGAGAGGGGAAACCGACTGCGCTTCTGCCGCCCGGCCGGTGCCTGGCGACATTGCGGCGATGCGTGAGGAAGTCGGTCTAGAATCCGATGTCGGCCGGCAGAGCCTCGGCGGCGGCTGACTCAAACCGCGTGCAGTTCTTCAGGAAGGCAAGCTTGACCACCCCGGTCGGCCCATTGCGCTGCTTGGCGACGATCAGCTCGGTGATGCCGGTGGGGGCGTAGTCTTCCTCGCCCTGGTGGTAGTAGTCCTCGCAGTGCAGCAGCGACACCACGTCGGCATCCTGCTCGATGGAGCCGGACTCTCTCAGGTCGCTCATCCTCGGCCGGTGGGTCGGGCGGTCGGCCGGCCCGCGGTTGAGCTGGGCGGCGCAGACCACCGGAATCTTCAGCTCGCGGGCAAGGGCTTTGATCGCGCGGGATATCTCTGTGATCTGTTCCTGCCGACTGTCGGCCCGGCCGGTGTAGGTCATGAGCTGTAGGTAGTCCACCATCACGCACTTGACGTCATAGGCCACCTTGAGCCGCCGGGCCTTGGCCCGCAGTTGCAGGGCGGTCAGCACCGGCGAGTCGTCGATGAATATCGGCGCCGCCTCAAGGTCTCCGGCGGCTAGCTGGAGCTTGGTCCAGTCCTCGGCGGATATCATCCCCCGCCGCATCAGCCGCAGGTCGAACCTGGCGTGGCTGCCGAGCAGCCGCTGGGCAAGCTGCTCCTTGGACATCTCCAACGAGAAGACTGCAACCGGCGCCGAGTCAACCACGGCCATGTTCTCCGCCATGTTCAGCAGCAGGCTGGTCTTCCCGATGGACGGGCGGGCGGCGACGATTATCATCTCCCCCGGCTGAAAGCCGCTGGTCAGCTCGTCCATGGCGTGGTAGCCGCTGGCCAGGCCGGTGATCATCCGCCCGTCGTGCTCCTGGAGGGTCTCGAATGTCCTGGTCAGCAGGCCCTTGAGCGAGACCGCCTCCTGGCCGATCTGGCGGGAGGCAATCTGGAAGACGCGGTTTTCGGCCCGGTCGACGACCTCGCCGGCCTCCTCGCCGCTGTCGTAGGCGTCTTGGGTCATCTCGGTGCCGGCGACGATCAGGTCCCGCAGCATCGCCTTGTCGCGGACGATCGTCGCGTAGTACTGGGCGTTGGCTGCGCTGGGCACCCCCTCGGCCAGCGCGACCAGGTAGTCCACCCCGCCGACCTGCTCAAGCTGCTTGCGCCTGTCCAGCTCGTCCTTCAGCAGCACCAGGTCGATGGGCTTGCCCGCCTGGCGCAGCTCGATCAGGGCCTGGAAGATGAGTTGATGGGCGGGGCGGTAGAACTGCTCGGCCGTGACCACCTGCACGATGATGTCGATGCAGGGGGCGTGCAGGATCATCGAGCCCAGGACGCAGGCCTCCGCCTCCATGGACTGTGGGGGGACGCGGTAGAGACTATCCCCCCCGCCGCTGGCCACCTCGCCGGGGCGAGATGCTCGTGCCGTTGTCATACGCCCTCCCTGGCCTTCCATGCCGCCCCGCCCGGGCCGGTACAGCACCGCCGAGCGGGGAGAACACGACAGTGACTCTCAGCTACTCTGCGGACGGTTCCGCCGGCTCTGCCAGCGGCTGCTGCCCTGCGCCCTGGCCTTCCTCCCGGACGGGGACAACCCAAACGTGGATCATCGACTTGACGTCCTCGCCGAGGTCAACCTGGACGTCATATTTATCCAACTGCCTGATCGGGGAGTCAAGGGCAATGTTGCCTTCCTCCAGGAACACACCCTGCTCTGCCAGCGCCGCGACGATCTCCGCCGGCCCGACCGAGCCGTAGAGGTGGCCTTCCTCGTTGGCGCGGGCGGCGATGGTGACTTCCTTGCCGCGGATGGCGTCGGCCTTGGCCTGGCTTTCGGCCTGCCTGGCGGCCAACTCCTCCAGGTACCGTTGCTTCTCAGCCTCGACGGCCTTGAGGTTGCCCGCGGTCGGCGCCACGGCTAATCGCTGGGGCAGAAGGCAGTTCCGCGCGTAACCAGGCTTGACCTCCACCACCTCGCCAATCTTACCGAGCATCGGCACGTTTCTTCGGAGCAGCACCTTCATGCTTATCTCTCCGCTTCGGTATGCACTTGCGGACACGGCCTCAGCCGACGTAAGGCATCAGGGCCAGGAACCTGGCCCGCTTGATCGCCCGTTTGCAGGACCGCTGATGGACGGCGCAATTGCCGCTCCTCTTGCGCGAGTAAAGCTTGCCCTGCTGGGTCGCCAGCTTGCTGAGCGAGCCGATGTCCTTGTAGTCGATCTCTTTGACCTTCCCGCGGCAGAACCGGCACTTGGCCTGTTCACGTACGCGAGACCTTCGCTTCCGCCTCGACTTGGCAGCGCCAGGTCGTGCGGGCACGAATCTCCTTCTTGCCATGACGTCTTGTTCCTTTGCTATGGACTGAATCCAGCCGAGCCGGGGTGCGAATCCGACCCGCCAGGGCTGCTAGAACGGGATGTCGTCGCCGCCGGGCTCAGCGGGCGGCGAGGGTTCTTCATAATCGCCCTCGTCCTGCCCTGCCTGTGCCGGGGCGGCCTGCTGCGGCGCCGCCGGGCGGCCGGTGGGCGGGCCGGGAGGACCAAGAAACTGAAACCTCTCAATGATCACACGGTGCTTGCTCCGCTTGCTGCCGTCCTTGCCCTCCCACGTGTCGTACTGGAGCCTGCCCTCGACAAGCACGCTCTTTCCCTTCGCCAGGTACTGGTTGATCGTCTCGGCCTGTTTGCCGTAGGCCCGGCAATCCACGAAGCATGTCTCCTCGCGCTGCTGGCCGTCGGTACCACGCCAGCGACGGTTCACCGCGATGCCGAACTCCACCACGGGCATCTGGCTGGGAAGGTAGCTCATCTGAGGGTCGCGCGTCAGATTGCCCACTAGGATTATCTTGTTGTAGCTTGCCATGTCTTGGCTCCATTCAGTTGCCGGCGCCGGTCAGTCGGTAGCGGCCTTGTCGCGGTCTTTGGTGTCGTCTTCGCTGCCGGAATCTTCCGCCGACTCATTCGTCTCGCCCGATGAGGATACCTCCCGGTCGGCGGAGCCCTCCTCGTCGCGGCCTGAGTCTCTGTGGTACCGGCCTCGGCGGCGATCGCCCTCGCCGCCGCGCGACTCGCTGTCACGCCCCGCTGGCGGCTTGGCCGTCGAAGTTCGCTCGGCCTCGACCTGCTCCGCCGTCAGGCGGTCGCGCCGGAGGATCAGCACGCGCAGGATCCTCTCGTCGAGCTGGCAGTCGTGCTCGATCTCCGCCACGCGGGCGGGGTCCACGCTGAAGAAACTCAGTGCATAGAGCCCTCTCTTGTGGCCGGCGATCTCGTAGGCGAGCTTGCGCTCGTCCCAGGCCTTCAGCAGTAGCACCTCCGCCTGGTATCTCCCCAGGACGGTGCGGACAGGCTCGCACGCCGTCTCGAAGTCCGTCCCGGCGGTTCCCAGCAGAAACATGGCTTCATACGTCTTGGTCGCTTGGCTCATTTTCGAGTCCTGTTAGCGGGCTTGGCGCCCTTGCCGTCTCGGCCGCCTGAGGCGAGGCCGCAGCCAGTGGGCGTCAGCTTTCCATCCTCTTGTTGTACTTGTCCATCACGTAGGTCAGGCCGTGGACGACCCAATCCTCAACGGCCTGCGCCGCGCGTGCGACCGCCTCGTCGGCCGTCGCCTGCTCGTCGGCGTCGAAGGTCCTCAACACGAAATCGCTCGCATCGCAGCCGGGCGGCGGGGAGCCGATGCCGATCCGAAGTCTCGGCACCTCCTCGCTTCCCAGCGCAGCCAGAACGTCCGCCAGGCCCTTGTGACCGCCGCTGGAGCCGCCGCTGCGGAACCGCAGTTGCCCAAGCGCCAGGGCCATGTCGTCCAGGACCACCAGCAGGTCCTGGCGGTCGGCCTTGTAGAAGCCGACGAGCTGGCCCACTGCCGAGCCGGAGAGGTTCATGAACGTATGCGGCTGAAACAGCATCACTCGCCTCTGCGACCCGCCCAGGACAACGCGGGCATCGAACAGTCGGCCTCCGAAGGCGTTGCGGCCCTCGCCCGTGGCCCAGCGGGCGGCCAGGGCGTCCACCGCGGCAAAGCCCACGTTGTGCCGCGTACGCTCGTAGCGCCGCCCGGGGTTGCCCAAGCCGACCACAAGCCTGATCCCGGCGTTTTCGCTTTCCTGCTGAGGCACGGTCCATTCCAGACCTCATCCAACCCTGCGGGCCGGCAGCCAAGCAAACGAAGCATTGCTGCCGGGTCACGCGCCCTTCTCGGTCTGCTTCTCCTCGCCTTCTTCCAGCTCTTTCTTCTCGCCGATGACTTCCGGCTCGGCCGGCGCGGCGGCCGCCACCTCTTCCGGCTCGGCCACCTTCTCTTCGGCCACCAGGCTGACGATCGCCACGATGGCCCCGCCGTCGTCCATCAGCTTGGCGCCCTCGGGGAGCGAGAGGTCCTTCATGTAGAGCACGTCGTCCAGCTTCATCTCGGCCACCGAGGCGCGAATATCTTCCGGTATCGACCGGACGGTGCACTCGATGGTCACCTGGCTGTTGATCTGGTGGAGCACTCCGCCATCGGCCTGGCCGACCGGCGTGCCTCGCAGCACGATCGGCACGGTCACCTTCACCGTCTCGTCGAGGTCAACGCGCGTGAGGTCGACGTGCAGTATCTCCTGGCCCATCGGGTCGTACTGCACTTCCTTGAGCAGGACGTTTTGCATCGCCCCATCCAGCTCCATTTCCAGCAGCCTCTCGCCGTGCGCCACAGCCACGCCAACGTCGTGCTGGCTCAGGGTGATCGCGACCGGCTGCTCGCCGTGGCCGTAGACAACAGCCGGGATCAGCCCTCGCCTTCGAAGGGGCTTGACCCTCCGGGTGCCGATCTCATCTCGCCTGCTTGCTTTCAGAACTGCCATAAGGTCTTCTCCCGGGCCGCGCCTTGCTGTCACTTGCGGCCGCCGTTCATCGAGAACAGGCTGCTCACTGACTCGTCGTTGTGGATTCTGTGGATGGCCTCGCCGATCAGCTCGGCCACCGACAGCACGTGCAACTTGGGCAGCGAGTCGATCGTCTCCTGGCTGATGGGGATCGTATCGGTCACGACGATCTCGTCGATCGGCGCCTCCCTGAGCCGCTCGACGGCCGGGCCGCACAGGATCGCGTGCGTCGCCCCGACATAGATCGGCCCCGCGCCGTTGTCCTTGCACAGCTTCGCCGCCCCGCTGACTGTGCCTGCGGTGGTTATCATGTCGTCCATCATCAGCACGGTTTTGCCGCGGACGTCGCCGATGATCCTGCCCAGCTCGACTTCCTTTTCGCTCACGCGGCGCTTGTCGATGATGGCCAGGTCCCCGCCCAGCCGCTCGGCGTACATCCTCGCCCTCTTGGTGTTGCCCACGTCGGGGCTGACCAGCACCAGGTTTTTCAGCTTGCGGCTGGACCAGTAGCGGCTGAGCACCGGCTCGGCGTAGAGGTTATCCACGGGTATGTCGAAGAAGCCTTGTATCTGGGCGGCATGCAGGTCGACGGTGAGCACCCTGTCGGCCCCGGCGGTGGCTATCATGTTGGCCACCAGCTTGGCGGTGATGGGCACGCGGCCTTCGTCCTTGCGGTCCTGGCGGGCGTAGCCGAAGTACGGCGTGACGGCGGTGACCCTCTCGGCGGAGGCCCGGCGGGCGCAGTCGATGAAGATCAGCAGCTCCATGATCGACTCGTTCACCTGCCCGCAGGTGGGCTGGATGATGAACACGTCGCGCCCGCGGACGTCCTCCTCCAGCTTCACCAGCAGCTCGCCGTCCGGGAAGGGGAGTATCTTCACCGTCCCCAGCGGCACGCCGAGATAGTCGCTGATCTTCCTGGCCAGGACTGTATTGGCACGTCCCGTGAACAGCTTCAGTTGGGCTAGCATCGCACTCCTCCGCTCTGCCGGCGGGCCAGGATGGCCTCGACCTGGCGCAACTGCTCGACGGTGTTGATGCTCAGGACTTCCTCGCTCGGCACGGCTGCGACGGCGGCGAGTTTCTTGCCGTCGCCGGCCAGCAGTCCGAGCACGTCGGTGAGGTAATACTCGCCCTTGGCGTTGTCATTGGTCAGCCGGCCGACCGTAGCGGTCAGCGCGGCGGCGTCAAAGCAATACACCGAGACGTTCACTTCCTTGATGCTCCGCTGCTGCTCGTCTGCGTCGAGGAACTCGACGATCCCAACGACCTCGCCGGCCTGGTCGCGGACGACGCGCCCGTAGCGGCCGGGATCCTCCAGTATGCTGGTGGCCAGCGTGCAGGCGGCGCGGCCTCGGCGGTGGGTGTCCAGCAGCCTCCGCAGCGTACTGCCGCGGATCAGCGGCCCGTCGCCGGCGAGGACCAGCACCGGCCCGCTCAGGCGCTCCAGCTCCGGCCGGCAGACCATCAGCGCATGGCCGGTGCCGAGCTGCGGGGTCTGCTCGACCCACGTCAGGGCGTACGGTGAGTCGGCGAAGGTCGAGCGGACCAGCTCGGCCTGGTGGCCTATCACGACGATCATCTCAGCGCAGCCCACCTCGGCGCAGGCCTCGAGCACGAACGCCAGCATCGGCCGGCCGCACACGGGGTGCAGGACCTTCGGCAGGTCGGAGTTCATCCGCTCGCCCTTGCCGGCGGCCAACACGATGGCCGCCAGTCCGCTGTGTTGCTCGGCCTTGCCCAATCGGAGACCTCAACGCCTCTGCCAGCCAGCAGCAAAACGTCGCCTACGCCGGACACTGCACGGGCCGTCCGGCAACGCGCTGCCACCGAAGCCTCATGTCGCAAGCGAGGATTCCTACCCGGCCAGGACTCGAACCTGGAATAGAAGGACCAAAACCTTCTGTGTTGCCAATTACACCACCGGGTAGTGGGTCGCCGGCGGCCTAACGGGCGTCTGTGCAGTAGCCGGCGGTGTCAATGTGTCGCGGCGGGGGAACCGTCCTGAAGTCTGAGCGGCCGGCCGCAACCTCGCCCGCCCATTCCCGGCATCGGCTCGCCGCCGGCCGGGGCGCTCCGTACGGACGGAAGACGCCTGTCAACAAAGTGTGCCTAATCTAGCCCCCCACCCCTCGCCTGTCAAGCCGCTCGCCCAGCATCTTTCCCGCCGGGCGCGGGACGGGACCCTGCGCCGCCTGAGTGCGCCAAGCTCCCCGTTCCGGCGTTCCCCACGGTCAGTTCCGCGATATTGGACAGGACACCGGTGGACTGGAGCAGATACACACCAGTTCCCGCTGCTGCACCCCCGATAGACACGAACGTATAGGTGTACCCCGACACGTTGCCCTCTTGGGTGAAGGTTCCGCATCCCGCCTGCCCAACTCGCACCCCCTGATCGAGTTCTGTGGAGTACAGGACCAGACTCCTCCCGGGGCCCACCTGGACGCTGCCCACGCTACCGGCCGTCGGGGCTATCCAGAGCTTCAATGCCGCCGCGTCCTCTCCCCCAATCTGCGCCTCGCCCTGGTCAACTATTGCGGTTTCGCCGGTTCGAGGGTAGTCGGTATTCGGTTCCCAGTTGTTGGCGTCATGCCAATTCCCTGTCCCCGCGACGGCCCAGGTCCGAGTCACTTGACCATTGGCAGGTCGCGTCAGAAAACACCCCAGTAGCAGCGCGCACACGAAACGGACAATTCCCGCACCGACCCACTTTGCTGTCATGGTCTGCCTCCTTATCTTACCAACGTTGGATGCCCGCGCGCAACGGGTAGCGGAGGGCAAGCGCCACGAACGCTGATGCACTGACCCCCTCTATCGGTTTAGTCTTCTGAGTCGCAGCAAGACAATCCCTGTCAAGACCAGGGACACACTGCACGGTTCAGGAACCACACCTACTCGAAACCCGTCGGAAACTAGCGCCTGGTACGGTCCATCGCTGAACCCCCGCGCAGAGGCCGGGAGCCCGTACTGTGCGTATTCCCACCCGCCCCCCCGGACGACGAGACTGTCAACGTCCCAAAAGCTCTCCAACACTTCCCAAACATTCCCGTTCTGGTCGTATGTGCCGCAGGCACTCTCGGACAGCGTGTAGGCCCCGACGTCAGTCATGTAGTAAGGCGGCCCGACGGCGTAACCGGGCACATTTGGGTCACCACCAATGAATATGTAGTTGGCTGAGTTGCCGCTATCGAGCCAGGGGGGATTGTTGTCCGGGAGCGTGTCGCTCTGTGTGGCGTAGTCCCAGTACCCCGCCGCGGTCCCCCCGCCCTTGTAGTACGCGGCCTTGTACCACTCATCCTCCGTGGGCAGGACCCAGGTGGCAGGAGCGAGTGAGGTGTGATCGGGGATGGCAACGGTGTAGTAGGTGATAACCCTGCCGTCAGGATCGGTCACCGAGCTGGGATCGGTTATCGTGTACGTGCCCGTCTCTGTCACGCCCACCCCTGCCTCGGCGACCGGCTGGCCGTTCTGGAGCCAGTTGACAAAGCGCAGCGTGGTGTACCAACTCACGTAGTTGACGGGCCTACTGTCCCAGTTCGGGTCGTTGTCCTTAGCTGCGTACACGTAGGGATCACCCACAGTCCCCATCCCTGTCCGCACGATCCCTTGCTGGCTGAATGGGACGGGGGGGTCCCCCTCGGGCCCGGCGAACCTGACCAGTTTGTACGGGTCGCTGTAGCGGGCGACTGAGTTGAGGAACTCACGATACTGGGCGTTGGTCACCTCGTACTTGCCTATCTGGTAGACGTAGGGCACAGCCCCGCAGAGCCGCTCGGTCCCGTAGGCAGCGCTGCCTGAAAGCTCACCGACGTTGCCCGCATCCCCGACAGTGACCAGCTCCATCGTCACCGCCGCGCTGGCCAGGCCGGAAAGCAGACCAAGCACGAATGCGACGGCAAGGCCCCTGCACCCAGCCTTCGCCCTGGGGGGTTCGGCGGGGGATGCCAGCAGGGGGATGACGTTTCCGCAAGCCTGTAGCCTATAGTCTGATGCCTGAA
>Ga0315280_10009387_pt1 | contig 12571 bp, 6 predicted proteins | sample YL17G06_40_MG_FD_203697 | JGI IMG/M metagenome (GOLD analysis project Ga0315280, IMG submission 203697) | Sediment microbial communities from Yellowstone Lake, YNP, Wyoming, USA - YL17G06_40 | ecosystem: Environmental > Aquatic > Freshwater > Lake > Sediment | place: USA: Wyoming | collected... | reverse complement strand
GGCCGTCACAGTTATCGTGGTCGAATCGCCGTCAGCCGCGGTGCTCGGGATGGTGACGGTCAGCCCAACGTTTCTGGATCCTCCCGCATTCAGTGAGAACGAGGTCGGCGAAACCGCGAGGGCCCAATTCTCAGTATCAGTGACTTCTATCTCGAATGTGTCCGCGGCACTACCCAAGTTCGTGACCGTCACGGTGTATGTGAGCTTGTCACCCTGCGCGCCGGATTGCTCTGATGGATCGATCGATACCTCCACGCGTCCAGGAACGCCCACTGCATGGGCTATGCAGCTGGCGTGGTTCTCGACCGTGTTGTCAGTTTGTGAGGTGGCGGTCACGGTGATGTTGTCGCGGGTGCAGTTCTCCGCGGTAGCTGGGATGGTGACCCTCAGCGTGGTTGTCCTATTTTCACCTGCTGGAATCGTAAGCAATGTGTTATCTAAACTGAGCGACCAGCCCGAATTGTCGGAGTTCTCCAGCGTGTAGTTGTCCGGGACATTACCCGTGTTCTTGACCGTGACGGTGTACTCGAGCGCCGTACCGGGTGCCCCATTATCGTAGGTGGGGTCGATGGATACCTCCACCCCTAGTACAATATTTTCGGTGGCGTGAGCTATGCACGAGTTCTCGGCCCAGACTGTATTATCAGTTTGTGAGGTGGTCCTGACCCACACGTTGTCGTGCGTGCACTCCACCGCGTTATCTGGGACGGTGACTGTTAGCGTGACGTTTTCAGACGCGCCAGCTGAAATGGGTCCAACCAAGTTATCGGAAAGCGACAAGGCCCAGCCGGCGTTATCCCCCTTCGTCAAATTGTAATTGTCCGACACGTTTCCCGTGTTCTTCACCGTGACGGTGAACGCAAAGTTCTCCCCGACAAGTACATCCTTGGAGCTTGGGGAGATCGACACTTGAACGCCTCGGATCGGCGGAACCACTTTACAATGGGCCACACAGCTGTCGTTGTCGCTCACGCTCGGGTCGCCCTGGGAAGTCGCCTTGACGCACACGTTGTCTCGGGTGCAGTTCTCCGCGTTATCTGGGATGGTGACTCTCAGTATTGTCACCTTATTCTCGTCCGGCCCGATGTTCTCGAGCAGGCAGTTATCGAGCGTCGGGCCCCAGCCCAAGTTCTCGCTCACCGTCAGGTCAAAATTATCCCGAGTATTTCCGAGGTTCGTGACGGTCACGGTGAATGTGATGTTCTCCCCAGGCAGCCCATTGTCCTCTCGGGGCGAGATCGACACACCTACATCGTAGATATCTTTATGGATGTAATACTCATCAAAGATCTCTCCATAATTGTCCACGGCCTGTAGGTGAAGTGTGCCATTATCAAATATATCTACAACCGCAAAGTTATATGTCGACTGGGAGTAGGCGGTCCACCAGTTTGATCCAACACTATATAGTGGTGCACCCCATGAACCAGGGACTAAATAAACAGTCGCGTTCTCTGGGGATGGCATTGGAGCATTATCCGATATGGTGTAGTTTATCGGATACGTTCGCTCGTAGTCGTGATCGTGGCCAGAGAAAACCAAGTCAACGTGATAATTATCGAACACTGGAATCCAGTACGCCCGAACTGACGTATTGCTGCCATGGTTACCACTGCTGAAAGGAGGCTCATGGAAGATCACCACCTTCCAAAGGTAGTTCTCATGCGCGGCAAGGTCGTTTTCCAGCCAATCGAGTTGCGCCCCGGTATAGCCACCGTAGTTATTAAGGGCTACAATATGGAGGTCTGGGCCCCAGTCGATGGAGAACCACTGCTCATTTCCTGGCAGGGAAAATTGCTCGAAGTAGTTAGTCGCCATCCCCTCGTGATTTCCGAGCTCAGGTATAATGGGTATGGTCAAGTTATCGTTATCGACCCAGTACATCTGAGCTGCAGCGAACCAGTTATCCCATTCGCTTTGGGTGCTTCCCGACATCACGAAATCTCCGGAAAAGAGGACGAATGACGGGTTGAACTTTGCCATCGTGCGCGATATGCTGTCCCGCCCTAAAGGCCAATCACCGGCGCCCGACCTCGAATCACCCCCCGCTACGAACCTGATATTCCCTGAAGCGGCGGGTGCTGTTTTGAATTCTCTCTCCTCGCTCCAGCCCCCGTTCTCTCCGCCGCAGATGAAGTAATAATTCGTGTTAGGCGATAGCCCGGTTAGCTCGACATCGTGAACATAGCCCCCGGCGCCCGAATAGGTGTGATGGCTCCCGGTCGCATAGTACGCATAATTATCTGGGTCCCCGCCTCCGGACTTCGTATCGTAGCGCACGACATCCCCCGCATTTTCAGTTGTAGTTTTCCAAGTGACGACAATCGTGTGCGCGGTATTGTCCTCATTCCAAGTCAAGTGGATACCGGTGGGAGGATCGGAACCTGCGGCATTTGCCCTCCGAGCCCCCATGATGACAAAAACGAGTGATAGCACCATAGCGAAGGAGAGCAAAAATACTACTAAACTACGCCCGATTTCCCCGACCCTCATTTTGTTCACCATACTTTAAGTTACTAAACTCTGGTAAATAAGGTTACGATTAGCGTAACTTATACTCGCTGGAAGAACTCCCCATGCCACCCCATGTATCAAGCGGCGCGCTCGCGCTCTTTTCGACAAAGCTGATGAACAGGAGAGACACTAACATCGAGAACAGCAATAGGGTCGAGAGCGGGGCACTTTTTAGTTCAATCCTCCTCATCCGACGCCTCCTTCCACTTTGAGGTGACCTTCCCATTTTGTAAACATACTTCTCTTAGCCATCTTTTCGCTCCCCTCACATCGAATTCTTAAATCTGGCTTTATAAAAAATATGTTATTTGTACGTATTTAGCTTTTTTGACCGTTAGCTTTAAATAGTCAATATATATCAGATATATATCGATGAAGAAGACTTCCTTGAAAGCAGCATCTGAGTTGCGCGTTACGGGGATTAGTGGGTTCTTCCAAAAGAGGGTGACAAAGTTTGGCACCGGCGCTAAGATAGACTGTCCAAAGGAGTACCTCGGGAAGACCGTCTACGTAGTGGTGTGCAGGGAATGACTTGCCCAGACTGCGGAAAAACTCGAAAAGCGCGTAAATAAGCTCGAGGAACTCGTCAACGAGCTTAGAAAAGAAAACGCTGAGCTGAAGCGCCGTTTGGCGCTCTACGAGAACGCCCACACACCACCTTCCCAACGGAGATATCCAACACGGTATAACGGCGGTAGCCCACGCGGAAAGCGATTTCCCAGTGCACCGAAAGGACATCCCGGTACGACGAGACCAGTTCCAAAACCAGACATCGTGGTGGAGCCAGAGTGGGGCCAATGCCCACGCTGTTGAGCAGATCTCGGTGAACCGGCATGTGTAAACCGTCGTATCGTCGAAGATATCCCTGAACCCCAGCCCGTCGTCGTGAATGAGTTCCTGGAATTCGAGGGCAATTGCCCGCGCTGTGGCACGCACGTGATATCAAGACACCCCGACTGTCCTCCCGAGGGGAGATTGGGTAAAAACTTGATGGTCCAAGTGTCGCTGTGGAAGTACGAGGGGCGACTGCCCCACCACAAAATTCGGGAAATGCTGAAATGGCAGTACGGGCTGTCGATCACCACTGCCACCATATTCGATATCACCCGCCGGGTGAGCGAGTGGTTGAAACCCGAGCACGATGAGATTCTTCGGAGAATTCGCGGAGCACCGGCCATTTGCGTCGACGAAACGGGGGAGAAAGTCGACGGGGGAAAGTACTGGCTCTGGGCCTTCACGACCGAGAGCGAGACGCTAGCCGCCGTCAGAAAGAGTAGGGGCATGAAGGTTCTGAAGGAAGTGCTGGGGAAAGATTTCGCGGGCTTCATAACGTCTGATGGTTGGAAATCGTACATCACTTTCACGCGAAAAATCCAGCGGTGCTGGGCACACCTGCTGAGGGAGGCAGATTATCTCGCCGAACACATCGATGAGACGAAACCTCTCCAGAAGGCTCTGCGCGAGCTCTACGACCAGCTCAAGGTCGTGCTTGAAGACGATCCTCCGCCGGAGGAGAGGGCGAAGTTGGCGAGAAACGCGAAGAGGCGATTGAATCACTGGATGAAGAAATCATACGGGAACGAGGAGGTCAAAAAGTTCGTGAAGAAGATACGCAACGGCGCCAACTACTGGTTCACTTTCGTCCTTCACCCGGAGGTTGAGCCGACGAACAACCGGGCCGAGCGGGCCCTGAGAGAACACGTTGTTCAGAGGAAGATCATCGGAACTTTCAGGAACGAAAAAGGCACCACGATTTACGAGACGATCATGACGATGCTGGCAACATGGAAACAGCGAGGGCTCGACCCGTCTCAGGCGCTAGCCGAATGCTTGACCCGAGAGTGGACAAAGAGCTAAATACGTACTGTTATTTAGCGTTACCAAAGGCTAGGTGTGAAACGCGGTGATGGTTATCGAGAACGTGAAAATCTCAAACGTAAAAATGACAGGTGGATTATCCCCTTCTTAAGCAGTATGGCGATGGCAGCTTCCCCTCCTATTGCACCCCCTCCAATCGCGAGGGGTAGGGCTAATCCACAAAAATGGTGGAAAAGGTCACGACATTAGAAGGGCTTAATAAATATCAGGAGCGCGGCGATGATCCCCACGATGACGACCACAGCCCCCACGTACACAAATGGGGAAGTTCCCCCGGCCACCGCAGTTGCCGTGCAACTCGCGTAGTTATCGTAGCCCGTGCCAGTGGCCGTCACAGTTATCGTCGTAGAGTCGCCGTCAGCCGCGGTGCTCGGGATGGTGACGGTCAGCCCAACGTTTCTGGATCCTCCCGCATTCAGTGAGAACGAGGTCGGCGAAACCGTGAGGGCCCAATTCTCAGTATCAGTGACTTCTACCGTGAATGTGTCCGCGGCACTGCCCAAGTTCGTGACCGTCACGGTGAAGTTGAGCTTCTCGCTGGGCGCGCCCGACTTGGATGTTGGGTCGATCGATACCTCCACGCGTCCAAGAACGCCCACGGCATGGGCTATGCAGCTATCTTCATTCTCGACCGTGTTGTCAGTTTGTGAGGTCGCCTTGACGCGCACGTTGTCCCTTGCGTTGTTCTCCGCGGTGGCTGGGATGGTGACGGTTAGCGTGACGTCTTGGGATGCGCCAGGTGAAATGGGCCCAATCGTGCTCTGGATATTCAGGGTCCAGCCGGCGTTATCCCCCTTCGTCAAATTGTAATTGTCCGACACACTTCCCGTGTTCGTCACCTTCACAGTGAACGTAAAGTTCTCTCCGACAAGAATGCTCTGATAGGGCGGCGAGATGGATACCGCTACGCCCCGGTTCTCCGAAATCGCATGCGCCGTGCAGCTCGCGTTATAGCTCACCGTATTGTCAGCCTGAGAGGTGGCGGTCACGGTTACGTTGTCGTGGGTGCCGGGCGTTGTGCCCCCCGGGATGGTGACGGTCAGCTTCGTCGTCCTGTTCTCATCCTTCGGGATCAAGAGCCAATAATTGTCGAGGATCAGGTTCTCCAGACCCCAACCTGTACTGTCGCCTCTGGTCAGGATGTAATTTTCCTGGATGTTACCCGTGTTCTTCACCGTGACCGTGTACTTGAGCGTACCTCCCGGAATGTTATCCTGGCTAGGCGGCGAGATCGAGACCTCAACTCCCTTGAGATCTGGCATGTAGACCCATAGGGTACCATCGCTCTTGCAGCCACGCCAGCAATATATACATGTGCTACCATGGGCGACGCCCAACCTATGCCCGTTAGCATCAAGCACGTCATTGGGTAGGTCAGCCAAGGTCTCCCAGCTATTGTTAGGGATGCTGTAGCGCCAGAAGTTATCGCCCGGGGGGGTGTCGCCGTTACCGCTGCCACCCTTTAGGGCATAGATGTAACCGCCAGAGCCCGGGTATACAAGCGAGCCGCCATCGTCGACACCACCTGTGGGGTTATCCGGCGTGTTCTCCATATCCGCCCAGCTATCGGTTGAGATGGTGTAGCGCATGAAGTGTCTCTCATCCGCTGGGTCCAGACTCTCTTCATAGGCACCCGGGAACGCGTAGATGTAATCCGGGTACTTGGGACTCGTCCAAGCTAGGTTGGCGCCGTCGTCCGCACCGTAGGGGATGTTTTGCAATTCCATATCCCACTCATCATCGGCGATATCGTAACGCCAGAACCTTCGGTCACCGCCCACAGGGCTGGTGGTGCCGAGGATCGCATAGAGGTATTTCTTCCCCCCAGTCTCAACAAGTGTTAAAGCGTCGCCGGCTCCTTGATACCAGGGCGTGTTTGCGAGTTTTGTCCAAGAGTTGGTAGGAATATCGTAGCGATAAAATGTATAAACACGTCTCGCCGGATCTGTGACCATGGTGTAGGAGGCACCTGCAAGTGCATAGAGGGAGTTACCACGGTCCCAACAGAGGCAGCAACCGTTCATGAACTGCATCGGCGTCGGCAGAGCCTCCCACCAGCCAGCGGCCGTGTTGTAGCGGAAAAATTGGCGAGAGTAGGTGATATAGACGTTTTCGCCCGCACCCTCCACGTATATTCCATAATTCTCAGTGGGGGAGAGGCCTGGATACACCTTTGACGCAGTGATCCAATTTCTCAGCTGGGGTTTTCCTGTCGGCACCTCTGCGCCGGCTCTCGCGCTGCCAGTTATACCATTTTCAGTATCATTTGCGGTTACCGTCGCCCAAGTATAAGCACCGTTTTCTGCGCCACTTGGGATAGTAATTGTTAAGGTGGCCGTGCGGTTCTCCCCAACTGGAACGCTTACCGATGTAGGGTTGATCGATACCTCCCAATTTCCGTTATCAATCGTACTTTCTAGGGAGTATGTATGGGGGTTCCTTCCCTTGTTCTTGATCGTTACGGTGTAGGTGAGGTTTCCCCCGGGGCTCCCGGATCTACTCGCTGGGAAGGGGCTTACCTCTACAGTATCCGCAGGTTCAGCCATGCTACAAGCGCTATACACCATCACTGTAGTTCCTATTTCTGCTTTGTAGTTTTCTCCAAAGAGATTATCGGTTACGACAGCGTTAAACTTACCAGTACTGTTTGGCTCAATGGTGTCGCTTTGAAAGTGCATACCTATGCCAAGCTCATCAAGGATCCTATTTTGCACATACTGATAACAGTACCCGCTGAAATCCCCTCCATCCATTATGAGCAGACCTCCGCCTCCCTCCACGAAGTTTTTAATAACGGTAATGTAGCTATCGGGCAAAAGATCCGGATCGCCGCCCGTGCCCATCGCTCCCAGTTCGAACTGCGGGATGACCAAGATATCGTATGGCGCTACCAGCTCCGAGGTTAACGGCGTGACAGCGTTGTCGACCGTGTTATCTATCTTGTATCCCATACCCCTGAGCTCATCGAGCACAGGTTTGCATCGCGCGGCGTCTTGGTAGATGCTCCATTCTGGAACCTCGAAATTATCTTTAGACTCGCCGTACCAGAGCACGTTATCTCGGTTCTCTAATAGGCCGGGCCTCATCCACTTGAATGCGTAGTCGAGCAAGTTGTCAAAGTTGTTCTCAGGAGTAAACCAATTACTGCGACATGTGGCAACGAGGCCAGAGGCGACAACCCTGCCAGCCCCCACCTCCTGCGCCACCATCAATGGGGGACAATCGCCGGGTTGATAATTTTCCCATGCCGAGCCATCCGTATACTCTGCACTATAACGGAGATTATCACCACGGACGATAACATAATAACTTTTAGCTGCCCCGTTCGCATAATAACTTTTAGCTGCCCCGTTCGCAACCACCGTCGGGGGCGCATGCAGGAGCAAAATCGAAAATGCAGATACGAACAACAGACAGGCAAAGATCGAACTTATCCCAAATCGCGTGCCCGAATTCATGTCATCGATCTCCTCTTAACATCCAACTTTCCTCATTTTATACCTATTTAAATATTTTTGACGCCAGATTAGAAGGGCTTCAGCACCAGGACCGCGCCCAATATCACCACGATGACGACCACAGCCCCCACGTATATCCATGGAGATATGCCCTCGGAAGGCGCGGTGTAAACGACTGCGAGGTATGGGTACCAATCCAGATTTTCCTTCGCGCTAAACGAGGCGTTGTGGCTTGCAGGGGTCGATGGCGGCGGGGTCAGGACCAAGCTCACGATCTTATCGCCCGCGAACTGCTCGGCCACAAAGTTAGTGGCGTCCCAGAAATACACCTGATTGGGGATGTTTATGTACTTGTTGTCGAGGATGTCCTCATTATCGAACGATGGCGCGGCGTTCCACGTCAGGGTTCCTTCACTCCAGTCATCATTGTCCACGGGGTGGGCCCGCACTCCCGCACCGGCATACACCCCATAACACCAGAGGTAAAGTTTGGCCCCCTGGATCGTCGAGCCAGCCGGGATCGAGGAGAGGTCAAACTTCAGGAACGTGTTCTGCAAATACGTGGCGTAGGTTCCGACGTACATCTTGTATTCACCGCCAAAATTGGAGTCGGGCTGATCAATGCGCACGTACGCATCATCGGTTGGTACGATTGCGCGGGCTGCATGTGCAAAGCAGCTGTCGCTACGCGTTACCGCCAGATCTTCAGATGTCGCGGTGACGGTTATCACATCATCGGTGCCGAGGGATGCGCCTTCGGGGATGGTGACGCTTAGTATGGCATCACTCGTGGCGTTATCCGATCCAACTTTATCGAGCGTCATCTCCGAGGGCTCTATTTGTAGGGCCCAGCCAGCGGTGTCGCTTGGCTCCAAGGTAAAGGTTTCCGGATCTTCACCGCCATTTGTGACGGTAACCAGATATTTCAAGGTGTTCCCTGGCAAGCCGCTCCTGTGCTTAAGCTGGATGGTAACTGACACCGAGCGCCCCGAAATGCGCAAACTGCAGGCGCTGGCCACATATATATTTTCTACCCCGTAGTTCTCTCCGATCGGAGTGTTTTCATTAACTCGCGCGTAGAAGTTCCAGAGACTGTCGATGTTTACCTGATCATTCTGGAACCTGTGCGTCGCTCCAAGTGCCTTTAATATTTTATTGTTTATGAGGTAGGAGTTGACGAAATAGTCGGACGAGTCGAGGATTACGAGCCCGCCACCGCCTCGCACCCAGGTTACTACGATACTTATCTCATTATCCGATATCCCCGGAGCCTGCAACTGGGGCAAGACAAGGATATCGTAAGGTTTTAGCAACTCAGGCGTTATAGAGGCAGCACCGTAGTCCATCGTGTAGCCAAAGTTTCCCCTAAGAGCGTCAGCGAATGCCATGCATCCCTCCAAACTCGCAGGTATAGATATTTTATTCCTGTCGTAGACGGTATCCCCCTCGTACCAGAGCACGTCCTCAGCGCCCGGCTTCAGCCATTGGAAAATACAATTGAACAGATTATCCATCTCACCTTCCCGGAAATAATAACTGTACATATCATCAGTTCCCCGAAGGCCATAGATGATGCCGCCCGAAACCACCCTACCGCCCTTGGCGAGTTCCTCACCAATCATGATCGGCGCGTAGCTATCGTAATGAACTTCAGGAGCAGGTGGTTGGTTGTTAACCTGGACGAGGGTTGGACCGCTGTCTATAAAGACAAACAGAGAAGGCGTGTTTTCAGCTTCAGCCACGGTGACTTTAGTTGAGCTGACGAAAACTAATGTGAGTGCGAGTAGTGAGGCTATTATCAAAATCGACGGCAACACAACTCCAAAACTATTAATCCTCCTCATTTACTGCCTCCAAGTACTTATACTTGTTGATAATCTGGGCTATATAAATATGTAAGATTATCGGACAGGGCTGAAATAGGGCGATTGGGCAAAAGACGGGTGAGGTCTCGGCAAATTTGGGTGAAATGCGATGAGGGCTAGCTAGACGGGCCAAACGTTCATAAAGGGAAAGCAGTGCTGATGGTTTAGAAGGGCTTAATAAATATCAGGACCGCGCCCAATATCACCACGATGACGACCACAACCCCCACGTACACAAATGGGGAAGTTCCCCCGGCCACCGCAGTTGCCGTGCAACTCGCGTAGTTATCGTAGCCCGTGCCAGTGGCCGTCACAGTTATCGTGGTCGAATCGCCGTCAGCCGCGGTGCTCGGGATGGTGACGGTCAGCCCAACGTTTCTGGATCCTCCCGCATTCAGTGAGAACGAGGTCGGCGAAACCGTGAGGGCCCAATTCTCAGTATCCTCAGCAGTCACGCTGAAGGTGTCAGTACCAGTACCAGTGTTCGTGACGACCACAGTAAAGCTGAGTTCATCGCCCGGTTTACCCGACTTGTTCTCCGAGATCGTCACCTGCACCCCTCGCCCTGCGGGTGCCGCGCCCACGAGGCAATGAGCCACGCATGTCGCGCTGTTCTTGACCGTGGGATCGGCCCGTGAGGTTGCGGTGACTTCTATCTCCGTGTACACGTTCTCGGCTGTGCCGCTTGGAATGGTGACGCTCACTGTGACGGTCCCGCTCGCCCCGTTCTCCACGTTGAGCAACTCATTTTCCGAGAGCGTCGCCCCCCACTCAGCATCATCGGTAATCGTTAGATCGTAGTTGTCCGCAACCTCACCGGTGTTCGTCACAGTTACTGTGAAGGTGACGGTATCACCCAGCACACCATTATCCTCCGATGGTGAGATCGAGACCAAAACGCCTAGTTGGGCACTGTTGATTGAAAGTGTCCAAGCTGATTCGAATTGGCTCGGGTTATCGGTTTGATCCCAAGCTCGTACGCGCCACGAATAATTATCATCCGCAAGTTCTGTCGTTGGAGTGTAGTTGGTGGTCGCATTGTCGGCCGTGTTTTCCAAGATCTCGGGTGAGGAGAAGTCGAGATTGTCGTCCACCCAAAGCTCATACTTTGCTATACCGCTCAGGTCATCGGTCGCGGCTGCCCATGTGAACGTGGGCTTGTTGTTATTTGTTATGGTCCCGTCAGCGGGCGAGGACTTGGCCGGTGCAAGGGGCGCGGCGTTATCAACTCCACATCTAGCATCTGCCTCAGTCGGGGCTGATTCAGCGTTGCCCGTCATATCCTTGGCTATCGAGTAGAATTGATAATGACCGTCACCTGACGGCGCACCAAAGCTCCAAGACCACGAGGTTCCCTCGATCCCGAAAAACGTCCAGGAGCCCCAGCTCAAGTTGTCAATCGAGTAGCGATAGTAGAGTGAGACGTTTTTAACCCCGCTCGCAGCATCGGATGCTGTCGCGGTTATTTGGAAAGATGTCGAGGTCTGCCAGTACGGCGAGATCATGTTTACGGACGAGGTGGGCGCAGCCCTGTCCACACAGCACCTGGCATCCGCCGTGACCCAAGGCGACTCCACATTGCCGGTGTTATCCCTTGCAATCGAGTAAAATTCATAGTAGCCATCACCTTGGGGTGCCGTGAACGACCATTCCCATGGGGCTGAGTTATCGTTCTCGAAAAATGTCCATCCACCCCAGCTTGATTCATCGATCGAATAGCGGTAGTATAGCGAGACGCTCGAAGCCGAAAGATCCGAGGGGTGTACGCCTGTGCTCGCGGTGGCGGTGATCGTGAATGGAATTGAAGTTGAAGTTCGCCAGTAAGGTGTTATCGCATTGACCAAGGATGCTACGCCCACCAAGTTCGCTTGAACCATCCCGGTGTACCAAATATTCGCTAAAAACTGGGCGCTCGTACGTAGCCTGTTCTCCGTGATCCCTTTTATTGTGTCGTTCCAGAGAATGTCCTGCGCTAACCAATAGCTCAGCTTATCAGGGGTGTAGCCAGTGTACCCATAGCTATCGTACAACAGCTGCATGGTCGAGTCAAAAACATTTTCGAGTTGTTGGGGCACAAATTCAGGCATGGCCATGTTCATCTCACCAAAGTGGGAATTCACGGTAGTCTCGTAGGCCCCATGGTTGTTGCCGGGGTTATAATCCGAGGTCGCGTGGAGGGGCATGGACGCATCCCCTATGTAGTGCGCTATAACCCCTGCGAGCTGCGCTGCATGAGTCCAGTCATTCTCCCTCAAACACTGAACGAACGTGTTGAAGTTGTCCTCGACGGCCCAGGGCAACACTCCATAGTCTGGTTTGCTCTCGCCGTGAGGGAAGTCGTAATCATAGAAATGCCTATCTCCCTCATTCGGGTCGCTGGATTTCCACTGATCGGGCGCGGGGGACCAGTTCACGATGGTGGTCGAGTACGTTGAGAAAAACCAATTCTCATTATCGGGCATGAGATCGATAGCCGTAGAGGCGATGAATTGATGGGTTGGCGCGCTCCACGAATACGCTGTGGGGACTTGTGTGATGTGGACGAGAAAAACCAGTAAAAACATCAGGCATATCGCCAGTGCCGTCAAACTACGCCCAATGCTCACGGCCTTCAACTTATTCACCTGTGATTATTTTCGCTTGGGGCAAAGATAAAATTATGGGTTTTGTACCCGATATCGGGCTTTTTAAAGCACGACAGCTGGTGCGATGGGGTGTCGCGGGCAATGGACCGATGTGGTGATGTTTTTTCATCATTTTTTATCGTTTTTATGTGCTTTTCTAGCCCTCTTAAAGGGAGGCCTCGGAAGCTAAAGGACCAACAAAAATGGTGGAAAAGGTCCTGACATTAGAAGG
>Ga0315280_10009386_pt1 | contig 12571 bp, 12 predicted proteins | sample YL17G06_40_MG_FD_203697 | JGI IMG/M metagenome (GOLD analysis project Ga0315280, IMG submission 203697) | Sediment microbial communities from Yellowstone Lake, YNP, Wyoming, USA - YL17G06_40 | ecosystem: Environmental > Aquatic > Freshwater > Lake > Sediment | place: USA: Wyoming | collected... | reverse complement strand
TTTTACCAACTTCGAGCGAGCCAATGTCACGTTGGAGGCCCAGGGCGATTGCGCCTTTGATTGTCGCCATCTCGAGCACTGCCTGCGCAGGTACAACAGTTGGATCTAGCTTGTGTACCTTGCTTAGAAGCGCTGCGAATTTCATCTCGTTGAACATATCCAGGGAATTATTTGAGGCCGCTCCATCAGTGCCGAGCGCAACCGGAATGCCCGCCTTCAGCATCTCGGGGACAGGTGCAACCCCCGAGGCCGTCTTCATGTTGCTCACGGGATTGTGGACGGGTTTTACCCCCCTCTCCCTGATGACCCCGATCTCTTGTTTTGTCAACCAAACGCAGTGAGCAGCTAGCACCTCAGGTCCCAAAAAATCTATTCCATCAAGATGCTCGACTGGACGCTTACCGTACTTTTTCTCCATCATTTCGACTTCCTCTTTAGTCTCAGAGATGTGGGTGTGGATGCCAACTTTGTACTTCCTTGCCAGCTCCTTCACCTGCATCAGGCACTCTGGCGAGCACGTGTATGCTGCGTGTGGTCCGAACATGGTTAGAATTCGGCCGTTCGCCATCCCGTGGCAGTTTTTCACCAATCTCTCACCTTCCTTAATGGTCCTCTTCCGCTTCTCTGGATCGTCGAGTTCGATGATGCCTCGTGAAAGAACAGCTCTTAGGCCAGCCTCCTCGACCGCCTTCGCGACATCCTCCATATAAAAATACTGGTCGGCAAAACACGTGGTGCCTGATTTTATCATCTCTAGGGAGCCAAGCAACGCGCCGGTATAACAATCGTCAGCAGTCAGATTTTCTTCGATGGGCCAAATCTTTTTTTCGAGCCACTCCATTAGCGGCATATCATCTGCAACACCACGGAGTAAAGTCATCGCGAGGTGTGTGTGGGCGTTGATGAGGCCGGGTAGGACAGCTTTGCCCCTGGCATCTATTGTTGTCTCACATTTTGCCTTTATGTCCTTTCCAACTGCAGAGATTTTTCCATCGTCTATTACAACCGACCCACTCTCGAGGACCCGGCGCCGGGAGTCCATCGTGATTACATAACCATTTTTAATTAGGATATCAGCCAAGTTCACATCCTCCAAAGCGAGAGTTCCTGCATGCATCGGATTTTTGCACATGCCCACTTTCTATATGCATAATATCCCCGAAAGTCACGATGAATTTCATGTACGCTAATTTGATGAGCAATTTCTTCATCAGACCCCATAATCGATTGCATTAAAATCTTAATAAAATTGCCGACCTATGATTTGTTAGACCCGCGGATGGGTAATGCCATTGCACGCCGTCACGGATCAACCTTGTTTCAGCCCCCGGAAATGATGGGCGAGGATTCATACTTGTCAAGCTCCTTTTTTCTTAAACAGATAGTAGACTGAACTGGCAATCACAATGACTGCTGCAATGATTTTGATTCCTAGATTTTTCATCGCCTATTCTCAACCGATACGATAAACCTTATATATGAATAATGATTCATGCTTAAAAGAGAATGGAAGAATGATTGGTTTAGTAGAAGTATTATGGGCTGATCATCCTAAAAAGATGATTGTCGAATTTTGTCCCAATTCCAAGCCCTATCATACTTTTTATTTCTGGTGATGTAAGCATTTTTAGGTAGTGCAGAAAAATGTTTCAAAATAAAAAAAATGGGGCCAAAATTAAATTTACCATCAATGGGAAAGAAAAAGAGATGGAAGTCGATGTTAATAAAAAACTTCTTTATTTTATAAGGGAAGATCTTACACTCACTGGGACTAAATACGGCTGTGGAACTGGAGATTGTGGGGTATGTACGGTCTTGATAAATGGCATCCCCGTGAAATCTTGTCAAGTTCCTGTCTCTATAGTGAATGGTAAAGAAATAATTACTATCGAGGGCATCTCCGGAAAAGATGGAGGACTTCATCCAATACAACAGGCCTTCGTGGAATCAGGCGCGGTTCAATGCGGTTATTGTACTCCTGGAATGATACTTCGAGTTAAAGCATTCTTGGAAAAGAATCCGAATCCATCGAGGGATGAAGCGCGGCGAGCGATCTCTGGGGCCTTGTGTAGATGCACTGGCTACAAGAAGATAGTGGACGCGATAATCCTCGCCGCAGAAAGGATGAGGATGGGTCAGAGAGACGAGAAGGATATTGGAGCGAAAAGCGAGGGCGCCATCGTAGGGAAGAGCATCGAAAGGACAGATGCGCGACGAAAAGTCAAAGGGGAGGCCATCTACGGATACGATTATGGTACCTTAGCGAAGAGAATATTCCCCGATCTTCTCTATACAAAAATAATGAGGAGTCCGCACGCGCACGCCAAAATCAAGAGCATCGACACCTCAGAAGCGGAAAAGATGGAGGGAGTAGTAAAGGTATTTACCTACAAGAATGTCCCAGATATCAAATTTACGACAGCTGGTCAATCTTATCCGGAGCCGTCTCCATATGACATGAAGGTTCTCAGCGAAAAAGTAAGGTTTGCTGGAGAACCGGTTGCAATAATCGCCGTCGAGAGCGAAGAAATCGCAGAAAAGGCCAAGGATAAAATAAAAGTCGAATACGAAAAGCTCCCAGTTATTTTGGACCCCAGGGAAGCTCTGGAAAGAGACGACGTAAAAATTCACGAGGGAGGAAACATAGTCAACGAGATAAATGTGGAAGTGGGAGATGCGGAAAAAGCGCTTAAAAATTCTGAAGTGGTCATAGAGAGAGAATACGAAACTCCGCTGCAGAAGCATGGACACTTGGAACCACATGCTTGTGTCGCTCGGTTCGACGACCGTGGAAAGTTGATTGTCGAGACTACGAGCCAAGTAGTTTTCCATGTGAGGAGGATACTCGGTAGAATTTTGAACATGTCTGTGAAAGATATTAGGGTCAAATCTTGGGAGATCGGGGGCGGGTTTGGGGATAAACAAGAGATGGTGGTCGAGCATTATGCAGCCTTGATCGCGAGGGAAACCAGACGCCCCACGCTTGTCAGGTTCAATAGAGAGGAGCAATTCCAGCTTTCGAGGAGGAGACATGCGGCGAAATTAAAAGTTAGGATTGGGTCTGACAAAGAGGGCAAATTGAATGCGATTCACCTCGATGTGATTTCCGATGCCGGTGCCTACGGGACCCATGGGGTGACGGTCACATCCAATATGGGCGCGATGACCCTCCCAATGTATTCTAAGCACTGTAAAAATCTGAAATTTACAGCGAAGGTTGTTTATACCAACAAACCACAGGGCGGGGCCATGAGGGGCTATGGCACTACCGAAGGAGGTTTTGCCCTTGAATGTGCTATGGATGAACTCGCTGAAGAACTGGGCATCGATCCGGTTGATTTGCGGATAAAGAACGCCGTCGAAGAGGGAGATTTCGACCCAATCTCCAAAGTGTTGAGCGAAGCTGGAAAGATTATCCCCCGCGAGATAAATTCTTGCGGTCTTATCGAGACGCTTGAGAAAGGTAGGAAATTATTCGGTTGGGACGAAAAAAGGCGGGCAAAGGAAAAAAGTAGCGGGCCAAAGAAGCGCGGGATCGGGGTAGCGTCCGCGATGAAAGGAAGCGGTGTACTGGGATTTGAACTGTCCTCCTCTTCCATCAAGCTAAATGAGGATGGAACGGTGTTGGTGACCATCGGGGCCTCTGATATGGGGCAGGGATTAGAATCCGTCGTTTCTCAGATAGCTGCCGAGACTATTGGGATCAAACTTGAGGATGTTGAAGTCATATCCGCTGATACAGACAGGACAATGTTCAGCATGGGGACTTATGCTTCGAGCGGAACTTACATGGAAGGGAAAGCGGTGGAGAACGCCGCTAGGGACTTGAAGGAAAAGATTCTGGAGAAAGCCGCAAAGATGATGAAAAGAAAAATCCAAGATCTTGAAACTGGAGACGGTGAAGTATACCTCAAAGAAAATCCTGAAGAGTCCATAAAAATAGCGGAAGTTGCGAAGGACGCATTTTACGGGGAGAGCAAAATACAATTGGAAGGTTTCGGGTATGCGGAGGACCTAGCAAGCCCGCCCCCATTCGCTACACATTTTGTTGAAGTGGAAGTTGACGAAGATTCCGGTAAAGTAGAGATCAAGAAGTATCTCGCCTTGACGGACGTAGGTGTGCCCATAAATCCAAGGGAGGTGGAAGGCCAAGTCGAGGGAGGGGTGGCGATGGGGATAGGATATGCATTGTTTGAAGAGCTAAAATTTGATGAAGAGGGTCATATGAAAAATCCGAATTTTAGGGATTATAAAATGCCGACATCTCTCGACGTTCCAGAAATTGAAAATGTTCTCGTCAAAACGTATGAGCCAACTGGCCCATATGGGGCGAAAAGTGCTGGAGAGATTGGTATGGTACCACCGGCGCCGGCCATAGCGAACGCCATTTATGATGCCGTTGGAAAGAGGTTTAGAAAACTGCCAATTACCTCAGAAAAAATTATCAAAGAGCTGAAATAGGATTAGATCCTAAGAGCAAAGCAGATTTCATCCTCCGGAGACAGTTGGCATAATCTCAATATTATCTCCGTCGTGGAGTTTTTCCTCAACTGAGCGAACGGCTTTCTTATTTTTAAATATCATCACCAAACTAGAAATCGACATACCTTCCTTTAACCTGTTTAAACCAAGCTTTGACAGGAGGTCACCAACTGTAGAACTCTCTGGCAACTCCACTTCCAAATTTCTCTTAAGCCGGAGCTCTTCAAGATTTGTAGCGTTTTTCAGCTCAATCTTCATGATTTTATTTATAACTGTCGCCCTGATATTACATTATTGCCCAAACCTCTCATCACCCCCTCGCTATTAACAAACAGCACTAGGCAGAAATGACATAGAAATTGTGAAGGTTGAAGATATAGAGGAGATAATCAATCGAGAGGTTATAATGATTCCCGCTCTTTTTATTGAAGGTGAAGCAAAGGTCGTTGGACGAGTACCCAGTGTGGAGGAAATCAAGAAAATATTGAAGAGTTAATATGAATGGTGAAAAAAGAAGAAATGAGCCGGACGTGCTTTCTAGAACTCGGGCACGAGGTAATTTTTGAAGATCTTGCTATAGTCTCGGGGTGGCTCTCCTCTCTTCATTTTCTTAGCGTACCTCTCCACACCATTAAGAAGATAGTCGGTGAATCGACTGAATAACCATCTTATCAAGATGTTTTTTTCCTTCATGTAGTCCTTTTTTAACTTACGGGCTACTCGAGCATCGTGCTCTATGCACTTCCCAAGTACCATCCAATGCTCCGGAGTCATTTTCTTTACCGTGAACGACTCCTCGGTGGATAGGGCCGAGCCCTTCATGGAAACGAAAGTTAGGGGCACGATGAGTGATAGCGAGTCTTCGATGTCATCTAACAAATCCAAAGTTTTAACGACATCACCCCTTTCCTCCCCAGGAAGGCCGAATATTAGCGTGCATGCTGGGATCCAATTATTGTCCTCTAAAATCCCAAGGCTCTGCCTCACTATCTCTGGCCATTTTTCCGGGGACGAAGGGAGAACCTTTCCCCGCATATGTTCCGCTATCAATTTGGGGCTGCCAGTTTCTATCCCAGTCTGGGTCCCTATCTTTTGCTCCGAGAGAGAAATGCAGATTTCGGATACCTTTTCGACCAAGTCGGGATTGTGGTAGACAGTTGCAAGGGCTACGTGGCTTGTGTCTATCCCACTAACTTCCTCCAGACCAGCAACTCGTTCGAAAAGTTCTATGACCCTCTCCTTGTTGGGCTCAATTTTCATTGTTCCGTACCGCAACACATCCTCACTGTGCAGGATTGGTATATCATCTCCTGCCTTGAGGTTTACTTTGATGTCTCTCAAGATATGATCTATGGACTTATGCCGCAGCATCTGCATCCCGGGGGTACAGAATTTGCATCCTCTTCCACACCCTCTCGAGATCTCTACTATGCCGTGGATAACTGCACCGTGTAGATTAGGAATCTCTTCGACAGGAGTGGATTCTCCCGTTATTATCCTTGGAACATCCTCTCCTCGTAGGATTGCTTTAAATGCTCTAGGCACCGATAATTCTCCTTCCCCGAGGTGAACGTAGTCGATCCCGAGCTTGTCCATTATCTTTAGGTCAGCCAGCTGCCAAGCGCTTTTTCCCCCCACAATGACTTTGACATCTCTCAAGATAGGCTTTCTGACGAGTTCTAGGAATTTCACTCGATTATAAGGAGGGCCCGTCTGAACTAGATCGACGAACTCTGAGGTAGGTGGATTAATCCCAAGATGATCATGGCCGCCTATCGCAACGATTTCTGTTTCATCGCCTACCACCTTCTCTAGATCCTTGGGATGAACGACTGCCACTTCCTCTTCACTAAACCCGTTCTCAAGCAGGGACGCCTCCACCATCCTTAGCCCAAAATCAGCGTAGACCGCTCTGCCATCTTTTCTAGGTACGGGAGGGGCAAACACCCAAAAGTAGAGCCAGTCAGGCAAAATGCCCCGAGGCATGCAGGTGGAGAATCCTATAAACATCCCACCGCGGTATTTGCTCATCATCGTCTCGTCCGCGGTCAAAATTATTTTAGGAGATTTGCTCAATGTGAAGCCCCTCCAATCTCGTTCCTAACTACCTGAGTTTTCGATCTTCGCCGTAGCCTGCCGGGCCTGCTGCCAAGCCGCAAGAAACACAGCGAAAGCCGGCATGCCGCTTACTGGTATCAGCGTGAAAGACGTCTCCAACAGTTCCCATTCATTGGCCCCTGCCTCTAATGCACCAGTTATGTGCATCACCGTTGCTTCGCGGTCGTGTTGTGCAGCGGTGATCGCGGCGTGAATCAGAAACTTGTGCTTCTTCGATAAAACGCCATCGTTCAACGTTAGCTCGTGCAACTTCAGGAAAGCGGCGCACAGCGCTGGATTCTTCTCCTTCAGGAAGGCCACGGGCTCCAATACCTTTCCAAACTCTTGACTGAAAGCCGTCAGACTCTTGCTTATCTGATCCGCTATCTCATTATCCCTCATTTTTGACTTCGGTTTGTTTGTCATTTTATTACCACCCTTTCAATACGATTAGTACTCCCGAAAGTTTTTCCGTAAACTTTGGCTGGTATCCTTTTATCATTGCTTTTCAGCTCCTGCCAATATCTGAGGTTGTGGATACATCCCGGATCCGGGGCCTGCACATCGCCGTAATATCCATAGGCCCTTGCCCTGCACCCGCCGCAGATGTAGCGGTACTCGCATTTGCCGCAACTCTTCAGATCCTCCCGAATGCGAAGCTTCCAGAGGAGCTCAGAGGAGTGCCAGATGTCTCGTAGTCGATCTTTCCTTATGTTGCCGAGCCTGATCGGCATGAACACGCAGGGGACGATGTCGCCATTGGGCTCGAGCCCGCAGTACAGTCGCCCTGCCCCGCACCCGCCGAGGAAATCCGCGAGGCTTTTCGTCCTGCCCTGCAGCGCCCGCATCGCCCCCTCGCTCGTGAAGTGAGTTGAAACCAATCCGGTAGCTCCAGGTGCGCCATACGCGAACTCCCAAGAAACCATGGAGTACTGGGGGGCCGTTGTATAACAAATCAACTTGCCATCGCTATCCATCATCCTCGAATAGAGATATTTGAGCAGCTCCTGTCTTTCCTGAGGGAACAAATCTTGGTTGACCATGTCCCTTCCACGCCCAACTGGCACATAGTTGAACACGATGACGCGCTTGACCCCAAGCTCGCCCTCCACGAAGTCGACGAGTTTGGGTATCTCGTGGAGGTTGTAGCGAGTTGCGGTCAACGCAACGCATGTATCCAAGCCCTCCGCGACACAATTTTTGATGCCAGCACATGTGCGCCTCCACGACCCCGGCACGCCCCTGAATTTATCATGCACCTCCTCGAAGCCATCGAGCGATATCTCCGCGTAACCGAAGACTTCTTTCATCTTTTTTGCAAGTTCCCTCGTAATCATGGTGCCATTGGTGGCAACTGAGGTGAAGAAACCCTTGCTCTTAGCATATCCAGCCACCTCGAAGATGTCCTTCCTCAGCAGCGGCTCACCGCCCGAAAACGCTATCGCAACCACGCCAGCATCCTCGAACTGATCTATGGCTCGCTTCGCCTCATCGGTAGTAAGTTCATCCTGCGCCGCTTTAGGCCCTGCATTCTCGTAACAGTGCTCGCACTGCAGGTTGCAGAGCTTGGTGTAATTCCAGACGACCAAAAACGGCGCGACTGAGGTGAATGGTCTGCGGGCGCCGTAGCGGGCAATTCCCTCCAGCACGTTCACCATCCCGCGCCGGATCACAGGGTTCCTCAGGTTTTTCTTCAGGTTTTGGCCGGAATAACCGAAAATATTGCTACCCCTCTTGACGATAAGTTTGACCACAAAGGCCGCGAGCCTGTCTCGCAGGTCGCATGAGACGTCTTCCCCCACATACTTTCTGATGGCAATGTCCAATCTATTTCCACCGCGACTGCTCCGCCCGCAAACAAACCTAAGCATTGCTTTAGAAGCCGGATTTCCGAGCCAGCGCTGCACGGATCCGACTACTGCCTCCTCCCTTCCCCCAGCTGCTCTTTCCTTCACCTCGGGCGCCAACCTTAGTCGCCTCTAAGAACACCTTTAAATGAATTTATATGCGTAGGTTGGGCATTTTGAAATTCTAGACCAGTGAGGCACCTATTTACGGCAGCAACAATGGCGTCTGCCACCCGCTTGACCTCATCATCGGTGAATGCCAAGCTACTGAATGGCCCTTGCTTGGACAGATGCAGATCCTCTTCCAAGTTCAAGTAAACGTCAGGTACGATGTCCTTGTCCGCCAGCAACTCCCTAGCGCACATATTGCGGCAGCCATCAATTACCACCAGCTTTTCTATCCGCTGCATCATGGCAGATTGCCTTGGTATCTCATTCAAGATAGCCGGCAAAGAGCAGATACCGACCGTTTCGTTCCCCAGACGTTTCACCGCCTCAAGCGCGGCCATACCGGTCAGCGATCCGGTGTTGGAGCCGCCACTAAAGCAGGCGAACAGCCCTACTTTTGGTAACTCCATCTTCTTCTGCATGTCCATACGACCTCCCCACTACTGTGGCTGCACGGGCGACCGGCGAGGCTCGGGTATGATTTCTATCAGGCTGCATGCGATAGAAGCGAATGCCTCCGTCGGATACGCCTCAATGTTCCCTGCATCGCACAACTCGGAGATGCGGGGGTCAAGGGGTAGCCTGCCCAAGAATGTCACTCCGAGCCGCTGGGCCAACTCCTCGCCATGACTGGGGCCAAAGATCTCGTATCGTCGGTCACAGCCCGGGCAAACGAAGTAGCTCATGTTCTCTACCAATCCCAGCAGAGGAATCTGCATCGTCTGAGCCATGTGAGCTGCCTTGCGCACGACCATCTCTGCCAAGTCCTGGGGCGAACTGACCAGCACCACGCCGGAAAGGGGCAGTGATTGCATCACCGTCAACGCGGCATCGGAGGTACCAGGGGGCAGGTCCACCACTAGCTAGTCCAGGTCGCCCCACAAGACATCGCCCCAAAACTGCTTGATGGCCGCGCTGATGAGCGGCCCACGCCAGTACAGCTAGAATGATTTTCTTGCGTGGCATGCCCAACTATCCCCCACTATTTTGAAGGTTCATCAGGGCTTCCTCCCCTGTCATTCCTTCTGCGACACCCCGCGCTCTAGCCTTTGACGTACAAGATTCTATCTTCGCTTCTAGAGCATCCTCAATTTTTGCTAGACCTTTTACTCTGGCTGCAGCGACATTGCGTTCATTTAAAGCATCTATATCAAAGTTTCTGCAGACAACCAACCCTTTCTTGGCTATTAACACGATGATGGCTGGATTTTCGGGAAAATCTGGATTTCCAATTTTCACCCCAACAATGGTGGTGCCGTTTATTTCGACAGGTCTTATCTCTATCATAAATTTAAATTCACCTCCTGCGAGCTTCCGCTCAATATCTCTTACACGGCGGTTCTACGCCGATATCTTCGACCATGGATTTCTTCATGAGCGATCCTATTTAGTTACATATAGAAACGTATTTATATGTATTTTGTTACAAATTGTAACATGATGCCAATGGATGATATCGATAGGAGAATAATATCATTCCTTCAAGAGGATGGACGAACCTCTCTTTCTGAGATAGGCCAGAAACTGGGGCTTTCCCACGTAAGTGTAAGGAAGCGACTAAAAAATCTATGCGAAAGTCTGGTTAATGTTTCTGCTGGCCTTAACGCCGAGCAACTTGGTTTCCATATTGCTATCGTGAACGCGGAAGTGGAAACACACGAACGTCTACGAGAACTCATAGATATATTTTCAAAATGTCCGAGAATTGTGTTTGTGGCCACCACGACGGGCGCTTACAACATCATGACGATAATGGTTGCGGAAGATGCCGACACCTTAAACGCAATCGTAGAGGTCTGCTCCATACGAGCCCGGAAAGGCATCAGACGCTCGGAAGCAACCATAGGAGAAGCGCCTGCAGTTCCAAAGTATCTTCCGATCAAAATTGTTTCAAATAAAGAAATTGAAATGGCTCCATGCGGGATCAACTGCGGAAAATGCTTACGCTACAAAAATCAAAAATGCCTCGGTTGTCCTGCAACCAGATATTATCGCGGTCCTCTTTGAACTTCTTGCCTTACGGTTGATATCTCAAAAATAGACAATTAATCAATACAATAAACCTTATATATGAATTGATATTTATATGAAGTACTATTCATTATTAAAAAGGGAATGAAAGAATGAGTGTTTTAGTGGAAGTATTATGGGCGGGACTGGAGCAGCTGAGGGAGTACCTCTCGGCTCACGTGGTGGGATGTTTAGTTCCAGCTTTTTTCATCGCGGGAGCTATTGCAGCATTGGTCTCAAAAGGAACGATACTGAAGTACTTTGGCAGTAAAGTAAAGAAATGGATCTCGTACAGTGTGGCTTCTGTTACTGGTGTAATTCTAGCCGTTTGTAGTTGTACTGTGCTCCCCATGTTCGCCGGCATTTATAAGAGAGGTGGCGGCATAGGCCCAGCAACAACTTTCCTGTATTCCGGGCCCGCGATCAACCTCTTGGCCATAGTTCTAACGGCAAGCGTGCTCGGCATAGGCCTCGGAATTGCAAGGGCGGTTGGTGCAATATCGATGTCAATAGTAATCGGATTAATAATGAGTGCTGTTTTCGAAAGGAAAGAGAAAACTGAGGTTTCTGCACCGACGGCAGCCGTCGAAACGAACCCGGGTGATGAGGATTCAAGGAGAAGGCCGGGGTATGTGACTTTTGGCTTCTTCGCATCCCTAGTGATCATATTGCTAGTCGCAGCTTCTGGATATGTACCCTTGGCTTTAAAGGCGGTGGTCGTCGGCGCGTTGATAATCGCGGTGTTAGCGATTGTGAAGGTCCACTATTCGCGAGATGAAGTTAGTGCATGGAAATACGAAACATGGTGGCTAGCTAAAAGAATTGTGCCAATCCTGCTGCTCGGCGTGTTCATAACTGGGGTGATAGGATACTTCATGCCGTACGATGCGGTGAGGAGTGTGATGGGTAGGAATCTAATTGTCTCTTGCTTCATCGCCTCGATAATTGGGGCACTACTGTACATGCCGACACTGCTTGAAGTCCCCATAGTTGGCACCCTATTTGGATATAGCCAGGGCATCATCGGAGTAGGTCCAGCGTTGGCCCTGCTTCTTTCCGGACCATCATTGAGCCTTCCAAGCATGCTTGTGATTTGGAGAACTATAGGTGCAAAAAAGGCCGGCGTTTACATAGCGTTGGTCATTGCATTTTCAACTATACTTGGGATTATTTTCGGAATGCTTGTTGGATAAAGGAGGTGTTGAAATGAAGAAGGTTGAAATATTGGGTGCAGGGTGCCAGAAGTGCAAGTTTGTGGAAAAAAGAGTGAAGGAAATCATCGAAGAACTCGGGATAGACGCGGATGTCAAGGAAGTCACGGACATGAGCACAATAATGGAATATGGTGTGATGGCAACGCCTGCGATGGTAGTAGATGGCAGCGTGAAATCCGAGGGAAGAATCCCAACTAGAGAGGAGATCGAGAAGTGGTTGAAGTAATCGTGGTACTAGGAAGGTGGAGACATGGCTGAACAAAAACATTGGCCGGAGGGGGTGCCCACGCATGAAAATATAATATACGCTTGTTTTGGTGGCATGTCCAACACCGGGATTACAGCGGCGCTGGCAAGTATTGAAGCCGTGAAAGAACTGGGGCTGGAAAAAGCTTGCATCGGTTGTCTAGCGGGGCTCTCAACAAACGTTCCTTCGGTGTATGGTAAGACAAACGCTGCGAGGAAGGTCATAACCGTGGACGGCTGCCCATTTGAGTGTGGCAGAAAAGTCGTGGAGGCCGCTGGCTTCAAAGTGACAAAAAGCATTGTGCTCGCAAGAGACATCGGTATGAAAAAGAAAGCGCTTCACGAAGACATCGGTACCAATGATCTCAAATCACTGATGGAATACATTTCGGAAGAAGATATTAGAAAAGCGAAAGAGTTGATTGTGAAAGCAATAACTGAGGAATATGATGAAAAACGGGATTTGTAAGGGCGATATGCCGAATGTAGAGTTTAGAAAATTGGGCG
>Ga0315280_10009385_pt1 | contig 12571 bp, 14 predicted proteins | sample YL17G06_40_MG_FD_203697 | JGI IMG/M metagenome (GOLD analysis project Ga0315280, IMG submission 203697) | Sediment microbial communities from Yellowstone Lake, YNP, Wyoming, USA - YL17G06_40 | ecosystem: Environmental > Aquatic > Freshwater > Lake > Sediment | place: USA: Wyoming | collected... | reverse complement strand
GCCGGGCGCCCATTGATGCAACCTACCAGAGAGGAAAGAGAATGAAGAAGCTGTTTGTTGGCAACATGAACTTCCAGACAACGGAGAGCGATCTGCGGACGTTATTCGAGCCGTTCGGCAACATCGGCGAGATCCACATCGCCACCGACCGCGACACCGGGCGCTCCCGGGGATTCGCCTTCGTGGAGATGACCGAGGACGAAGCGGCCGAAAAGGCCATCGCCGCTCTCAACGGAAAAGATATGAATGGCCGGGCGCTCAACGTGAACGAAGCACGTCCCAAGACGCAATCCGGGGGTGGTGGCCGCCGTGGTGGTGGCCGGGGCGGGTTCTCGCGCGACGATGACCGCGGCTCCGTGCGCCAACGGCGCGAGCCGCGCTGGTAGCAGCCGCGCATGGTTCGGGGGCGCGATACGCGTCGCGTCCCCTCACTTCGGTTTTCGGGGGACGTTATGGCCTCACGTGGACGGACCACCTTCGAGAAGCGCCGGAAAGAGATGGCAAGAAAAGACAAGCAGCGCGCGAAAGCCGAGCGGCGAGCTCAGCGAAAGGCGTTCCCACAGGAGCCCGACGCTGAGCAGGTTGCCATCGAGGCTTCCCCGCCCGAAGATATCTCGCCCGGCGCCCCGGAACAGGCGTAAAAAGGATCGCGGGCTCCCATTGCCTCGCGACGAAACGCGGTAGCGAGAATGGGCCGCCGGCCCATGGTCTCCATGGCGCCGAGGCCGTCGTTTGCAACAAGATCCCCCGCCGGGTGCCCAATCCCAACGCTATGACAACTCAGGCGTTTACGCCTGGGGAAACCACGTCCGCTGTGTCGGGCCGTCTCCAGAGCCTTCTCGAAACCGGCTTCAGCCGTCTGTCGAATGGCTTCTCCTGTGTGCCTTTGTGGTGAGCTGGTGCTATGCTGGCTGGCGCCATTCAGATCGGCTCAGGAGCGACCATGCCCATACACAGGCGTAATTTTCTGGCGGCGGCCGGCGGCGGCCTTGTCTCCTACGCGGCGCAGGCGGCGCCTTCGGACCAGGTCGTGCTCGGCGTGATCGGCAGCGGCGGCCGCGGCACCCTGGTCATGACCATCTTCCAGAAGAACCCGGCGGTGCGTGTCGGCGCGATCTGCGACGTTTACGAGCCCAACCTCGAGCGCGGCCTCGATACGGCGAAGAAGGTCCCAGGCACCCAGCCGAAGGAATACCGCAATTACAAGCAACTGCTCGACGACAAGACCATCCACGCGGTGCTGATCGCCACTCCCGAGCACTGGCACCATCGCATGGTGCTCGACGCCCTGGCCGCCGGCAAGCACGTCTACGTCGAGAAGCCGCTCTGCCAGACACCCGAGCAGGGCGTCGAGCTGGTGGAAGCCGAGAAGCGCTCGAAGAACATCGTGCAGGTGGGCATGCAGCGCCGCAGCTACGACCTGTACATCGAGGGGCGCAAGGTGGTGGCGGCGGACACGCTCGGCGCCGTCCGCATGGTCCGCTCCTGGTGGCTCAACAACTACCTCGGCGAGCCCCGGGAGGTGAAGCTGGAAGGGAAGCTGGATTGGGAGCAGTGGCAGGGGCCCGCGCGGCGCGTCCCCCTTGACCCCCTGCGCTTCCGCAACTGGCGCTATTTCTCCGATTACGCCGGCGGCATCGTCGCCGACCAGGGCGCCCACGTCTACGACGGCATCCACATGCTGATGGGCGCCGGCTACCCGGCCGCGGTCAACGCCTCGGCGGGCAAGGTCCACAAGCCGCGCGTCGATATGCCGGAATCGGTGGTCGTCACCGCCGAGTATCCGGAGGATTTCATCGGCGTGTTCATGATCAATTACGCCGCCATGAAGTACAAAACGCGCAACGACCAGCTCAACTCGCTGGACGGCGATAAGGCGCGCATGGACATCAGCCGCGAAGAGTTCAAGGTGTTCCCGCAGGGCGCCGAGGAGACGCCCTCGATCACCAGGGCCTCGGTCGGGGGCTTCGGCAAGGCCACCGACCTGCACGTCGAGAATTTCATCGAGTGCCTGCGCACGCGCAAGACGCCCACCGCGCCCATGGCGCTTGGTTTCCAGGCGGCGCTGGTGGTGCAGATGGCCAACCTCGCGCTGCGGCAGGGTCGCCGCCTCCGCTGGAACGCCGCCCAGCGGAGAGTCGAAGCCTGATTGGCGACGGCCCTGGTGCCGCGTCAGCCACCGACTTTTTCTTCCTTATTTCGACCCGTCGACGCACTTGACGGAAGCAGGAACCTCTGCGACTATTCATTGGTAAAGAGGTTTAAACATGGAAACCAATGATAAACGAGGCGTGCTGGTCGCAGATGAAGTGTGGATTGCGACGGCCCTGCTTCATCGTGAACACCCAGAGCGCGGAGAGTTCACGGTTCGGGAGATCGTTGACCGCGCAAGAAGGGAGAAACTTGCCCACGAGCTACGCCCCGGCGTCTTGCTCCATGCTTCGCAGCATTGCGTTGCTAACAAGGCGCCCAATCCGGGGCGTTATCGAATGCTGTTCGCGACCGGCAGGAGCACGCGCAGGCTCTATCGCCCGACCGACGCCGCACATCCTTCGAGAAAAGGAAAAATCACGCCGAGGCGGGACCAGATTCCCGATCGTTATCACCAGCTTCTGGACTGGTACGAGAAGGAATACGTGCCCAGAGGGCAAACAGAATCCAGGCAACTCGATCCCATCCTGGCGCTTCGCGGACTGGGTAAGGAGATTTGGAAGGGCGAGGATCCCGACGCCTACGTTCGGCGACTGCGGGAGGGATGGGAATGATCCGCGTGTTCTGGGACACAAACCTTTTCGTCTACCTGCTCGAAGACTACGGCGAGTTGTCGGAGGGCGTGAGTGCGCTGCGCGAGCGGATGATCGAACGCCAGGATCAGTTGTGCACTTCAACAATGACGCTTGGCGAGATATTGGTGAAACCGCTGGCACTGCAACGGCAGGATTTGGCCGATAAATATGAGGCCGCTCTGACTTCGGCGGCAGTCCTGCTTATCCCCTTCGATCGGCCGGCCGCGCGGGTTTACGCCCGGATTCGCAATGACAGCAGCATCCGCCCGCCCGACGCCGTGCAACTGGCTTGCGCTGCTCAGGCGGAATGCGACCTGTTCATAACCAACGACGAGCGCCTCAGTCGAAAGCTGGTGCCCGGCATTCACTTCATTGTTTCGCTCCAGCGAGCCTTCCTGTAAGACCAACTGGGGGCCTCTCGCTAGGGTGAGGAACTGATCGACCCGAGCTTTGAGGGTGGCCGCGGTTTCAAATCGTTCGAGGACCTGCCTGTCTAATCACATCCGCGTGCCCGCAGAGCCAGTTCCATGTACAAGGCTTCCGGGAATGGGTTTTCGCGGTACGGCGGGATCTCGCGGAAGCCCAGCCGCTCGTACAGCACCACGGCTTCCTGCATCTTCGAGGGGACGGTATCGAGTCGCATGAAGGCGTAGCCGATCTGGCGCGCCTCGGCAATCACCGCCTGGGCCAGCGTTCGGCCGATCCCCCGGCCACGGAAGGCGGGCCGCACGTACAGCCGCTTCATCTCGCAGGTCTCTTCATCCATTGGTTGCAGTGCAACGCAGCCGGCGGGGATGTCGTCGTCGATAGCCAGCAGCAGGCGCCCGGCCGGCGCGGCGTAGCGGCCCGGAAGGCCGGCCAGTTCCTGATCGAAACTCTGAAAGCAGAGGCTGAAGCCCAGCGAGTCGGCGTATTCGAGGAAAAGCTCTCCCGTGATCGCAATGTGCTCGTTCGTCTCCGCGTTGATGATCTCCAGCAAGGTCGCCTCCCAGCACAGCATAAACCCAGCGGGCGCTGGGTTTGAGTGGACACACACCCGCGCGGGAGATCCGATAACCGGAAGAACGGATGGCAGCGTTAACGAGCGAAGAGGCTGGTTTGGTTGCGATTCACGTTCAGTCGAACGGGACGGATCATGCCATCAGTCATGGGCCGGGTCTGAAGCCTGTCCATTTTCCCATTCCCGTTTCGGGGTTCTGGAACGGGAATTTCGTCGCCCCATTGAGTCCATCCGGGTCTCGGATGACGGGCGAACAACTCGAGGAACGGGCCTGGGCTGCACTGCTCAATCATGTCGTAGAGTTCTTCCGGCTTCCTCGAATGCTCGCGCTTCATGGAGGCGATGACATTCACCATCCGCCGACCAGGAGCAAAAGTCCTCAAATGACCCCTGATGCCGAAAAGGACGAGTTCGGTTACGTTCCGGTAATAGAAGCCGACGCCGCGGCCATCCGGTCCTCCGTCTTTCCTGACCTTCAGCCAGACAATGTTCGTCTTGTATTCGAACCCCCAGGCTTCCACCACCCGCAAACCCCACGAAAGCAGCGCATTGGGAACCCACAGGTAGAGGTGCGACTTTTCAGCCACCACCTTACGCACGGGAAGCGCGCAAATATCGTCGATTTTCATCGTGCGGTAGCGGTAAAGGCGCTGATGTTCCGGCGCCATCTTCCCGGTGCGGTTGGCAAACTGCCAGGGCGGATCGGCAAGCACCGTTCCGAACTTCCCGCCGTCGTCTATGATCGTTTCAGGAGTCAGGGTCATACCGCTTCTTCGTGATCCCAAACGCCAGCACTGGACAACCGCCAGATACGCGATTATACATCTTCGGGATGAGCTTCGACATGTGGGTCGTGGCCGCTCCGGCCGCCGTCTTCTTCCCGAGTTCACGGAACAGGGTTTGGAGCTCGTCAGCCCGAGTGATGATGATTCCCACGCTCAACACGTTCAGCTCAAAAAGCAATCGGAACGTCGTCAAATCCCGGTCAAAGAACGGGTCCTTGTTGTTCCACTCGGTCTCGACCGCAATCCGGTCTTTGTAATAATCGACATGGTGCGTTGGCGAAAGCGTTTCGTTGCCATCCGCCAAGACCTTGATATCGAAGCTCTTCTCCTTCCACCCACGAGCGTAGAAAAGCCCGTTCAGGCCCCGCGATATCGGGGACTTGTTCCCTCCCTTTGCCGCGATGTGGCTCCTCCTCAGCCTGAATTCGGTCAGGACCCCAACCAGATCATTCCACTGCTCTCGGAAATCCGCCTTGAGAATAGAGCACGCATGATGCCGTTCTTCGATCTGGTAGTCCTCGCGAATCTGCTCGGGAAGAAGTGCGATAGCCAAAACGTTCTCCCGACATTATGTTCTTTCCGCATGCAACATTTACTGCCTCGGAAGACGGAAGTCAAGGAGAAAGGTGGAAGGCGGTGGCCCGTTGCGTCTCCCGCGACACCTTGGCGGATGCTCCGCCTTGCCCGGGACGGGAATCGACCCGATGGGTTCCGAACAGCCGGAGGCCTGATGTGTCGCGCGGGGAGCAGATTCTCGGAAACTGCCACCTGATGCCCGACACCTGCTAATCTATGCGGACTATGAAGAAAGCATTCCTGCTGCTGGCAATGGCGGCGGCCGCGACTGCCGGCGCGCAATCCAGCCGCCAGTTGGACGACCTGAACTGGATGGAGTTCCGCAAGCTGGTGCCGGGCCAGATCAAGACCGTTCTGCTGACCACCGGCACCGTCGAGGCCCACGGCGTGATCAACAATGGCGCCGACAACAGCGCCCCCATCGCCATGGCGCGCGCCATCGCCGCCGAGTGCAATGCGCTGATCGCTCCGCACGTTCCCTACGGCATGACCGGCAGCCTGACCCCTTACCCGGGCGGCATCACCATTCCCGAAGAAGCGTACAAGCCATACCTGCGCGCCGTCATGGAGGGGCTGGCCAAGACCGGCTTCCGCAACATCATCGTGCTGAACGGCCACGGCGGGGGACAAACGGCCGTGCTGCAGGCCGTGGCCCAGGACGTGGCGCTTCCCCGCGGCGTGAACACCCTGGTGGTCAACTGGTGGACCTATGCCGGCGACATCACCAAGGCCGTATTCGGCGAGGATGGCGGCCACGCCGCAAACAACGAAACGGCTTACATCCAGGCCATCGATCCCAAGCTGGTGCATCGCGAGCTGTATTCCCGCGAGCTGGCGACGCCTCTGCCGGTGCCGGGCGCCTGGTCGGCTGTGCCCTTCCCTTCCACCATCATGCTGTACAAGGAGGGAGAGGGCTATCCCAAGGATTTCGACCAGAAGCAGGCGGATGAATACTTCCGGCGGGTCAACGCCAAGGTGGCGGCGCTGATCAAGGACACCATACGCAAGTGGCAGATGGCCGGCCTGGAATGAAGTAGGCAGGAGGCAGTAAGCAGTAGGCAGCGACCGGACCTCAATCCGCTGCGACTGCTTCCTGCCTACTGCTTGCTGCCCACTGCCGCCGGGACGCGCACTTCGCCCTGCCGAAACTCGTATTTCTCCACTGCCGCGCTTTCGACGCCTTGCTTCACCAGGGCCTCGATGTCGAGCGTGGCCTCGGCCTTGTCGAGTTCCTCGGGGCGGGCGTGCAGCTCGGGCGCGCGCGGCATGAACAGCGGGCAACAATCCTGGAAGGGTTCCGAGCAGATGGCGTAGGTGCCCAGCCGCTGCGCCGCGTGGATGATCTCCTGTTTGTCGTCGCCGATCAGGGGCCGGTAGACGGGAAGCACGGCGGCGCGGTCGATGGCGTTGAGGTTGTGCAGCGTCTGCGAGGCCACCTGCGAGAAGCTGTCGCCGGTGACCAGGCCGAGCGCGTGCTCGCGTCGCGCCAGCGTCTCGGCGATCCGCAGCATCATGCGGCGGTAAAGCAGGATGCGGTAGCGCTCCGGCGCGGCGGTCACAATCTGGCGCTGAATGGGCTCGAAGGGGACCAAGTACAGTTTGGACGTGAACTGGTACGGTGTGAGCAGGCGCACCAGCTCGCGAGCGATGGGGGCGGAAGATTCGCCGGGCCGCGCCGGCAGGCCGTGGAAATGCGCGAAAACCAGGTGCACCCCGCGCTTCATGACCTTGTAGGCGGCCACGGCCGAGTCATAGCCGCCCGACAGCAGGCACACCAGCCGCCCGGCGCTGTTGGCCGGCATGCCGCCCGGCCCCGGCAGCTTCTCGGTGTAAACCAACGCCCAGCGCGAGGTGATCTCGACGAAGCAGGTGATCCCCGGGCTGGTCAGGTTGACGCGCGCGCCCGGATGCCCGGCGGCTTGCAGCCGTTCGAGCAGGTCGCGCCCCAGTTCCCGCTCGATTTCCGAGGATCGCATGGGGAAGGTCTTGTCTCCACGCTTGGCGCGGACCGCGAAGCTGTCGAAGTGCCGGCCGACCACCTCCTGGCGCGCCGCTTCGAACAGCGCTTCCCGCTCGGCGGCCACGCGCCGGGCCACGGCGAAGTAGACCACTCCGAACACGCGCTTCAGGCGTTCCACGGCCGCCGGCACGGCCTCCTCCGGCAGGTCCACCAGGAGGCGGCTGTGCACGATGCGGGCGCGGGCCGGCAACGGCTCCAGGCTCTGCCGCACGGCCATCAGCAGCTTGCCCAGAAAAAAGTTGCGGTTGCCTCCCTTCAGCCACAGCTCGTGGAAGTGCAACACCAGCGTTCGTTCCATGCGACGGCTTCATTGTAACAGGCCGAGGGTCTGGCGCCCGAGAGCCGGATACGGGCCCTGGTCTTGTAGCACAATGTGTTAATATCAGCACATGGCCGGGCGAACGACGCTGAACATCTCGCTGACACCGCATCTCGAACGTTTTGTCACTTCTCGGGTGGCCTGCGGCCGCTACCAATCGGCCAGTGAAGTGGTGAGGGAAGGCCTGAGGTTGCTTGAGGACAGCGAAGCGGTGAAGCAGGCCGGGCTGCAAGATCTCCGCGAGAAGATCGCCGTCGGGTTGGCGCAGGCCCGGAGCGGCGAGTTGCTCGATGGGGAGGGCGTATTCGAGGAACTTGAACAGCGGCGGCGAAACCGCAAGCGGCGGGCTCGATGAGCCGCCGGTTCCTCCTCACTCCGGCCGCCCAATCGGATCTGATCGAGATCGATGACTATTTTCGGCGGGAAAGCACGCAGGCTGCCGCGCGGGTTCTCGCCAGGCTGCACAACGCGATGCGACGCCTCGCGCAGCAGCCTGGGATGGGCCACCTGCGCGAGGACCTTGCGGACGAAAAGTTGCGGTTCTGGCCCGTTTATTCCTATCTGATCATCTACCGCGCAGATATCCGCCCGATTCAGGTGGTCCGTGTTCTTCACGGCTCGCGAGACGTGCGAAGCCTCCTCACCGAGTAAGGGGCGCAGGTTCCGTTCCGCGCCGGGCCGCCATCGGCGGCAATTTGATACACTGCGGCTCGCTGGGCCGATTCAATCGAATGGATCGGCGTAATCGACGGAATCTGCGGCTATGACACACGATATTACTCGCCGTCGTTTTTGTGCTGACAGCTTCGCTCTCGCCTCGGTTACGGTCGTGCCGCCGGGCCTGCGGTCCGCCGCGCCGTCCGCGCCGTGGTACCGGCACGCGTTGCGCTGGGGCCAGACCAATATCACCGAACGGGACCCCGCACGCTACGACATCGCCTGGTGGCGCGAGTACTGGAAGCGCACCGAGGTGCAGGGCGTCATCATCAACGCGGGCGGCATTGTTGCCTACTATCCGAGCAAGTTCCCGCTCCACTACCGAGCCGAATCTCTCGGCGACCGCGACCTGTTCGGCGAGCTGACCGCCGCGGCCCACCAGGACGGCATCGTGGTGCTGGCGCGCATGGATTCCAATCGCGCCTCCGCGAAATTCTACGAGGCCCACCCGGACTGGTTCGCGCGCGACTCGAGCGGCCGGCCATACCGGGCCGCCGAGCGCTACGTCACCTGCATTTTCAGCGCCTATTACGACGAATACCTGCCCGACGTCTTGCGGGAGATCATCGGGCGGTCCAAGCCTGAAGGCGTCACCGACAACAGTTGGGCGGGGCTGGGCCGCGACTCAATCTGCTATTGCGCCAATTGCGAGCGCAAGTTCCGCGAGCGCGCCGGCAAGCCCCTGCCGCGCAAGAAAGACTGGGACGATCCGGTGTACCGCGACTGGATCCTGTGGAACTACCAGCGCCGCATCGAGGTGTGGGAGCTGAACAACCGCGTCACCCGCGCCGCCGGCGGCCCGGACTGCGTCTGGGCGGGCATGAACAGCGGCTCGATCAGCGGCCAGGCCCGCTCCTTCCGCGACCTGCGCGAGATTTGCCGCCGCGCCGAGATCATCATGCTCGACCATCAGAACCGCTCCGACTCGGGCGGCTTTCAGCAGAACACCGATACCGGGAAGCTGGTCCACGGCGTCCTGGGCTGGGAGAAGCTGGCGCCCGAAAGCATGGCCATGTACCAGGGCGGCCGCAACGCCTTCCGCCTGTCGGCCAAGCCGGCGGCGGAAGCGCGCCACTGGATGCTGGCGGGCTTCGCCGGGGGCATCCAGCCCTGGTGGCATCACATCGGCGCCTATCACGAGGACCGGCGCGCCTACCGAACGGCCGAGCCGGTGATGAAATGGCACAGGGAGAATGAGGCGTTTCTGGTCGGCCGGCGGCCCGTGGCCAATGTCGGCGTGGCCTGGTCGCAGCGCAATACCGACTTCTATGGCCGCGACGAAGCCGAAGACCTGACCGAGTCGCCGTACCGGGGCTTGATGCAGGCGCTGGTGCGGGCCCGCATTCCGTATATCCCGGTGCACATTGACGACCTCGAGCGCGAAGCGCCGCGCCTCTCGCTGCTGGTGCTGCCGAGCCTCGGCGCCATGTCGGAAGCCCAATGCGGCGCGGTGCGGCGCTTTGTGGCGCGCGGCGGTTCGCTGCTGGCCACCGGCGCCGCCAGCCTCTACGACGAGTGGGGCGACCCGCGCCCCGATTACGGCCTAGCCGATGTGTTTGGCGCGCACGCGGAAGGCAGAAGCCTCTCGGCCGCGGAGAAGGCCGCCGCGGCCGGCGCCGCCCACACCTACCTTCGGCTCGCGCCCGAATGGCGCGCAAAAGTCTGGGGACCGAAGGCGGGCGACGAGCCGCCAGTCAGGCTGGAGGCTGGAGTCCGGAGGCTGGAGGCGAACCGGCCGCCTCCCGCCTCCAGCCTCCAGTCTCCGGCCTCTTCTGCCGGCGGGCGCCATCCCGTTCTGCGCGGCTTCGCGGAAACCGATATTCTGCCGTTCGGCGGCAAGCTGGAGCGCATCAAGGTGGATCCCGGCGCGGTCGTCCCCCTGACCTATATTCCGCCATTCCCCATCTATCCGCCGGAGACGGCCTGGATGCGCGAGCCGAAGACCGACATTGCGGGGCTGGTGCTGCGCGAACGCGGGTCGAGCCGCATCGCCTTTCTGCCCGCCGACATCGATCGCCGCTACGCCCGCGAGAATCTGCCCGACCACGGCAACCTGCTGGCCAACATCGTGCGCTGGGCCTGCCGCGACGAGTTCCCGTTTACGGTGGAAGGTCCTGGGCTGGTGAGCTGCGATTTCTACGAGCAGCCGGGCCGCCTGATCCTGCACATCCTGAACCTGACCAGCACGGCCGCCTGGCGCGCGCCGATGGAGGACCTGATTCCTGTGGGGCCGTTCCGCATCCGCATCCGCTTACGGCCGGGCGTGACCGGCGCCTCGGCCGCTCTTCGCGTCTTGCGGCAGGCGGCGCGCGTCGCGTCGTCCGCCGGCTCCGTGGCCTTCGAGATCCCCCGGATCCAGGACCACGAGATGGCTGTCATTACATGAAGAGAAACAGGACCTGGCTGAACTCGGGCCGGCGTACCCGGAACCAATTCCGCGGGTTTTCACGGAGCGTGCCGCCTGGCGATCAAGTTAGCCTGGTTGCTGCGGGCCGGGTGGCGCCCAGCTTCTTCATTTCTTCCGAATAATACTTGCGGTAGAGGATGTCCCATTCCTGGCCGCCCTCGGTGATGACCCGTTTTTGGGAGAGGATCTTGTGGCGAACGGCACGGTCGATTTTTTCCTCGTCGCGGAACAAGGCCGTCAACAGGTGGATGATCTCCAGGCGGACATCGTTCTTTTCGAAGCGCAACTCGACTTCCTTGCGCAGGTTGGCGAGGGTGTTGACCAGGACGTGAGAGAGCTTGACGACCTTGTCGCGGGAGATGCGGCTGCCCTCGCCGCTGTCGCGCCCGGCGGCGGGCACCACGCCCTGCTCCTTCATCAACTGGCGCTTGACGCCCTTGAAGCTTTCCTGGTAGGAGGCCCCCGTCTCCCGCATCTCGCCCGCATACCGCTCCAGCAGCGTCCGGACTTCCTCATTCAGCTTGTCCTCGGCGGCCAGTTCGTTGGTCATGGCCTCACGGACCTTCTCGACGACGATTTCGGGCGAGCCGAGCTTGATCTGCTCCTTGGCCAGGCGGGCGACTGCCTCCCGGCTGACGTAGCTGATGTAGTCGCGGCTATACAACATAGGCGGGCAATCCAGTGTAGCACATCGCCACAGACCCGCAACCAATGGCAACGCCGCGCCGTGGGCCGGTTCTCTGGTACCCTACAGGGTGCCAGGCGGCAGCCTGTGCCAAAGGAGAGAACAGGAATGCAGCAACAATTCGCCGTCGTCTGCCTGGCCGCGATATTAGCGGCCACCGGTCTGCTGCCCGCGCAGCAAGCCGCGCCAAACCTCACCGAGGAGCAGCTTCGCAAGGGCGCCAACCTGCTGGCCTACCCGGATCACTCCGCTGAAGACCCGCTGCCCCTGGCCAGGAAATTCGAGGGGCTGCGCGTCACCGACGTCATGGACGCCATGCAGGCCGTCGGGCTCCAGGATATCGGCGTGATGGACCACGGCATCCGGCCGCTCTGGCGGGACTCGACCGAGAAGCTTTCCCACCGCGTTTACGGCGTGGCGGTCACCTACCAGTATCTTCCCACCAACAAGCCGCAGGCCGGCCAACTGCCGTACGAGCAATTCCGGCAATGGCACAGCGAGTGGTACAAGAACACGGCGCCCGAGCTGTTCTCGAAAATCATCCGGCCGGGCAACGTGGTGGTGATCGACGCCCAGGGAATCGAGAACACCGGTTTCATCGGCTCGAACAACGCGCTGAATTGGCGCACGCGCGGGATGGCCGGGGTGGTTACCAACGGAAACTGCCGGGACACCGACGAAATCATTCTGGAGAAGATCCCCGTGTATTCGAAGTACCAGGGCGGCGGCACGCGTCCGGGGCGCATCGAAGCGGGAGCCATCAATCGCCCGGTCACGGTCGGCGGCGTGCTGGTGCGGCCGGGGGACATAGTGGTGGCCGATGGAGACGGGGTGGTGGTGGTGCCCCGCGAACATGTCGAGAAGGTGGCCGAAATCGCCTGGGACATCGCCAAGGGCGACAAGCAGGGCCGCCGCAAGCTGTACGAAAAGATGGGATTGCGCCCCGACGTTACGGTCAAGTAGCCGCTGGACATGACCGGCCTGAAGGACTACGCCAAGAAGCGGTAAGCCGGTCCGCAACCGGGGAACCAACGCAGAGGCGCAAAGCACGCAGAGAGAACGCAGCGGAAAAACATCTCTGCGTGCCTCAGCGCACTCCGCGTCTCCGCGTTGCACTCCAGGTTGTGCTATTGGATGGCCAGCTTGACGGCCTTGCTGGCCTGCCCGCTGATAATGATGACCACGTCCACGCTGCCGCTGGGCGCGCCGGTGGGAATGCGCACGTTCACCTGATACAGGCCCACGTAACCGGGAGCCAGCCCGGAGAACAGCACTT
>Ga0315280_10009384_pt1 | contig 12573 bp, 8 predicted proteins | sample YL17G06_40_MG_FD_203697 | JGI IMG/M metagenome (GOLD analysis project Ga0315280, IMG submission 203697) | Sediment microbial communities from Yellowstone Lake, YNP, Wyoming, USA - YL17G06_40 | ecosystem: Environmental > Aquatic > Freshwater > Lake > Sediment | place: USA: Wyoming | collected... | reverse complement strand
ACGGTTTTCCCGAGGGCGATGACGGCGGGCCCCGCAGTCCCGGTCTGGGCAGAGAGGTCAAGATCGGCTTGGCGATCGTTGCGGTGCTCTTGATCGCCTTGGGGACGGTCGTCGCCTTGAAGCTCCGCGGACCGTCGGCCGACTCGACCGCCGTGGCGGACGGGCAGAGCGACGCCGAGCGGAAGGCCGCCGACAAGGGATCGATCTCTCCCGGCAGTTTTTCCAAAGATCCTCCGCCGGTGATTGTGCCGGCCAGGGACGGGACGGGCGGCCCGGGCGGCAAGCATGCTCGCGGGAAAATGATCGACGACGCCGATTGGTCTGTCGCCAGCGATTCGGCAGGGGGTAGGGGCAGCGGCGCGGCGAACTCGCCCACGTTCTCGCCCGTGACCATGCCGCCCAAGATCGACGGAAGCGGCCGCGAGCGCCCCGCGGGACGGCCCTCCGGCGATCCGTTCGGTGCCCCGAGGCCCTCGCTCGCCAAGCGGGGCGAAGACTCTGGTGCCTCCTCGGTGGGGGCGCGGACCCCGGTGACGGTGAAGCCGGATCCCCGGGAAACGGCGGAGGGGCCGAGCGACCGCGGCAGCTCGTTGTACAGGCCGGCCGCGTCGCGCAGCATCGAAGCGGACACCTCCCCCCCGCAGCGCAATCGCGATCTGTTCGCCCCGCTGGCAGCAACCGGCGACCGCGGCGGCACGGTGATCGCGACGGAGACGGACAACCCGGCCGTCAGCCGCCAGACGCAGCCGCAAGGGACCGCCCTGCCGGCCGCGGGCGGTGCGTCGATGACCTTTCGCAGTCCCTCGCAGCGGCCGTCCGAAGTGGCCGCCAGCGCCGGACTCGAGTCGCGCGGGACCGATCCCGGGGGCGGGATCGGGACGATGCCAAGGGTTGGCGGAATTGCCGGCGGCAGCGATCTGGCGCGGCAGCCGCTCGGCGCTCCCCGAACCCGGCCCGACGCCGCTCGCTCCCCCGACGGCACGTACGAGGTCCAGCCGAACGAGAGCTTCTACGTGATCGCCGAGAGGCTCTACGGTACGCCGGCCTACTACCAGGCCCTGATGGAACACAACCGCCGGCAGTATCCGAGCGGGCGGCTCAAGCCGGGAGACGTGATCCTGGCCCCCAGCGCCGAGGAACTAACCAAGAGCTATCCCGCGCTTTGTCCACGGCCCGACCGCCGCGAGGAGATCGAGCGGCGAAGCACGCTGGTGAGCTCGCCCGGCCGCGGGCGCGGCGGCCGCGTCTACGTGGTCCAGGAAGGGGATACGCTCTACGACATCGCCCGCTACGAGCTGGGGAAGGCCCGCCGCTGGGCGGAAATCTACGAACTCAACCGCGACGTGATCGGCAAGCAGTTCGACTACCTCACGCCGGGAATGCAGTTGGTCCTGCCTGACAGCGGCTCCAGCCTCGGTCCGGTGACGCAGCGCCCCGGCTCAGGGCTCAATCGCTGATGGGCGAGGCGGGCACGACGGGCTTCCGGCCGGCGAAGATCGTTTCCGGCGGGCAGACGGGCGTGGACCGGGCCGCCTTGGACGCGGCGATCGCGCTGGGGATCCCGCACGGGGGCTGGTGCCCGAAAGGGCGGCTGGCCGAGGACGGCACGATCCCGCCCCACTATCTCCTCACCGAAACCGAATCCCCCGACTACGCCGTGCGGACCGAGCAGAACGTGCGGGACTCGGATGGCACGCTGATTCTCTGCCGGGGCTCTCCCACGGGCGGGACGGAGCTGGCGTTGCGGCTGGCCGAGCAGTGGGGGAAGCCGCACATGGTCGTGGACCTGGATCGGCCGCCGGATCTCGATGCCGCCCGCCGCTGGCTCGCGGAAAACCGGCCCGCGGTGCTCAACGTCGCCGGGCCGCGCGAGAGCCAGAGCCGCGGCATTGCCGCCGGGGCCGAAGCGTTCCTCCGGCGGCTCTTTGCACCCGTGTAGCGGGCGGGCATACCCGTGTAGCGGGCGGGCATACGCGTGTAGCGGGCGGGCTTGCCCGCCGCTCGGATGCCGCGCAGCACGGCTGGGTTGTACTAGGGTAATCCCTCCACAAACCCGCGGAGCTCGCGGTAGTACTCCCGGCTGTGCGGATCGTTGTGGTCGCCGCCGGGGACGGTGAGGAACTGCTTCGGCTCGTTGGCCTCGGCAAACAGCCTCCGGCCCAGCTCGTAAGGGACGATCGTGTCGCAGTCGCCGTGGCTTTGCAGCACGGGGCCGTGGTAGCGGCCGATATTCCCGGCCGCGTCGAACCGGCTCCGCAAGAGCCACCGCACGGGAAGCCAGGGGTAATGATGGGCCGCAAGGTCGCGGAGGTTGTTGAAGGTGTTCTCCAGGATGAGGGCCCTGGCCCCCTGTTCCGCCGCCAGGTCAACCGCGACGGCCCCGCCCAACGATTCCCCCATCAGGACGATCCGGTTCTCGGGGATCGCGGCGCGGCGGGCGAGCCAGGCCCGGGCCGCGCGGGCATCGGCCAGGAGGCCGGCTTCGTCCGGCCGCCCCTCGCTCCGCCCGTAGCCGCGGTAGTCGAACAGAAGCGTCGACACGCCCACCACGCCGTAAAGCTCGCGGAGGATTTCCGTCCGGTGGGTGATGTTCCCGGCGTTGCCGTGGCAGAAGAGGACCACCGCCCGGGGATTCTCGCGGGGAAGGTACCAGCCGTGCAGCCGGGTGCCGTCGGCGGCCTCGAACCAGGCGTCTTCCGGTGCCATCCCCGCGGGACGCCAGTCGCCAACCGGATACGGCGCCGGGAAGAAGATCATACGGTTTTCCAGGAACATCGCGATCACCAGGATCAGGAGGTAGGCGATCAGCAGCGGCCGGGCGATCTTCCAGGCGACGGCTGCGGCCGGGCCGAGGCGGAAACGAAGCGACCTCGCGCGGGGCGGGTCGCCGGCGCGAGGTCGCGGGTCGCTGGGCCGCCGATCCCCCTCAGGGGGCTCACTTCCGCGGCTTGAAGCCATAGTTGGGGTTGTGGATGTCGAAGTCGGCGTCGGTGAAGCCGTTGTTCAGCTTGAGGTTCAGGTAGGTGTATTCTTCGACCAGCTCCGGCGGCCCGCCCTCCTTCTCCGGCCATTCGTAGGCCTCGTAGCGGACGGGGAGGTTCATCTCGTCGTCGACGAAGATCCGCGCCACGTGGAAGAGGAAATTCCGCCGCGGCACGGGGTGGATGATCTGCACGCAGGTGCAGACCCGGTCGTTGATCTTCGCCTCCGGGAAGAACTTCACCTCGCACTCGTCGTACTTGGTGTCCTTGTCGCCGACCTCGATCAATCGCCGCACCAGGTTCACCAGGCCGATTTCCGTGATCGGGTAGCGGTTGCCTTTCATCGCGATCGGACCGGTGGGATCGAGCGGGACCGTGCCGAAGACCTTCCGGATCCCCGTGCCATGGCCCCACATCTTGCCGTCGCTGAAAATCACCTCTTGCCCCTTCATCTCCGCCGGCTTGAGGAAGTACATGTAGACGCTGAAGGGCTTGTTGCGGATCTTGACGAAGACCCACTCCGGGTCGTTGAGCTTGCCGTCGATCCGCTCGCGTTTGACCATCGTGGCCGAGTAGTCCTTGAGGCTCTCGATGTCGCGCAGTCCGGCCTTGGCCCACCGCAGGGCGGGCATCAGCGGATGCTCGTTGGGCTGGGCCTCGGTCAGCGCGGGGCGGGAGGAGGTGGCCGGGCCGGACCGCTCGGCCATGCGGATCGGTTTTTCGGCCGCGGCGGGCGTTTGCCCCCACGCCCGGCCCGACGGCCCGCCCAGTGCCAACAGGCCGCCGCACGCCAGAAGGGCCAGCCAGCGGACGTCGCGCGCCAAGTTCCTCAGCAGCATGAATTGCACTCCTTTACGAGCTACCCCGGGCGGGAAGGTGGATCGACCGCACCCCGCAAGGTGCATCCGCCGCCCCATTCCATCCCTGGAAATGAGACTCCGTGCCCTTTGGCGATTGCGTGTACTGCGATGGTCTTCAAGCACCTTATCGCCGTTTTCCGCAGACAGGATTACAATGTTCGGCTTATCACGGCCCGATTCTCCAGCCCCCGTGTGCGGATCGATCCGTGCCCTTTCGATAGACCACACATCTTACCTAACCCTCGCATCCATGTGGAGACCAGTTCGTGAGCGAAACGGGGTTCCAGCTTGCCGCGATCGTTTCCCAGGATTTCCAGGAGAACTGTTTCGTGGCCCGCCAGGGGGGGAGAAACGACTGCCTCGTGATCGACCCCGGCTTGGAGCCGCAGCAGGTGCTGGAGCACCTCGATCGGCACCGGCTGGCGCCGGCCGCGATCCTTCTGACCCACGGCCACATCGACCACACGGCCGGGGCCAAGGCCCTCAAAGGGCGTTGGCCGGAGTGTCCCCTGGTGATCGGTTCCAGGGAGGCCGCCAAGCTGAGCGACCCCTGGCTGAACCTCTCGGCGATGTTCGGCCTGCCCCTGACTGCTCCCGCCGCCGATGTCACGGTCGACGAAGGGGACGTCTACTCGGCCGCCGGCTTCGACCTCCACGTCCTGGCCATCCCCGGTCACTCCTCCGGCCACGTAGTCTACCTCTGGAGGGATCACCAGCCGCAGGTCGCCTTCGTGGGGGACGTGATCTTCGCCGGGAGCATCGGGCGAACCGATTTCCCGGACGGCGATTTCGAGGCCCTGGCCGCGGGCATCCGCAGCAAGCTCTACACCCTGCCGGACGACACCCTGCTTTACTCGGGCCACGGCCCGGCGACCGCCGTCGGCCGGGAAAAGCGCAGCAACCCGTTTGTGCCCGAGTAACGGCCCGATGGACTTTTCCTCAGGACGGGTGCCATGGCCAAGCTTGCTTGGCCATGCCGGGTCGATAGCATGCCCACGGCAAGCGTGGGCATGGCACCCAAGCGCGGGCATGCCACCCAGCGTGTGAGACGGTGGACTTTTTCCTGCCCCCCTGGTACGTTGGCGTCGGTAGCATCCGGGCTCGAGCCGGGGAGGGCAGGACGATGTCGCGGCGGGTGTTGGTCTTGTCGGCTTCGGTGGGGGCGGGTCACCTCCGCGCCGCCGAGGCGGTTGAGCTGGCCCTGCGCGAGCTCGATCCGCAAGCGGCCGTGGAAAACTACGACGTCCTCGAGTTCACCAACGCCACCTTCCGCAAGTTCTACGGGCGGTCCTATCTCGACCTCGTGAATCAGGCGCCGCACGTGCTGGGCTACGTCTACGACCTGTTGGACCGCGCGCCGTCGCCGCAGCGCAAGGGGGACCGGCTGCGGCTGTTGGTGGAGAAGCTGAACCTGCGGTCGTTCTTGCGTTTTCTCCGCCGCGGCCAGTGGGACGTGGTGGTCAATACCCATTTCCTTCCCGCCGAGATGATCGCCTCGCTGCGGCGGAAGGGCCAGACCCGGCTTGCGCAACTGACGGTGACCACGGACTTCGAGACCCACCGCCTGTGGGTCAATCAGCCGTGCGATCACTACTTCACGGCGACCGAGGAAGGGGCGATGAACCTCCGGCACTGGGGCGTGCCGGCCGCCGACGTCACGGTCACCGGGATCCCCATTCACCCCGTTTTCAGCCGGCCCAAGGACCGCGGCGCGTGCCGGGCCCGGCACGGCCTGGCGGACGACCGCAGCGTGGTGCTGCAACTGGCGGGCGGGTTCGGCGTGGGCCCCGTCGAGCAGCTCCTCACGAGCCTGCTTTCCGTCGAGCCGCCGCTGGAGGTGGTGGTGGTCGCCGGCCGCAACGAGGCCCTCAAGGCCCGGCTGGGGCAAACCGCCGTTCCGCCGCGGCACCGCGTCAAGGTGCTCGGCTTCACCACGGAGATGGACGAGCTGATGGCCGCGGCCGACGTGGTGGTCTCGAAGCCGGGCGGGCTGACCACCTCGGAAGCCCTCGCCCGGGGCGCGGCGATGGTGGTGGTCAATCCGATCCCGGGCCAGGAGAGCCGCAACAGCGACTTCCTCTTGGAGAACGGGGCGGCGATCAAGATCAACAACGTGGCCACGCTGGGGTACAAGCTCGAGCAGCTCTTGCGGGAGCCGGCCCGGCTTGCCCGGCTCCAGGAAAACGCCCGCTTGCTGGGCCGTCCCGACGCGGCCTACGTGGTGGCCCGCACAGCGCTGGACTGGCCCGCCAGCGCCGCCGTACCGGCTGCCACCGCGTGAAAGGCGTTGCATGCCACCCAATTCGGACCCCAAGTCCTTATGCGGTTCCACTGAACGAGGAGCGTCATGTCAAGCCAATCCAAGCGGTGCGGATGCGGGAGTGACCAGGGCGAGTGCCGATCAGGAGCCACGCGGCGGGAGTTCTTGAGACTCGTCGGGGCGACGACCGTCGTCTCGCTGGCCGTCGCGGAGGCGGCCGTCGCCGGGCCGTTTGTCAGCGAAGATTTCGAGAAGCTCGTGCCGCCCGGCAAGAAGCTCAAGCCCGAGTGGCTCAAGTCGCTCGCGGAACGGGGCCGGCCGGCCGTCTATCGCGGCGCCGAGCTGGACAAGATCGGCATGCCGATCGGGGGGATCGGGGCCGGCCAGGTCTACCTGGGCGGCGACGGCCGGCTCTGGCACTGGGACATCTTCAACCAGCACGTCGCCACCGGCGACGGGCACTACGCCCGGCCGATGACCCCCGCCGCGCCCCTGGACCAGGGCTTCGCCATCCGCATCGCCGCGGGCGGCCGCCGCGAGGTCCGGCCGCTCGAGCGCCGCGGCTTCCGCGAGATCCGCTTCCGCGGCGAGTACCCCATCGGGCGGGTCGAGTACTTCGACCCGGCCCTTCCGGTGGCCGTCTCGCTGGAGGCCTTTTCGCCGTTTATCCCCTTGGATGCGGAGGACTCGGCCCTGCCGGCCACGGTGATACAGTTCACGCTGAAGAACACCGGCGACAGTCCGCTGGCAATCGAGCTGGGCGGCTGGCTCGAAAACGCGGTCTGCCTGAACACCGCCAAGACGGTCGCGGTCCAACGGCGCAATCGCGTCGTGCGGCTGGGCTCGGCGCTGGCCGTGGAGTGTTCGGCCCATAGCCCGCCGGCCGAGCAGGCCCGCGCCCCGCGGCCGGACATCCTCTTCGAGGATTTCGAGAAGCCGACCTACGAGGGCTGGACCGTCACCGGCACGGCCTTCGGGGACGGGCCGACCGAGAGGTCGAAGATGCCGCCGTACCAGGGGGACGTTGGGGCCCACGGCCAGCGGCTCGTCAACAGCCACAATGTCCGCCGCGGCGAGGACGTGGCCGCGGGCGACGCCCACGTCGGCACCCTCACCAGCCGGCCATTCACCATCGAGCGGGGCTTCGTCAACTTGCTGGTCGGCGGCGGGGCGCACGCCGGCCGTACGTGCGTTAACGTCCTCATCGACGGCAAGCCGGTCCGCAGCGTCACCGGCCGCAGCGACAACCGCATGATGCCCCGGTCGATCGACGTCCGTCAGTTCGCAGGCCGCCAGGCCCAGATCCAGATCGTCGACAACGAGAAGGGCCCTTGGGGGAACATCGGCGTCGATTGGATCGTATTGAGCGACACGCCCAACACGGCCGCCGCCGAGCTGGCCGACCAGCCCGACTTCGGCACGCTGCTGCTGGCCCTGCTGGAATGCAGGCCGGCAGACCGGGCCATTGCCCAACTGCCCCCGGGGGCATCCCAGGAGGCGATCTTTGCTGCACCGGCTGACCTGCTGCCCGCGGCACCAGCCGGCAAGGGGCCCGCGGCGCCGCGGCGCGGTGGGCTGGTCCGCTCGATGAATCTCCGGCCGGGCGGCGAAGAGACGGTCACCTTCGTCGTCGCTTGGCACATGCCGAACCTGCGGCTGGAGGGCCTCCGCGACCTCGGCGGCCGCTACTACGCCACGCTCTTCCGCTCGGCCGCCGAGGTGGTCCGCTACCTGGCCGACAACTTCGACCGCCTCGCCGGCCAGACCCGCCTGTGGCGCGACACCTGGTACGACTCGTCCCTCCCGTACTGGTTCCTCGACCGCACCATGGCCAACACCTCGACCCTGGCCACCTCGACCTGCTACTGGGTGGCCAGCGGCCGCTTCTACGGCTGGGAGGGCGTGGGCTGCTGCCAGGGGACCTGCACCCACGTCTGGCAGTACGCCCACGCCGTGGCCCGGCTCTTCCCCGAGCTGGAGCGGCTCTGCCGCGAGCGGGTCGACTACGGGATCTCCTTCGATCCGGCCACGGGGATCGTCCAGTTCCGCGGCGAGTTCGCCCACGGGCTGGCGATCGACGGCCAGTCGGGGACGATCCTCCGCGTGTACCGCGAGCACCAGATGTCGCCCAACGACCGCTTCCTTCGCCGGCTCTGGCCCCGGGTGAAGCGCTCGCTGGAGTGCCTGATCGCCAAGGACGCCGACGGCGACGGCCTGTTGGACGGCAACCAGCACAACACCCTGGACGCCGACTGGTTCGGCCAGGTGGCCTGGCTCTCGTCGATCTACCTGGCGGCGATCCGGGCCGGGGAGGAGATGGCCCGCGAAGTCGGCGACGAGGTCTTCGCCCGGCGTGCCCGGGCGATCTTCGCGGTGGGCGGCAAGAGCCTCGTCGAGAAGCTCTTCAACGGCGAGTACTTTTTCCACAAGGCCGACCCCGCCCACCGCAACGTCGTCGGCTCCTACGACGGCTGCTCGATCGACCAGGTGTACGGGCAGAGCTGGGCGTTCCAGGTGGGCCTGGGGCGAATCCTTCCCGAGGCCCAGACCCGCTCGGCCCTCCGCTCGCTGTGGAAGTACAACTTCACCCCGGACGTAGGCCCCTACCGCGCGCGCCACAAGCCCGGCCGGTGGTACGCGATGCCCGGCGAGGGCGGGCTGTTGATGGTCACCTTCCCCCGCGGCGTCTCGCCCGAGTTCAAGGACCACCCCAGCGCCTGGTCGGCGATGTACTTCAACGAGTGCATGACCGGATTCGAGCACCAGGTGGCCGGGCACATGCTCTGGGAGGGGATGGTCCAGGAGGGGCTGGCCGTCGAGCGGATGATCCACGACCGCTACCACCCCGCGCGGCGCAACCCCTGGAACGAGGTCGAGTGCGGCGACCACTATGCCCGGGCGATGGCCAGCTACGGCGTGTTCCTGGCCGCCTGCGGCTGGGAGTATCACGGCCCCAACGGACAGCTCGGCTTCGCCCCCCGGCTCTCCCCCGAAGACTTCAAGGCCGCCTTCACCGCGGCGGAAGCCTGGGGCACGATCGCCCAGAAGCGCGAAAGGGCTGGTGCCGCGGCGACTCAAACGGCCACCATCGCGGTCCGCTGGGGCCGGCTGCGGCTCCGCTTGATCGCCCTGGCCGCTCTGCCGGGGGTCAAGGCCGAGAAGGTCGAAGTGACCCTCGACGGCCGCCCCCTTCCCGCCCGGCACGCCGTCGATAAAGACCGGGTGCTCGTCACCCTGGCCGAGCGGGCGGAGATCAAGGCCGGGCAAACGCTGCGAGTCGCGCTTTCGTAGTGGCGCGGCGCGATGTGCTCCGAAGGCAACGTGTAGCGGGCGGGCTTGCCCGCCGCTGCGCGGAACTGCCGTGTGGGCATGCTCACGCAAGCGTGAGCATGGCACCCCAGCGGGCACCCGTGCCGGCGGGCAAGGCGCGCCCGCTACACGGCGTTTTCCGATCAGAATCGCGCCGCAGGACTACAAATACTCCTCCCACCCCCGCTTCCGGAGCTCCTCGGTGACCGCCGCGATCGAGCGCTCGTCGTGCTTGTCGGCCACGAGGATCGCGTCGGGCGTGACCACGACGACCAGGTCGCGGACTCCGGCCACTACGACGAGCTGACCGGCACTGCTGCTGCGAAGGATCGTGCCCTCGGCGTTGATCGCCAGGTGCCGCGGGGCGTCGAGCGAGTTACCTTGCTCGTCCCGCTCCTGGTGGCGCTGGAAGGCCACCCAACTGCCCACGTCGTCCCACCGGAACGTCGTTTCCACGACCGCGACCTGGCGAGCCTTTTCCATGACCGCGTAGTCGATCGAAATCTTGGGCATCGCGGCGAATTCGCCCTGGAGGACCTCGGCAAAGGTGGGCGTGTCCGCGGCCGCGGAGATCGCCTCGAGGCGGCGATAGACCTCGGGCTGGTGCCGCGCCAAGGCGTCGAGGATCGTGCGGGCCTTCCAGAGGAAGATCCCCGCGTTCCAGTAGTACCCGCCGGCCGCGACGTACTCCTCGGCGACCGCCCGGCTCGGTTTCTCGTGGAACCTGGTGACGCGATACACCGCCGGGCTGGCCGCGGGCCGGTCCGACCCCGGGTCCGGCTGCGGCGACGCGACCGCCAGCGGCTCTCCCCGCTCGATGTAGCCGAACCCCGTGGCCGCATGCGCCGGCCGCACGCCGAAGGTGACCAGCCACTCCGGCTCCCGCTCCACCAGCGCCGCCGCGGCCCGCACGCACTCCCGAAATGCCTCGGCCGAGGCAATCACGTGGTCCGCCGGCATCACGATCATCGTCCCCTCGGGGTCGTCGCGGAGGACGCGAATCGCCGCCAGGCCGATGCAGGGGGCGGTGTTTCGCGGGCACGGCTCCGCCAGGATTGCCTCGCGGGGCAACTGGGAAAGCTGCTCCTGGATCGTCCCGGCCAACTCCGCCGTGGTGGCGACCCGGATCCTCTCTAAGGGAACCAGGTCTCCGAGGCGATCGACCGTGGCCTGGATCATTGTCCGCTCCCCCGCGATGCGGAGGCATTGCTTCGGCCGGCGGCTGCGGCTTGCGGGCCACAGCCGCGTCCCCGCGCCGCCGGCAAGGATCAAAGCGTGAAGCATGGCAGAAAGCAGAGGGCAGTAGGTAGAGGGCAGAGGGCAGTAGGTAGAGGGCAGTGGGCAGTAGCGTGCTATCGCGCAACTCTACGCGCCGTGCATCAACGGCAATGGCTCGTTCATGTGCTTGCTCGTTCGTGTGCTAACCGTGTAGCGGGCGGGCTTGCCCGCCGTTGGGTCGCGCCCAAGCGAAGCGAGGCCGCTCTCCGCAGCGTATTAGCCAAAGTAGGTCGGTTCGGCAATCCGCGCCCCCGCTCGGATCTTCCCAGCCAATTCCTCGGCGTCGAGGGCCACCAGCGGGCTGATCTCGACCGCCGCGCCCTCGGCCACTTCCGCCCCGGCGCGGCGGAGCCACTCGGTGTGCAAGTGAGTCATCTGGGCCCGCACGGTCGCCGCCGTGTCCTTCTTCTCGCCGGGCCCGTTCTTGAGCGGGGCGAAGTGCCGCGCCGGATCGACCTCGACCACGATCGCCCGGGCCGCCGACGGCATCAGGTCGAAGATGAACCTCTCGAACTTGATCGCGTTGGGGGTCGAAGGCTCGATTCGCCGCCCGGTGGGGTCCACGAAGGGGACCTTTTTCCGCGCCCGGTGGAAGGGGAGCCCTCCGGCGGACCGGGCCATCCGCTCCAGGAAACCCAGGTCGAAAGCGTGCACGCCGATGCTCCCCGCCCAGATCGCCAGGGAGCCATCGGCCGCGCGCCGCCGGGCAGCCTCCTCCGGTAAGTCGCTGTACTCGATGACCCACAACCGGCCATCCACCTGGACCACGTTCCCCACCTTCTCCAAGGGGTCCTGCTTACGGACGACTTGGGTCGTCATTTCCGCGCCGCAGAGCAGATGATACCCAAGAAACTCCGGCCCGCAGACGTCGACCAGCGGGTTGTCGACCTGGAAATAGAAGAAGTCCCGGATCCCCCGGTCGCGGGCATGGCCCAGGGCCCCGCTGCGATTCAAGGCGGCGAGCGTCCCGCCGTGGCCGTCCGGGCTGAGCGCGATGTGTCCCGGCCGATCCAGGAGGATTCTCCCACTTTCCGCGTCGACCGCCGGCATCGCTGCCTGGCAGAAGACCCGAAGATCACCGTCAGGCAGGCCGAAACGCTGATGGCGGGCGAAGAACGCGACCGTCTCGTCGTGGGTCGCGGGGCTGGTCATGAGGTACAACGGGACCGGCACCCCGTAGCGCCGCGACGTGGCGATGATTTTCTCGACGTGGATCTGAAAGAGCGTCTTGTTCGAGACCGGCCCAATGGGAAACATTCCCTTTGGATGATCGAACCCGAGTCGGGTGCCCTGCCCCCCCGCCACGAGGACCGCCCCGATCTGGCCGTCGCGCAGCGCCTCGATCCCCCGCCGGACCGCCCCCTGCGGGGCAATCCCTTCACCGCCGTGCCCCAGCCGGAAGGACGGCGGGGAGGCGGCGCGGTCGGCCAGCTTGCGGACTTCCTCCCCTGCCGAGTCCCGCTGCTGGCAGAGCTGCTCCATCAGGGCGAAATCGATCTGGCAAAGCTCGGCCGCCAGCGACTGCCGCTCGTGCTCGGCAAGGCTGTCCCAGAAGGCAAGCAGGTGCTGCTGACCGTGGGCCGAAAGACGCCCGAGCAGCTCTTCGCGCGATGGTGCCGCGCTGTTGGTTACTGCTTCCACGCCAATCCTCCGCTTCCCGAAGGAACCTTCGCATCATCGTAAGCCAATTCCATCCTGGGGGGTAGGGTCCGGCTGGTCCGCTCGTAGTCCGACACGTTTCCTCTGTGGGGTGGCTGGTGGCTGCGCGGGTGCCATGGCCAAGCTTGCTTGGCCATGCTGGCGGGAGAACATGCCCACGACGAGCGTGGGCATGGCACCCAACGTGTCCGAACAACATGCCCACGAAGCGTGGGCATGGCACCCA
>Ga0315280_10009383_pt1 | contig 12573 bp, 5 predicted proteins | sample YL17G06_40_MG_FD_203697 | JGI IMG/M metagenome (GOLD analysis project Ga0315280, IMG submission 203697) | Sediment microbial communities from Yellowstone Lake, YNP, Wyoming, USA - YL17G06_40 | ecosystem: Environmental > Aquatic > Freshwater > Lake > Sediment | place: USA: Wyoming | collected... | reverse complement strand
CCGACGAGAACGGCGGCCTTGGAATCGCTCTACGTGATAACAACTACTTCGTAAGCGACACCAATTATGACTGGGGGCCCGACGCGATTGGCAGTCTCACAGACATAGGTCACTGGTGGTTGTGGTTCCATGGTCCGGACAGCTCAAAGTACTTGGACGCTATGTACGCGGAGAGCGAGCAACACAGCGCGTATTCGCGGATGGAGAGCGGCCCCGATGGCGAGAATGAGATAGTCATGTTCAAGTCGTGTTTTCCGAACTCTGCTCTACAAGGCGACCCGAACGACGTGGTTCCGCAGATCGACAGCAACCCTCTGCGCGGTCAAGACAGCGGATCCGAGTTTCACACGGTGGCAAATGCCAAGGGGATTTACATCGACTTGCTCGACTATTTCCAGACTCGTCAGGACAAGCTCTTCATCGTCATCACTGCTCCACCACAAAGTGACGCAACATACTCGAGCAACGCCCGGGCCTTCAATGAGTGGCTGATTCACGACTGGCTCAGAAACTACCCGTACAACAACGTGTTTGTCTTCGATTTCTACAACACGTTGACGACGAACGGCGGCAGCCCCGACATCAACGACCTCAATCAGGAAACCGGCAATCACCATCGTTGGTGGCAGGAGGCCATCCAGCACAAGATCGACGGCGACGATGACGACAACCCGAATGTGAGTGAGTACCCAAGCTCATCCGATGACGATCATCCAAGCCAAGCTGGCAACCTCAAGGCCACAGCGGAATATCTGCCTCTTCTCAATGTCGCATACAATCGTTGGAAAGGAACCTCTGCAATTCCCACAACAACAACGCACATCACAGACACGACCGCCCCGCTAACCACAATTCAAACAACCGTACGTGAAACAGAGGGCGAAACAACAACGCCGCCACAGCCTGCCACGACCGGACCATTTCCGATTGAATTCCTAGCGGTCGCGGCTGTCGCGCTCGCAGCGATGGTTGCAGTTGGAATACTTGCAGTGAGGAGAAAACGCACCACCCCCTCCTGACAGGTTCGCTATGTTTTGGACCGCATCGGGTTCAGAACTGAGCATTTGCCCAAATGAACAGTGGATTCAGTAGCAGTCATGACAGCAACGACGGCAAAAGATAGAAGTCATGGTCGGAAGTTGAGCTTCTTGATGACTTCCTTGAGGAACCTTTGGAACTCATCGAGGAACGAATAGAACTCTCTTTCATCTATGTCTAATAGGAGTAGGCTCTTTTCCTCGCCCCACTCGAAGAGTCTTCCCGATTGCAGCGGGCCGATCTTCTGTTTGAGATTCTGTCTGTACTTGCTGTAGAGCTTGAGTGCAAAGTTAGTTTTCTTGACTATGCATGATTCCAAACGGTCAAGCTTGATGCCAAATTGTTTGCAGATGAAATAGATATCCAAGAAATCCCTAGCCTTGGCTCCTTCCCTTGTGAGGGTAGCTCTGACCTTTTCACTCAGTATCTCGCGTACGTCATAGATGTGAAAACGCACCTTCTTGGCGTACTCTGCATACTCCTCTGGGAACAGTGCCTCGAGCTCCCCGTGCCCGCCGGTCAGCAATCCGGCCAGCTGCCCTTTCTTTGGCGGAAAACACATGCTCTCGACGAAGTTGATCTGTACCTTCAGAAAGCTGCGAAGGTTTAGGATTTCAGACACGTACCAGATCTTGAGTGTGCATGTCTTGTTGCCGCCACCGAACTCTACGTAGTCGGGATTGCGCTTCTCGCTCTTGAAATCCAAACCCCTCTTTCTGGCGAGATCCTCAAAGACGATCCCTGTCTTGTCGATGACTTTGGAGAGGTAAGCCCTGATCTTCTTCTGCGACATGCTGCTGAACGCACTTTGGTCCTTCCATGTGAAGTCTATGTCCTCCGAGAATCGCAGATAACCGAAATAGGACTTGATGAGGCAAGTTCCTCCCTTGAAGAGGAAATGGGCCGCGAAGAAGTCATCTTCTGAAAGATCCAGCAGCATCTGGTGCAGAATGAGGTCCTTCTCGATCAGATCCCTTCTCTTGATGTTTAGGATTCTGGCAATCTCGTTCACAAAGTCAGCTCTCATCCGGCCACTCTCTCCACGATTTTTGCCACGGTCTTGGGATACCTCTTTGCGTAGCTTCTTAGCCTGTCCTTCCGGACAATCCTCGCATACTCTGAAACATCAGCTACAATCTTGTCTTCGGGAATGCCTCGGTATCTCCAGAGGTATATGAAATCTAGAACAGTCTTCTCCGGATCCGAGTATCTGATGCCGTTCCCTTTCTTCACCCCGAACGCAATGAGCGAAGGGGAGAGCTTGACGAACTTGAATTTGTGGTCCGCTATGGCAACGGGGTTAGCCCTGAACAGCACGTCACTAACAACGTCCTCCACAGCGAAATGCTCGTGAGTCATATTGTTGAGTTTCAGCGCAGTGTGAAGACCGAAGTACCAGTTCTTCACCTTTTTCAGCTCCAACCCTTTGGCCACCAGCTCCAGATGGCTGTACCGGACTCTTCCCAGATCGAACTCCTCAATGGACTTCACGTAGAATATGCCGCGGAAGACCGTCACCAAGTATCCGCGTGCACCGAAATATCGGATTACAGTGTCGTAGTTGAGCTTCATGGATTTGCAGTACGCTTTAAGCTCCTTCGAACTGACAAACTCCCTCTTCTCCATGCGGAGCTTCTTGAGCAGGACATTCATTCTCATTCATATCACAACCTCACACAAAGTGTGAGATTATGATATATATCATTACGTATATTCGAGCCCAAAACTAGCCCCCACTAGGATGCCAGCATCTCCAAGCAGTTCCCGGTGCGCACTGGAGATGGTCCAGACCCATTAGGATTCAAAACCGCCTAAGGCTTTGAACCCGCGACGATCACGCCTCACTGATCAATACTAGAGAACAGGCCGCCGTTCTCGTTAGACTCCAAGCCACGTGAATCGCCAAGATATTTCCAACCCATCTAAACGCAGCGCTCTGGCGGCCTCACGATGCCACGCAGTGAGCAATCCGCTTTTCGCCATACTTCAGAATCCCCCTTCGCACAAAGGCTTTTTCCCACGTTGCTAGTGGGTTGATCTGAGTGGGAGCAATGCCTGAACTGATTGTGAACAAGAAACGTAGGGCAACACTTCCGAGAGAGCTGAGAAAGAGTATTGGAATAGCACCCGGATCGAGGCTCGAGGCTGAACAGAGAGAAGGCGAGACAACTATTAGGCCGGCTGTCCTCACCAAGAAGCCCACGCACGCGATTTGGGGACTTGTGACACGGGCCGGGGAGCGAAACCCAAAGAGCCTCGCACGCGACGCGATAGCAATTAGGAAACGGATAAGGAATTGAAATGGAGCGGTTGGATGAGGAATGAATAGGAACGCACTTTTCCGTGGTATGCTCGGTTTCGCCGCGGTAGGGCTGTTTGTTTCTGCGTATCTGACGTACCTCTCATTCACGCCGCCGACAAGCTGTGTGATCGGTAGTTACGGGATCTTCTCATGTGACGAAGTCATCTGGAGCAAGTACTCGCACTTCTACGGTGTCTCCGTCGCCTTGCTCGGTCTTAGCTGGTTCGTCATCGTCCTCGTCCTACTCGTGCTCGCTTGGCGAGATGAGCGATTCATGCGAGCAGTGGTTGCATGGTCGCTCCTTGGCGCAGCTGGCGTCGCGGCTTTCGTTTACACAGAGGTATTCCTGCTCGGATCCATCTGCCCGTTGTGCACCATCGCACATCTCTCGGGCTTGGCGATACTCGCCCTCTCCATACTTTCTTTGCGGGCGCCTCGAAAGAGTCGCCAACTGTAGAATTCACCGCACATCGGCACTTCAATTAACCAATTGATCACACCAAAGCATGAAATCGGGGAACCCTCAAATAGAACAAAGCTGGCAAAGCACGAACATTCACTTCCAAGGCAAGAGATCACTGCGCTGGCGGAGAAGACGATGAGGACAAGAACAGGATTCAGACTTGTTGTCCGAGTCGAGCCTTTGTCTCCTCGACTCCATGTTCTGAGCTTGCAGAAGTTCGTGCAAGAAGAAGCGGGTCACCTAAGCACAGCCGCCAAGATCAGAGACATCTCCCCCGCAACCCCGTACGATAGAAGAGCGCGCTCATCAAAGAGGAATTGACAATTGAACAGGAAAGCACTGGCAGCACTCATTGCTACGCTAATGCTACTAGGAACTGGTTTCACGGCAGTTCCAGTTCACGCGGTCATCGACCCGCTTCCAGTCCTCAGCGCCACGTCCGGCGCGGCAGGCTCGACTGCAACCGTAACAGGTCCGGGTGCTGCTGCTGGCGCGACAACTTACCCAGGCGGACATGACATTTTCGTTCTGTTCGATAGGGAAGTTTCTGACGCTGACTTGGGCGCGCCATTGGTTGCGTTCGGTGCCAATGATCTCTATGTCCCGACTGGAGCCGGATTCCCTGGAGGCGTGTATGTGCCAGGAGAACCGATCTACGCTGACTTGCCGTTTCCTGATCCAGGAGCGGGTGCAGTGAGTGCTGGAGACACGAGGCTCACCCCAGTAACAGCCCCCGCGGGGGCGTGGGGAGCTAGTATCACATACGCAGCTGGCACAGTCGTCCAACCAACCGACTTGGACATTGCGGCGTTTGCTGCGTTTGCTCCGCTTCTGCTGATGACAGCGACCGTAAGCTCTACAATGCACACCGTCGTCGGCTGCAGTAACTATCCCATTCCTGGCCCCGCATGCCCTGCCACCCTGAACCTGGCGTTCAACTGGGCTAGAGGAGACGGAATCTACATCCGGACCGCCGCCAATAATGTGGCCGTCGGTGTCGGCTGGCCGCGCGTCGGTGCTGGCGATGTCCGTGCCAAGTATCCAAGCGTGACTGTCACGCTTGATGGCACAGGAATAACCGCGACCTATGCGGCGTGGACGAAAGTCTACTCACCAGTACTTGACTTCCAGAAGCCAATCTACGATCATCCAGGCGCAGCCGGCGTTACGTTATCAGTAACGCCAGTAGGCGCTGTCCCCGCCTATCCGGGCGATACGCGACTGCGAACCGTCGTCATTCCACAAGTCAGATACCCGGCAGGATCAACAGTCCTGACTGGAGCGCAGGATCTAGCAGCTGCGCTTGTTCTCACAGCCTTCCTTTCCGCGGCTGGCACGTGGGATGCGTTCGCTGACACGAACAACAGCGGCTTATGGGATCAAGGTGAAGCAATCTATCAGTCGGCCGCAGTGGCCTTTCCAGGGTTGGTAGCAAATGGTATGACTAGGCAAAGCTACGTTGGCGGCTACATGCCGACCAGCGTTGTCTTCTGTGGTGCCGCACCAAACTTGGACACTGACTGCAACACGCCCATACAAGTATTCCCGGCAGGTCAATCATACTACCGCCCCGTCGCTGCCGGCAGGTACGCCTTTGGTGACTGGATCTACAACCAGGCTGCTGGAGCACTTCTGGCCGGCACGGGGCGTGCAAGCGTGGTTGACTGGACGGACAAAGGCATGGCCACAACAGGTGTCGTCGGCGGGATGCTGCCCGCACCTTGGGTTGTCACCCCCGAATGGCGAGACGTTGTGGTCTACCCGGCTGGACCGGCTGTCGTGCAACCGGGGGACTCCGATGTTGGCCGGCCTTTGACAGCGTTTGCCGCAAGCGACAGACACGTCGGAGCAGGTGCATACACTTCAGGCCAAGCGATCTACCGTGACAATGACGCTGACGCTCTCCGCAGCATCGGTGACACAAGAGAGGTACTCGTATCGAGACTAGGTGTGGTCTTCGCGGCACGTGCTTGGGCTGCTCCGTGGCCTTGGACTTTGCTATCGGCCGGTGGCGTGTACCAAGCTTTCTGGCACATGCCGGGCACCAACATCGCAGTTGGTGACGCAGACGCCGGTCCTGTCGCCTTGACGGCCTTCGCAGCTACACAGTACTACTACGATGAGTTCCACGATGGCAGCTATCTTGGCAGCGACTTTGTCGCGCATGCAGGAACGAGCCTTGTCACTGGAAACGCGCAGCCGTTCCCGGTCAACGTTGCGCCGGGTCCGACTGGACCGCTTCCAATCAGGTTCACTGTTCCAACGAATGCACCAGTAGGCAACCATGTCGTAATGGTCATGGATGACGGCCCTCCAAACAAGACACCGGCTGCACCCTTCCTGGGTGTTGGCTTCGGTGATCCCGCAGTAGCGCCTGCAGCAGGTGGGACCCTGCGCTTCGAGTCACTTTCATGGCATGACGACCCAGCAGTAGGCGCACGTTGGGACATCACTGACTTTGGCGTCGGCCTACTAACGGGCCACGCAGGTCCAGCGTCCTACGCTGTGAACGTGCCAGTCCGCGTGTTCCTGCGGCCGGGCGTCCGCGACGAGTACAAGCCTGGATGGAGTCATACGCTCGATACGCTTCGAGGCACCCAGGGCGGAGGGGCGCAACGAAGTCAGATTATCGATCGCTACCAGGACTACGCGATCCTTGCAAGCATGTCCGACAGCATAGGAGACTTTCAGTTTGACCTTCAAATCCTTGCGCCGATTTCTGATATTCGAATCTACGTGCCGTCGAATTTCACATTCGCATACAGCTCAAGCGGATATGGCGACGCCACAACCTCCGACAAGCTCTACTCTGTCTGGACCGACATAACGAACGACTATTCCTATGTCTCCCTTCGCGTCTTGGGGGAAGATGACCCGATCGCGCCTGGCTGGCACTGCGTGGAGGTCGGTCGGATTCCAACTCCCACGTTGCCGACGCCATCATTCACGATAGTTCCCGGCCTCTATCATATTCGGTTGTTTCAGATGCGGGCGCCGTTTACCGCGGGCCTCTACCACTTCAAGATCTACGTCAACGGCGTCAGTATTGGAGCCGGCAACTTCCCAATCATTATCGTGAAATCGAGCCTGAACCCAGCTTACATCACAGGTCTCGTGGCGCTTCGAGGACTCGCACCCGCGATCTTGGTCTCGGGAAAAGTCACGGCGTCCGGAACCACGAGTATCGGCAAATACGCGGAAGCAGTTGCCTACTTCGGTCCTCAAGACCTCGAGGCATCAGATGCCATCGCGAGTTACTACCGGTACTGGCTATTCGGATTACCGGCAGGAGTCTTTGACCTAACGGCTTCTGCTTCAGGGTTTCTGAAGGTTTCATCACGCCTCACGGTTGATGAAGGACAGTCGCTGCATTCCGACTTTGAACTTGAAAGAGGTATAGAAGTCCGCGTGACGATATGGTCGAAAGATGCAAACGGTCCAATTCCGTGGGGGAACCTCTGGGAGCTACCATACGGCACGAACAACCCTAACCTAGCGATCGACAACGGAAACAATCATCGCGACATACTTCTGAGACTGCTTGATCAATACGATGAGTCTGTGGGGTATTGGGCCTCGGACGACATCGACCCGCCATACGGGCCACCGTGGACGCTTCTAACAATCGATGGAAAGCGTAACTACTCACCATTACTATTGAAGCCGTCAACGCTTCCGTCGAGCAGCTCGTACACTGAAACTCTCACTGACAGCAGAGGCTTGCCGTCGGTGAGACTGGATGGTCATGTCCCCGCTGACGCTGCGGACTTGATTGAGGGAATTGACGCTGGATTCTACAAGTTGGAAATGCAGGTGACAGGATATGTGATGGCAGAAGCGGACGACTGGCAGAGAAGCTTCACCATCGCGCCGAACTCTAGAACGTATTCGCAGCAGGTCGACCTGAGACGAAGCAGCTGGATCATGGCCACTGCGATAATATCGAATGCTGTGTACGCACCTGTGTCCAGTCCAACTCTGGTCATCGTCGCGAGAAGCACTGACAATCTTGAGAAAGGTGTGGCGGCAGGGACATTCCCAGCGGGGGCCACCCAGTTTACAATGGTTCTGGAAGGCTTCAATGGCATATACAACCTCCACAGGGCGAGCACGGACTATCAGGACTATGGTCTCGAGCCAGTCGACTACACACTCGACGCGTACATGGCAGACATGGCTACACCGTTCGCTGGCATCGCAGGTGTAGGCTGGTACTTGGTGGAGGAGGACATCGTCGACGCGCGTATCAGCTTCGGGGCCACTGCGTCTGCAGTTGCGTTTCATCTGGACGCCTTATCCATCGAATTCGTTCTGCGATCGATGCGCCTTCAGCAGCCGATGCAGCTCGCACCGTGGACATTTCCTGGGGCGGGGATCCGGATTATTCTGATTGATGAGCTTGGAAACATGACGGCGACCCTCGATCCGTTCTTCTACGGACTCGTTCAAGACGACGGAACGATCATTGGCGACCCGTACGACATCGGCACGGGCGCAATCGGTTGGCATGACATGCTCAGGGTCTTGTTCACCGGTCTGGATCCCGGACCGGTCTCAGCGCTCGGCGGCCTCTACCCGACACGCATGAAGGAGGGACTATACCACGTGAGCACAGGTACCCTCGGCTACATTCAGCTGAGAGATGCATCAGTGTACCTTCATGCCGGCGTCAGCAATGATCTTGAAGTGGATCTTGTCCAGGGTGCACAGATCCGGGTGGAAGTGGACTTTAGACATGAGGGAGTTGCAACAGGCTTCAATGGATTCGTCCGTGTCGAAGTCTACAACCAAGTGGACACGCTCGTCGGCGCTTCAATCTACTCGGGGGCACAGCCAAATCCAAACCTGAACTACTACTTGCCTTTCAATGCGTTAGAGGATTGGAAACTTGTACCGGGTGCAGCTGAAGGAGCTGGCACAGGAGCCCAACCGCAGCGAGCAGTCTATTCCCGACTCTACTATGGAGTTCCATCGATCACCTGGGCGAATTGGCCTATGATGATTCGGAGTGATGCGAACAGGTTGTCGATGCCTCAAGGTGCCCGCGTGGCCTTCGACGTGTTCGGATTCCACTCGTACAGCGGAAGCTCAGACAGCAGAATCGAGAGACTTTGGGCGAACGGATGGGATACCACAAACGGAATCGCACATGCCGACTCTGGAATTCGGGGAAGTCGAGACGTTCAGGGACTTGAGGGATGGGGTAACTTCACTGTGCGTGTGTGGGCATTCGACCCGTACGGGCCGAATGGTGTATTCGACGCCAACGGTCCTGACGGAATCTTCGGAACCGAAGATGATTACACCTCGCCCGATCTGGCCGACGGAAGCTTGAGTGACTTCCGGGCGTACGTGCAGACGACTGAGATCACGGACGTTGAGGCGTCCTGGGGAGGCGCTGCAGTCGTTCGCGTTACGCTTGAAGAACAGCCGAGCCTACTTGGTGTCGTCTCGTGGATAGACATGTTCGGAAACCTCAGGACACTTCCTTGGGCTCAGGTCATCGAGCGTTCTCCCGACGACGTCTGGGCTTCATCAACGACCGGAAGCTACAGACTCTGGCTCTCAGAGGGATCGCATGAATTCTATGTCACAACGATCGGTGAAGAACAGCTCTGGCAACCGTTCCGGTTCGAGATCATCCTTGCAGGGCCTGGCGTCCACGCATTCAGCGACGTAACCCTTGCCCCTCCGAGCACTGCGACGCCCGAGTTCAAAGGTCCTGCTTGGACCGCCGTCATTCCGCTCACCGCTCTCTTGATTCTATTCTCAAGGAGACGAAACAACAGAACTCACAGCAGCTAGTGGGCAGACCCAGTTACAGACCATCCCTCGCCTGCTGGCAATCAAAACCCGCCTTTCGTTAGTTTGCGGCATTAGTGTCAACCCCGAGCAGGAGGGGTTCATGACGGTGAACGCATTCGTGCGGCTAATGGCTTTATCAAATCTGAGTTGAGTTGACGCCAATCGTGTTCACTCCCCTTCCCGGCTCGTTGGCGCAAAGACTTGGCATTCATAAGATTCAGGGCACTGCTGCTCCTCGTCGCGATACTTGCGAATTCAGCAGCGGTAGGCCTTGTAACAATCAACACCGCATCAGCCACGAGTGGGTCGTCGTACGATTTTGTTCCTGGAGTCCCGCAGTATTCCAGCGAGGCTGCTGCGCTGAACTACACTATACCTTATCCGGTTCCTAGACCCAGTCCAGTCTTTGGAGAGATAAGCGTCCTAGTGATCGCAGTCGAATTCTCAGACTACAATCACACAGTATCGATCGATCAAGTCTCGAATCAAACGATCAAGCAGCTGGACGCATACTACAATACGATCTCGTATGGCGCGGCCTCCGTGGTAGGCCGGGTTGTGGGATGGGTCAGACTGCCATACAGAATGGGCGCGTATGGCTGGGATAACGGCCCATTCATCGACGACCAAGATGGCGATGGATACCCGGACAGCTGGCGCATACTGCGGGACGTGGCGCCACTGATCCCTCAGGAAGTCGATCTGAAGGCATATCAGCAGATCCTCATTTTCCATGCTGGGTACGGCCAAGAATCGAGCAGAACCTCGAACGACATATGGTCCGTGACGTACTTGCGCATGACCGTGAGTACGTCAAAAGGGGTCTTCAGTCAGTTTGCGGTTGTCCCGGAGTTTGAGGCCCGTGGGCTTCAGACGGTGGGGGTGTACATGCACGAGTTCGGACATCTGTTGGGACTGCCAGATCTCTACAGCACGTCGGCTGAACAAGTAGGCCCGTGGGATCTAATGGCCAGAGGGGCCTGGAATGGAAAACCTCCAGGTTCAAGCCCGTCAGAGATGATTGCATGGGATAGATTATTCCTCGGATGGCTCACCTCAAATCACGTTCTCAACATAACGCAGCAAATCAAAGTGAACGCAACGATAGATCCAATTGAATTGCCATCATCCGGGCTCCAAGTCGTCAAAGTTCAGACTCCGTCTCTAGATTCAAAGCACTACTACCTCATCGAGACCAGACAGAAGCTCGGATATGACAAGGCCCTTCCCTCGAGCGGCGTCTTGATCACTTACATCGATGAGATGAGATCTAATCCCGTCGAAGTCATCGATGCGGTGCAAACGACTTCAACCCTCGACGACGCTCCTTTTCAGGTGGGACAGAAGTACTTGGATGGTGCGAACAACCTCATCATCTCGATCAGTAGCACGAACAACTCATCATATTCCATCACTATCGATACTTTGGCACCTAACGTAGATGTTGCTGTTGAGACTCTGGCACTGAACCCTCCGACGGTGCATCCGAATGTTACTGCGTCGCTTGATGTTCAGGTCGCGAACGAAGGGACCCTCAAAGCGAAGACCTTCTTTGTCGCCATATATCTGAATGATACCCTCTTCGCATCCCGCAGAATCTCCCTGGACCCAGGACAGAGCCAAGTCATCAGCTTGTCGTGGACACCGAAAAGTGGCGGGACCTACTTCTTCAAGGTCGTATTGGACCCAGAGAAATCGCTCGCCGAGAATAGTACGGGGAATAATGTGAAGATACTGAGGGTCGTCGTCGGGTACACGTTAACGCTTGAGATTCGGCCGCCGAACGCCGGCGACAACCTTCAGTGGTGGCTCATAGTCAACGGGAACAATGAGACCTACGCCGGTGTTGGCGACTTCCAAATCGGCGTGCTTCTTGGCTCGAACACTCTACAGATACAATCCGCAATCTACCTCAACCCCAGTTCCCGTTTTGTGTTTCGTCAGTGGAGCGACGGATCGGTTGACAATCCACGTACTATCCAAGTCTCGTCTGACATGAGCCTCGGTGCCGATTTCAATGCGCAGTACCTGCTTTCGCTCGACCCCAACGGAGGAGCAGCTAGTGGAGCGGGATGGTACGATTCAGGTACGTCAGTCACGGTGACGGCGACGTCCCCATCTAATGTTGTCACCGACCAGTCACGACTTGTCTTCATGAGTTGGTCAGGAGACGCGCAATCAAACTCAACGGCGCTGGTATTCAATATGACGCGCCCCTGCAACCTGAAGGCAAACTGGAAGACTCAGTACTACCTCAATGTTCTATCGCCATACACAGCTGCAGGGGCCGGATGGTATGATGCCAACGCTCAGGCAGTCATCTCTCTGACGTCCCCGGTAGCAACTGGGAGCGGGGTGAGGTATGTCTTTGTCATGTGGTCGGGCGATCTGTCAGGAGCGAACCAGAGTCAATCGATCGTAATGTCCGGCCCGAAGCTCGTCGCGGCCGTGTGGGCGACGCAATACGAGTTGAAAATGGAATCCGACTATGGTCACACGGGTGGGGCGGGATGGTACGACCCCGGCGCGCAGGCCGTATTCGGTGTTGACACACTGATCATCGACACGGCCAATGATACCCGCCGTGTCTTTACGCAATGGTCCGGCGACGCCACTGGCAGCAGCCAGCAAGGGACTGTAACGATGGATGGCCCGAAATCGATACGAGCCGATTGGAGAACTCAGTACCTGCTTGCTTTCGTGACGAAGGGAATTCGCAACGGAACAGTCCTCACGATCGTGTTGAACTCTGAGCCTCATCAGGTGAAGGTGCCTGAGGATGTGGAGCTCTGGCTCGACGCCGAATCATCTGTATCATTCTCCGCCAACGCGACAGCGAGTGAGGGCTTTCGTCGTTACGTTTTCCAGGAGTGGAGAAACGACACAGGCGGCGCTATCAAGTCCCCGCAGAGCGTCCTCAAACCGGAGAGATACACCGCCGTATACAGGGAACTCTCGATGTTCC
>Ga0315280_10009382_pt1 | contig 12574 bp, 7 predicted proteins | sample YL17G06_40_MG_FD_203697 | JGI IMG/M metagenome (GOLD analysis project Ga0315280, IMG submission 203697) | Sediment microbial communities from Yellowstone Lake, YNP, Wyoming, USA - YL17G06_40 | ecosystem: Environmental > Aquatic > Freshwater > Lake > Sediment | place: USA: Wyoming | collected... | reverse complement strand
CGTGCAATCTCCCCATGACCCGATGAATCGATGACCCGCTAGGTCTTCCTGCCGCCTGGCACCCTCAATTCCGTGATAGCTCGTTCTGCTCAAAAAGGGCCAATGGAGCGAAGACCTAAGTGAGAGTCTATCATAGGCGAATAAAAAGCGAAAAAGCAAGAGAAAAATCGCGCGGCGGTAAGTTCTTTGTGACCGTGCACAATTTGTGAGAAATATGCAGAGTATTTGCGAAAGTCGCCTGCCCAGGGCGACCTCAAACCGACAAGCTTACTGGCACGCAGCCTATTTGCCGGCCCAGATGTAGTATCCGTGTTTTCGGGATTGCGGCTTTTCGATGTTCGTTCTGGCGGCACGGTGGCCCTCGGCCGGGGCGGCGAAAAGACGAGGGCTGGGGCGGACGCTCTGGATTTGTGATTAGTCACGTGCGCCTTCCAGCGCGGAGACCTGGGACGGTCTGCCCTAGGCACCCGCAGGCTTGTCAGGAATCAAGCGGCCGTGAGGACCCTTGATGGCAGTGGCGGCACGTTGACAACATCCTTTAGCTGGACTCCCAGTCCAGCTCGGTAGACAAGTTCCATCCGGACACCGGTCGATCTGTCTGAGCTCCTGAGCCTCCTGCATAGAAAGTCCGCAAGCGCGGAATCCTGAACAGTACATATGATCTGGTGTCCTAATTGCCGAATCGAGGAGAGAATCTCCACAAGGTGCAGCGCTCGATAATCGTCCACATGCTGCATCGGATCGTCGAGGACCAGAGTTTTGAGCTTGCACCAAGGCCTAGAAAGATAAACCGCCAACAAGAAAGCCAATCCGAGGACACGCCGCTGTCCGCTGCTGAAGACGAATCTTGGGTTGATGCTGTCACCAACTTCGAGTCGCAAGAGTCGCTTAACGTCCCCCCTCATGCGGTACTTGATATCCGCAAAGTCAACGTGTGGTTTAAAACGTACATACAGTTCGGACAGCAGGGGGTTAAGGGCTGCCAGACGCTCTTCCAGAACCTCTCTGCTAAGACGCCTTACTTCGACGGAGACCTTATAGACACCTTGCTTGGCCGCGTCCACCGTGTCGCGTTCTTTCGCTACGGCCTCCGCCTCACGCTGGACGAGGGAGCGCTTTTTTTCAAGGTCCTTCACTCGCTGCGATGCGACAAATCCCTCGAGGGCCTCGGAGCATCTCTCCAATTCTTTCAGTTTAGCCATCTCGCTTGCCAGTGCGGAGGTGAGCGCGTCCTCCGACAGGGTCACCCGAGCCAAGGTGGCCCGCTCTTGCATATCGGCCTCTGTCTTCTTGAACACTTGAAAGCTCGCCGCGATACGATTGTATTGATTGCGTCCCATCTCGACCGAAGTTCGTACTGCGGCGACTTTCCTCTGCAAATCGGCTTCCTGCTTTACCAGAGCTCCGAGTTTGGACTCCCGCCGGGCGATCTCACCTTCGATTGCGCTCAGATGTCCGTCATAGTTCTCCTTCGAGATCTTCGAACCACAAAGCGGACACCTCCCGTCTTGAAGGCCCAGCCGCAATCCCTGCTCGCGCAGTTGAGCAAGGGAAGTGTAGGTCGGCTCCATTTCACGCGCCGCTCTAAGGTTGGCAGACGCCGCCTTTAGCTGGCCTTCGTCGACCTTCAGTTGCCCTTCCAGCTTACTTATTTCAGCATGCAACGATTCCTGCTGGCGCCGAAGGCTCCCGACCTCAGATATTTCTTCGGAATGGGCACTTAAATCGATCCTTAAGCGCTCTAGCTGGTCTGCCCGCCGTCTCGTTTCGGCGATCTTTGCCCCAACACTGGAGAGCAGCTTCCCAATGTCGTCGGATTTTGTCGCCGTAAGCTTGCACGCCATCTGGGTGATTTCGGCGAGGCTTTTCTCTTGGGCAGCCATCGCTTGGCTGTTGGCTTCACTTATTTCCTCTACGAGTCCTGCTATCTTTTCCCGGTGCGAGTTGTACCGAACTTCAATCCGCTCTAGTCGTCGCTCGAGGGCCTCTTTGTAAGTCTCCGTCACTCTCTCGAACTCCGCCGTCCCGACAACCCCTATCGCGCGCTCTACGAAGTCAGCTCGGGTCGCCTCGCTGAGGTCTGTACTGAGCGAAGTAATAAGCTCATCGCGAAATATGGAAGTTTGGCAGAGAGTCATCCAACCATCTGAAGGCGCGGTTGCAGCGTCGAAAAAGGATTCTTTGTCGAGTTCACCCCGCACGCCCTGCGGCGTCACGGACCACGTCAGTTCCTTCTGTGTACGGTTCGTGAACGTTCCTGTAATGCGATGAGCTGACGCCGGTGGCTTGCCCCGCCACCAAAAGTAGTCTTGCAGCCTCTCCTTTCGCTCAATCTGGTCGGCCGAGATTCTGGTGATTCTTTGAGTGAGCAGGTACTCGATGGCGTCGCAGACAGTAGTCTTGCCCGACCCATTTTCGCCCGTTATTACTGTGAACCCGCTGCCGAAGGGAATGTCGAGTGTGCCACGAACTCCCCGAAATCCGCTAATCTTTATTCCGCTTATCACCATATGCTTTCAGGAGAACGTCCACCCCTTTCTCCGAGTATTCCTCGCCCCCAAGTAAAGTCTCAACGACCGATTGGGGAAGCGATTTAACCCTTTGCCTCAATTTGTCAACCTCGTTCTCACGCTCGACGGAAACCGTGGTCTGTATCGGGATCAACGGGAGGAGACCGTTCAGGACGTCGCCGGGTGTAGACAACCCTCCACGGGCAATCTTCCTTGCGGCTCGGAAGTCCTCCTCGATCTGAGCAAGGGCAACCCTCTCGCTCTCGTTCGGTTCGTCCGTTGTCAGAAACACCGCATAAAGGTTCCAGGTTTTCAACTCTGATCCCCTGAGGGGTTCAGAGTTTAGCTTCAAGAATGAGTCCTGGCGATCCTCCCACTCTCTAAGCAGCCTATCGACCGTTGGAGCCGCCCAAACAAACCCCATCAAGTTCCCGTCTTCGAAATGAACCATATTATCGGGTTCGCCAGCACGGACAACTGAGTAGTTGTTCTTTTCTAAGACCCTTCTGACTTCCGAAATCAAGTCCATGGTAGCCTTCCCTACAATATTCCCTTGTCCCGAGCCTGCTGGACAGTAAGCCATTTAGCCGTACTCCCGGGCCTTACAATCGAAGGGGTCGCCCTCGGTATGATCCTTGGGGGCCCAATGTCGCTACTCGGTGCTGCGCAGATGAAATAATCATCCGGCGTAGCCTTGGTGGGCTCACTAGCGTACTCTGACCTCACCTTGTTCATAGGTAAAGTGCGCCCATTGACCACCCGCACCCTTTTCCCGTCGGTAGTAAGATAGGACGATCCATCCAGCCGCGCTCCGGATGAAAGCATTTCCAGATGTACTCTCCCCACAGCGTCCATCCAATCCTGGGGATCCTTCCATTTTGCAACCGTTCCGCTGGGTGCACCAGCGAAGTCCCGTCGGAGCGCGTAGAGGGCGTAAGCGTCAAGGCCACCTAGTGCGTTCTCCACCACAGAGAAGTCCCGACAGACCTCCGGTGCATGTCCGGCTGCGGCCTTAAGCACGCGCTCTAGTATATTCCGGGAGAATATCTCCTGAAGCTCGCGCAGAAACACCTCGGCCTCTACTTGGACATGTCGGAAGTGCGGGCCGAAACTACTTGCCCACGCCCACAACTCCGGAGCCTTTACCTTTAATTCTGCCTGAGGCAGGGGGTCTACCAACAGTATGCCGACAGGGTGGATGTCGCGGACGGATTCGATTAGGACTGTGTTGAGGTATCTCCAGTCCGACCAGAAACCGACTAGGACTAGCTGGCGACGCGGGACATTCGCCTGCAACCAAGCCCGAGATCTTGCCAACCTCGCCTGCAGCTTTTTGCTCACCTCGTCCGTCCTTGAGCAATCAAGCTGGTCGCAACACCACAGGGTGTAGTCCCGCTGCTGGAAGCATCCGTGAATCTTCAGGAGCGGTCGATGGCTCCTGTGAACGTTCGCCTCGTCTCCGTCCAGTGCCGCCCTGAAAGCCTTTTCCCCAAGTGCTTGTGCGGCCTTTTCAATAAGAATGTCGAAGTTCGCTGTGATCGCGCAAAAGGATGCCCCGCACGTGACGAAATCGGCAATGGTCTCGTGACCTGAGTTAGAGTCTCCGCAGAAGCGGTCCCACTGCACCAATTCATCTATCAAAAAGCCAAGCTGCTCGTTTGCAAGGAAGAACCTTGCGAGTTTCTCTAGGTCCGTTCGCGCGGCTGCGGGGAGCGGCGGCGGAAGCGCGCGCCTCTCGTATTCTTGGGAACAGTGTTCGGCCAATTCTGTTGCGGAAGGGACATGACTAGGTAGGGCCATTGAGAGGCCTGCTCCGCACAAAAAGACAAGCTTGTCCTGCTGGATCGAAACGAGCAGAAGTTGAGCAACGCTTTCGTCCACGCGCTACCCCCGATTACCCCACCTGCTAACATGTTTGCATAGCTAATGCAAGGGTTAACCAAAGCAAGTAGCACGGGCCCGCAGGTAAGGCGTGCGGCTTTTGGCCTTCAAATCCTGGTGCCATGGAGCAGAAATTCTTCGATGAAGTCAGCCCGCCGCAGCGGGTGGCTTCATCGTAGATTTTGTCCAGGCGACCGCCGCACCGTAAGGCTTCCACACCCGGTGCCCCTCCGGGGTCCGGTACGCCGTGCACAACCAGGTAGTGTCTGTGAAAAACCCACAGGGCGAATACGCCCCCGAAGGTCTTGCCCGGTCTGGCACTTCAATGCTTCTCTGACGCTACCCGCCGTCTTTCCGAGACAACTTTTGAAAGATGACGACACTCTCTCGGGAAGGATTCCTCCCGTACCTTCCCATCTGTTGAGCACTGTTACCCCGATACCGAGTAACCAGTAGCTTTTCACAGGTCAAGCCCACCTGTTCGCCGATCTCGGCGGTGAGTTCGTCAACAAGAATTGGCTCGCCGCAGTACTGCGCATTCCCAACGACAAAAGCGATTCTTGCCCCAGGTCGGCATACTCGGCTCACTTCTCGAAGGCAAATGTACATGTCGAGGAAGTAGCCTTCTAACAGTTTGGGTACCCGAGGGTCTCTGGTCGCTTTGCTTATCCGTCTCACAGACCGTTCGAGGCGTTCTGGTGCAACGTAGCCGTTGGCGCGGGGCCGCTTCGGACGCGCTTCCGGGTGAGAATGGAAGCTCTGGTACCTAAGGCTTCGAGCCTCCTCCCAGTTTAGGAAGCCAAACATCAGCTCAATCCCAAAAACCCGGGTGTAATCGTGCCGGTTGGGGTAAGGCGGGGATGTGATGACAGCAGAAAAGCTGCGGCGAGGGTCGGGAAGTCGTCGGGCGTCAGCCTTCTCGACGTGCCATTTGCATTGGCGACGGGAATTCTTTCCACGGAGGTCCTCCAGCATTCCTTCCACTCGTGTGGCGAACGTTGGGACAAGGCCTTTGGCGCTCCTTCGTCTGTCCACCCAGCTCAGCCATCCACCAGTCGCGACAGCACGGCTAAATTGAGGGACAGTTGCCAGCAAGGCCAAACGGAAGAAATCTCGCACCGCTGCACAAAACGGCAAAAGGTCTATCTCTCGTGCGACTCCCTCGAATGCTCCAAGAAGTCTTCCCGGAAGAGCTTTCTCAACTAGCTGAGGGTAGGATCTTGAAGGCCCATTCCAGCGTTCGGAGTCTAAAGCCTGTTTCAACTTCTTCCAGGCCGCACGCAATTCGGCGAAATTGTAGTTGGCAATCTTGGCACGCGTAGCGAGGACTGCGAGCGGCGAAAGGTCATAGCCGCTGGCCGGTATGCCACTCTCCTTAGCGGCCAAGACAGTGGTTCCAGCGCCGACGAATGGGTCGAGAATATGATCCTTCGGCCCGAGCCCCCACTCGTCAATGAGCGCGTGAACTAGCTCACTCGTGAAGCTGTGCGGAAAGACATACCAGCGGTGGATCGGTTTTTCCTCTAAAGGCTTCGGGGTTACCCAATTATGCCACTCCTGCCGGTCCTCGATGAGAAACTTGCCCATTGATGTCCTATCAGCCTATCCGTTCATGACCTATCGCCTGGTAGGCAGGCTTCGGGAATTCGATCTTTATCGGCTGCCGGTAGATCGGATGTGACAGCAGCAGCTCACCCTTGTCCAGGCGCGTGAGGTGGGCCTTGACCTCCTGAGAAACGAACCGGTAGGCGGCATCCGAGAGCTCGGAAGAGTCGCTCCGGCCGATGACCTTGGTCGCGCAGTTTCCCACTACCTGCCCATGAACTTCGCTCATGAATTGCTCCGCAGAGATCAGGACGACGCCCAAAGACCGACCACGTGCGGCGATATCTAACACATAGTCAAGGATCGACGACTCACCCTCACCTCGCCGAGCCGGAGCGTATTTGTTCAGCTCGTCTACAAAGATGATGACCCTCCTGGGCAATTCGGCTTTCTCATCCAGAGCGGCTTCAGCATACATACCGTACACTTCCTGGATGATATGGCCAAAGACCAAAGCGCGCTCTTCGTCGGTCAGCTTGGCGATGTCCACCACAGTCGTCTGACCACCTTGAATCTTTCGGACTTCTTCGCCTAGGTTAAAGGCTCGCCTGGCAGCTCGCTGCTCCACGAAAACTCCCGATTGGCGGTTCTTAGCCACCCGTCGGAGCACTCGAACGAACCGGCCCACAGACGAGGTCCCAACTTGCCCTACGCCCTGTGGGACTCCCTTGTCCATGAGTGGCAGGCCGTTCAGAAGCTTGTCCCAAGTGGTCACACCTCTCCATTTGGGCTCCTGGTTGATCAGCCCCTGCTGTATTTCGCCAATGAGGGCGCCAAGTGTGTCCCAAGGGTCCGGGACGCGAACGAGGAGGCTGAGGCCCGGTCCCGGGTTAGTACGAGTACCGATCACATCATCGAGTGAGTAGGCGTAGGTTTGAAATTGGTCTGGCGGCTCACCAAAGCAGTTAGGTACTCCTGTTGTGTGGGTCTCCTTTCCCCAAGGGAGGAGGTACCGCACGTTTTCAAAAGGTTTGGGCTTCAGGCCCAAAAACTCCCACGCTTCATGCTCCTCAGGTTTCAGCCCTTTTCGGGGCTTGTCGATTACTAAAAGGTCGTTCTGCTTAACGTTCAATATGATGACCGCGATGTCTTTGGCACCGACGGTCTGAAGGATGGATTGGATGAGGAACATGCCATAGGAAGTCTTTGTCGCCAGACCAGAAATCCCGGCAATGTTAACGTGCGCCCCTTCCGGGCCAAGGACGTAACGCTTGTCTAAGTAGACTCGCACTTTCGTTCCATTCGACATCTGGATCATCCCGGCAGGAATCGTGACTTTTTCCTTGTACTCCTTCTCGTACTCGAACATCTTGTCAATGCCGAGTGCAACGTGAATCCCTCCTTCATCGGCAAAGCGAATAGGGGAGTCGCTTTGTACCGGCATGTAGATCCCCATGGGATACCGCTTTGGCTCCGAGGGATCGTAGTTGGCCAATACGCTCACTTCGGCGACGTTGGCGCCCTGCCGGGGTGTTTGGGGAGTAGAATCCGTGGTGCCAAAGTCGCTCGAAATGTAATTGGAGAGATGCGACGGCGCGTCTGTAATCTGCTTGATGTTCGTTACCAGGCCAAAGGTCCGAGTGCCTTCCATCTGCGCCGCCTCGACGATGTCAAAGGGATTGACGATCTCCTCGGGACCCAGCCAAAACGAAAACTTCTCTGAGGAATTTGGTTCACGCTCGGTCGCTGATGCCTTACCGATAACCGCCCTAGCAGCTTGCGGTGCCACTTCCGCAGGCGTCTCCTCAGCTATCGTTGCTTCTTTCTCCTGTTCGTCAGCCATAGTGGGGTACCTCCTCTAACGTATCAAGGCGCCGCCAATCTGGGTTGGCCACTTCAAACCCGCCTTGAGTACCTCCGTTGAGACGAAGCCGTTCTTTACCGCCTGCTCCGCTAAATAGATGGCGTAGAGGTGCGCATGCCAGCGCGTGTCCTTCCCGTGCGGGGTTACCTGACGTTCTGCCACCAACGCTCCCGAAATCTCATCAACAAGATCGGACTGGATAGCTTCGGCGGCGGGATTTGGAAACTCGACCTTTATGACTCCCATCAGCGGATAATCCAAGTGACGCTGTTCCCTCAGCCTTACATACCACATGCCCACTTTGCCCGAGCGCGCCGAGAACGCGCATGTTCTCGCCGAAAAAGGCAATTCAGCAATAAGCTCATACAGATTGACCACCCGACCGCCGCGTGCCCCGGGAAGCTTGAAGACCGGTTCCCTGCTGAATGATTTGGTGACGCCGAAAAATTCTGCCACATCCTTCCACCTGAAGAGGTCCTTGCTCAGGCTACCATCCAGCACGAGCCATTGTCCCTTTTCTCGTTTGAGTTCTCGGCCCAAGACATCTTCAAGCTCTGCCATCAGGTGGTGGGCTTTGTGCGCGGCGCGGGAACGCGGCTCCTTGCCGGCAGAAGTCTTCTCCGTCTCACCATCTTCTTCCATGCTGTCATGAAAACCATAGCGGGAGCCGGCATTCTTCACTAGCTCCTCGACTTTCTCCCCAAACGAAACAGCCTTCTTGTCCATCATGAGCACAATGCGGTGGACTGGCCGAACCACGTGGACCTGACCGTTGTCCTTTCGGAACACGCCTGCCGCCCCAATCTGGGCAACGTGCACCGGGGTCCGCCGGCGCCCTTCCACCACATCCCCCAGGAAGAACGTTCGGGCTGATCCATCAAGGAAATACCGCAGAAGATGTCGTTCGGTGCGATGGATGGGCGTAAGGTGGACGTAGGGATCTCGATTCGGCGTCTCGATCAGGACATCCATCAACTTCTCATCGCCCAGGCGAAGCGTGTCGATCACCTCCGCGTGGTCAGGCCGCATCAGGTCTTCGACGGCCTGCCCCGTTGCAGGAAGCACCTTTGCCTCCTGGACGATAAGTTCGAGCGCCGGTCGCAGACCTTCGAACGGATTTCCCATACCTACATCTCTTCAAGCGACCGCTTGATTTCCGCAAGCTCGTCGTCCGTTAGACCCCAAAGCTTGGCCGCCCAATGGTTGACTTGTTCCTCGATCTTCTTTAGCTCGGCAGTGTCACCTTTGGCAACAGCCTTGTGCGCCGCCTCGGACAGGTCAGCCAACCGAGCATGAAGCTTGTTTTGTGGGGAGAACTCGGGCACAGCGACGTTTTCCAGAATGTGAGTGTCCATCTGGGTCTGTATGCTGTACGAATTCACAGCAAGGCTGGCAGGGGCAGAGTTCAGCGCGGCACACAGTAAATGCGCTTCACGACGAGATGAAACGTCCACCATCATCAATTTGTGATCCGGCATCACTGGTCTTCCGTCCACCGTACCGACTACGGCCGCGGTCAGACCATCAGCCTGCTCGCGCCAGACGACTTTCCATGCAGCCAAAGTGTAGGTCTTGATGTCGTACAGGGCATAGAACGGCTCGCCAGCCTTTTTCAGGTACTTCTCGTAGGCGGCCCGACTGGCTAAGTGATCCTCGAATCGTTTCAAATACGCAAGTGCTTTAGGGAATCGCGTTGCCAGATTGTGCTCTGAGATCCCGTGTTTGAAATCATCAGAGTCCTGTGGGCACAGTATGTGGATGCTGGGGGCAGCATGCCATCGGTTCACGTCGCGCCCTCTAAGCAGCGGATAAAGTAGCTTCTCTTCCACCGCAGCCTGCGTAGTCGGGACCTTTTTCTTAGCTCCTTCTGTAACGTTAGACACGACGGCAAGTCCACCGGGTCTCCGTCCAAGGATCTCCACCCAATAGATGGCATTGGCACCCCCGGTAAACACCCCAGCGTGGGCACCATACGCCGACTTGCCTAGAATCTTGCGTATTGCGCGGAGAGCCCTGGGGCGGGCCGTGATCCAGGCAGAAGTTGGGTCACCCCTGTCGACAGGCTCCGCCTGCCACTCACGATACGTAATCTTGTGCTTTGTAACTTCTTCGTACGGAGTATCAAAGCCCACTGCGCTGCCCCGACCACTTTCCCGCTTCGTCCAGTACTGGTAGGAAACCGGATATCGGACCGCCCGACCTTTAATCAACACCGCAACAGACGTTCGGTTTGAAGCTCCCTCGAACGGACTTAGCTTGACCATGTCTTCAACCACGAGCGGGCCGAAAGGGGTGTTGTCGGGCAGAACGAACCGGCGAAATCCTTGCCCAGCACCTGATGTCTTGAAGAGGCTCTGCGTGATTACGAACCCTAGCCTTCCTCCCTTTTTAAGGTACCGATCTCCGGCCACGTAGGTCATTAGCGATGCTATGTCGATCTTCGCGCTGCCGTGTCGTGCCGCCATGCCTTTGTGTGGAAAGAGGCCGTAAACTTCTTCATAAAGCGGGATCAAACTCTCCCGGTACTCATCTGGAAGATTCTCCCAGTTCACCCAAGGCGGATTGCCAACAATGTAGTCGCAGGGCTCCAGGAAGATTGGTGCGAACGCGTTCTTGATGATCCGGGCCCAGCGACCGTTCAGCTCCTCTTTGTGAAGCTCAGCAAGATGGCGATACAGGACCAGAAGTGGGTCACGGGCCTCCTCTAACTCCTTGTTGTAAAGGTCGGCACTCCGGCCCAACCGGTCGAAGAAGACATCCTCACCCACTTCTGTCTCAACGCATTCATCCAGCGAGTTTGCCAGGGATTCCATGCGTGCTTTTGTGGCAAAAGCGGCTGGGATTTCAAAGGGCCCCACGGAGGTATTGAGCTTGTACTTGCCGCCCTCAAAAAGCCCCTCGCCCCTGGAAGGTGTTAGGACCGAGTCGCACTGGTACACGGGGATGTCGATGCCTTCCGGACCCAATTTCTTCGCCTGTTGTAGTAGATCGCCCAGCGCAAGAATGTAGTTGGTTCGGGCCGCAATGACGGCCAGCGGGTTCAGATCAAAACCGATGATATTCTTGCGGATGGCGTCGAGGGTTTCGCTCGGACCCATCTTCCGCCGGTCAGCCTCGCGCTTAACATGGTTGATAAGCAGAACAAGGAAAGTCCCCGAGCCACATGCAGGATCGAGCACGCGCTTATGGGGATTACCCAATTCAGAGCCCAGGGTCTGCCGGATGAGCCGCTCTGCCAGCCAATCCGGTGTGTAGTATTCACCTAGGTCGTGACGGATCTCGCGAGGCAGCAAGTAATGGTAAAGCTTCTTAAGCAGGTCCCGAGCGTTTTCTGGCGCAAGTTCCAATGTGCCTGGGTCGTACTCGGCGAGGCGAATGATGAGGTCGCGGAGGGCGGCCTCAACTTCCTCATCCCACTCGGCCAGATACCAGCCGAAGAAATCCCCTTCGAGGAAGTTCCGAATGCCATATTCATTAAACGGCCATCCTCGGTTTTCAAGTTCGTGCAACTGGCGGCGCAGGTCCTCTCGTGAAGCTGATGCCATCCGGGCCAGCGGTGTGACGATGCCACCAGCGAACCTAGCCGCTGCCAAGGAGGCAATCAACTTCACCAGGAGCGCGTAGTATGTGTGGACGGCGAAGAAGACGCGCCCGGGCTCAGCATCCTTAGGATCAAGGCCCATACCCCGTACGAAGGAGCGGAATTCATCTTTGCTCTCCAGGCGCTCGGCCCACTCCCTGTAGTCGGTGGCCTCACTGAAGAAGAGTCGCCACTGCTCGAAAAGCTTGCTGACCAGAGTGTGTTTACTGCGGCGTAGCGCGCCATGAAGGGCGCGACACGCGCGCTGTGCCTTCAGGGTCTTCGGACCAAAGTCTTCAATCAGATTTTCCGGAACCAACGCCGCTCCGACTGCCAGTGCGAAAAGCAGGCGGAGGAAACGCTCTACGGAAGCAGGTGAAGTCTCGACGGGTTCTTCGATTGCCCAGCCCTCACCGACTCGCCGGACAAAAACGAGGTGACGTCCGTCCATTGCTACGCCAGCCAGGCGGTGTGCTTCCCGGTGCTCCCGCTTGGCTACGCCCAGGACGTAATCCTTCACTTGCCCGATGGCGTGCTTGTTTCCTGGTGACGTATTTCGCTCACCGAGGACGCCAGGGCGTTCGTACTCGATGACCAAGCGGTTGTACACCGAGTCGACACGACCGCAAAAAACGCGGTATTCGTCGCGGACCGCTAGCCGTACATCGGCGCGCGCGGCCACGTCCTCAAGAATGAGCGCCGCTTCACGACGGAGGTCAGCCTCCGTGCGGCTGGGGTCCGCCGCCGCGAGCATTCTCCGAGCAACCTCGGGGGCCAGATCTTTTGCCATCTGTTCAAGGTCTTTTGGCATATGCTCCCAAGTATATAGCACGCAATTCAACGAGGGAGGCAAAAAGAGGACTAATTTTCCGCCCGCGGTATAGGAGAAGCCGCTCTTGCCCTGCCGCGGTTGGCACGTCCTCTGGAAATCTCCTATGTAACCAACACGGCCACTGGTGCTGCACGGAAGGCGCAGGTTCCCGATGTCCAGCTGCTTGCCAGGATGTCGATGCTCTCTGGTTGAAGTAACAGTTCTTGCACCTCGCTGCAGGTGCGTGGACAGTGGCCGTGGTCCCACGGTTCTTGGCGGCGCACTAAACCACACCTTTTGAAACACCCCAAAGTGGCAAATTCAGAACTTGGGGATTCAACAACTTGCGGGAGATTGAGCGCAGCCTTTTGAAACAGCCTCTT
>Ga0315280_10009380_pt1 | contig 12574 bp, 9 predicted proteins | sample YL17G06_40_MG_FD_203697 | JGI IMG/M metagenome (GOLD analysis project Ga0315280, IMG submission 203697) | Sediment microbial communities from Yellowstone Lake, YNP, Wyoming, USA - YL17G06_40 | ecosystem: Environmental > Aquatic > Freshwater > Lake > Sediment | place: USA: Wyoming | collected... | reverse complement strand
TCACGAACGATGGGGAATCGAGACATCGCTGGGCGAGTTGAAGACACATCTGCGGGGAGCGCGGATGGTTCTGCGCAGCAAAACGCCGGATCTCGTCCGGCAAGAGTTTTATGGCCTCATGATGGCTCACTTTGCCGTGCGAGGGCTGATGCACGAAGCGGCCTTGAAAGGCGACCAGCAGGCGGACCGCCTGTCGTTTCTGCACGCCGTGCGCCTCGTCCGCCGCAAGTTGGTCGAATTCGTTGCTTTTCCCCCCTTGGAAGTGGACGGCCTTGCACCAGAGCGTGCTTGATGAAATTGTGCAGGAGCGGATCGTGTCGGTCCCCGGCCGGCGCTATCCGCGAGGGGTGAAACGCAAGATGAGTAATTTCCCGCTTCGGCCGCGGCGGGTTCGGCCCCTACCGCCGATCAACATTCAGAGGGCGATCAAGGTCGTCAGAAAGCCCTGCCGGAGGCTAAAGTGAGCAGCATTGGGGCTAGTGTAGTGCGTCCAACGCTTCTTTGCCTTTGGCTGCGGCCTAATGAACAGCGAGCGCCGGAGGCGCGGCTGAAGATAGCCCAGCGATTTATCGCTGGGAGACTGAGAAGAAGGAACCGAGTCCCGTAGGGACGGCTGAAAGCCCTGCAAGCCCGAATTCGGGCAAGTCCGCGGTTTCAGCCGTCCCTCCGGGACTTTTCGCGTTCGTTTACCACCCAGCGCTGAAGTGCTGGGCTACGCTCACCCGGCCCCTGCGGGGCCTGTCTGGCAGAAAGCAAGTGGGATTGGGCTGCGCGCCGTATGGAGCGCCGCCGTCCCGGCGGCCCCCAGCGGAGGGAGAGATGTAGACCGTGTGCCGAAACCACATCCCGGCAGGCCCGCCGATGGCCACCGCTAGGATTTTGCGCGCGGCGCTTGCGGGCCGCCACACCACAGCGGCCCGCAAGCGCCGCGCGCCAGCATCCTTTCCCACGTCGCAACCAGTTTTACTGCTGGGGTTGGCCGGAGGTCGCCGCTCAGGTACACTTTGCGGCGAATGTCCCAGTCCCTGCGGTGGCTGGGGTTGGCCGGGGGTCGCCGCTCAGGTACACTGAGGTGCACATGATTCCGCCTGATGCCTATTGCTGGGGTTGGCCGGGGGTCGCCGCTCAGGTACACTCCATCACGTCGTTGTAACTGCGGTCGATGCGCTGGGGTTGGCCGGGGGTCGCCGCTCAGGTACACTATCCAGCGTGCGAGACCTTTGTACGATGCCGCTGGGGTTGGCCGGGGGTCGCCGCTCAGGTACACTGCATGTCGGGATGGGTCATCGAGCAGATCGCTGGGGTTGGCCGGGGGTCGCCGCTCAGGTACACTCACCGGGAAGCATACAGGTACATGCGCTCCTGCTGGGGTTGGCCGGGGGTCGCCGCTCAGGTACACTCCGTCCCCCGCAACCCATTGGGTTGCGGGGGAATCCCCGCCAAGCGCTCTAAAAAAGCAAAAGCTGGCCGGGCGCTCGCTCAGCCTTGCGCGGCTTTCTGGCACAAAAAACCTCCATCTTCCCGAACTGGTGGTCGGTGACAGCGAGCAGGCGAACCTCGCCGTCGGGCGGCAGCGCCCTTTGGATCCTCCGGCGGTGAACCTGTGCAGCCTCCTCGCTGGGAATGAAGCGGGCGTAAACCGAGTACTGGAGCATGGTGAAACCGTTCTTAAGCAGGGCGGTGCGGAAACGGGTGTATTCCCGGCGGTGCTCGGCATCGTCCACGGGGAGATCGAACATGGCGAAGAGCCACATGGAACGGTAAGCGGACAGGTCAACACGTCGTCGAACCATTTCGCTTTTCAGCCCGAGCAACAAGGACGAGCAGGCAAGGTGCCAGGTTTCGATTAGGCAATGTCCTCGCCCCCCGCGGCGGCGCATTCAACCGGCATGCGACCGGCAGTTTCGTCAATCGAGTTCAGCACGGGCAGATCGAAATCCTCGGCCTCGCCCATGATCACCGAAGCCAGGCTGGAGGCCACCTGCGCCAGCACATTGAACAAAGACCGAACCTCGCTGCCCACCGCATAATGAGCCAGCGAGGGTTGAATGAGCCAGGCCCGGGTTTGAGCGTCCAGCGGCGCAGCCGGGTCATGGGCGGCTAACCATTCGACTACCGCGCGGTCAACCAGCGGCCGAAGCGGCTCCAACAAATCGTCGGCCAGGCAGAACGCATTGTACCGGTTGTAATGGCAAACACCGAGCGAGGGATGGAGGCCGGCGGCGCAGATTGCGCGCGCCACCAACGCCCGCAGCACGGCGTAGCCATAGTTGAGATGCCGATTCTGGTTCGGGGCGTCGCGGTCGCGGCGGAAACCGGAATCGGCGAACAGCATGGGCCAGTAAATGCGCGCGCCGCGGGCCTCGACATTACTCGGATCACCGGAACGCACGCGAGGCGCCATGGCCGCCAGCCCGCCATCCTGGCCCCGCAGTTCCATAAGCAGCCGCGACTGGGCACGCAATTTGGCGCGAACGACCTGCTGCCAGAGGCGCTTGCGAAGCGGGGCCGGCATCATTGCCTGCCGGGCCATCCGCTCGGTCTGCACAAAGTGGGACTGCACGGGAAGAAACAAGGCAGAGGGCAGATGCTTCCCATCGCAGATCACGACGGTTCCGCCGGCTTCGGCCAAGCCGCAAAGGACAGCGCTGGTGAGCAGTGCCCGGGGATGAGCAAGCACCAACGCCGCCAGTTCCTCCAGCGGCGTGGTGATTGGCTCGCACCCCTCGCGCTCGATCACCAACTGGGCGTGCCGCACGTGCAACCGCGCCGCCTCCTCGGCAATTTCGATGATGCGCTCAATCATTGGCAGGCCCCAGGCGGCCCAACGGATCGACACTGACCTTCGCACAGCCGAGTTTCCGCAAACCGTCGGGACTGGGCCTCGGCCAGTCGCGCCCTTTCCCTAGCTTGATGTCCTTCACACGCCGCGCGTCGGTGGCGCGGGCGAACGCGAGTTCGATCCGTCCTTCCCCTGATTCGCTGATCGTTCGCACGACAAACAAGGTTCTCTGGCCCTCGTCCTCGATCTGAACGGTATCACCCAACATCAGCGAAAATTTGAACAGGCACGAAGGCCCGCGATCCCGCTGGACCAGGGGTTGCCCGCCCCGCTTGCGCCTCACCGCCTCAAGCCGGCTTACGACCACCGCGTCCCACCGCCGCTCCTGGCCCTGTTCGTCCAGCAAGGCAAAAATCTCGGCGTGGTGGTTGTTGGCAAGGGCTACCTGGCGCTCGCGCGACCCCTCACCCACCTTCTGCGGAGTCACTGCTTGCCAGATGCGGACCTTGAAGATCGGGATCTGGCGGCCATCGCGTGCCTTCAGGAACGGCGGCGGCTCGGGCGCTGCCTCTGCAGGCCGGTGGCGCGGGGGCGTCGCCGCCAGTTGCAGCTTTTTCAGATCGCCGCCCAACTCCTCCAGGCGGCGCTCGACGGCCTCGCGAACGGCCGGATCAACAATGCGCGCAAGCTCGCCTGCTTTGATGGCGGACAGGGGCTTTCGCACGTTGGCACGATCCGTCTCTTTTCCTTTCTCGATGCGCTTGTACGGCCTTCCGTAGTTGGTTTCTTCGTGTAGTTGGCCGCTCAGCTTGTGCTCGGGCCGGTGCGACACGTTGATGGAGAAGACTGCTTCCCGCACGCTGTCGGCGAAGTTGGGCCAGGGCCCTTCCAGGCCGCGGAACGAGGCGCGGCCGGAGTGGCGCTGATTGCCAGCCGCGCGGTCACTGAGCCGCTTGACCCAGGCCGGTGTGGCGAGCGCGGTCACAATGGCATCGATGGCGTGCTGGCGATGGTCGTGGCGTGACTTCTCGGCCGGGCTGGTCAGCCCTGCCGGCGCCGGAAGGACGCCGTTCAGCCGCCACTCGCGGCGAAGCGTAGCGGTCACCTGGCCCGTACTGGTAAACACAACGCGGCGAAGCCCGGTCGGCGCGGCTGAGTCCGCTACATCTCGCCCGCCGTAAAGCGCCCCCAAGTACTGGGCGGCCACCCGGGCGGAATAGCGCGTGTCGTTCAACTGCCGTGAACTGAACTGCTGGAGCAGCTCCTCGGCCTCCGTCTCCCGCATCTCGAACCGCCGCAGCTTCTCACGGTTCTTGAACTTCCCCACCCGATCCAGAATCCTTGCCCAGTCGTCCGGCTCCGCGCCGTAAGCCTCGAACGGCGTTCGGTCCTTTTTCCGCGCATTCTCTTCGTGATAGCACAGCGTCTTGTTCTGAAAACTGTCGTCTGGAAAACGGCTGAGCGGAAGGATGTGTTCGATTTGGAACTGCGGCGCCGCGCCGAACAATGCGTCGCGGGAGATGGGGCGTCCGGTATAGGGACAGGAGCCGCCGCACTCCTGCCAGAGAAGGTACTTGTCAATATCATCGCGGCTGGGCTGAGGGACCCCGACTTCCTCTCTCAGAATGCTTCGCACCCGTTCTCGCTCCTCCTGCCGGGATCGGTTCTCTCTCCAGATTCGTGCGCGCTCCTCTCTTGGCCTGCGTAGGTCACGGCCAAGTTCAATGCGAATTTCGGCCGGCTTGCCGAATTCGTGCACGATGGCGTTGACGACTTTTCGCAATTCGGTCAACGCGCGTCCGACGGCCGGATTCCGCAGTTGCGGCAGCGACTCGCGGACGGGCGCAAGCCGGTCGTAAACCTGGCCTCCTGAGAAGCTCGTTCCGTAAACCTTATCGACGGCGGCCACGTATTGCACACCGTCTTCCATCAACGGCAACAACGTGCGCAGGGCCTTCCTGGACAAGCGACAGTAGCCGTTGGGAGCACGCTCGCCGCTCAGTTGCCGGGCGAGGGGTTCGGCGGCGCCCCAAACGTCAACCAAGCGCCGCACCAGTGTTTCCGGCTTTTCGATGGTTCGCCATTCCTCGACGATGCGGGCGCGCTCCTCGCCGTTGAACGTGTCCCAGCGGTCACCAAAGCACCGCGTCATGACGGCGGCGGTGAGATTGCCCTTCAGCTTCTTCTCGCCGCCCGCCTCCAGGTTGAAGCGATCATGCCGCAGGCCGAGCAGCTTGCGGATTTCCGTAAATTTCATGCCAGGGCGCGCTTCCAGGGCGGCCAGCAAAGCCGACCGCTCGTCTCCAGTGAGGTGTCGCTGGCCCTGTGTCACCACCTCAAGATCGTTCACTTTTTGAAGCAGGCGAAACCGCTGAGCTTCCAAACAGGCCCAAGGCGCGCGGCGGCGGCCTCTTTCAAACTCGCATTCGCCAATCAGCGCGGAAGCGCTCTTCAATGGCCGCTGGTAGAAGATCGCAGAATGCAGCCGTTTCCTCAGTTGCGGCGTGAGCAACTGCGGATGATGCACCGCCTGCGCCTTCCAAATCAGATCGAATTCGTCCTCATACATCGAGCGGGCGGTCCAGCGGCGCCGGATGCGCTCCTCCATGGGATTCAGTCTGGAGAAATACTCGCCCAGCGTTCTGGCTTGTGCCTGCCGCATCTCCTCTTCCAGACCGCTGATGCCCTCACGCACCTGCCCTTCCTCTTCGTCCTCCTTAGCCGTCAGACGGTTGCTGAGGAAGCCTCGGCGCTGTCCCAGATGGTACAGAGCGCGGCCGATCTCAAACGGCTCAAGGCGCATATCGAGGGCACGGGCACGCAGCAGGTAGGGCAGGACGTGCTCGGGGGCCGGGGCGGGTTGTAGGGCAGGGGCCGCGCCGGCCCCGCTGGCGGACGCTGGAACCGCGAGGGGCCGCCCGGGCGTTAGCCATCGCGCCCGCAATTCTCCGTCCAGCGCCTCGATGGTTGCATAGCGCGCAGCCGCCTCGTCCTGGTGCTCGCCGGGAGCCGTTGGCGGCAACAGCCCGGTGCTTTGCAGCTCCCGAAACAGCTTCTTCATTCGCCACGCCCGGCGCCAGGTCTGGCGGCGGGACTGGCGGGCCTGGCGGCGTGCTTTTCCGCGCGCCTCGTCCTTGCCGGCCTCGATGTCTCCTATTTCGCCCGTTACTCCGGGATCGAAGACACGCACTCCGCTTGTGAGCAAAGCGTTTTCGCCCGCCGCTGGCCGGGTTAGCACTGCCCAGCCAATCGAGGCCGAGCCAAGATCAATGCCCAAGATGTAGGGAACTGACTCCTCGGTGCTGTCCATCGTGTCCATCGCCTACCCCCTTGACAGGCGGGTGCAGCAGGGAGTATCTTGACATCTGAGTGTATCTGAGCGGCGATTGCCCTGCTAATCCCAGTAAGGCTTTCGCACGCAAGGTATCGGTTCTACCGTAGCCTTACGAAAAGCGCCCTTCGGGGCGCTTTTCGTGTTTTGGGCTTCCGTTGGTACTGGGCCGAAGTATACAGCAAACTGGCTGCTCCGCGATGGCTGTGGCCTTATTTCAGACTAGCAACAGTTCGGCTGTCAGCTATCGGTTCCAAGCGGCGGTCCGCCGTCAGGAGGGCGGTTCACTCGGCGCCCGATCGGGCCAGTGCGAAATTCCTGGATTCCTGGAGGCGACTCTGCGAGCCCGTCACCCAGTGCATCCCGCTCGCCGGATCTGCGAGCGCACCCGCAGGGAGGAGCCGGAGCGCCCCTCAAGCACCGTCTGGCAACAGAATCCAACAACGCCGCTCAAAAAAAGGCTTGACAAACGTATGTCTATATGAAATCATGACGAGCGGATTTGATAGCGGGTTGGCGCGGGCGGTACGGAGTGCGGAAGGCGGAGTGCGGAATGCGGAGTCCGGAAGGCAGAAAGCAGAAGGCGGAATGCGGAGCGCGGAATACGGAGTCCGGAGGGCAGAAAGCAGAAGGCGGAGTGCGGAGTGCGGCGGCTTGCCGCCGTCGAAGACGCAACCAGCGGAGCGCGCAGCAAGCTGAGCCAGAGCGGAATAGCGGTAGAATAAGGCGTGGTTAACTGGCGCCGATTCACCCCGTCAAGCTTCGAATACGATTTCGAACGCGACAAGCTTTTCGAGCATCGAATCACTTTTACGGAACAAGAAGACCATGCTGAATCAAGAAGGAATCGATCGACTGGTGATCTCCCAGTCCGACGACGACTCCGCTTGGGATGCGCCCATCCGGGTCAAGCGGTCCAAGCCGGCTACACTCTCAATTCCCGGCGAACTGGCAGCGCGCGCCGCTTTCCTGGCCAGGTTGCATCGGGAGGCCGGCGTCGACAAATGGGTCGAGCGGATTGTCCGGGAGAGAGTCGAACTGGAGGAGCGCGCCTTCAGAGAGGCCAGGAAAAAGCTTGCTTCCTGAGAATCCCGAACGAAGGCACGCACCATTGCTGCGTCGGGCGCGCCGGACGGCGGCGGACCGGAATTCGCATCCGTGCCGCATTGACCGCGCTGCGCGCCCGGCACTATAATTGCTCGCTTGGCTTGCTTCGTCGTTCCAACGGCGGAGTAGCGCTCGCTCTCATACGGGGTTCGCTTCGTGACCGGAGCCAAGAAGACCCAATTACAGCCTGAGGAGTGGGGATGAAGAAACAGTTCTGTGCGTTCACGCTGGCCGCCGCCCTGACGGCCGCGACCGCGGGTTATGGCCAGGCGCCCTTCGTGCCGGCACCGGCGCCTGCCGTCAAGATTGGCTTGATCAACATCCAGCGCGCCATCGTTGAATCCAACGAGGGCCGCGCCGCCATTGAGCGGCTGCAGAAGCAGTTCGCGCCGCGCCAGACCGATCTTCAAGCCCGGCAGAACGAGATTGAGAAACTGCGGAAGCAACTGGCCGAGCAGGAAAAAACCCTGAGCGACGAGGCGCGCGCCAACCTGGTTCGCCAGATTGAAACCAAGACCAAGGACTTCAATCGCGCCAACGAGGACGCCACCAACGACGCGCAGCAGGCCGAAGCCCAGGCCGTCAACGAGATCGGCCAGAAGATGATGAAGGTGCTGGACGAATACGCCCGCAAGTACGGCTACCATGTGGTGTTCGACGTCGGCTCACCGCAAAGCCCCGTGCTTTGGGCCAGCGCCTCCGTGGATCTGACCGACGACATTATCAAGCTGTACAACTCCACTGAGCCGGCCGCCGGCGCAGCCACGTCGGGCGCGGCTCCGGCGGCGAAGCCCGCAGCCAAGCCCGCAGCGCCCGCGGCCAAGCCCGCTACGCCTGCGGCCAAGCCCGCGTCGGAGCCGGCCGCCAAGCCGCCAACGCCGCCGGCCGCCAAGAAGCCCGGCCAGTGATTAAGCCAGGTTTCAGGTTCCAGGTTTCAGGTGCCAGGAGCGGGCACACGGAGCCGCATCCGGAACCCGGAACCTGGAGCGTGGGAGCTATCGCCAAACCAGCCGTGCGCCTCCTCGTCTTTTTGCTCTCCCTGTTTCTCTTGCCTTGCCTCCGCGCCCAGGACGTGGATGCGCTCCTGGAAACCTACCTGGCGGGCTACTGGAAGGCAAACCCGGCGCGGGCCGCCACGCCTTCCGGCGTCCATGCCTACGACGCCCAATTAGAGGATTTCTCTCCGCTCGCGATGGATCTGGAGATTCAGCGAAACCGGGCGGCCCTGGAAGCATTCCAGCGGCTCACTCCCGCCGGCCTGGCCGCCGGGCAGCAGGTGGACCGCGAGATGGTGATGGACCGCATCCGCCTGGCGCTGCTCGACCTCCAGCAACTCCAGCGGTGGAAACGCGACCCTCGCTTGTACGTTTGCCTGCTCCAGGAGTCGGTGGCCGCGCTGGTGGGCCGGGAATTCGCGCCGGCCGAGCGGCGGTACACCGCGCTGGCCGCCCGGTTGAAGGCGTTCCCGAAGTTGCTGCAGCAGGCGCGCACCAATCTGGACCGGCCGCCGCGGCTGGTTGCCCGCGAAGCGATCAGGCAGATTGCGGAAGCCGCGGACTGGATCGAGAAGCAGGTGCCGCAGGCGGCCGCCGAGCAAGGAGCGAGCAAGAAACTGCGGAAGCGGATCGCCCAGGAAGCAGCGCGCGCGGCCGCCAGCCTGCGCCAGTTCGGCGCTTGGCTGCAGTCCGATCTGCTGCCCCGCTCCGTTGACGCGCCGTTGTTCCCTTCCCCGCCCGGCGCTCAGGCCGGCTCGCTCTACCGCGAGTATTTCCGATATTACCTGGGCGCCGCACTGACCGCCGAGGAACTGCAGGCGGCCGCCGAGCGCGACGCGCTCGGGACGCGGGAGCGCATGCGTGAGGTCGCCGGGCAAATCAACGCCGGCGGATCCGTGCCTCAAGCGCTGGGGGAGATCGCGGCCGCGCGGCTGCCGCAGGATAAGCTGGCCGCGGCATTCCGGGAGGCGTTCAGCGATGCCCGGCGCTTCGTGGAAGAGAAGGGCCTGGTCTCGCTGCCGAACCGCGATCACCTCCGAATCCTGACCGTTCCGCCTTATTCGCCGGCCGGCCCGGCGCGGCTCGAGGCCCCGGGCCCGTTCGAGCCCGACCTTCCGTGGTTCTACTACGTGCCGGCCCCGGAGTTGCTCGGGGTGGAACAAGCAGAATTCCTGCTACGTGACAGCAACCCGATTGCGATTTCGCTTCTGGCCGTGCGCGACGGGTACCCGGGCAAGTACCTGCAGAGCGAGGCCATGAGCCGGTCGTCCAACCTGGCGCGCAAGGTCTTCGCCAGCCGGGCCTTCACCGAGGGCTGGGCGCTGTATTGCGAGCAGATGGTTTTCGAGGAAGGCTTCCGGCCCGACCCGCGGGCCCGCCTGCTCCAGTTACACCATGCGCTGGCGGCGCAGCTCGAGGCCGTAATCGATGTCCGCCTGCATTCCGGCGGCCTGTCGCCCGCCGATGCGGTCAGCCTGCTGGTCAATGACGGTTTCCTGGATCAGGCGGCGGCCGAGGAGCGGGTCGAGCGGGCGCTGCTTTCTCCCGGCGAGGCCCCCGCCCCGTACGCGGGAAAGCTGGAAATCCTGCGTTTGCGCGAAGAGCTGCGGAAAAAACAGGGGCCGGCATTCGTGCTGAAGGAATTCCACGACCGGCTGCTGTCGCTCGGCGCCCCTCCGCTGCGCCTGGCCCGCGACCTGCTGCTGAATGAGCAGTGAGAAGTGCTGAGTGCTGAGTTCTCAGTGCTGAACCGCCCGATTCGGGCGCGGGGACGCTTCTTCGGTGGTGTAAACTAGCCAAGGGTTTTGCCCCAGCGAGGGAGTCAGGAGCCAGAAGTCAAGAGTCAGAGGCCAACGTCACTCACGGGAGCCGAGGCGGAGGGCCGACCCCGGCGGTGGGATTCTGGCTGCTGACTTCTGACTCCTGTCTTCTAATTTCTGCCATGCGCTATTTTTTCCGCCGGCACATCCCGCAGGCCGACCGTGTGCTGCTGGTCGAAAGCGGCTCGCGCGCAACCCTGGAGAAAGCCCGGCAGCGCATGGAGCCGATCTTCCCGGGAGCGCGCTACGAGTTGTGCACCTGCTACCCGGGCGAGCCGGCGCCCGGCGGCTTCACGCGCGTTTTCCGCACCACCGAGGCACCGGGGCTGGCCGGCAAGCTGAGGATGCTGATGGCCATGCGCCGCTCGCGCGCGCCGGTGGCCGCCCTGATGTTCTCCGACGAGCAGATCCTGTTTCGCTGGAAGCTGCTTCTTCTGTTTCTGCTTCCCTCGAAGCTGCTCATCGTCAACGAGAACGCCGACTTTTTCTGGCTGGATCGCTCGAACGTCTCGGTAATTCGCCGGTTTTTCAGCGTGCGCGCCGGCGTGAATGGCCCCGAGTTCTTGCGCACCACCTGCCGCCTGGCGGTCTTCCCGCTGGCCATGCTCTTTCTGGCCTTCAGCGCCGCGGGCGCCTATCTGCGCCGGTGGTTCCGCCTGCTGTTTTGGGGCGTGTCCCGCCGCTTCGGCCTGTGAGCTGGAGCCAACAGAGCCGCGAGTTCAAAACCGGGGGCCGGCGAGACGCCCAATGTCACTTAATTTTCGCAAAACCGGCCCCGTAGGGGCCGGATGAGGATAGCCCAGCACTTCTCAGTGCTGGGAACCGGAGCAAGGCCGGCGAGTCCCGGAGGGACGACTGAAAGCCACGAGATGGAGGCGTTTCAGCCGTCCCTACGGGACTTTAACTCCTTGCTCCTCAAAACCCAGCGTTGAAACGCTGGGCTATTCTCAGCTGCCGCTACGCGGCTGAACTCGAAAACTAAGTGACATTGGGCGAGACGCCAGCGCTCCATAGGCGGCCATTTATGGAGCGCTGGCGTCTCGCCGGCCCCTGGGCGGGGCAGCATAAGCACGAGCCAGGGAGTGGCCACGCATGAGACGCTTCCTCGCATTTGATATTGAGACCGCCAAGGTCCTGCCGGAGGGCGTGACCGATCTCCTGGCGCATCGTCCGCTGGGCATCACGTGCGCCGCCGCTACCGCCGGCGACCTGCCGCAACCCCTGGTCTGGCACGGAAAAGACCCCACAGGGCATCCCTCCCCCCGGATGACCTGCGACGAGGCAACACGGCTCGTCGGCGATCTGACGGCTCTGACTTCGCAGGGCTACACCCTGGTCACATGGAACGGCCTTGGGTTCGACTTCAATGTCCTGGCGGAGGAATCGGGAAAGACCCAGGAGTGTGCGCTGCTGGCTATGGCCCACGTCGATATGCTCTTCCACGTTTTCTGCTCCCTGGGCCACCGCGTCAGCCTGCAGAAGGCCGCGGAGGGGATGCGCCTGGGCGGCAAGAAGGCTGGAGTTTCAGGCGCTGTCGCCCCGGCCATGTGGACAGCCGGCCGGTTCCAGGAGGTTCTCGAGTATTGCACTCAGGATGTCCGCCTGGCCCTTCAGTTGGCCGAAGCAGGTGAGCGCGGCCGGCAGTTTGCATGGGTCACGCAGCGGGGGGCACTGAGGCAGATGCCACTCGCAGACGGCTGGCTCACCGTTCGCCAGGCCCGCACCCTCCCTCTTCCGGACACCTCCTGGATGTCGGAACCTCAGCGGCGCGATGACTTCCTGCGCTGGCTCCCCAAGGTGATTTCTCCTTAATCTGGAAGCCCTGACCCCACCGCTGGACGCCGCCCGACGCCAAGCCCGGCGCCGGCATCCATCCTTTTCACGGTAGCGGCGCTGGTTTTCGGTCGGTTGGTGGCAGGGGACGGCCATTCCGGCCCTTCGCGACCCGCGGAGTTCCAGTTGCCCCGCTTCATGGCCGCTCAAGTCGCTGCGTGAAAACAGCTGCTCCTGCCACAGGCTGCTAAGGCCAGCCGAAAGAGGATCGCAGGCCGCTTACCGGCCACGCGGACTTAACTGGTGGCTGCATTCTTGGCCCGTTTCCGGCGCTCGAGTCTATTCACAACAACCGACCTCCTCGGGACGCGGCTGGTGGACACCCGGTGCGAAGAACTTCCTGACTTCACCAGGTTCGCGTACAATATTCACCGAATGAAGATCGAAATCTACTGCGATGAGAGCAGGCCTGAGCGACTCACCTCAAAGCAATCTCGGGAGGGCCTCGTCTTGATTGGGGGGTTGTGGCTGCCGGCCCAGGTGCGAGAGCAGTCCAAAACGCTCATTGCCGAAGCGCGTGCCGCGTACAATACCATGGGAGAGGCGAAGTGGAATCGTGTGTGCCGCGGCCGTCTTGGCTTTGTAATCGTTCAGGGTCCCCCCGAAAATCGTTCTTGTTTAGCGGGATGGAACCTCCCGCCGAATAACGCTTGCTTCCGGAACGCGGGGCTATACTCTGGTTCGTGCCACAGAATCCCGAAGCCGA
>Ga0315280_10009379_pt1 | contig 12575 bp, 12 predicted proteins | sample YL17G06_40_MG_FD_203697 | JGI IMG/M metagenome (GOLD analysis project Ga0315280, IMG submission 203697) | Sediment microbial communities from Yellowstone Lake, YNP, Wyoming, USA - YL17G06_40 | ecosystem: Environmental > Aquatic > Freshwater > Lake > Sediment | place: USA: Wyoming | collected... | reverse complement strand
TCCAGACTTGAATCCAGCATTTTCTCTTTGGTTCCCGGACCGTGTCCAGAGGATAAAGCCGGAAGGTGGGACTCCTCTCGGTGCAGTCGATAAAGACAGTGATCAATCCTCTTTGGGCGAAATAGGTAGAGAAATTGCCTGTCCGATAAGTGGCGGCCTCAAGTTCGGTGAATCTTGTTATCGCCGGAATATTTTTTTTCACTTCTTCAAGGATCGAGGAAAAACTCTTTAATTTATCTTGAAGGCGAAGTTCTCTTGGGAACCCGAGGCGCGCCATTTCTTTGTTTGTCAGGAATTTTCTCAAGGTGCGATCGAGGGCGACCTCCAGAACATTTCCGATGACAAGGGTTTCAATGGTTGTGGCCTGCATCCGAGTTGAACCGGTTATGGCCTGGGGCCCCGTGGTTAGATTGATTTTTGTGATCCCGGGCTCTTCGAGTACCTTCCGGCTGCGGTCAAAAGGGAGGAGTTTGGAGTCCGGATTGTTATAAACGAAGTAGAGTTTCTTTTTGGCCTCTTGGGGGTCATAGCTTTCCGTCCCTTTCCACTCGTCTAAGGCAGCTAAAATGGTTCCGATGACCGAAGAAGTTTCTCCGCCCTCGGTGACACAGATGACGACATCCCCTTTCTTTATTTTTCTATCCTGAAGCTGAAGCCGGCCGAGGAGCTGCAAGTCCTCAAATCCTTCGAGGGAACTGATCAGGGCGCGGTCTCCGCCTGTCATTTCGCCGCTGAGCTGGTCTTCGATGGGGTCAGCCAGATACGGCTTGATTTTTGCCCAAATCTTTTCTGCCTTTTTGACCACTTTCCAGAAGGGGCGCCAGAGACTGCTTTCCATCTGTTTAGCCAATCGGCCAGTGGCGCCACAGCCATAGATATATATTCTATTCCCAGCAAGGAGAGCTGCTTGGATTTCGTTGGCCATCCCGTCCATAATTTTCGGGTCTTGGGACAAGGCTTCCAAGCATTCGACGATGTCCTCGTCCACAGAGAAAAGCAGGCGCAGTCCCCCTGGAATATCTTTCTGAATCCTTTCGCTCAATGTCCAGGTTTTAGGATGGCGCTGCTCAGTGAGAAGAGTGTGAAGCTGAAATTGAGTCTTGTTCTGAACATAGTCGACGGATTCTGGAGAGAGAGTGATCTGCAGCAATTTCAGCAGGTTTGTTTCAGCTACGGGCACAGTTTCTTGTTGTTGGGCAGGAGCGAAGGGAGATACCAGAAGAAGGAGCACCAAAGAAGATAAGAAGAGGGTGCGAATCCCATCCAGCCAGTATTCGGAAGGTTTCATTTTCTCATCCGTACTGGTGTTTGTCATCGATGATGTCTGATTTTTGCCAGTCTCTGATCCAGTCCTCAACCCGAAAAATCTGCAATTTGCCATTGGCTTTTGAGCAGATGACGCGGCTGATACCGGCGTTAATAATCATTTTTTTGCAGATAAAACAGGGGAAGGCATTGATCGGCTCTTTTTTTCCAAAATTGCTGCCGTAGAGGTACATGTCTCCTCCCAACAGGCTGACACCAGCCCGGGCAGCGTTAATGATGGCATTGTGCTCGGCATGAACACTCCGGCAGAGCTCATAGCGTTCACCATGAGGAATTTTGAGTTTATCTCTGAGGCAAACTCCGTGTTCAAAGCAGTCCTTGGTCTTCCTGGGCGCTCCTCCATAGCCAGTGGAGATGATCTGGTCATCGCGGACAATGATAGCGCCAATAGCGCGGCGGAAGCAGGTGCTTCGCCGCGCCACTTCTTTGGCGATTCCCAGATAATAGGCGTCCTTGGATATTCTCTTTGGCTTCATCACAGGAATTCCTCCAGCTTTTGATACAAGGATTCGAGACTCCCGTTATTGATAATCCGAAAGTCTGCCATTTGCAGACATTTGAGAAGCTGCTGCCCGTGTTCGGAGCCTTCCATTTCTTCCCTTTCCTTTTGGATGAATTCTCGTAGAGTTGAGGCTGATTCGTTGCGGCCTCTTTTTTTGACTCTTCCATATCTTAACTTGACAGGAGCATCGATGCCCAGGAGGATAAAATCTTTCTGTTTTCTCAGGCATTCGATTTCTTTGGGATTGCGAATGCTATCAATGACAGCTTTTCCTTTGATTTTTTCCATAACGCGGCGGGCGAGGATGTCGGCCCCGAATTTTTCTCTGAGCTCATTTCCTAATTTTATCAAATTGTCCCGAGTGATTTCCTGCTCCTTCTTTTCGAGCTCTTCCCGGATGATGTCGGAGAGGGAGAAGTAGGCATATCCTTTTTTAATTAGATAGGCAGCAACCTCTCCTTTTCCGGCACCGTTAGTCCCGGTGAGGCCTATAAGTCTGACTTCTTTTATCATCATCTCCATAGCCAAACTTGCTTGAGCTTAATGTCTTTTGACCCCGCTCATCAGGGAACCATCTTTGCTGATGGTGATCTTATCCAGCTAAATTTTCTTCAGAATTTTCCTTTCTCTTCTTTCTTTCTTTGCCGAAGAGAAAAGCAATCAAGATGCCTAAACTATAAAGACCCAGCATCGGGACAGCGAGGATACTCTGATTGATTAGGTCTGGAGTTGGAGTGATCACCGCGGCCATGATGAAAATAGCCAGGACAGCATACTTAAAATTTTTCAGCATCCATTTGGATGTGACCAGCCCCATCCTTGAGAGAAAGAAAACCAGGGTGGGCAATTCGAAGATAGCGCCGATTCCCAGGAGGAGCTTGACAACCAAACTGAAATATTGGTCGACTGTAATGACAGGCTGAAAATCAGCACCCAAGTTGAGGAAGAAACGGCAGGCCCAAGGAAAGGCTATAAAATAGCCGAAGAGAGCACCGAGGGCAAAAAAAACAGTGGTGAAAAGGACGAAAGGGATAACATATTTTTTTTCTTTTTGGTAAAGGCCAGGAGCGACAAAATACCAGAGCTGAAGGAAGATAAAGGGCAAGGTGACAAAGATAGCAATTAAAAAGGAAACTTTCATATAGAGCATGAAAGGAGCAGTCAGTGTGGTATAAGCTAATTTTGTCCCTTGAGGAAGATACTTGGTGACTGGCCGGGCCAAAATTTTGTAAACGTCCTTGCTGACTATCCAAGCGGGGATGATAACGATGACCAGGGCGAGGAAAGAATAAAAGATTCTTTTTCTCAGGTCTTCGAGATGTTCAAGGAAGGTCATCTCGTCAGGAGATTTTTTTGCCTTCCTCATTCTGCTGAATATCCTCTTTGAGTTCTTCTTTGATATTTTTGAATTCGTCAGCTTGAATCTCTTCCTCTAACTTCTCTTTGATTTCGTCCGTCGTTTTACGGAATTCGCGGATTGCTTTTCCGATCGACTTTCCAATCTCAGGAAGCTTTTTGGGCCCAAAAACAAGGAGAGCGATGGTCAGGATAACGAGTAATTCAGGAAAACCAATATTTCCGAACATTTTGTTTTCTTAAGGACGAAATAACATGAAGAATATAGCCCTTCAAGGGAGATAAGTCAAGGAAGAAGGTAGGACCTTTTTTTGCCGTGGCAATTATCAAGTTTGGAAGAATGGGTCCTGTCCAGGCAAGTCCCCGTCCGTCCTCGCTGAAGACCCCCCACCCGCCACCATTAGCCACGGGCGGGCGGGGACTCGCCTCGCCACCCATTCTTTCTTTAATGTCCTAATCTATCCCGAGGAAAAAGAAGCATCCCCAGGTGATCTACCCCTGGAAAAAAGATGCTTCCTTGAGTCAACAATAACTTTACAAGACTCTAGGGCTTTGGTAAGATTAAACACTAAAAAAGATGATAAAAAGAAAAATTTTGCTTCTTTTGGTTGTTGTTCTCTCTTTTGTTTATCTCCCTGCCAGGGATGAGGACCTCTGGGATTCCTCTTTAGATAAAGTCGGCTCCATGGTTTCTCTCATTGAGGAGAACTATTTTCAAAAAGTCGATTTCGAGAAATTGACGTATTCTTCGATAAGAGGAGTTCTAGAGACGCTAGACCCGCATTCTTATTTTTTAGACCCTGATAGTTTTTCCCGGATGAGGGAAGACTACACTGGAAAGTATTATGGGCTGGGAATTCAGATTCAGAAGCAAGAAGACCGTTTGGTTGTCATTTCGGTCATCGAGGGAACTCCGGCTTCCCGGCTGGGCATCCTCCCCGGCGACGTGATCGCCACCATTGAAGGCGAGAGCACCAGGCCCATAACGAGTTTTGACGCCATGCAAAAATTGAGAGGGCCCAAAGGGACCAAAGTGACCATCACGATTGCTCGCGAAGGGTTTGAAAAGCCTCTGGAGCTGACGATTGCTCGGGAAGAGATTCCTCTCCACAGTGTTCCCTATGCGTTTCTGCTTCAGGGTGATGTTGGATACATTTTTATCCGCAATTTTGCGGGGGATACCATTGATGAATTTGAAGAAAAAATGGCTTCTCTCTCCCAGCAGGGAATGAAGAGTCTTATTCTTGACTTAAGGCAGAACAGCGGCGGTCCCTTTTTCCAGTCGGTTGAACTTTCCGATGAGCTCCTCCCTAAAGGAGCACTCGTTGTGTCCATTCGGGGAAGAAATAAAAATTATGATAAGCAGTTCTCGGCGGAACGCGATGGCAAGTATGAAAAAGTGCCTTTGGTGATTCTGATTGATCAGGGAACAGCCAGCGCTTCTGAAATTGTCGCCGGCGCTGTGATGGACAACGACCGTGGTTTTCTCGTGGGCGAGGATTCTTTTGGAAAAGGACTGGTTCAGACTGTTTTCCCCCTGGCTCCCAATATGGCTGTGGCTTTAACCACGGCTAAGTATTACACGCCGAGTGGAAGGTCTATCCAGAGGGATTACAGTTCATTTGAAGACTGGTTGTTGAACAAGGAAATCCCCAAGGAGAATAGGGAAGTGAAACTCACAGCCAAGGGAAGAAAGGTTCTGGGCCAAGGGGGCATTTCTCCTGATTATGTGGTTAAATTTACAATCAAACCGCTCACTTATGAAATGAGATTGAGAGGCGCATTTTTTACTTATGCCCGGAAATTTATCAGCCATCAGACTCCTTTGTCCAAAAAATATAGCTTCCCCCAGGAACAGCCGGCCGTCGGAGAATTATCTCAGGGCAAAATCCTGATGACCAAAGATTTTGTTGTCACTCCTGAAGTGGTCGAAGATTTTAAGAACTATCTCCTCAGCCTTAAAATTGAATTCACTCCTGAAAAATTTGCTGAAGCTGAAGAGGAAATCAAAAAATGGATTGAACGGGAGCTAATCTCTGCAGTCTGGGGGATTGAGGAGGGCTGGAAGGTTTTTAGCAAGACAGATCCTGTTGTCCTGAAAGCGATTGAAATTATGCCTGAAGCCGCGAAGCTTGTGGAATAGAGGGGTGAAGAGGGATTGATAAAGAGGAGGCAAGATTGAGAATTGCCCTGGCTTCAGATCACGCTGGCTATGAACTAAAGAAGGGAATCGTATCCTACCTTTCTCAAAAAGGAATCGAACATAAAGATTTTGGTTGTGGACCGGGCGAAACCGTGGATTATGTGGACTACGGGAAAGAAGCCGTCGCAAGTGTTCTTCGGGCAGAGTTTGACCGGGCGATTCTTGTCTGCGGCACAGGGATGGGGATGGCCATGGTCGCCAACAAGTTCAAAGGGATAAGGGCCACTCCTTGCTGGGATGAATACACGGCGGAAGTGAGCCGGTCGCACAATGATTCGAACTGTTTGACTCTCGGGGGTCGGATCCTTCCGCTGGAGAACGCCCTGGAAATCGTTGAGGTCTGGCTCAAGACAAATTTTGAGGGGGGCCGGCACGAGAGGAGAATCAATAAAATTCGTGATTTAGAGGAAAGAAATTTTAAGCCCTAAAAACGAGGAGAAGATGCTATGTCTTCCTTTAGCGAAAAAGTCCATTCCCTGTCTCAAAAAATAATCCAGAACAATGATTGGAGGCAGAGAGAGTCATTTAACCTTATTCCATCAGAAACAACCCCATCTCTTTTGGTCAAGATGTGCGAGATCTCAGACCCCGCTGGCCGCTATGCGGAACACCGCACGATGAAAGGAGAGGAGGTCTATTTTTACCAGGGGACGGATTTCATCCGGGATGTGGAACTGGAAGCCCAGCGGGAACTGGGCCATTTCTTTGGATGCGCGGATTTAGAGCTTCGGCCTGTGAGTGGACAGATGGCCAATGAGGTTGTGTTCAAAGGAATGGTGAAATTTATCAACCGCAACCGGCCTGAAGGGCACCCCACGAGGAAAATGCGCCTCGTCATGAACAATGAACTCACCAAGGGAGGTCACCTCAGCGCCCAGCCCATGGGGGCTCTTTTCAATTATGTGGAAGAAGACCCAAAGACGGGAAAAGAGAACGTTCTGAATTTTCCTGTCGTGAAAGAGAATCCTTACAAAGCTGACCTTGAAGTGCTCGGCCGCATGCTGGACGAACACAAGCCCGAGCTTATTATCTTTGGCAAGAGCATGTTCATCTACCAAGAGCCTGTCAGGTTCGTTTCGAACTTCTTCAAAGACCGGAAAGAGCGCCCCTTGATAATGTTTGATATGGCGCACGTCCTTGGCCTCTACGGAGTTTTCCAGAAAGCTCTGGAGGAAGGGGCGGATGTCATTACCGGAAGCACCCACAAAACCTTTTTTGGACCCCAGCGAGGACTCGTGGCCGGAAACTTTCCGAAGGAAAGCCCTCTGCACAACCTTTGGCTGGACATTAAGGGCCGTGCTTTTCCCGGTTCGACAAGCAATCACCATCTGGGGAGTCTTCTGGCTCTGCTCATGGCCGCTTATGAGATGAATGAGTTTAAGCAGGAATATCAGGAAAAGGTCCAGCGCAACGCCAAGGCTTTTGCCCGGGCGCTCAAAGACAAGGGGATTAAGGTTGAAGGTGACGAGCGGGATGGGTTTACCGAGACTCATCAGGTTCTCATTCGAGTCAGAGAATTTGGGTCAGGCCGGGAAATCGCCCGCCGCCTTGAAGAAAATAATATCGTGACCAATTACCAGGCGCTGCCCGATGATGAGACATTTCTGGTTTCAAGCGGCATCCGGCTGGGCGTCCAGGAGATGACTCGTTTTGGGATGGGGGAGAAAGATTTTGATACTCTGGCAGGCTTGATGGCGGATGTTGTCATTCGAAACAAAAGAGTCAAGGAAGAAGTCAAAAAATTTCGCCAAAACTTCCTCGAGATGAAATTCTGCCTTCCTCTCCAGGATGCTCTGCCCTTAGCTGCAAAAATTATAAAAAGCATTTTTCCCTATCCCCATTTTGCAGATTTATTCATTGAAAACCTAGAGAAAAATCTGTCTAATTGAGAGAAGCATTATTGACAGAATATTATTTAAAAAACAAAGAGGGGGATTGAGATGAGAGTCTTAATCGTTGGTTCTGGCGGCAGGGAGCATGCCCTTGCCTGGAAAATCTCCCAGAGTCCGCTTTTGACCAAGCTTTGCTGCGCTCCTGGCAACGCGGGCACGATGAACATTGCCGAAAGTGTTCCTATTCTCGAGTCTGAGATTAAGGCCCTGGCTGACTTTGCTTCAATGGAGAAGATTGACCTGACAGTAGTTGGACCCGAGCTGCCTCTGATCATGGGTATCGTTGATGAATTCGAGGGGAGAGGCTTGAAGATTTTTGGGCCTTCCAAAAAAGCGGCGGAGATTGAAGGAAGTAAGGTTTTTGCCAAACAGTTTATGGAGCGTCATAAAATACCCACAGCCGCGTTCAAGGTTGCTGATACGCCCGATCAAGCTCAAAAAATCTTGAATTCAGACCTATTTTCTTTCCCTCTCGTCATCAAAGCAGACGGCTTGGCTGCCGGCAAAGGGGCCGTCGTCTGTCCGAACCTAAAAAAGGCGGAGGAAACGGTCCAGACGATGATGATCCAAAAGCAATTCGGAGACGCAGGGAAGAGGATTGTCATTGAGGAGTTTTTGCCAGGGAAAGAGGTTTCTTTTATCGTGATTTCCGATGGGACGAAGGTCCAACCTTTGGTGACGGTCATGGACCATAAGGCGGCTTATGATGGCGACAAGGGACCCAACACGGGAGGAATGGGAGCGATTTCTCCTTCTCCCTTTCTTGACGAGAGCCTGTTTTCAGAAATTGGAAGCTCGATTGTCTTCCCCACAGTAACCCGAATGCTGGAGGAGGGAAGAAGGTACAAAGGTGTTTTGTATGTCGGATTGATGATCACCGAAGACGGGCCAAAGGTCCTCGAATATAACTGCCGTTTTGGAGACCCCGAGACTCAAGCTCAAGTTTTAAGAATGGAGAGTGACTTGTTAGAGATCCTCTGGGCCATCACTGAGGATAATGCCTTGAAGAAAGAGATCAAATGGAGCCACAAGCCATCTGCCTGTGTAGTGTTGGCTTCAGGGGGCTATCCCCTCAAATACATGAAAGGAAAGCTGATAGATGGTCTGGAAAAACTTTCAGCCATTCCCGGGATAACGATCTTCCATGCAGGGACGAAGTTTGAAAGGGGGGAGTACTTCACCAATGGAGGACGGGTTTTGAATGTTTGCGCATCGGAAGAAACCTTAGCCCAGACCATGGATAAGATTTACAAGGCCATCTCAGATGTCCATTTTGAGGCGATGCATTACCGCCGCGACATCGGCACCGTGAGAGAGGAGGTCTAATGCAAGTTGCTATTTACATCGGGAGCGAGTCTGATTTTGAGATTATTCAGGATGCTTTGGGAATTCTTAAGGAATTCCAGGTTTCTTTCAGCGTGGAAATGACGTCTGCACATCGTTCACCCGAGAGGACCTTAAAGCTTATGCGGGATGCTGAAGACAAAGGAGTCGAAGTCTTTATTGCCGTAGCCGGGATAGCTGCTCATCTGGCTGGTTTTGTGGCTGCACACACGGTCTTGCCTGTGATCGGAGTTCCTGTAGAGAGTGCGAGTCTCGGCGGCCTGGATGCCCTTCTGTCCACAGTTCAGATGCCAAAGGGAGTTCCAGTGGCCACCATGGGTCTGGGGAAAGCCGGAGCTTCAAATGCGGCTCTCCTAGCAATAGAAATATTAAGTTTGAAGCAGCCCAAGCTTCGAGCAAAGTTGAGAGATTACAGGGAGAAATTGGCCTCCCAAATTGGAATGAATTCCAAGAAAATCCAGCAGAAGCTATGACCTCTTTTCTGATTCACAATTTTGGCTGCCGCGTCAACCAGGCCGAGGCTTTTCTTTGGGCCGATGAGTTTCAGCGTCGGGGCCTCAGGCTTGAAAAAGATTTGGCGCGAAGTGATTATATCCTGGTTAACACCTGTACCCTCACGAGTCGCGCCGACAGGGACGTCAAAAAATTCCTAAAAAAAGTTGCTCGTATAAATCCCAAAGCAAAATTAATCGTTACCGGATGCTCTGTAGAACAGATGCCAGAGCAGTTTCTAAGAAATCCCCAGGTCTGGCTTCAGGCTTCCAATAGAGAAAAAAACGAATTGGGACCAAAAATTCTTTCTTTGATAAGCCCAAAAGAGAAAATCATTCCTTTGCCCTATCGCTCCCGGGCGTTCCTGAAAATCCAGGATGGCTGCGATTTTCGCTGCACTTTTTGCATTATTCCTCGGGTGCGGGGAAGAAGTCAGAGCTTTGAGAGCGAAGAAATCATCGCCCAAGTTCAGAGATTTGTTGCCCAGGGTTTCAAAGAAATCGTGCTCTCTGGGATTCATCTCTGTTCTTACGGGCTTGACCTGCGGCCGAGAAGTTCTCTTCTCGAATTGCTCAAAGCACTGGAGAGTTTGGATGGACTGGGAAAGATCCGGTTGAGTTCTCTCGATCCTCGGTTCCTTAAAACCCCACTCCTAGAGCACCTTACTCACTCCCCAAAAATATGCCAACATTTCCATCTTTCTCTCCAATATGGGTCTGACCGAGTGCTGGTCCAAATGGGGCGGAGGAATAAGGTGGAAGATTACAAAGCGCATCTCGATTATTTGCACAGAGCTTCCCCAAATGCCTCTTTGGGAGCTGACATCATCGTCGGCTTTCCTGGGGAAACCGAGGCGGATTTTGCTGAGACCTATTCTTTTCTGGGGCAGTCGCCTTTGACTTATTTTCATGTATTTTCCTATTCCCCTCGGGAAGGAACGCCGGCCTCGACCTGGCCTCAAGTGGCTGAGAAAACTAAAAAAGAAAGGTCGGCGCTTTTGAGGGAACTTTCAAAAGAAAAAAATTTTGAATTTCGGCGGCTTTTCTTGGACAAAAAAGAGGAGGGCATCGTCATCAAAAAAGAAAACGGAAAGGCAGAAGTTTTGACTTACAATTATATCAAAGTCTCGGTTCCTACCGGCGTCGAGCATGAGGGAGAAGAAGTGAAGGTAAAAATAACCCGGGTGACGCCCGAGAAGACAGCGGGAGAAATACTGAGACAGCTTCATGAATAAAATTATTCTTCTTCCTTCTGAAATTTCCCAAAAGATTGCAGCGGGCGAAGTCGTCGAAAGGCCTGCTTCTGTAATCAAGGAACTGGTTGAGAATTCCCTGGATGCCGGCGCTTCAGAAGTGAAGGTCGAAATTCTGGATGGAGGCAAAAAACTCATCCGGGTGACTGATAACGGACAGGGGATGAGCCGGGAAGATGCCCAACTCTGTTTTGCCCGGCATTCCACAAGCAAAATCTCCCGCGAAGAGGACCTTTTCCAAATTTCAACTCTCGGTTTTAGGGGAGAAGCCCTTCCCAGCATCTCGGCTGTATCCCGCGTGACCTTAAAGACATCTGATGGAAAAGAGGAAAAAGGAACGCAGGTTGACCGTGAAGCAGAAGTCCTTCTCAATCTATCGGATGTCGCTTTTCCCAGAGGGACGAGCGTTGAGGCCAGAGATTTGTTTTTTAACCTGCCGGCCAGGCGAAAATTCCTGCGGTCGGATAAGTCCGAGCTTTCGCTCATAGTCAAATATTTAACCTTTGTAGCACTTTCCTACCCAGAGGTAAGGTTTAGTTTGGCACAGGGGAAAAGGGAAATCCTCAATTGTCCTCCAGTCGGAAGTTTGAGGGAAAGAATTTTTCAGCTCTTTGGCAAATCGATCTTAGAGACTCTGATGGAAGTTGATTATGAAGAAAATGCACGCCGTATTAATGGCTTTTCTTCCCGTCCTCCATCGGGAAAGTTGGATAAAGCTCATCAATACTTTTTTGTCAACAAGAGGCCTGTGAGGGATAGAATCCTTCAGGCGGCTTTAAATCAGGTTTACCGGGGCTTCTTAGAAAAAGACACGTTCCCAGAGGCTTTCCTTTTCCTTTCCATTCCCTATTCGGATGTCGATGTGAATGTCCATCCGGCCAAAGCAGAGGTGAGGTTCCGCGATTCCCAGTCTGTTTTTCACCTCATTCTGAGAAGCATCGAGCGGTCCATGCTCGAGGAGAGCAGGATTAAAGAGATTTACCTGATTCACGATAAAGAAAAAACACGCTATAAGATTGAAGAAGCGAGGCAAACACAGCCTTTCCGTACTCCAAGTGAAGGAAAGCTTGATTGGGAAGAGGTTCCTTTTCCTTCTACCAAAGGGGAAAGGTCTCATCCCCGTGTTTTAGGGCAATACTTGGATACTTATGTGATTGCTGAAAGCCCAGACGGACTGCTGGTCATTGACCAGCACAATGCCCATGAGAGAATTCTTTTCGAGAGATATAGAGAAATTAATGACAAAAAAAGCTGGCCTCAAAAAGTGGCGCTCATTCCGATTCTCTTTGAACTTTCTCCGTCCCAAGTTTTGAACTTAGAAAATAATCAAACACTTTTGGGAGAGGCGGGTTTCAGAGTTGAAGCCATGGGGGGACGGAGCTATGCCCTCAAGGAGTTCCCTGATATCTTCAGGACAGAAGAGGCGAAGGAAATTTTCTTGGCCCTTCTTGAAGAAATTGAGACTAATAAAATCCAGGACAAAGAAAGAAGTCTTTTGGCCACTTTGGCTTGTAAAACGGCCATTAAGGCTGGACAACCCCTCTCCTTGGAAAAAATGGAATACCTGGTTGAGGAGCTTTTTAAGATTCCAGATTCTTCGCTCTGCCCTCATGGAAGACCGGTCGTCGTAAAAATCGATAAGGCTCAGATTGAAAAGGGGCTGAAGAGATAGGGACGTCTATCTCATCTATCGGCATTTTTTGCCCATTTTTTGCTTTACGCCACTTTTTGCAACAGAGCCGAGTCCAGATTGACAGCATAATAATGTTTTGTTAAGATTAACAGGCTTATCGGCCAGGAAAAATTCCCTAAAGACTTAGCGGGGAGTAGCGCAGCCTGGTTAGCGCGCCTGCCTTGGGAGCAGGAGGTCGTCGGTTCAAATCCGATCTCCCCGATTTGCTTTCAGGGCATTGGTGTTGGTCATCGCGAGGAACGAAGTGACACGCGGCGATCCAACCGCAGAGATCATTGCGAGGAACCTCGTGACAAAGCAATCTCCTTGGCCTTGTCGTTGAATGCGGGGATTGCCACGTTTCGCTCGCAAGGACAAGAAAGATGAGTGCCGAATTCGGTACATGTCGCCGGAATTTTATTGACGAGATAGACGAGACGAACGAAATAGACGGGATTGTCGCGCCTGTAGCTCAGGTGGATAGAGCAACTGCCTTCTAAGCAGTGGGTCGGGGGTTCGAGTCCCTCCAGGCGCGC
>Ga0315280_10009378_pt1 | contig 12575 bp, 14 predicted proteins | sample YL17G06_40_MG_FD_203697 | JGI IMG/M metagenome (GOLD analysis project Ga0315280, IMG submission 203697) | Sediment microbial communities from Yellowstone Lake, YNP, Wyoming, USA - YL17G06_40 | ecosystem: Environmental > Aquatic > Freshwater > Lake > Sediment | place: USA: Wyoming | collected... | reverse complement strand
TGGCGAACTGGGCTCTGGTCACTTCCTGCTCAGGCTTAAATGTGCCATCCGGGAAACCGGAAACCACACCGGCCTCAACCAGCTTGGTGATCTCTTTCTCAAAGGGGTTGCCGGAAATGTCGGAGAGCGTTACCGCTCCCACTTTAGGGGCATAGGCCAACGTCAAAACCAACAACGCTGCAATCACCAGTACTAAAGCTTTCTTCATTCTCACTCCTCCTTGTTACTTAATTCCCAGACTTACAAGAAACACCCTCTTTTCTCCCTTCAATCACCTCCTTAAGAGCTCATTAATAAAATCCGAGACGCCAGTTAGTCCCTTCTTCGCTTGGAGGACTATGCGGATAGCCAGAATCACGAGAAGCGATGATTTCTGCCTTATTGGCAGAAGAAGGGCTCTCGGATGGACCGAACAAGTTGCCCGGGAAAGACGAAAGAACAGTAAAAATACAGGCAATCAGAACAAAAATCAGCGCAAAAGTTGGCGCAAAGCGCAAGTAGCCCCTCTTTGGTTTAAAATTAAGGATAGCATTCCAGTTAAGTGGAAGGGATGGAAGGCTTTCTACTCCCGCTTTTAATCCTTTTCCGAGTAAGCCAAGAAAGGACTTTTCCTCCTTCAGGATATTACTACAACTCTGGCAACTGGCCACATGCTTCTCCAATAAAGCTTTCTGGAGTTGGTTCAGCTCTCCGGCAAAATAAGATTCCAGAAGCTCTTGAGCGCGCTTACAGTTCATAGACCTCTTCTTCCTTGACCAGGTGCCAGAGCCCCTGCCCTCTCAAATCGGCCTTTAACTTTTTCAGGGCAGCATTCAGGCGGGATTTGACCGTTCCCACGGGACAATTGAGTATTTGGGCAATCTCCTTCTGACTGTAGCCCTCCAGATACCGCAAAATGACCACGGCCCTATAAGGGAAGCTCAAGCGATTAACCGCTTCCATTACCCCAACGCTAAACGGGCTCTTTTCCTGTAAATTCACCTGCAGAACGCTCATGTCCGCAAAAAGGCTTACTTTTTTCCTTTCCTTTAAAATGGCGCAGCACTTATTTATTAAAATTCTCGTGACCCAGGTTTTGAAAAATTGCGGTTGTCGCAACTGCTGGAGGTTTTTGTAAGCTTTCAAAGCTGACTCCTGCAGTGCGTCGTAGGCATCGTTTTCGTTTTCAAGGATCACGCAAGCAGTCCGGTACAGGCTGTCTTTAACCATTTCAAAAAGCTTAACAAAAGCATCCTTATCCCCGCCCCGAGCAGCAATCACCAACTGCTCAAAAACCCCGGACTGTTCTAAACTTTTATTAAATAGATTATCCTGGCTCAATATTAGTTCGCTATTCCAAAAAATTTTTTAATTAAAACTCTGAAATATTATAGGCTCAACGTTAAGCACATTCAACGAATTCAGAGCTCAGGGAAAAGGTTGTTAGCGTCGAGAGGCTTGACCTGATCCCAGCTCTTCTTCCGAGTTTCCTCTATGCTGACAGAAGCCGGAGCAAAAAGAAAAACTGACTCAGCGATTTTCTCCACGGAACCGTTTAAGGCATATATTGTCCCACTGAGAAAGTCTATGCACCTCCTGGCCGCATCGTGGTCCATACGCTCCAGATTCACCACGACCGGCTTTTTGGCCTTGAGATTATCGGCAATCTTTCTGCCCTCCTCAAAGTTTAAGGGCTCAAAAAGTACAATTGTCCCTTGCTTTCTTTCAGTTGGCCTGCTCTCATCTTCCGGCAAATCCGCTGCTCCTTTTTCTTCTAACTCTTCAGCTTCCTCCTGCGAGCCAAAAAACCTTTTCAGCCAGCTCAACCCTTTTACCTCCTTTCACCGAAAATTGCCCTCCCCACCCGCACTATAGTAGCGCCTTCTTCGATCGCCTGAACATAATCCTGGCTCATTCCCATCGAGAGCCATTTTAATTTTACTCCCTTTTGAGTAAAAATTTTGTCGCGGAGTTCCCTAAGCTTGCGGAAGTAAAGGCGAGCTTCCTCTGGAGGGGCAATTGGAGTAATGGTCATAAACCCCATCACGGAAAGAAAGGGAAGCGCCAGCCGTTCCACCATGGTCTCTACTTCCTCGGGCAAGAAACCCTTTTTTCGCGGGTCTCTGCCAATGTTTACTTCGATCAGGCAGGTAATTTTTCTTCCCAGATCTTCTCCGATTTTGTCGAGGGCCAATCCCAACTCGAGGTTATCGACAGAGTGTATGACCTCAAAGAGGCTTGCTACTTTTCTGGCCTTGTTCTTCTGAAGGTGACCTATAAAGTGCCACCTGAGACCCAGGTGCAAAAGGCTCTTAATTTTGGCCTCCCCTTCCTGATAGTAGTTCTCGCCAAAGTCCTTGATTCTCGCTTCCACCGCTTCAATAATCTGTTCAGGAAAGACCCCTTTCGTGACGGCAACAAGGGTGACTTCAGCAGGGTTTCTGCCCGCCCTTATGCACGCTTGATGGATATTTTCCCTGACTCTCTGGACGTTTTCGGCAACACTCATCTTTCAAGCACTACCTTGGCATCAGGATTAATATTGGAAACCGCTAAAAACGACTGATTGTGTCCCAGTATAGTGACCGGAAGAAATTCAAGGCCTGAGCTATTCTTTACTTTTATCCCGATTTCCCCATCTTCCACCACCAGCGCTTCCATGGGCACAAGGGCCACATCCTCAAGGCGGTCGTAATAGACAAACACGGTTCCGCTTTCAGCTTTTGAAAGCTGGGACAGGTAATCCCTAACTATAAGGCGGGCTTCCCAGACATCCCCCTTTTTTTCTAATGAGGCAAGCTCTCCCCAAACCATCTGGGGGGAAAAGTCATATTTGAGCTCTATATAGCTTTTTCCCTGGAGCTTTTTAGCCTGTTCGGGATAAAGGTCCAGGCGAATTGAGCCTTCAGGCAAAAGGACCTCACAGAGCAGGTCTCCCTTCTGAACCTCTCCCCGCGCCCGGAAGGAAACGAGCCCACCCACAGGTGCTTTATAGGTAATGGTCCTCTCCCCCTGAACCAAGCAAATTTCCTGGTTCTCCCTTACCTTCTCCCCCTCCCCCACCAGTGGATAAAGTTGACCATCATTTTGGGAGCGCAACTCATCTTTAGTGAGCTCGAGAAAATAGGGAACGGAGAAGGATAGTTCCAGGTCACCTACCTTTACCGGACTTAGTTCCACCGGACTTCTGACCCTCAAAAGGAACCAGGCTCCGAGGAAGACCAATAGGATTAATAGCAAAGCAATTTTTAACTTCATTTCTATTTTTTGACATTGTCTTTCATGATCTTCCGAAGCTCCGTAAGAAAGGTGCCCAGGTCCTGAAATTGTCTGTAAACGGAAGCGAACCTTACATAAGCGACCTCATCGAGCTTTTTCAACCTGGACATAACCAGCTCACCAATTTCGCTGGAGGAAACCTCGCTCTCCATCCTGTTCTTCAGCTCTTTTTCCACTTCGTCCACGAGAATTTCAAGAGCGCTCATGGGAATCAGTCGCTTTTCGCAGGCTTTCTGCAGGCCTGAAAGAATCTTGTTTCTATCGAAGCTTTCGCGGCGTCCGTCTTTCTTCCGGACCCAGAGCTTGAACTCCTCCATGCGTTCGTAGGTAGTGAAACGGCGGAAGCACTGAACGCACTCGCGGCGCCTGCGAATTCCCCCCTCTTTAGTAGAACGCGAGTCAATTACCTTACTTCCTTGGGCCCCGCAAAACGGACAGCGCAACTATTTTCTCTTCAGGAAGGAGGGGATCTCTATATCCTCGCCCAGGTCCTTGAGATCAAAAGAAAAGGAAGGAGAGGTGGTGGGTGAGGTAGATGGAGGGGTCGTTCTGGCTTCTTTACGGTAACGGGAGTCGAATCCGGTAGCAATAACGGTGATTTTTATCTGGTCCTCCAGCGTATCGTCAATCACTGAGCCAAAAATGATATTGGCCTCGGGATCGGCTATGGAGCTGATGACGCTGGCTGCCTCGTTTACCTCTGCAAGGGTAGTGTTCTTGCCACCAGTGATGTTGAAGAGCAGCCCTTTTGCTCCTTCGATTGCGGACTCCAGGAAGGGGCTGGAAATAGCCATCTTGGCTGCCTCAGCGGCCCGGTTTTCACCACTTGCAACACCGATTCCCATCAAAGCGCTGCCAGCGTTGCGCATAATCGTGTTCACGTCCGCAAAATCAAGGTTTATGAGTCCGGGAATAGTTATCAGGTCGGAGATTCCCTGAACTCCCTGTTTAATTACATCATCCGCCATCCTGAAAGCCTCAATAAGGGTGGTATTCTTAGGTACAACCTGAAGCAGTTTGTCGTTAGCGATTGTGATCAGGGTGTCCACTTTGTCCTTTAGCTTAGAAACGCCCTGCTCGGCAATCTGGGCTCTCCTCCTCCCCTCGAAGGAAAAAGGTTTTGTGACCACGGCAATGGTCAAAGCCCCTAACTGTCGGGCAGTCTCCGCAATAATCGGTGAAGCACCTGTGCCCGTTCCCCCGCCCATACCTGCAGTTATGAAGATGAGATCCGCTCCCGCTAACGCTTCGGCAATCACATCCCTGGATTCCTCCCCGGCCTTCTCCCCGAGCTCGGGGTTAAACCCTGCCCCCAGTCCCTTGGTAACTTTAGGACCAATTTGAATTTGACGATCTGCCAGGGAGAGCTTCAGTACCTGAACGTCGGTATTAATCGCTATGAACTCCACATGCTTGATTCCCGCTTCCACCATCCGGTTGACAGCGTTGGTCCCTCCTCCTCCTACCCCCACTACCTTTATGTTAGCGGGGCTTTCCTCCCAGGGGTCATATAGGCTCATTTGTTTCCCTCCTTCATTTAGCGTAAACCTCAGAAAACTCGAAATGTAGCTCCTTTTTTCCATCCTTCCGCGCCGTATTCACATATAACTCAACATAAGGCAAATGTCGTTCAAGGTTGCTCGGCGAGAAATAGCATTTCAACCCATCATTTAATTGTAAAACTATCCTACCCGAAGATTCCACTTCTAACGCCACCACGCTTTTCAAAAGTTTATCAGGAATTCTCATAAAAAGGGTGGCCAGAGCCTTTTTTATCTCCTGTGGCCACGGGAAAATAGCGGTGCTGGCGGTAACCGTGGGCCGAGAGTAAGGATTTTCCACGAAATCCCCATTATCGAGAAGCTCCATAGCTTTACCGCGATAGGAACAGGCCAGCAGGACTTCGTACCTGATCCAGCGCACTCGCAGTTCAAAAGGAAAGAAGCGCTCGAGCTCGGCTCGTTTTAAACCCGGATCGATTTCTTTGAGGGAGGGAAGCTGGGGCAGCCTGGCAAGGACGAAAGATTGGTGGCACAGGTCGTCTTTAAGGGAACTCGTGGCGAAAACGGTGCCCTCAAAAGTGACTTTCTCCACCGGGATGGGGGAAAAAAGGTAAAGGAGGGGGGTCCCTATGAAAAAAAGAAGAATGAGAAAAAAGCAAAAAGGTTTCATCCGTGAACCGGTTTCAAGAACGCCGCCAGCTCCTCAGGCCATTCCCCTAATACCTTTATTTCTGGCTCGAGATTTATCCCGAATTTCTCCTGCACGGTATCGCGGACCCTCCTCATAAGTCTTGCCACCTCGAAGGCGGTGGCCCCGTTTGCGTTCACTATGAAATTGGCGTGGACCGGGGAAACCATAGCTCCACCTTCTGTCCAGCCCTTACAGCCTGAGTCCTCGATCAGCTTTCCTGCATATGCGTTGTCAGGGTTGCGAAACACGCTTCCGGCTGAGGGATAGTTCAACGGTTGCACCTGTTTTCTCCTGGAGAGCAGCTCCTGGATCCTGAGAAATATCCGCTCAGGATCGTCCCTCTCGAGCAGAAGTTCCACCTCAAGCACCACCCACTTTCCACAGTCCAGCACGCTTCGTCGGTACTGAAACTGGAGATTGTCTTTAGCCATTTCGATAATTTTCAGGCTCTGGCAATCAAGCGCTTTCACTTTGACCACGTGCTGGCCCATATAAAGCGTGCTGGAACCGGCGTTCATCACCACTGCTCCAGCAACAGTACCGGGAATCCCTACAGCAAAGGGCCAGCCAAAAAGACCCCTCTGGGCCGCCTCCTTAATCAGGTATCCAAGATCTGTTCCTGCCCCGGAAATTACCTTCTCTTCAAAGAACTGAACACCGTTAAAGGTCCCGGAAATTTTGATAATTATGCCCTTAAAGCCTGCGTCTGAAACCAGAAGGTTTGTCCCGTTCCCCATAATGAAGAAGGGGATTCCCTCCTGATGGACAAAATCCAGGGCGATACGCAGGTCCTCCACGTCCTGAGGGACGCAGAAAACCTCTGCCGGCCCCCCTATCCTGTAGGAGGTGTGGCAGGACATGGGCTCTGAGTAAAACACCGGACCCCTGAACTTCGTTTTGACGAAAAGCTCCTCAATCATTTAACTCGAACATGGCCCTTTCTGATAGTTTATCAATATCTCCCGGTCCCATAAAAATTAAAAGGTCACCTTTCCTCAAGGTGATCCTCAGCTTCTTGAACAGTTCCTCACGGTCAAGAAATTGGGCCATTTTTTGAGGAAAAGCAATGTTTATTGCTTCCTTAACCTCTTTGCCGGTCATGCCGTAGTCAATTTCCTCGCCTGCAGAAAAAACTGGTAAAACGAAAACTGCGTCCGCGAACTCAAAAGCTTGTCCATAAAGGTTCAACAGGGACTTGAGGCGAGAGTAACGGTGAGGCTGGACCACGCAGACGGTCCTCCTGTTCAGTGGCCGCAGGGCATTCAGAGTCCTAAAAATCTCCGTAGGGTGGTCAGCATGGTCATCGAAGATCAAGACGCCCCCTTTTTCCCCTTTCAGCTCCAGCCTTCTCTTAACCCCCTTAAAGGACGAAAGCGCACTCAGGGAACGGTCTATTTCAATTCCTTCAAGGAATGCCATAGCAACCGCCCCCAGAGCGTTCAGGGCATTGTGTTCTCCCAAAAGGGGCAGGGGGAAATCCCATTTTTTTCCCTGAAAGAGAAATTTCACCTTTAACCCGGTACCCTGGGGCAGATCCTGGACCAGCTGGAAATCGGATTTTGGTGCCAAGCCATAAAGGCACGCCCGGCTCCTCTCTAATCTCAGGTCCTCCTGAGCCCCTTCAGACAAAACAAGGTTTTCCGAAGCGCGGGAAGCGAACTTGCGGAACCCATCCTTTAGTGCTTGGAATTCGCCCCAAAAATTCAAGTGGTCACGATCCACATTGGTAATGACAGCGCTTGCCGGCTGGATTTTCAGAAACGAGGCGTCGCTTTCGTCGGTCTCCAGAATGAAGTGCTTGCCCTCTCCGACCCAGGACCTCTTTCCATAATTGATCAGTTCCGCGCCATCGTAAAAGCTAGGCGCAAAACCGGACTCCTGAAAAATATACCCGATCATGGCCGTCGTGGTGCCTTTGCCGTGAGTGCCGGCTACAGCTATGGTCCTCTTCACGCGAGCCAGCCTGCACAAAACGTCCACCCTGTGTACTACGGGAACTCCCATTCGCAGGGCGACCTGGAGCTCCTCGTTTCTCTCGGGAATCGCGGAGGAGATCACTACTACATCCCGGCCCTTCAGGTTCTCCGAAGAATGCTTGAGGAATGCCTTTATTCCTGCACTCTGCAATTTATTTTGCAAGTCAGGATCAAGCGCGGGATCGGTTCCAGAGACATCAAAGCCCATTTCTTTTAAAAGGAAAGCCAGGGCCGACATCCCGGCGCCGCCGATGCCAATAAGGTGAAGTTTTTCGGGCAGCGTCATTTTTTCCATGTTTCCTTCAGGTAACTGGCAATCTCCTGGGCAGCGCTCTTTCTGCCCAGAATTCTCGCATTCTCCCCCATCCGCGAAAGGAGTTGAGGGGAAAGAATGAGCTCCTCTATTTTCGATTTTAGAGTTTTCCTGTCCTCCTCCAAAATCATCAAGCTGGCACCAGAGGTCTCTAAGAACCTGGCATTTGCTATTTGGTGGCCATCTGCAGCATAGGGGTACGGAATCAGGATGGAGGGAACGCCGCTTGAAAGGACTTCCCAGAGAAAGCCGGCTCCTGCCCTGCCAATGTAGAGATCAGCTGCGGAAATCCATTGAGGTGCTCTAAAATCAAAGGGCACAGCGATCAGCCTTTCAAGGTTATCAGGAATTCTTTTCAGGACCTCCTGATGATGGGCCTCCCCTGTAAGCCAGAAAACGAGAAGCTGAGGGAACGTTTGAATCAATTCCGGAACGATACTGGCAAGATGCAAGTTCAGGGAACGAGCTCCCTTGCTCCCGCCGGCAATAACTATCAAAAAAGCGTCATCGGGCACCTGAAGCAATTTTCTGGCCTCAGACTTAGGAAGCAATAGATCCTCTCGAATAGGGTTCCCCACAACCTTAAAATTACCGGAAAGATGTTTCTCTGATCCTGGAAAAGCGAGAAAGACCATCCTGGCCCACCTGGAAAACAGCCTGGTTATTTTCCCAGGAATCATATTTTGCTCAAGGATCACAAAGGGTTTTCTAAGTAAAACTGAAGCGGCAATGGCAGGAAGGCTGACATAACCGCCTCCCCCGACCACCACATCTGGACTGAAGCGCAAAAGGAAATAAATTGACTGCAATATTCCCAGGAAAGCGAGAGCCAGCGAGATCAGGATGCCCGGAAAACCCCTCCTGTTGCTCTGCCTGACAAGTGGCCAGAACTTTAAACCAAGCGTTTTAGCTTCCTTCTCCTCAAGTGAGCCCTTTTGTCCAATAAATAGGATGGATAGCTCCTTGTCAGCATTTCTCTTCAATTCAGCGGCCAGAGCAATAAGGGGGAAGACATGCCCCCCTGTTCCTCCTCCTGAAAGGACTATTCTCATCTGCCTGCGGCCTCCTCCCTGGCAATCCGGGCCAGAATGCCGCAGGCAGCCATGGAGACGAGGAGGGAGGTTCCCCCGTAGCTCAAAAAGGGCAATGTGATTCCGGTAACGGGCAGGGCTCCGCTTGAGACCCCGATGTGCAAAAGGGTCTGGATGGCGAGCAGGCTTGATATCCCTACAGCCAGAAGAGAGTTAAAGTGCTGATTACTCTTTAAGCCTATCCGAAATCCAGTAATTACTAGCCCTAAATAAATCCCCAACACTGCAATTACGCCGAGGAATCCCATTTCCTCGGCCAGAATGGAAAAAATGAAATCGTTGTAAGCCTGGGGGAGCCATTGAAATTTTTGCAGGGAGAGGCCCAACCCCCTGCCAAAAAGCCCTCCTGCCATTACGCCAATCAAGGATTGAATCTGATTATATCCTGATCCCAGGGGGTCCAGACCAGGGTTGGCAAAAGAAAGAATCCTGGCTCGGGCGTAGGGAACCGTCATGATGAACAGCCCCAGTCCCCCGGCAACTATGGGAAGCCCCAGGAGCACCGTTTTGAGCGGAATTCCCCCTGCAAAAAAGAGGATAAACAAAAAAGCCAGTATAGTGGAAGCGGACCCAATATCAGGCTCCACCGCCACGCAGACAACAGGAATTAATGCGAGAATGGCCGCTACAGCCCATTTGCCCCATCCTTCTTTATTCCAGGCGGGGCTGGCAAAGAGAGCAGCAAAGAATATTATGGAGGCGAGCTTCACCAGCTCTGAGGGCTGAAGTTGAAAACTGCCCAGATAAATCCACCTTGTGGCTCCACCTGAATTTACGGCAAGCGGCGTCAGCAGGAGCCCCATCAGCACCAGGGAAACCACGAATATCCAGAGAGCCTGTTTTCTGAGGAAAGAGAGAGGAATGGAGAACATCACAAAAAAGGAGAGGAGGCCCATAAGGAAGGAGAGGGCTTGCCTTTTGAGCATATAGAAGGAGTCATTAAAATCCTTAAGGGAGATCCAGGAAGTGGCACTTCCCACTATGATCAGGCCAATGCCTGAAAGGAAAAGCATTAAAAGGAATATGGTCAGTGCTTTCCCTCGCAAGCTTCCTTTTCCTCCCAGACCAACATCCTGAAAGTCTCCCCCCTGTGTTCAAAATCATTGAACATATCGAAACTGGCGCAGGCGGGAGAAAAGAGGATTACTTCCCCTGGCTCAGCTAGGGACCTGGCCTTCTGGATAACCTTTTTCAGGTCGTCATCCTCAATTACAAAAAGGTGAAATCCGTTCTCTTCGCAGGCACTGGCGATCCTCATTTTTGTGGCGCCATAAAGCACAAGGTGCTTGACCCGACCAATACAGGCCTTAGCCAGCGAGGAGAAATCAGCATTCTTTTCGCTTCCCCCAGCTATCAGGATGATGGGCTTTTCGATGGCCTGCATTGCCCTCACCGTGGAGAGGGGATTGGTTCCCGAGGAATCGTTGATGAACAGGACCCCATTAATTTCCGTAACTTCCTCCAACCTGTGCGGCACCCCGGGAAAGCTGATCAGGGCAGAGGCAATCCTTTGAGGGGGAACATTGAGCAGGATTCCACAAGCAGAGGCAGCCAGAACGTTCTCGGGGTTGGCCTTCAAGATTACGGGCAGAGCATCTATTTCTAATAGAGGAATCTCCCTTTCATCCTTTAGAAAGATGGTTCTCCCTTTGAGATAAGCCCCCCATAAAGGTTCTGGATTCAGGGAAAAATAAATGGATTGGGCTCGAGAAAAGGCGCCTTTAGACCAGCCATCGTCAGCGTTCCTGACCACCCAATCCTCTTCCGTTTGATTCTCGGTAATCCTTGATTTGACTTCCCGGTATCTTTCCATGGTTATATAGCGATCAAGGTGATCCTCAGAGAAATTGAGCAGAAGGGCAATGTGGGGACGAAAGCTACGGATGAACTCGAGCTGTGGGGCGCTGATTTCAGCAACAATCAGGGAATCCGCAGGAGCTTCTAAGGCCACCTTCACCAGGGGAACCCCGATGTTTCCTCCCAGATAGACTTTCTTCCCTGTCTCTCGAGCCAGATAAGCCACCAGGGAGGTCGTTGTTGTCTTGCCGTTTGTTCCGGTAATTGCGATTATAGGAGCTTGAGCAACGCGGTAAGCAAGCTCTATCTCACTCCAGATCTCCATTTTCCTGTTTATCGCTTTCTGGATTATTTCAGACTGAGGCTTTATCCCGGGACAGGCCACAAGCACATCATGGTGAAAAACTTTTTCCGAATGCCCGCCTAATTCAAAAGGAATTCCCTTTTCCTCAAAAATTTGGATTTCTCTTCGATAAAGATCGGGAGGGGCAAGTTCGCTGACGAACACTTCTTTTCCCAGGGCGTGCAAAGCCAGCGCTACCTCCAGACCGGATTTGCTTCTTTTTCCAATCCCCAGAACAGCGAAGCTTTCCCTCATTTTTACACCCAGATAAAGAGGAATGCTAAGCCGATAAACAGGAGGTTAAACAGGGCAAAGCGGACCACAATTTGAGTTTCGGACCATCCAGAGAGCTGAAAATGATGATGTAGAGGGCTCCTTTTGAAGAACTTCTTGCCACCAGTTCTGTGAAAGTAGACGATTTGAATGATCACGGAAATAGTCTCAAGGACGAAAACCATGGCGATGAAGGGCAGAAAAAGGGGGATATGCAGGATCAGGCTCAAGCCAGCCATAGCTCCTCCTAAAGCCAGGGACCCGGTATCTCCCATAATTATGGCAGCAGGGTGAGTATTAAACCAGAGAAAAGCAGCCAAGACTCCAATCAGACTATACATAAAGGGAAAAAGGTTCACCTGGCCTTGAAGGTACGCCACAACGAGCAGAGCTGCCATAACCGTAAGGAAAACTGAGGTGGCCAGTCCGTCCGCCCCATCGGTCAGGTTAACAGCGTTTTCTGCGGAAACGATTACCAGGACAGCAAGGGGTACGTATACCCAACCAATATTCAGGGGGGGCACGTAAGGAATCCAGATCACTGAATACTTCATAGTCATAAGGCCAAAGACAAGTCCCAGAGCAATCTGAAAAACCACCTTGAATCTTCCTTTCAACCCCAGAGAGGACTTTCTTTTGGAAGAGAGGAGATCGTCGATGAAACCTACCAGACCTGAGCACACAAAGAGGATCAACAGAGCCCAAATCTCCAGAGGAGGGTTAAAGATAGCTGTTGCTATCAGGGGAATTAAAAGAAATAAGATACCTGCAGCTTTAGGAGTCCCGGTCTTGTAGGCGTGCTCCTGAACCTCCTTTCTAACATAAATCACTAACCCCAGGCGGCGCAAAAGCTTGATTAAAAAGGGCATAAGCAACAAAGTTAAAAGAAAGGAAACCAGCAATATTCTGAGCCAGGTCATCTCATTTTCTCCATTTCCTCGATAATTCTCTCCATGCCCATACCGCGAGAGCCCTTTACCAGGACCCAGTCCCCGGGTTTTAAGGAATTTTTAAGGTAAAAGTTAAGCTCATCGTGGGATTCGAAGCACTGGATGCGAGAGCGGTCCAGACCATTTCTTATAGCTCCCCTGGCAATTTCTCTAACAAGCTTTCCCACCAAAAAGAACAGGTTAATTTCCTGAGGCAAGGATTCCCCTGCTTTTCTGTGCCAGAAAGCAGCGTCTTTTCCCAATTCCAGCATGTCTCCCAGGACAGCGATCTTCCTGCCTTTTGCCAGGGAAACAAAGTTTTCCAGGCTGGCAAAAAGGGAAGTGGGATTGGAATTGTAAGAATCATCTATCAACCAGACTCCGTTGGGCAGGCGTTTAACC
>Ga0315280_10009377_pt1 | contig 12575 bp, 21 predicted proteins | sample YL17G06_40_MG_FD_203697 | JGI IMG/M metagenome (GOLD analysis project Ga0315280, IMG submission 203697) | Sediment microbial communities from Yellowstone Lake, YNP, Wyoming, USA - YL17G06_40 | ecosystem: Environmental > Aquatic > Freshwater > Lake > Sediment | place: USA: Wyoming | collected... | reverse complement strand
TAGGCGATTTAATTCAAGCCTTCAAAAACGAAAAAATCTTCAAGTTTATTCACTTGCCAGTACAAAGTGGCGACGACCAAATTCTGGAGCGCATGCGAAGATTTTACTCTGTGGAAGGTTTCAAAAGAATAGTAAATGCCTTTAGGGCAAGTTTTCCAGAGATGACTCTTGCCACAGATGTTATTTGTGGTTTTCCAGGCGAGGACGAAGAAGCTTTTGAAAAGACTCTGCAGCTAATTGGGGAAGTTAAGCCTGACATTGTAAACGTTTCGAAGTTTTTTGCAAGACCGAGAACTGCAGCGGCTGAAATGCAGGAGGATTTTGTGCCTTTCCAAGAAATTAAGCGTAGAAGTAGCTTTGTAGCTAGGCTGGCTAGGGAAGTGGCTTTTGAAAGAAATCAGCGTTGGGTTGGGTGGACGGGTGAAATTTTTGTTGATGAGGTTGGCAAGATTTCTGGTTCTTGGGTTGGACGCAATTTTGCCTACAAGCCTATCACGATAAGGGATGCAGCGGATTTGCTTGGCAAGACTTTGCGTGTGAAAGTTGTTGGAGGCTTTCCGACTTATCTGGAAGGCAATGTCTTTGGATAATTTTAGAAGCGCGCAGTCAAGATTTCTAGTCGTTTGAACATCAGCAAGATGCACATCAAGTTGATTGGATAAATTATTTATTTAGATGCGTTGTTATTTTGTTTTAGGAGTGATGTGTTTGAGTGAAGAGAACGTTGTTGAGATCGGGCGTATAACCCATTTCTTCACAAAAATCAGCGTTGCCGTTATCGAGCTTACAATGCCTTTAGCTGTCGGCGACACCATAGTCATTAAGGGACCAACCACAGACTTCGAACAACCTGTGGAATCCATGCAGATTGAGCATAATAATGTTCAGAGGGCTGAGGCTGGACAAAGCATAGGCCTAAGGGTTGCCCAACGCGTAAGAGAAAACGACATGGTATACAAAAAACTATAGCAACTTCTCCTTTTTTCCATTCTTTATCTAATTGGCTCCTCCCAATCCGTTTGGCATCCGCCTTGCGGGATCAAAATTATAGTTGTTTAGTTTGGCAGCGGCATTTTAGGGTTTTCTCTTACGTTCAGGAATGGTTTCAACTTTATGGACGCTTGGATTGCAACTTGCTTGTAAAATCTATCTTCATAAGGATAATAAACCATGTGGAGCAAGCTTTTGCACTTTTTCACTGGAAAAATTCCGCATTTTCTCTTTATCTCTTCGTCAGCAGCCCTAATAGCGTCTAAAGTAGAAGCCTCATCTTCTAAAAGAAGCTGAAAACCATTAGGAAACACTCTGCTTATCTCAGTTTGGCGGACAATCAACGTGATTCTTTTCATATTTAATCTTCATATTGAATTTATGCCAGACGAGTTTAAAGAAGTTTTGAATCAAGCATTTTTATTGCTCAGTTTCAAGATTGCAGTTTCTATCTAAAAACTCTATTACGATCTTCTCCAGTGCTTCTGAAGGCTGTTCAAACGTCATTAAAACAAGCCCACCAAAAACGGATACTCAGAGAATTGCTACCAGAAAGAGAATGGGAAGTTTGATATACATCTGATCACCTGAACGGAGGAGCTACAAAATATTGTATCTTGAAGACGCTTATAATTCTATAGTTTAGAACAAAACTTGTGCGCAAGAGCGAAATTCCGAGAATTTAAACCAATGCCTGAGCCTGCCACGAACCATTTTGCGCTCATGAATTTTGAAAGTAACATTTATATATGTATCAATGTTATGTATATCTGTGATATCTATGTGTGAGCATAGGCATGGATTCTGTCATTATCCTGGAGGGGGGCTTATTCAACTGTTGATTCTGCGAATTTTGCATGAAAAGCCATCGCACGGATATCAAATAATGGAGGAGTTAGAGAAAATAACGTCGGAGAGGTATATTCCCGAACCTGGAGCCGTGTATACCATGCTCAGGAGAATGGAAGAGCGTGGCCTCGTAACTTCTGAGTGGGAGAGGAAAGAGTCTGGTGCAGATCGCAGAGTTTACACGCTTACCGAGGCCGGAGTGAAAGCCCTCAAAGAAGGGCTGGAAATGGTGAAAAAAAGAAGGCAGTTAATGGACGGACTAGTCCAATTCTACGATACACATTTTGCAGATAAGGAGCAGGGGGGTGATACATAGATGTGTTGTGAATGTGGATGTGGGCCTAGGCGTTACCATCACGAAGGGTATCATCGATCATTCATGGATTTCCCACAGCTGATGTCGGTTGAAGAAGAAGTCAAAGAGTTGGAAGAGCTCAAAGAAGCCCTTGAGGACAGGCTAAACAAGGTGAATAAGCGGCTAGAAGCCCTAAAACGTTAAAAACTTGGCAAAAATGCCTCTTTTAACTCCCATTTTTTGGTTAAAAGCTTGATGAGAGTGGAAGAAATATGGAAAACGCAATAGAAGCAACAAATATGACAAAATATTATGGCGACCTTTTGGCAGTAGACCACATAAACTTCGAGGTCAAAAAAGGCGAAATTTTCGGGTTTTTGGGGCCAAATGGCGCTGGAAAAACAACCACTATTAGAATTTTAACTGGAGTCTTAAAGCCCGAAGAAGGATCAGCATTGGTTGCTGGTCACGATGTTTTAGAAAATTCGATTGAGGCTAAGCAATGTATTGGAGTGGTTCCAGAAGTTTCAAACGCCTACATAGACCTTTCCACATGGGAAAACCTAATGCTCATAGGCGAACTGTACGGAATTGCGAAAAAAGAACGTGAAGAAAATGCCACTGAGCTTTTGAAGGATTTTGGATTATACGACGTGCGGAAGAAGCTTGTCAGAGGGTTCTCAAAGGGGATGAAGCAAAGACTTCTTTTATGCATGGCTCTGATTAATGACCCTGAAATACTTTTTCTCGATGAGCCTACGTCCGGTCTTGATGTTGAAAGCGCGAGGCTCATGCGGGAAAGGGTTCAACAATACAATAGGGATGGAAAAACTGTTTTTCTTTCGACCCATAATATGGAGGAGGCTAATCAACTCTGCCATCGAATAACTATAATAAATCACGGAAGAATAGCAGCTATGGGCGCTCCTGAAAAGCTGAGAGCCCAAAGCTTGGAACTTCAATATATTGAAGTTTTGTTTGATAAATCCGTCGATCTAGCTGACCTTTCGAGGAAAACACAAGTAGTTAAAGCTTCTCTTGCAGGAAACAAGGTGAGACTTTATACTGCCAACCCGTCTGCTGTTGTCGAATTTTTAGTAGACTTCGCTAGACACAACAACTTGCGAATTTTGAGTTTGAACACTATGATGCCTTCTCTTGAAGATGTCTTCATAAAATTGACAAAAGAACATGGAAGTGAAGCATGAAATGGGTGATTTAGCGGAACAGTTTAAACGTTCCTTTGCTGTGGCAAAAAAGAACATCAAGATTTATTATTCAAAGGGACCAGTAATAGTGTTCGGATTGATTTTCCCATTGTTCTTGTTTTTAGCTTACACCATAGGAAGAAGCATGCCTTTAGAAGAGTTGTTGCCCGGACTGATTGGCATGACAACATTTTTTACAGCTACATCGGTGGGACCTTCCATCATGCCTTGGGAAACTCGTTCAAAAACTTTGGAGAGACTTGTGTGCTGTCCGGTTACTCTTTGGGCAATTCTTTTAGGTGACATGTTTTCTTCATTCCTGTTCGGGCTTGCAATATCCCTAATACCCTTATTGTTCACTTTAACCCTCAACATAGGATTGCTGAACTTTATCATCCTGCTTTTTGGCTTGGTTCTGGCAACCCTATGCTTCTCAGCCTTAAGCGTCCTTCTCTCAGCTTATCCTCCTTCAGACATTCCAGCCACAGTTATGATGATTTCCTCACTCGTTAAGTTTCCGCTAGTCTTTATTAGCGGCGTCTTCATATCAATTGAGCAGATGCCTTTTTGGGGGAGAATAATTGCTTCGTTTTCACCGTTAACATATTTCACGGACTTGGCGAGGCACCTCATTTTAAACGGTGGCTATTACAATTTGATATTAGACTTTTCAATGGTCGCAATTTTCACATTGATTTTCTTGGTTGCCGCAGTAAAGTTGCACGAAAAAACATTAACAAAGAGAATAAGCTAAAACCATATGCAAAAACGGGATAAACATGACTAAGCAAAGTCTTACAGTTTTGTGCGTCGCAACATTTGCTGTAACAGTAGCTACATCCATACCCTTGTTTGTTCTATATTTAAGAAGCGAAACAATAAGGAATACGGTTCTCCAAGACTTGCATGTTTGGTTCGGAACCGCCTTTATCACATTTGCGCTGCTTAGAATAGCTTTGAATAGGAAATTCGTTGCTGGCACCTTCAGACAACTAATTAGAAAGAAGGAGTGAATAGTTGAAAATAGATGTGTGGAATTTAACTAAACTAACAGAATTCTCAAAAATTCAGAGGGTTAAGAAAGACCTTTGCAAAACAAAGTGGTTCAATATTGTTCTTGTCTGCCTTGAAACTGGTCAAGAGATTCCTTCACGTCCAGAACCATATGATGTATGTTTTTATGTCATTGATGGTAAGGGAACAATTACGGTAGGTAATGAAAAAGTTGATGTGGTTCGAGGCAACATGGTCTTTGCTCCAGCGAATGTGGCGCGAGGCATAAAAAGCGAGGAACGTTTAACTATTTTAGGAATACAAGAACCGCATTAAGAACAAGCGCAACATGGGTATTGCAATAGCTGTTCATGATTTGACAAAACATTATGGCGATATAATAGCAGTGGACAGCATTTCTTTTGATGTCAAGCAAGGCGAGATATTCGGTTTTCTTAGACCGAATGGCGCGGGGAAGACCACCACTTTGCGCTTGCTTACTGGACAAACAAGACCTACTTCTGGTAGCGCCAGAGTCGCCGGTTACAATATTGTCCATGAGCCCATTAAGGCAAAAGAGCATGTTGGAGTTGTGCCTGAAGTCTCCAGTTTATATGATGAAATGAGCGCTTGGGACAACCTCATTTTTGCAGCCGAACTCTACGGCGTGCCAAGAGATGAGCGAGATAAAAGGGCTAAGGAACTTCTTGAGCTTTTTGGGCTCTATGCACGACGCATGGATCATGTTGGCAATTTTTCTAGGGGGATGAAAAGGCGTCTGGCAATAGCTGCTGCCTTAATTCATAAACCCGAAATACTTTTCTTAGATGAGCCTACCACGGGTCTTGATGTTCAAAGCATGAGAATGATTCGAAATCTTGTGAAGGAGCTAAACGCTAACGGCACAACCATTTTCCTCACGACACATTATATTGAGGAAGCTGACCAACTCTGTCAACGTCTAGGCATAATTAATCAAGGAAAAATAGCTGTGGTTGATAATCCTGAAAAACTCAAGGCGAGCATAGAGGAGAAACATATAGTTGAGATTTCTTTTAGTCAATCTAATGATGTGAGCGATAAGCTTAGAGGTTTAAAATATGTGAGCGACGTTTCTCGACTCGGGGACAAGTTTCGGCTTTACGTTGAAGATACTTCTGAGGCTGTTCCGCTTCTCACTGATTTTGCAAGAAATAGCGGGTTGAAAATTATTTCAATTAACACGTTGAAACCAAGCTTAGAAGACGCTTTTGTCAAAATCACTGGGTTAAGTCTTGAGATTATGGCAACAGAAAAAGAGCAAGTTAAAAAGGAGAAAAGGGAAAGCCTTGGTTAGGACCTGGACGCAAAGCATAATTAGGGCGTTCTACATAGCCAAAAAAGACGCAAAAGTATACTATTTTAAGGCTCCCAACTTTACGTATGGCTTGCTAGTGCCCGTGTCGCTGTTTCTCGCATTCTTTCTTGCGGGCAAAGCTGATTCAATCTTAATGGTCGCTGGTCTAACTTCCCTTGCAATTCTGTTCGGAACAACCTCCATCGAAGCCGTGGCAGTGGTTCTCGAAAAGCAGACAGGCACGTTCGAAAAACTTCTAGCTGCACCCGTATCGTTCTTCACGATACTTCTTGGAAAAGCGCTGGCAGGCTTCTTCTTTGGACTGGTGATCGCAACTGTAATTCTTGTTCCATTGACAGTAGTTTCTGGAAGTATTATCGCAAGTCCCATATTGGCTTTTATTGGAATAGCGTTTTCTTCGCTAGCCTTTTCAGCGCTCGGCGTCCTTGTTTCTGCCTATGCAAAGTGGGTTCCAGAGGCACAAATGCTGTCTAATTTTCTTAGATTTCCAATGGCTTTTCTCTCTGGAGCCTTTGTGCCATTAGAGCACATGCCATTTCAATTAGAAGTTGTTGCCCGTTTCTTGCCTCTAACGTACTCTGTTGAAGCATTACGAATATCCATAAACGATCCAGCGAACTCACTTACTTATTTGCTCGACATTGTCGTCTTGGCTCTCTTCTCGTTCGTGCTTCTGGCGATAGCGACTAAGGTGCTTCAAAGAAGAATTGAATAATATTTGGTGATTACTATTGTTTATGAACCCAGCCCCAGTCGGAATAAATTTTTCTAACTTCTCTTGAGGTTAGAAAATCGATGAACTTCTGAGATAACTCGGCATTTCTAGTATAAGAAGTCATTGCGACCACCGTGCTTCTGAAGACTTGAAGCTCAGGAGGCAACTCAATAACTTCGCAGGTGTCGGGCCACACGTTTTGAAAGGCATTCCAACCGAATACAGCGTCAACTTTATCGCTGTGAATTAAGCCCATGAGGGAGCCGCACGCATCCGCATGATGCGTGATGTTTCGTCTAATCTGGTCTGTTAATCCTGCCTTGCTCGCAATATCATCCCATACGCCCTTCAAACATCCATCAACAGCTATTCCAATGCGAACACCCTCCCTGCACAGGTCATTAAGAGAAGTAATCTTTGCAGGGTTTCCAAGGGGAACAATTATGACGGATCTTCTAAAGCCCAAGCTTCTCCTTGAACCTTTAACGACCAATCCACGGTCTTCTGCCTCGTCCAAAATATATTCGGCGCCACACGAGATCACGTCACCCTTTTTAGATGTAGCTATTTTCGCCAAAAGGTCGCTCGGTTTGCCCACTTTTAAATTGCAACGTATACCAAACTTGTTCCCGAAAATATTTATGACATCTCGAAGCGGCGGAGCAACTGCACCAGCCGAATAAACGCGAAACTGAAACGATTTTGAAGTCATCAAGTAATTCCACCGATTAGTTCCTTTACTCTTCTTTCTATTTCATCCCGAATCTCCCGAACTTTTTCTATAGGTTTACCTTTTGGATCTTCAATTCCCCAGTCTACAACTTTCTTAAGCAATGGCGCTGGACAAAATCCTTGAGCACTGCACCCCATCACTATCACAATGTCTGCTTCTTGAACCATCTGCGTATTGACAAGTTTTGGTTTGTTGTTTGATATGTCAATTCCCTTTTCCCGCATAACTTCAACGACTAAAGGGTTAACCTCTTTTGAAGGCATGGTGCCAGCGCTTAAAGCCTCAATTTTGCCCTCGCCATAATGATTCGCAAAAGCTTCTGCCATTTGGCTTCTGCCAGCATTCTCAACACAAACAAAAAGAACTTTCTTCATCTTATCTCATTTCCAATTCCTTATAAATGATTTAATTCAGATATATTTTTTTAACTGCTTTTTAAGAACTGGAAATCAGCAACATAAATCTAAATTTCCGAAGGTGGAAGATGACTAGTTTTCCTGCTCACTTTTCAAAATGGTATCTTCCAGCTTTTTCTCGTCAAAATTTGAAGAAAGCTTGATTTTGCCGTCTATTACCACGCATATGTCTTGCACTCCATATTTGGACGCTTCCACTGATTTTGTTGACTTAATTTGAACCTCTACCAAATCTTTAAGCTTTGATGTCACACGTCCCACTTTCTCCATAAACGGTGCAAAATCGCATACACATAAACCAAAAGGGACAAACACTTCAACTTTCACCTTATTTCTTTTCATTTTCACCAACCTACTAATACATAATAAATCATAACTATGCCAATTACAACGAAGGCTAACCCAAAAATCTTTGTTAACCATTCACCTGCTACAGCAGTTTTTTCGCTCGCAACCTTTCTAGCCGTCACTAACAACCCACTCAGGAAAATGACGGGTAAAGCGTGACCTAGACCGAAAGCGAAAAGCAGTAATCCTCCATGGAAAGGTGTTGCCGCAAATGGTATAGCTGCTAGTACGGCTGCCATGACCAATGATAAAGAGCATGGGCCTAAAGCAAACGAAATCACAATTCCAAACATAAATGCGCCCACTGCATAATTGTATTTTGAAAAACGCGTCAAAGCATTCAACTTCAAAGCATTTACTCGCTCACTGATAGGATTGGTGGCAATGTTGATTTTCTTGAGCAAGCCTAAGTTGTTGATTCCAAAGAAAAGGAGAAGAAGGCCTGCAATGCCGAAGAAGAATTGGTAGCTTGCTGGATCTACGGGAATAAGAGCTTTCAAAGCATATCCTAGAAAGAAGAAAACTGAGCACATGGCTATAGCGAAGCAGCATCCAATTATGAAGCCTTTACGTATGCTTTTGCTAACGCCTACGGCATATGTTAAGTACACTGATATTAGGGCAATGGAACAAGGTGAAAGAAAAGTCGCAATACCCAAGAGAAAAAGCCCCAATAATTCCTGCAACATCTTTTGATCAAGCTCCCAGAAGCTGGTTAATCTTCGTGGACAACGTCGAAGCGGTTGTTGCGCCATAGGTTTCTGAAATGTGGTATGTTTTGTCTATTAGCACTATTGTTCCGTCACCTTGTGTTGCGTATTTTTGTGCTATGTCCATTACTCCATCGTCATAGTCGTTTCCGAACGCCCAAGTAACGCCGTAAGTGGCGCGAATTTCTTGAAGATTGCTGCTTGGGCATGTTGCCACGGCAACCGTTATCAGAGTGACTTGTTCTTTTCCGCAAAAACTGTTACAAACCGTCTTTAGTTGCGTAAGCTGATTTTCGTTGATTGAGTAGATTTGCCCGTGACACCCAACTCCCATGACATGTATAACTATGACTCTCCCTCTGAAATTGCTAAGCGAAAACTGAGTGCCATTTACATCTTTCATCGTGAATTCGTATGGTGTCTGAAGCGGGTTTGTCGGGTTTATTGACGGAGGCTCTGTGGAGGGCTGTGTGTACTGCCAAGCTCCATAGCCTCCAAATATTAACAAAATCAGGAAGACTGCTCCAAGGATTTTACCTTTGGGCCATTTTCGTGGTCTTTTTTCAGCTTCTCTTTCCCTTTGTATTTGATATGCCTCTTGCGCCTTCTGCTGTCTTATTTGTCTTTCACGCTGTCTTTCTTTCCAGCTTTTCTTCTTTTTCTTTTTTTCAGGCATCACATTTCCTCAATGTATTTTTGTGAAGACTAGGTACCGTTCCAACCTAAGGCGCATAGCATGTATTTTCCAAGCTTTTCTTTTTCTGCCTCCTTCAACATACTAAAAATGTCATAATCTCCCATAGGTTACGTTCCTCTTCAGACTATTTGTTCGATTATACGCTTGGAGAAAACGTCAACTAATTCGAGGTCAAGCCTATCAATCACTTCGAAAATTCTGGGATCTGTAACTGAATAAAGCCTTCTATTTCCATCTTTTCTATCCTTTACAAGTCCACAATCTTTCAGAATCTTCAGATGACGAGAAACTACGGGCTGAATTATTCCAAGATACGACACAATTTCGCAAACACATTTCTCACCATCCCGCAGAAATTCAATTATCCGAAGCCTGAAAGGGTCAGATAGCGCTTTGAATATTTTTGCTCTGAACCTCGTTAAGTCTTCTTTTAGTCGTTTCATACTATAGCATTAGCAAGTAGCAATATTTAAATATTGCTACTAATCTCCATCGCACGGTTAGGTTGAGACCGATAAACACGTCCAAGTTTTATGATGATGAGGTTTTCCGGCTTCTTTTTCAAGTTTAGTAGGCTTAAATAACTATTTTATTTTGCTTGTGATAGCTTTCTACTTCCTATTTCTATCTCATTTAGTGTTTTTTCGAGGGTTTCTTTGAAGATACTCTTCAATTCTTGTTCTTTCTCTTTAAGAGGCTGTGACGTGATCATGTTCTTTAAGTCTTCGATAGGGCTTTGGACTTTCGAAACAAGCTCTGCGGTTCCTTTAAGCGTCAAACATGCTGCTTCTCTGGCTTCTGCTTCGGTAAGCCCATTTTCCACTCCAAATCTAACAAGAACGTCTAGAAACGGCGTAAAGTAGGTTGGGCCCATAGCTGATATGACAGTGTATAGATTCATTTTGTCTTCATCAACCTCTCGATATTCACCCCAAACAGTAAGCATATTTCTCACGAACTGTTTATCTTGTTCCTTTAAGAAATTGCCAAAGCAGACTAGGTTGAAGCCCGAGCCAACGAGGCTGGGAATGTTGGGCATAATTCTTACAACACCAACCTTTCCTCCTAAGGTGCTCTCAATTGCTTCAATTGGAATTAATGCGGCAACAGAAACAATGACTTTTTCTTCCGAAATCTCGTGCCTAATCTCCTCCAAGACACTTCTAACAAGCTTAGGCATCACCGCGATTAAAGCAGTGTCTCCAAATCTTGCTCCCTTTTTGTTATCTTGACTGATCATTATTCCGAGTCTTTGTCTTAACTCGTCAAGTCTGTCTCTATCAATATCGCAGGCAAGAACATTATCCGTTGAAACAAACCCAGCGTTAACAAGGCGCTCCAGCAAAGCGCCACCCATTTTGCCAACTCCAATAAATGATATTTTCCGATCCATGAAGTCGCATCCTCTTAACTATACTTATTTGAAGCTAAAAAAACCTTCTTTTCAAATAAGATTGTATAGAACTTTTCGGTTGTTACCTTGACCATTTTCTTGATCAATTATTTTTGGGGCTCTGTGACGTTGGGTCTCAAAGTATTCGAAAGCCTTGTTTATCAGTTTTTTAAGATCATCTAAAAGGTCTCAGCGTGCGCTTCGCAGTCGAAGCATAAGTCAACGTCTCGGTTTGTCCAGAAGATTTTGCCACAGTTTTTGCATTTGATTTTTCGCAGTAATCCCTTATCCTCTGGTGCTTTTGGCATTGTTATCCGTTGTGGAAAAGCTATGGCCTTTTTAGGACATATTCGTTCACATGCAATGCATTCATAAACGCACTTGTGAGGGTTTATCACCACCGCTTTCCCATCTCTAAGTTCAAAAACGCCGTAGGGACAAAACTCTATACACTGTGGTTTCTCAAAGTCTTCGCATCCGTTGCACTTGTCTGGAAAAACTGTTGGATACCAAACAGCTGCTGAGTTTGTCACTATCATTTATCTCCTCTTATTTTTTGTCTGCCATGATCGTGATGACGGGAAGATGAACGTAGAAGTTTTGTTTTCCTTTTCTTATTTTTAGCTTTTCCTTAATGTTAGGGTTCCTCCTAATTTCTTTTGTAATGTAGTTTTTTAGCTTTTGGCTCGATTCTTTTTCTTTGAGGGTAGACCATTCTATGGATTGAACATGAATTCCTAGCTTGTTTAGTTGATGAAGCAGTTCATTCTTTGTAAGGATGCCGCAACATGTCAAGGGAGGAGATTTCTCGTAATGGCATTTTTGAAGAAACTCTTTTATCTCTTGGACTGGTGCACAAATGTCAATTATCTGGATGTGCCCTTCTGGTTTAATGACACGCTTCATCTCTCGCAAGCATTCTACATAAGCTTTAACGCAATGCAGTAAGTATGTTGAAGAAACCATGTTAAATGAACAATCTTTGAAAGGAAGATATCTTGCGTCAGCGAGTACGGCATATCCTCTCAGTATCTTTTTCTTTTTCACTCCCTTCTTGAGCATTTCTAGGTCGCAATCAAGAGATACTACCGATGTTCGCCCTCCACTAAGAAGCACGCAGGAATCTCCTTCTCCCGTGCCCACATCCAGAATCGTGATGGTCTTAGGGCTTTTAGTCGGATTATTACCCATTATTCAGCTCTCCCACACAAATTAACAACTAATCTACCAGGGAGTCATCGCCAAAAGCGCAAAGATTCAATGTTCTCTGAATAGTTAACATAATTTCAAGGTAAATATCAAAGTTGAACATTTTTGTTAAATTGTCCAGTACGCGCAGATAATCAGATTCTCTCTATCAAACTGTGTTTTCAAGAAATCTTTGACCGTTTGTTCCTCTAAGTAGCGGTTTCCTTTTTTGTCAACATTTACTGGAATACCTGTCTCTTTTAATTTTTCTCCTTTGCGAAAATCGAGAAAAACATAATATTTCTCTCGGCCTTCTATTATGAGCCGTAAAGCTGAAAGTTCTCTCATTGTAGAGAGCCCGTTCTGTTCTATGTTGTATACGATGGCATTAGGTTTTAACTCGACGACTAGGCGCTTGAATTCTTCCCAACTTCTAACTTTAACAACTTCACCTGTCAATTCTTTTCAACTTCCTTTAAATCACTGATTCTGGATAACAGGTATTTTCGCGAGCAATTTTTGCTCTTTTGCCTCCATACCTGATGCTATTATAAACGAGTTTTCAGTAACGCTACAAATTCTTCGTATGTTGGAAATTTGCCTGTTAAAACAGGTTCTTCATTAATGAATATGTATGGTAATGGTTTGCCATCAAACATTAGCTTTCTTACGTGTTCTGGATA
>Ga0315280_10009376_pt1 | contig 12576 bp, 19 predicted proteins | sample YL17G06_40_MG_FD_203697 | JGI IMG/M metagenome (GOLD analysis project Ga0315280, IMG submission 203697) | Sediment microbial communities from Yellowstone Lake, YNP, Wyoming, USA - YL17G06_40 | ecosystem: Environmental > Aquatic > Freshwater > Lake > Sediment | place: USA: Wyoming | collected... | reverse complement strand
ATAAGTGAAACTTTTAACCACAACCCCATTCTTGTAAATTCTAATTCCATCTTGATTGTCAATTAAGGCAACGGCGTAAGTTCCTTGAATGCTATTCGGAGAAAAACAGCCTGATAGTGTGTACATTGGTGGAAATTCATGGCCTGTTCCTGATAAGGCTGTTAGAGTCTTTGTTGCTATCGTGTAATATTTTGCTTTTAGCCTTCCAGCTGCATAATCAAAAATTAAGATTATTGTCTCAAGCCTATTGACTATCGCCCCTTGGCAGCCTTTTGCAGTATAAACGTCTGTATCAGCAAAGCTATCGTATATTGTCCAGTTTGAATAGTCGCCTTCAAGCAGGACACGTGAATCTATGAGTGCTAATAGATTTGTTAAGGCTGTCCATTGTTCTTGAGTTAAACCTTCCAGGCACGCATACACATCATCACAGTTTTTTATTAGGTCCGGCACTAGAAACCACCAGAACGGCTGCATCTTCGCTGTCATGTAGTAATCCCAGCTTTTAAATCACTCCTATTTTCTGCAGAAACCTAGTCAACACATCGACCAGGGGCATGAACGTGGCAACAGCCTTAGGCAAAATCTGAACACGCACGGTGATCGTGTGCGAATAGCTTGTGCCAGGCGAACACCCCTGAAACAGCAGCTGAGCAGGCTCGTTGACGATCTCATGGTACGTGGGGTAAGAGACAGATTCATCATCGCCCGTAACCCATTCACCCCGGCTTAAGGGCACAATTTGGAAACGTCCAAAAAAGAGCCTCGCCTTAACCATGCCATGGCAGCCTGCGGGGAACTTGACTTCTACCTTGGTTATAACGCCTGGGTGAAGATCCAGCGTCTGCTCTTTGGGTTCTGCGGCTGGCTTGTTCCCTGTGATGGTGATGTCCCAGGCGTAGCTCATTTAGGCAGCCCCCCCGGTTTCGCCGGGCCTTTTCAGATGAAGACTCCCTTAGCTATGAGCGTACACTCATCTCCGGTTGTGGGTGACTCGACTGTGGCTTTGAGTTTTTCCCCTTCAACCAAGATGAAGGGCCTCTCTAAGCGGATGTAGTAGGTAGACGTGCCTGCCGCTTCGCGTTTGAGGGTGATGGTTTTCTCGGCTTTCACGTAGCCGAGCTTCATGGTTTTGTTGGCCGTGGTCTCGTCTATGACGTAGTAGGTTTCTATGCGGACGACTTTGCCGGCTGGAACCGCTTTTCCTTCCAGGTCCAGGTCTGAAGTGCTGGGCGCCTTCTTTTCTACGAGATCTGTCCATACCTCTTCAGGCTTCATATTTTCACCTGTGACAAGATAAGCGTAAGAACTATAAAAAAAAGAGGGATGAGGTCGCGCTAGTATTTAACGAGGGTTTCTAGGACTACTTTGTTTGTGCCGTCTGCGTAGTCTGATCCGCTGCGTGTGTGGATGTCTAGGGTGACGACTTTCTCAGCTGCCAGATCCAGCAGGTCGCTTAAGTCGCCGATGCGGTCGTGGTTGAACACGCTAGTTTCCCATGGGCCTATGCCCTTCGCTAAGAAGCCGAGGGTTTGATCAGCGATTTTAGCGTTGAGCCTTAAACATCCGTCAGGTGTTGGTTTGATGCCGTAAGGCACGGTGGGGTTACTGGCCGCGTCTATGCCATCTTGGCCTGCCCAGCCGCTTACGCGGCCGACGCCTATTCTGATGCCTCGAGCGCTGCCTATTTGAACTAGGCCAGCCATGAGGAGCTCGTTGCCATAGTCTAAAGCGTTCATTTTGCTCAAAATATCCAGGTTCGCGTCGAAGAGGCTGACGGCGCCGCTGCGGATCTTGTACTTGATCTCGTACATCATGTTGAGCCAGCTGGTGGTTTCCACACCGAGTGTTGTGGGCGGAACAGCCTGCAGGATGACCCTTCTGAGCTTATCTTCTGTGGGCAAGTCTAAGTACTTCCACTCGTCGCTAACCGTGGTCCATTTGCGATATTCCCTCGATCGTATGAAGCCTCGAGGTGGAACAGCGGGTTCACGTTGAATCAACGCGTAGACGGCTTCGGCTGCAACGGCGCTCCAGTACGTGGTGGACTGGTCGTTTGTGATCTTCAACTCTGCGCTATTGTATTTTTCTAGGTCAAGCCCGTATAGAGGATCGTAGGGCTTGCGGCCGAAACTTAAGAAGACGCAATCATAGGACGTGCCGCCGGCGGCGTCGTAAAGGTTCTGTTCGATGTTGCACTTTTTGGTGTCGTACCATTGGATGGCTTCAGCCAGCTCGCCGTCTATGCTTTTAGCGTCGTATGTGCCGTTCAAGATCAGCTCAATCTTCGTGAGTGTCTGGAGCAGGCGCCACTTCGTGACTGTGAGATCTCCACCCGCTGTGCGCGTTGCCGAGAGGCGAATGAGGAGCCCGCTTAGAAAACCTTTTTTCGGAAGGGTGTAGAGGCTGGTGCCGCCTAGGCTGGGGGCTGTGGTGGGATTTACCTTTTCAATGTCCCAAAGGGGCAATTTCTAAAGCCCCCTTCTAGGCCTTGCCCTTCAGGGCTTTCAGGCCTCTCAAGTTCTCGAGCATGCGGGTTTCGCGTTCAGAATCAGTTGCCTCGCCCAGCGCGTCGATCTTCGCCAGATGGCTCGTCAGCATAGGTTGGAAGCTGGTGATGAACTTGGCAACTTTCGCCTCACGCTTCACAACGCCGTCGACAAGCTTGTCAGCACCGAGCTCTGAAGCGTACTTGTACCAGTCAGCCATGGACACCTTTCCAAGAGCCGCTTTCCTTCGGCCCTCTTCAATCGCCTTCCTAGTTTCAACCGCGTACTTCTCTTCAGTCGCGATGCCCCGGGCAATAGGATCCGCTTTCGGCGCCTTAATTCCAGCCACATAGTTAGTTCTGCCAACAGCCTTCAAAGTGTCAATCTGCCGTTTCTTCCATTCGTCAGGACTCAAAACACGTGCTACAGTAGCCATAACTTTTCAAGTCTCCAAATGTTTTTTCAAATAAACCCTAAAGGCAACAAACAAATATAAGGTTCAGAATAGAATTATCCAGTTCCGATCTGGTGGGAATTCTAGTTGTCTCCAAAGGAAAAACGGCATTGGCAGCCCCGAGAAATGCAAATGCTATCTGAGTGGCTCGTTAAAACACAGAAGGGCAAACGCTGGATGACCCGAGTACGCCTCGGGAGTCCTAGAGCAGAAATTCCCAGGCCAGAAATGAGCATCGAAGAACGCAGCATGGTCGGCGTCTGGCGCAGATGGGCCGACGCCATCATCCTCGAAAAAGACAGCGTCACAATCGTCGAAGCAGCCATAAGACCTCAACCCGGCAAAATCTCGCAGCTAGAACTATACGCCATGCTCTTTCCCCAAACGCCCGAACTCGCGCCATGGCACGGACTGCCCCTCACCCTGCTTTTGCTATATTCAATCGAAGATCCAGCCACAATACTGTTAGCACGACAAAAAGGCATACTATGCGTCGAATACAAACCGAACTGGCTTCCCGCATACATGGAAGCCCTGATGCCACGAGAAAGACGCGGAGTCCGACTTTGATGCTTCCAACACGTCGAAGTTCGACCGAAGTTCGAACCCACGGAAAAACACCATCCTTTTCATCGAATATTCGAACCCACTTCGCCCCCCACCAACGTAATATTTCAACGTGGTTCAGAGCTGCTTTATTTCAGGGGAGGGGGTCGAAGCTTCGTTGTTTGTTCGAAGTTTTTTATGGGAAATGTCCATGGGTTCGAAGTTCGTTCGAAGTTCGATGGGGTGTAAGGAAAGTATGAATAGTAGGAAAGGTAAGGAGTGTTCGAAGGGGTTTCGAAAGTTCGAAAAATGGTTTTAAAAGAAAGGTTCAACCTATATATCAGGGGGTTGTGTTATGGCTGAGGTTTCGAGGCGTTTAATGGGACCGTATGAACTGTTGGATTTGCCTGATCGTGGAAGCGTCAGGCTTCGAATTGTCACGTGGGAGCAGGGCATAATAACTATTCATCCCCGGTATGAAGGGGGCCCTGCAGAAAAGGATATCCCCGTTTTGAGGGTTCACCTAGCTGCTGGCGTTAAGGCTTTGCCGCCTATGTATTATGATATTACGAGTAAGACGTTGCAGGCGCAGCTGCTGCCTTTGCTTTTGGAGCGTGGTTACGAGCGCTACGAGTACGTTGTCACCAAGTATGGTGTGGCGCCTAAGGCCAGGTTTACGTTGGAGAGGGTTCCTCTTTAACTATGGGCGGCCGCCCAATTGGTGGCCGTGATCTTCCGTAGTAGGCTTGCAGCGCTGCGTAGATTGTTTGAATGGCGTCCTCGGCGGGGCCCAGCTGCCCGGTGATGTAGCCGCAAAGGTCTTTGCAGCCGTCGCACACGTACTGCATCGTGACTTGTTCGGCTGGTTTTTTGTAGCCGCAGAGTAAACACTGCTTGTAACTGATGAGCTGCTGTGGCTGAGGCGGCGGGATCTCTGGTTCTTGACCGCGGCTTTCAGCTTCTGCCCGTGCCCTTGAAATTTGTTCTACGCGGTTTTGCACGTAAGTTTTGAAGGTGCCCGTGTCCCAGTCGAGGTTTACGGCTGTTTTGAGGCCGTCGTGGACTTCGAAGGGAGTAGGCAGGTTTAACGCAATTTGCACATGTGTAGGCGTCAACTTTTTATTTTTTATTGCTTCGACGATATCGTCGGGCAGGTCCTGGAGCTCTTCAATAAATTTTACCCAGCGTTTTGACCAGGGGAAGATCCGCTCGAGCTCTTCGTCGGTTGTGCCTAGGCTGCGGAGTTTTCGAATACTTTGGGCCACTGAAATGTACTCGTAGCTGCCTCGAGCGACGTTCTCAATGACGTTCATTATCAAGCCCAGTTTCTCGTCGGCGCCGATTACTTTCACCTGACTTTCTGTCTCTCCTTGGCTTCGAAGAGCCTCGAGGCGGCTTTTTCCGGCGACGAGCTCGTACTCGTCGGGCCCGAGAGCTCTAACAACGATGTCTTGGACCACGCCGACCTCGCGGATCGTCGAGTCCAGCAACGCCTTCTGCTCCTCGTCCAGGATGCTTGAAACCCGCACGTCCGGAATTCGAATTCTCTCTAGCTTCACGGTTTTGAGTGACATGAACACTCACACTCGTTTTCAGGGACAATCTCGTACTTTGCTCTGGACATGGCTCTAAGTGCAGCGAAGGCAGGGTTTTTGTTGACTTCATCATAGCACTTCTTACAGACTTGCATTTTTCATCGATTATAGTTTGTAGGGCCTACAAATAAAAAAGTTGCGCCAAAGCCTTCTGGAGCAGATAGCCCAGCGTAACCATGAGTGGGTATTTCTACACAGTTTAGGCAGGGGGATTTGAAATGTGTCCTGCAGAGCATCCACACGAAACCATTATATACTATGCAGTACCCTTAGAATAGTGGGTGAAAGCATGGAAGAAAAGACGGAACAAATCAACCTGAAGATAACGTGGGAGACGAGGCAGCAGTTAGAGGCTATTTGCAGGTATGAAGGCGTAGGCATGGCAGAGCTCATAAGAGGCTGGATCAGGGACAGACTAGCGGAGTACAAGAAGGCTAAGAGCACGAAGGATCTCTTAAAGGCGGCTGAAATGGGAAAGCTTCCTAAGGTACGCCGCAAGCCCAGAGAAGAGGAGCCTGAGAGAGATGAGTGAAACTGAAACTGAGCCCCGGCCAAAAGAGGAAAGCATCATCGTCACCTGTGAAGGATGCAGCAGTAAGTGGCGCCTAAGGTTTTTGCCGGATAAGGAGCTAGTCGCGGACCTGGTTGAGTGCCCACTGTGTGCAGAGGCCGAGAAACATGAGTGAAGAGACTGAGGGAAAGTAAATGCGAGTCTACAAGCATACGATCGCCTATGTCTTTGTGTTCAGAAACGGGATGGTTGCCGTTCTAGATCAGAATAATGAACAGATGCCAGCTTTCCAGGGTCGAAAAGATGAAGTTATGCCCAAGATTAAAAGGCGACTTGGCAGACAGAAGGGTGCAGTTGAATGGTTTTGGCACCCGGGGGCTGAGAGAGATGAGTGAAAGTAGACTATGTTGGATTGACCATAGTAACTGCTATGTTTCTACAGGAACGGTAACGCTTGAACACTGTAGGCTATGCAAGAGGGTGCGCCTGGCTAAGAGGGCTATAGCCAAAGGAGAGCCGGTTACCTGGGAGATCTGAGAGCATGAGTGAAAGTGAAAATCTAGCCCTCAGAGCCCAAATACTCCGCAGCGTCGTTGAGGATGCCCTCAGAAAAGCCCGGGCCCTTAGAAAGAAGGCTGAGGCTTTAGAGAAGGAAGGCGACCGGCTGAGGGCTGCAGCAGCCAGAGATCTTGCGGAGTACCTGGAAGGCGCAGCCGCAGAATTCAAAGGAGCCTAAGGGCCATGAAATGTCCATACCTCAAGCGCAAAAGGGTTCCGAGAGACTGTCTCAACTGCACGCATTGGCACCCTATAGAAAGAAGATGTAGACACCCAGAGGCGCCGCCGATTAGACATCACAGGATGCCAGACGGCAAAGAAGTGCTGACGCGGCCCTAAAAGAGAGAGGTCTAAAAACATGAGCACATGCCTTCAGAAAAGGGGCTGCCCAACCACGCGGGCGCCACCCGAGTGTTCTTCTCCTTCGGCGGGCAGCTCCTCTGAAACAGGCATGCACCCTTCACAGTCACACTGTGACCGAGCGGCTCACGAGACGAGCCAGGAAAATGAAAAAAAAGAGGTAGAAGGAGCATGAAAAAAGCGAAGGCGATAGCCATCTGTCTCTTAGCAGCTACAATTTTACTGTCAATGCTGATGCCAACATTCGCTTCACCAGTAAGTAAACCACAAGCGACAACACAGAAACCCATCCACGATTCTTGGTGGCGATGGTGGCTTCCACAAGAAACTTTCAAAGGAATGGGTTGCAACGGCAAGTTCCTCGCCATGTAAAGGGAAGTCTCTGTGATGAACAAGACTTTGGTTGCAGTCGGCGTTGTATTGCTTCTTGTAGGCATTGGCGCAGTAGCTTTTGTTCCATACGTGATTAGCGAGTCCGTAGTTTCAGAGGGCACAGTTTACAGGGCTGAAATAACAAACACTGGCGACAACCCGTTTGGTCTCGTGGTTTGCATGGTAGGCACGGCGCTGTTGGTTTGCGGAGTAGCTGCTAAATCTGAGGACTAAACCCCTCAGCCAGATCCCCTTTTTTCTATCTAGACTACACGTCCCAGGGACGTGTATTGTCAAACGTAAAACACCCTGGTTCTTTCTATTTCTTAAACCAGTTACTAGGACACCCTACACATCGCCCTATTTGGATCCAATTAGGCCCATGACGATTACAATGCACAAGAGAACCGCTGAAGCCACCACAAAACACACAATAAACCTGAGGAGCACTAGGGGCGGCCGCCCCTAGTCCGGCGAGATCATATTTACCATGCCCCCGGGGCTTACTAGCGAAAAACTGCTGCAAATGAACAACCGCAGGATTTGTTGATCCAATCTGAATTAGCCCACGCTTGTCTCCCTCAATGTAAGCGTCAATCATCGCCAAAATCATATGACAAGTAGTCGTATTATGTCGTCTACAAAACTCCTTAAACTCCTCAACCTTAGCCCTAGGCAACCGAACATGAAAATGCTCAAACTCAACATCCCTATGAACCTTCATGTGAGCCCTCAAACTCTGTACGTTATTAAACGCCTTAGGACACAAAACACACTTGTAGACCACACGAACCTCAGACATCCAATTCCCTCACACTAGGCAATATGTCTCCCTTGAACAGTCGAAGCGCATAAAAGCCTTTTTCACACTTTTGCTGAAATTCTCGAGTGGAAACTGAGGGGTGTAGAGCGCTCTACAGAGGGGTGTTTAAGGCTAGCTGCCTTTGGGTTTGGGTCTCTTCATAACCTGCGCCAGACGCTTCGCAGCCTCTTCCGCTTCAACCTTCTTTTTCTCTTCCGCCATGCTGTCTCTCCTTGAAGTCTTGGCAACCTGAATATACGTCAACGGGCCTATGGATTTTGAGGCACCACAGAGGTTCAAATAGCGATTTCGACTGCTCCGTGTTTTTGCAGTTAAAACAACAATGGATTTTCATTCAACCAGCCTTCGGCTTCTTATATTTGGCCACGTACGCAGCTTCCAGGAACAGGGTCAGAGTGTCTGGATCCAGGATGATTTCTCCGGTGCGCGCTGCCAAGTCGTCGTCGGTGACGAGGTCTTTCAGGTAGCCGTCTTTGTACTGGGCGATGAGGTCCTGTTTGTGTTTGCGTTCCCGGTCTGCTTTGGCGTCGGCGACGAAGTACTCGATTGCTTCTGCTCCGTAGCCCAGTTCAGCCAGGTCAGCCCGCAGCGTCTCTTCCAGGATGAGGCCCCTCACAAAATCGTCTTTAGCGTTGTCTCTGAGCTTGCCCATTTCAGCCGTGAAGGCAACGGCCACTTGAATGTTAGCCATGAGCTCGCTGTCATCTTCATAGCCGAGGCCGCGGTAACGGTCAACAAGCTCGTCGTAGGAGAGGCTGCCGGCTGCGTAGGCCCTGCGCAGGTCCACACGTGGAATCAGCGTCTTGCGAATTCCCGAGAGGATCTCCAAGTCGCTTTTGCTTATGCCGGGCCGGGGCTCAGGCTTGTAATCGTGCCAAACCATAAACTTGTTTAGCTCTGCCTCGGGAATGACTCCTCGGTGGTAAGCGTCTACGAGTTCGCCTCTGCTTGGCAATTCCCAATGGGCTTCCCAAAACGCGTCAGCCCAAAACGTGCTGAAGCCCTGCAGCGCCAGGTTAGTGCGGAAAACGCCGACGTCGATGACTTCGCGGACTACGAAGCGGATCAAATCGCCTGGACCCGGGATCTGCGGCGTGTAACGGCTGGCCCAGTACTGGCGCCACGGAATAAAAATGCCCTGGTTTATGGGTTCAGCGAGGATTGGGCCGATCACGGCTGGCATGTCTAGGACCCCCATGAGACCGGCCGCGATCTCGTGGGCTTTCAAACCTTTAATTGGGTGAGCTGCATCAACAGCGGCTCCCGCAGCTTCAACACCGATTTTTAAGATTAGAAACCTGGCTGCCGTACTCACTACAGCTGTCGCCAGCGCCTCGTAGGGAATCTGGCTTTTACGCTTAATTTTAGTGAGCTGCTCCAACTCGTCGAGCATAGATTTAAACGCGGTTTCAGCCTCGTTTCGGATAGCTGTGTCAGGCGTGCCCGGCCCGAAGATGCTGGTGATCTGGCTAATGAAGCCTCGGGCAACCCACTCAAAGAAGCCGACAACCGCGTCTTTCACGGCTACGGCGACGCCTATAATCGACTGTGCAAGCCACTGCAGCTTTTCAGTTATCCAGCTCATGAAGCCACTGAGGGCTTCGCCTAGAGCTCTTGCCACGCCTGCCAAAGCATCGCTTACCCAGCCGCCCAGGGCTGAAACGGCTCCGTTAAACATGGTGCTAAGCGTAGTGACGGCACCACCAACCGCACCAGACACGTACGAGGCGATGCTGTTGACAGCGTTACTTACGCCTGTTTGCACTAGGTTCCAGCCCGCTTTTAGGCTGCCCACAGGATCTCTGATGAACTCGTTGAGGGCGTACCAGAGGTTAGCGCCTAGGTCTCCGATCCAGCCGATGAAGTCTTTGAAAGGTTGCGGCAGCAAGTCGTACACGGCTCCACCTACACCGGCTAGGCCTGCTTTGATAGCCTCGAGGCCCGGCTTAATCATGTCCCACACCCAGGTAACCACCGGCTTCAACGCACCATATATCAACGCAAATGGCATGAGTATGATTTGAAGGCCTATCCGCCAGGGTGAGGGAATGTCTTTTACAATCTGCCAAACAAGAGCGTCGCCTTCCCCGGCGATCGTATAGTACAATTGTAGGAAGGGCCATAGGGCTCTGAACAATGGCATAAACAGGTTGTCAGCTAGCCAGCCGAGGCCTTCCGTGACGCGGTCCTTAAGCCAGCCTATGGCGCCCCAGATCCAGTCACTCACAGGCTGAACTATTACGCGGACGCCGTCGAGGATCCCCTTCCACATGCCCTCAAAGAAGCCCTGCACGCTGTCCAGGGGCCAGCCCCAGCCAGTCATGGCCTAAATCCTCAGGGTTGATGGCTTGAAGGCTTTTGCTTTTTCAATGTCAGCCCGGATGAGTTCAGCGCGTTTTTCAGGCGTGTACTCCGCCTTAGGAATGAAAAGGGTTCTGGGCGCCAGGTCACCGTGGCGGTACGTGAGCACTATGGTGTGGGCTTCCTCGCCAATTTTAGGGTACGTGACGATCTCGCGCTCGTCCAGGATGATGATCTCCAGCTTCTCCTCAGGTTTTGCCATGTTTAACGCCTTTCCCCGTGAATTCCTTCGTCATGTTGTCTGCAACCTCGCGTAGGATCTGGCACACTTCGCAGTCGCAATCCGATCGGCAGGCTGCCAGCAAAGCGGCAAAGAAGGCTCGCGATTCTTTGGCCCCGGCGACTTCGGGCATTCGAGGCTCAGTCATTCAGACTCCCCCTTTTTCAAGCCCCGTTGAATTGCGAGGCTCCCAAAAAACGTGGATCCAGCGCTGATTAGTGCGCGGATCCAGGGCAGAGGTTTAAGGGTGTCGCCGCCTGTGGTCATGTCTGCGCCGATGGTTGTGCAGAAGGTTAAGCCGGCCATGATGAGGCTGTTGTATAACATATCCCTGGCGGGACTGTTGCTGCAGTTTACGAGTTTTCCATCTATCAAACGGTTTTCACCGCTACATACTTTGTTGAGTTGCCTTTTAGAGTTTTCTCACTTGCCTTTGTCTGTGTGTATTTGTGTTGAACAACTTAAACGCACAGTTTAAATATCGCAAATCGTAAGATACTTTTAGGTGTTAAACATGGCAGTAGAAATATACCATAAGGGAAAACGGTTCATCGCCCAAGGCCTCAGCGAGCTTGATGAAAGGCTGACAGCTATCTTTCATTCAAAACCCACGGATAAAAACCTCACCAACATACGCTTCGAAATCATTGTTAAGATGCTTGAGGCTGATGAGCGCCTTAGAAAAAGGGTTAAGGGTTTCGTTCTGACCTACTGCTGACACCCTTAGCCCTTATCTTTCCCCTTTTTTCTCCATTTAAACTTGTTTTCATCCCCTCACACCATTTTTTATGAAGTCTGGTAAATCAGAACAGTTTTAACAATCGCTGAACCGCTCTCTGCAAGGCTTAAACCAGTAACCTTAACACACAACAAGTCGCCATCTGAGACAGCCACGCTTCCAGTGTCGCTGAACCATCCAGTCTGCAGATTAGGAATCGTAACTGCCAATTCCGTTGCAACGTTGTTCTTCATAACCGTAAACGTTGGTTCACCGTCAATGTTGTTGAAGTTAACCCAGATGCTAAACTTTTTCAACGTGGAAGCTGGAAAAGGAATCTCATGCACAGTCCTAACTGCACCCTGCACCAAACTGATGTTGCTCAAACTGAAATAATAATTGTTGTTCGTATAACTAATCGTTAAGTGTTGACCTACACAAACGGCATTTCCAGCGGCTCCTGCTCCAGCGGCTTTGTTTTTCCATTTAGCTGAGGCTGACTCATAAGTTAAAACTTCAGCGTCAGCTGGAGACGTTATCAACACGTCTGAAAGGTTATTCAACTTATGTTTAATTGGCAGTTTATGAACTATTGCTTCGCTCATGTTCTCACAACCTTATTAAGCGTTCCATCAGCATTCCACGTGTAAGTCAAAGTTAAAACCGTAGCTGCGCTCTTCTTGTACACTTGAGTGGCCAAAGTGCCGTCAGCGTTCCACGTAAAATCAACTTCGTCAATCTTGCCTGACACCAAAAGAATGTCATAAGGCAAATCTCCCGTAACCGTTGCCTTAAGCTTAGTCTCATCACTCTGAGTAACGTCTGGCATTGTTTTAACGTCAACGTCTCCAATGTCAACGCCGCTGTTTGCAGCTAATTTTCCAATCGCGTTTGTTCCAGCTGGTAATGGGTCAGTTATGCTTTTAACAGTCACAACATCAGCACTTGTCAAGGCTCGGATGTCTAGGTCTGTGGCCGAGACTGCTAGTATGTCTGTTGCGCTGATTTTGGCTAAGTCAACTTTAAACCTATCATTGACACTATCATAAGCTATTGCATCGTTCTCGATACTTGTCGGAACACAATTAGCAAAAGTAGGAGCCTTCAACGCTTCACCAAGTATAGCCCTATGGTCAATAAGAACCGTGTGCTCAATACTAATAGGTAGACATCCACTAACAGACGGAGTTTGCAGCGTCACACCTTTTATCTGCTTATGATTTATATCTATTAAGCCAGGATACTCGCCTGGGATTGTTACGACAATGACTTTTTTCTCGTAGTCTGGCAGGTCTGTAACCATTTTAGCTCCCTCAGCTTCCTACTAAAACAACCCAGCCTTTGCTCGTTAGAGCTGTGATATATCCAGAAACAATAACGTATTTTCCTGATGAGGATATGTCCACGCTATAAACTGTGCCATCGTCCATTCCAAGCTCAGAATAAGTGAAACTTTTAACCACAACCCCATTCTTGTAAATTCTAATTCCATCTTGATTGTCAATTAAGGCAACGGCGTAAGTTCCTTGAATGCTATTCGGAGAAAAACAGCCTGATAGTGTGTACATT
>Ga0315280_10009375_pt1 | contig 12577 bp, 10 predicted proteins | sample YL17G06_40_MG_FD_203697 | JGI IMG/M metagenome (GOLD analysis project Ga0315280, IMG submission 203697) | Sediment microbial communities from Yellowstone Lake, YNP, Wyoming, USA - YL17G06_40 | ecosystem: Environmental > Aquatic > Freshwater > Lake > Sediment | place: USA: Wyoming | collected... | reverse complement strand
CCCTGATTACCTCGATTGTGAACTATTATCTTGAAAACAAGAAACAGTCAAGAGTCTACGAGCAGGAGACAAAGAGAGAGCGTTACAAGGCCCTTGTCATTAAGATGCTGGTCGTTCTCGATCCGACAAACCAGAAATATGTATTGCCCATCCGGCCTGATCTGAAAACACTTGAGGATTGGAAAAAGGAAGTCGAGGCTGAATGGTTCAATTCGTGGCTTTTCGCATCTGATGAAGTGATAAAGCAGTTGAAGTCTTTCCTCAACCATCCGAGCACTGAAAGTTATGGCAAGACAGTGATAGCGATAAGGAAGGACTTGTGGGGAAAGGAGACGGCTCTGACACCCGAAGACTTCAAAATATAGGCGTTGTTTTCGCTTTGCTCAAAATTTCCTCTTGTCAAACCTATTATTTGTATTCATGTAACAAACAATAACATATTTATAGATTGTTACATAAATAACTACCATGAAAACCCTGACCAAATACATCATGTCAAGCTATGGCGGAAAGGCCGTGAAGCGGAAGGTAATCGAGGACGCCTGTAAAAAATTCGATGCCGTCACCGTGAATACTATCAATAACAGTATTTCCTACGGCTATCTGGTCAGGATTCTCCGCGGGCTCTACTACGTAAAAACTCTGGACGAGTTCGCTAACAAGAAGGCCATTGACGTGCACAGGATCGTCTCGCTGGGCATGGAAGAGCTGGGCGTGAATTGGTACTTCGGCCTGAGCACCGCTCTTCGGATGAACGGCGCGACACACGAGTACTCGGACACGGTCTTCGTCGTCAACGATGAGATCTACAGGAACAAGGAAGTGCGGATAGCCAAGTCGAGAGTCAAATTCATAAAAATAAACTCCAAGCTCACCGGCTTCGGTATAGTCGCCGAGGACGGCGTGCGCTACTCCGATCTGGAGAAGACTCTCCTCGACATGATTTACCTGTCAAAGTACAGATCAGTTCCAGAGGGGAAGATAGCCCTGTCCGTTGAGGAGTACGCTGAGAAAGCGGACCGCAAGAAGGTCAACGAGTATCTGAAAGCGTACCCATTGAACGTAGGGAAGGTGGCCAAGAATGCCGGACTTGTCTGAGTTCGTCGGGTTCGTGGCGGGGAAATCAGGCGTAGCTAAGCCCGCACTCGTCGAGCAGGACATACTCATACACAGGCTGTTGAAAGCATTGTGCGACTCGCCGGGGTTTGCGGGGAAGTACGTGTTCAAGGGCGGAAGCTGCCTAGTGAAGTGCTACTTCGGCTATTACCGGTTCAGCGTGGACCTGGATTTCACGTGGAAGGACCACGGGCATTTCAGCGTCGGCGGTAAGGAGCTGCAGAGGCGGCTCAAGGCTGAGACCATGGCTTTCGGCCAGATTTTAGAGGATGTTTCGAAGCGGATCGGGCTGGATTTCAGGAACGACCTCGGCGACAAGCGGTACTTCGAGTTCGGCGGCAGCAAGCGGATGGTCACGTTCAAGCTGTGGAAAGGGAGAGAGTTCGTGAAGGTCCAGGTCAACTTCGTCGAGGAACTGCTGTTCGATGCAAAGAGGAGGACGGTGAAGACGCTGCTGTATGGCGTCGCCATGAAAAAAGATGAGAAGTCGTACTTCGAGGAGCAACTGGACTATTACGCGCCCTTCGAAGTCGAGGCGTATGACGAGCGAGAGATCCTCTGCGAGAAGGTCCGGGCTATACTGACGCGGAGGGCGCAGAAGCTCCGCGACTTCTACGACTTGTTCATCTTGGATCGTCATGGGTTCAAGGTCGGGCAGTTGGCGGGGGAAAGCGTACGGAAGACTAGGGCGTCGCTGTATTACAGTAAGTACAGGGAGAACTTCGAGGCTAACAGGAAGGCGGTTGAGCTAGACGATGCCGTGCTTGAAGGCCCGTTCGAGAGGAACCTGTTCATCGTTAGCCCGCCAGCCGAGTTTGACAGGTTCGTAGAGGAGCTTTCGATCGAATTACGTGGAATAGCGGATAGAGTTTAAAAATCATGGAATCTTTCCGAGGGCTGCTTTCGTCTCCTCGGGGAAGTCGCGCATCAGGCTTTCGAGCAGCGTCGTGGCTATGAACCGCTTGAATGCAGCTTCGTCCATCGCCGCCTTGTAAACCCAGTGGTGCCCGCCTTTGCCCGTGCGATCGTCCCCGTTGAGCACGCCCAGCTCCTTCATGTCGTTGAGGAAGTTGATGATGCTTGCGCGGGAGATTGTGCTACTACCTAGCAGCTTGTTCACCTTAAGCCAGACGGTGCGGCTGTTCGCGCCTTCCGGGCTGTTCCAGACGACCTGCATGGCTTTCAACTGCCAGTCCTTCAGAACCGCAAGCAGACCGGCCTGCGACACGTCATACTCGATTCCTTTCATTAAACGACCCTCGAAATGCCTTGATACAAATCTTCAACATGCATTGAAAAAAGTTGCCATGAGAGACTGTCTTTTTTTAAGATAGTCGAGGTCAGGACGAAACCAAAGAAGGAGCAAAGGAAGAGGAGCAAGAAGTACGACAAAATTATAGATGTTTTCTGCGAAGGCAAGTCGAGCCTCGTCAGGGTCGACGACACGGGCAAGGAAGCGAACTACTTAAGGCTGCAACTGAAGAAGAGGATCGACGAACGCGAGATGGACAAGGAGATTGAAGCCTCCGTAGTGAACAACGCCGCATACTTGGAGAAAAAGGACATATAATAATTATTATTTTGAAGTAGCCCTCTTCTCTTATTCATTTCTTTCAACGTAATGAAGTTTTTTTAGGAATTCTTGCCATTCCGCACTATCATCTAATAAATAAATTAATTCATAGCAAATTGCCAATAGAAATTCCTTTCCTCTGTGATCTTCTCCGCATTCGCTACAAATTGCCCGCTCAGGGAAATGTTGATCCAAACTCGGATTAGTCTTATACTCTTCCACGATACAATCTACTAACTCAAGAAAGTTTTTCTTAAAATCATTGTATTCTAAAGCGAATTTAGTATTTAGCAGATCTCTAAAACTAGAATAAAAATCATCATCGATAGATGCATAATGGAACATTTTTGGGTAGTAACTTTTAGCAGGCTTACGAGATTTAGTATAAACCTGATCTTCTTTCGATGGATGCCCCCATCGCTTTTGTGGTCTTATATCAACACGATTAACAAATTCATTATCGGAGAGTTTAGTTAAAATATTATGAAGTGTCGAAGGAGAGACCGATTTCCCCCTTTTCTCAAAGATTTCCCTCATTTGTTCAATGGTATATCCGTCAGATCCTTGTTCGCTAAGAAGATCGATTATGGTCCAGGCAAGATCGTTTCCTAAAGCTCTGGCCTGGTTTGGATTTTCTATTGGTATACTCCAGATATATCGTTTAGTTTTTGTTTTAACCGACAAGCGCCATCAATTCCATAAATCTTAAAATTCTAGAATTAATAACTTTTCATTGAGAAACTTGCGTCAGTTTCTTCCTTTGATCCACCCTACCTACCAAGCGACTAAAAATGGTCGAAGGAACAGAGAAAACGAAGCATGAATGCGATGGCTTAGAAGACCTGCTCAAAGTAGCGACAAAATCACAAGAAAAACTCCTGAGGAAAGAGCTACCTCAACTATCAGAAGAAATGGGAAAACAACGACATAAAATAGCCAGTGAACTGAAACAATGCAAAGGAAAACAACAAGCCAAGAAATGAATGCAATATTAAACTCATGAGTTCATTAAATTCTTGCTTTTTTAGTATTTATTATATCGGCATCTGTTTCTCTGGTCGGCCACTCCTTCTTTTCTTACATAATATCATTTCTGAAGGAATTGAAATTTAACAAAACCATAATCAATCTTTATACATAAATTATATTATATTCTTCCAAATTCTATTTTTGCATCCTGGATCATTTTTCGTAAATATTCAATATATAACGAGCTCATTTTTTCAATTGAATTATTGTCTACGTCTTTTCCCAAGTGAAGTTTTGGGGGATCAGGAAAATGAAGACTAACTGAACCGATATCCGATGGGAGTTCTACGTAATATTTTAATTTGGATCCATCAGGAAGTTCTACTTCCCAGCCCGTTCCTCCAAGCTGATCTCCGATAAAGAAACCCTTAGCAAATGGTGGAGGAACCCCAAAACGAGACATATCATGAGGAAGTTCAAGTTTTTTTATGTGAGCATGAACCGAGGTCTTTAAAATCCCTTCTTTTAATATCAACGAACGTAACTCATAAAAATACTTCATAAGTGGATCAGATTCCATCTCATCAACGTGTTTTTGATACCATACATCGAATGTTGGTTCCGTTGATTTTAGGCCTTGAAGCACATTTGTTACAGCTCGACCAAATACAACAAGATTACGTAAACCCGATAATTTTCTTTCAGGCGAGCCTTTGATCAAATCGTGCAATCCATATTCTGCAGTGTTTAATATTTCCTGTGTGTTAGATAAAATCTCTATCGTTGTAGAATGTTTCTTGGACATCTCCTTTTATCATTCCTTATAAATATTCATGATACTTTTTTGAAAAAATAATGTTCTTTATTGTATCGATGTTCATGACCTTTAGGGCAGATGTGTTTATTTTCTTGTAAAATTGTGCTTTGAAAACTTTTTTCGTCCATTGCGAAACCTGAGGAAAAAGTGGTTCCGCAGGTCTTACATTTTAGATAAAGCATTGTCATTTGTGTATACCGAAATGGATTAACAAATAGTGTAAATTAAGATTTTCTATTTTCTATAACGGTGGATAGTCAGGCTTCACTTTCCCCATGGTCGGCCCGCTCATTCTCCTCTTCCCCTTTTAGGGTCGCTGCGGCTAAGAGCAGATGGCAGGCCTCCCGCAATTACCCCGATAGAGGTGATCGGCGTGAAGGTTGTGAATGGCAAGGAAAGGGGGTGTTTGTAGACGCCAACTGCCAAAAAAAGGCTGCACAAGTTCGAGAAGATGCTTGAAGAAAGAAAATAATAAACAATTTATTTAAACACTCTTAATTAATAATATACATGAGAGTTTTATTATTTCTGAATGTATTTTTGAATTTTCTTCTCCGTGTTTGAAATTCTTATACATTCATAAGTGTTTAAAGAATTCAAAACTTCTGGACTAACATTTTTGGTTTCATAGATTGCAAGACACACTTGTTTTATGTCCTCTTCGTTTGCTCCTATGGTAATCGTCTTCACAAGTTCTATGAAATTGGCAAGTTTAGTAGGATCAAATCTGTCTGCGGCTTCATCCATTATCAAAGGAAGTTTGTATTGATCGGTTAGGGTATACAAGACACCAAAGCTCACTGCCGCACTTTGAGAACCAGAAGGACCACGGAAACTGATTAGCTGATTATCTAAGGTTGGAACAAACCTGCCTTTTCCAATATGGGTGAATTTGAATGTTGGTTCAGCAAATATCGAACTATAGGCAATCTCAACATGGTGCTCCATCTCTTCTCCTAGACTTTCGACGATTTCTTCAAGGTTGATAAGATTTGATACTAAGCTATAAAAGACTTGAGTGAATGGTATAACTTTTTTCAATAGAACGCGAGAGCATTTCAAATCATGATCGGCTTTTTTAATAGTTTCTGCCTCTTTTTGTAACCACTTTTGGATCTCTATTAATGTATCTCTTTCTTCCTCAAGTTTTTCAACACGTCTACTTAAGAATTGAGCAATGGTGTCAAAGTTTTTGATTTCCAATTTCTTTAGTAGCTTTGACTTTAGTCTTGGAAATGCTGAAAGAATATCTTCTATATTTTTCTCAAATTTTTTCTGGCAGGTGATCAAATTTTTTTGAAGTTCAGAAATGTCATCCCCATAATTTTTTTCTCCAAATTTAAGAGACATTTTTCCTAGGTTGAAAGTTTTATATAATACTATAGATGTACCATTCCATTCTCTTTGGATTTCCGAAATTTTCCCTTCAATCGACTCGATAAGATCTGTTAGTTCCTTTTCCTTAGTTTTACACAATGTCTTAATAAGACTATGAATTCCTTCTAATTCCTCTTCAATTTGTTCACATAATGTAAGAGATTTAATAAGTTCTTTAAAATTGAGTTCAATTTCTTTAATTCGAAGACTTAATTTTCTTCTTTCAGACGATGATATATCTTCAGGTAGATGTATTGTTGTAACACTTGAAACTTTGGCTAGTTTTGAGTCATATTTATCAATTGGGATACTCACTGTTGGTAAACGTTGTTTTGGAAGCGAATAAATTAAAGCTGGTATTGTTTCATCAGGGAGTTTTTGTGGATTTTTTAAGCGAGATAGCGCGGTATTCAACTCTTCTACAGTTCTTTTAAGGTAGCTCAGGCTGTCAATTTCATGTTTTGAAGCTATTTTCTTTGCTTTTTTAATCTTAATATAATTCTGTCTAATCTGTTTTAGTAGTTTTTCAACATCACTTGAATCTTTGAACATAATTAAAAGAGATTTCTTAATACGCGGGACGGTATAAAGATCCAAGCTCCAGACATCTTGAGGAACTGATTTTAAAACTTCGGAAATCTGAGACCATTGCTCTTTAGCGTTTCTGAATTTTATTATTTTTTCAAGCAGCCTTTTGAATTCCTTTGATTTTTTCATTGACTCTCTTGTTAATTCAATCGTTTCTAATATATTGCGTTGAGGCTTTAGAGAATTATTAGCTAAAATTGCCTTTTGTTTATCTTCAGGTATTCCACGAGCAAGCCTTTGATTGATTTGGTTTCCATATATATCAAGTTTTTCAGCAACTTTTCTGGTGAATAAGCTTTTTATTTTAGCTCGTTTAACACCAATCTTCTTCAGAATTTGCTTTTGTTGATTTATATAATTTGTTTGAGACTCTTCTATGATTTCAATTTCACCTTTGAGTTTCTCTACTCGTTTAATATTCAGCTCCGCTTCACTTTTAATATCAGTTAACTGTTTTGAAAGAGCTTCCGGGATTTCACAGACTTCGCCTTCGACAGCCCTCAAGTAGCCATCAATATTTGAAGATGCTAATAGAATATCCATGATTTCTGGGTAGACTTCCACTTCTTCAAGTCTCTTCTTAATATCCTTCGGAGTTGTAGCTTCTTTTTTCCAACTTTGCGCTTCTAGAAATCTATGAATATCTTCTGTAGAACCTTCTAACTTTGTTGAGGGAATAGATGATAGTTTGCAACTGCGCCTCACATTTTCTCTAAATCGCTTAAAAGTATAGGAAATCTGAAAGGTTCTGTCCCACTGATTAAAATAGCACGTTACTGATCCTTCTTTAAGTGGCTTAAGTATAACTTCTTCTTTTTTTAATTCCCTGAAAATTTTGTGTCCTAGGAAACACATTCTGATTCCAGTTATCGCATTTGTTTTTCCAGAAATATTGGGAGCGTACAATATGACTGGAGCTTTTGGAGTAAAATTGATTTTTCCTCTTAGCCCAAAGACACCGTCAAAATTAGCTAGAATAAGTTTCATTCATTTCACCTTTCTGCTTTGCTCAGCTAAGAAAGGAATAAAGTCGGTTGGAAGATCTTTCACAATTTTTTTGTTTTCTAATTCTTTTGTTATCGTTTCAAGTAAATTAGTCAAATGTTGATGTACTGGACCAGGGCATTTTTGCAGAATATATGGGTTTTCGTTCAGTGTTTTGCATATTTCACGAACATCCCTTACTGGAGCAGAAATTCCAACTTTTTTAAGGGCTTTTATTATTTGTGGATAATTTCTCAATATTTCTTCTTTTAGCTGATCAACAGTAAGCAAGGGTCTTTTGACGGCAACCTTTGGCGCAAACGGACTAATTTTTCTAGTCATGTCTACTAATTTCTGTACGTTAAGAGTTTCATAGGCTCTGCAAATATCTTCAAGCAAACTAGACGAGAATGAGCAGCTTCCTACTATCGAGGGCAAGACGATCAGCTTATCTCGGCCAGGTCTTTTATCAACCTCATCAAGAACTTGCTTCAATCTTGACCGAACTTTTTGTAGATCGAGACCTGTTGCATCTATTTCTAGGTTAATAATTTGAATAGAGGGGTTAAACTCGTGAAGTACGGGTTCCTCTCCAATTTTCAACTCAACAAAGCCAAATGGAGAAGCCCTCTCTTTACATACCCAATTTTCGGATTTAGCCTCCCATAAATAATACTCTGTCCAATATTTTCCTATACGTAATCGTGAAGGCAATAAAGAAGGCAGACAAATTAGATTCCTGTAGTTGAGGTATCTTTTCGCATAGAAATGCATATGACCGTTTATAACCCATGTAAATCTTTCTAAGAGTTTCGTCAATAGTTCTTTTGGATATGTTCCCTCTTCACTGGTAACCCATTCATGGCATATTAAAATGCTATATTGTGGTTTTCGACCTTTCCACTTTCTGGTTGCATCTTCGAAAATATTGTTAACATCTGTCTCCAACATTTTTTCATCATAGAACTCAGCTTCATAACGAGTATTCATAAAATATATCCAAGTGTTACCCACTTTTTCCCATATATCTCCACTGTAATGAAAATTTGAGGCCGTCTGCTGAAGTCCTTGAAGAATTCTTTCATCTTCGTGATTTCCTCGAATTGCATAAATAGGAACCTTGATGTTTTCAAAAATTTCTCTTATTTTCATCATCGCCTCCTCACCTTCAGGATGACGCACATCAGAAGTCTCTGTCTTTTTCCTGTCGAACATATCTCCAGCAACTAGAATTACATCTGGAGATAGCTTCAGAGCCTGATCCAACACATTTTCGAAATCAGATATAGCATTATATGCACCCATATAGCCCTGAAGGAGGTGGGCGTCGCTTATTATCACAAATTTTTCTGCATCTTGCAGGGATAACGGCATTGGTTCACCTTTCATAAAATAGTTTTACAAATATTTTAACATCACTAATCTTTCTACCTGTGATTCAAAACTTCCCATTAAACTCTTAACAAAAAGGACACTATGTTTCCCTTACACCCTTCCATTTTGGGCGTCACATCAGAGTTATATTATTAAAGTAGGGTGAGTAGCTCAGATAGAAATTGAAAATCTTAAGCGGTGGCTTCTTAATATTTATCTTCATATCATCTGGCTATGGAGCCCTGCAATGCGTTTATGCCAATCCGACTTCGTATGACTTAATAGTAATCCCTGTAAGATTCTGGGGCATGACGAACAAAACTACTTTAGAGTTTCTGGAGAATCGAATATTCGTTGAAATGAATAGCTACTATCAAGAAGTCTCGTTTAATAAAACAAGAATCACAGGTATTATTCTGAAATACTGGGTAGATATTCCAAAAAACATGTCCTACTACGGTAATTATTCTGATAACGACCATTCTTTAGGTGCGAGAAAGCTGATTGAAGACGCAATCAGGTTAGTGGACTACGCAGTGGACTTCTCCATATACAAGTTCGTAATGGTCGTGCATGTCGGTGACGATGAAGCGCTGTCAAGGAATGAAACCGATATATGGAGTTGGGGTTGGTGGGGCGGATTGGGATTGACTACAAATGATGGCGTCGTTTTTCAACAGGGCGCTGTAGTGTCTGAGATAAACCAATTAGGAATGTTTTGCCACGAATATGGGCACATACTGGGATTGCCTGACCTTTATAATTACGATAAGAATGCTACGACTGACTTTGTTGGCCCTTGGGACCTTATGGGTAAAGGTAACTGGAATGATAATGGGACTCATCCTTCACATCCTGTGGCTTGGAGCAAAATTAAGTTGGGCTGGATTGATCCATCGCAAATAGCCACTACAAACGATAGAAACAGGGTCGTAAGAGTTGAACCTTTAGAACGTTCAAAGACTGACACTTTGGTTGTGAAGATTCCCATTGTTCCTCCTAACGTTTACTATCTCGTTGAAGTTCGCATGCATGTACTATATGATAACTACCTTCCTTCTGAGGGGGTTTTAGTTACACTGGTAAATGAGACACGAGCCAGTGGTCAAGGGATTGTAAGGGTAATGGATGCAATGAGTTGGTCAAAAAGCCTTGATGATGCAGCTTTTAGAATTGATGGAAATGCTGTTTTCTTAGAAGCTGGAAACGACTTGAGCATAGTTGTACTTAAAGAGGTGGGCAATTCATTTGTAATACACATAACTTCACACTTAAATGGCATAATTGCAAAAGAGGCACAGGATGCCATACTTTTGGCAGAGAAACAAATTGATGTTTTAAAAGACAGTAAAATCGTTTTTCTATTTTTCACTATTTCAAGAATTAATTTATCTAAGGCTTTGGAGGCTTTAGGACAAGCGAAGATTGAATTTCAAAATCAAAAGTATATTCAGTCGATCAGATCAGCGAATCAAGCAACTTTTCAAGCCGAAGCCAGCACGTTAGAGCTCTTGTCAGTGGAAAGAAATATTTATTTCTGGTTTTCATTTTTTACTTCCATTGTGATGGCCTCTGTAATAACACTTTTTTTTGTAAGACGAAAAGCCCAAATTCAGAGAGCTCGGATGACGCTTAATACCCACACTTTTTTAAACAATTAATGACACCGTTCGGTTTCCCTCCCACCCTTCATCCTTAGTCAACTCGCTCATTCTCCTCTTCCCTCCCTGAGGCCGCCGCGCTAAGAGCAGATTAGAGATGTTAGATCATCAAAGAAATCAACTCTTTAGTCTAAATGGCTTTCTTAAACTAACGAATTAGGATACTAATTTATTATTGAATTCGTTTTAAATCATTTATTTTTTAGTTGTATATATGTAAATTTTAACTGATTAATTTTTTTAAGGAATTTTCATCAAGACTAATGCGAATATCTAACGTTTTTAGAAGTTTATTGGATACGTGACGAGGAATATAGGCGCCATAAACTCTTTTCCCTGTGTTCTTTACAGCTTCCACAAGGTCTATGAAGTCGTCATCTCCACACAATAAAATTGCAATTTCATAATGGTTTTCGTATGATTTTGTTAGCATGTCGATAGCCATTAAAATATCAACTCCTTTTTGTCTATGTTCTTTCTCTGTCTTTATGAGGCGCCCAAGTCTTACAGTGCAGAAAGGCACCTGACGAAGCACATCAAAAAATTGATTTTGTTTTTCTCTTTCATCTTTCTCATTTTCATCAACAATCGCATCATAATAATATGTTCTAATGAGTTCTCCTCGTATTGTTCCAAAGTGAACATACGTTATTAAAGAATGGATTAAATTTTGAAAACCATCGGGAGAAATATCATCCTTTCCAAATTTTTCTTTCAAACATTCTCTTATATAGCCGCCATCAATAAAAATCATAACTCGTCTATAAGAAGGACTTGGCGCAGAGCCAATTGGCATGAGTTAAAAACCGTTAAGTAATTAAAAATGCTTTTCCCGATGTACATATTGAGTTCAGATAAAAATTTTAAAATAATTAACGATTTCAATAAAAAAGGGAACACATATTTCCATCGATGTATCGATAGCGAGTCGACCACAAAGTTTAAACAAGTTCTTTCCTAACTAGCTCATCGATTTTAGGGAAAATTGTGGTTTGTAATTTTTGAAATATTTCAGGGAGCTTTGTCTTCAAGAAATCTATTCTGCTTCTAGAGTATAATATTCCTAATCTCTCTCCAACGACATTCAGATGAAGATGCGCCTCTCGATCTATTGAATAGCCCCATTGATTCAACAATAAATGCATGAACTTGCCCTCATTAAATTGAGGCCCTAGGCATACATTACCTACTTCTGACTCTGCCCTCAGAATTGCCGATCTACTTCCGTATTCAAACATTTTCTGAGCGACCTCCCAACCATCTCCATAGTCGGGCTGCTCAGTATAGTTATCATCAATATACATTGATGTGTTGGCCGCTGTCAAATCGGAGAGTTTTTGTACAATGTGAGGCTTGATGTCCTGACTAATAAAATCCTTCTCAGATTTTATTCTCAAAAGAAGGTAAGGTTCAAAAAAGAAATGGAATGTGGTTAATCTGTTTTCATATTTGTCGATGATTGGCTTGACGAAGTCTCTTATGATATTTTTAGGAGCGATGTTGGGAAAATCTGCTTGGACAATTAACCATGAATCTGCCACGATATCACCACTACGATTTACACGATCCTAGACTATAATTGTACTGTATATACAATTCTTTTTTATCTTGAGAGAGACAACAGCTCGCAACGGATTGAAACCATATTTTCTGAAGTGACACTTCGTTTCCCTCTCGCTTTTCTTCCTAGTTGGCCCGCTCATTATCCTCTTCCCTCTGCGAGGTCGCTGTGGCTAAGAGCAGATGGTATGTCTCAAGGCATCAGTTAAAAACTAGAGAAATATCTTTACGAAGATTTAGGGATGCTTGCCGAAAATTTCCAAAATTTACTACCTTTAATTTGGTTTGGATATAATTGCAGGTTTTGACTTCTACAGATGCATTCGCTGCTTGGTCCCCTACGATATTGTATAATAGAAGATCCCATGTTTCTCATCGATAATTCAATAAAATTTGATTTATACGGATAATCGGGTAAAGGCATTTTTATCATTTCGGCAAGAATCAAGACAGCGGCAGTTGCCGATAAAAATGGAAGTACACCTAAATTCGATTCAACCCCCCGGCCATCATTAATCACGCCGTCACCACAAGGCAGTTGGTAACTACCTTTCATTT
>Ga0315280_10009374_pt1 | contig 12577 bp, 11 predicted proteins | sample YL17G06_40_MG_FD_203697 | JGI IMG/M metagenome (GOLD analysis project Ga0315280, IMG submission 203697) | Sediment microbial communities from Yellowstone Lake, YNP, Wyoming, USA - YL17G06_40 | ecosystem: Environmental > Aquatic > Freshwater > Lake > Sediment | place: USA: Wyoming | collected... | reverse complement strand
AATCTTTTTTAACTCTTTTTGTTGCCTCATATCAAGAATCTTTGCGCGCAAGATCCTCATTGCCTTATTCTTATTTTTTAGTTGCGAACGTTCATCCTGGCAGGTCACCACCGTACCCGTAGGTAAATGCGTGATTCTCACTGCAGAGTCGGTTTTCTGCATATGCTGTCCTCCCGGCCCCGAAGACCTGTAAGTATCTATTCTTAAATCTTTCGGGTCAATAACCAAATCTATTTCTTCAGGCTCTATTAATACCGCTACTGTCGCGGTCGAAGTATGAATGCGACCCTGAGCCTCAGTAGTCGGAACGCGCTGCACGCGGTGCACTCCGCTCTCGAACCTCAAGCCTTTATAGACATCTTTACCTTTTACGCTAAATACTATTTCTTTAAACCCCCCTAATTCCGTCGGATGCGCTGCCATCGGTTCTATGGTCCAACCCTTCCTTGCAGCATATTTTGTGTACATACGATAAAGGTCCGCAGCAAATAACCCTGCCTCCATACCCCCTGTGCCTTGGCGTATTTCAACGATTACATCGCGGCCGGTGGCCTTATCTTCACCTGCTAAAATATTTTTTAACCTTTGCTCTAAGTCTAATCTTTTATTCTTTAAATCTTGTAGCTCTGTCCTGGCTAATGTCAAGAATTCATGGTCGTGTTTTTCGCCAAGCGCGATCTCCAGATCCTTTATTTCTTTGACTATCTTTTTATATTCTCGAAACAAAGATACCGCGTCTTTCATGTCTGACAACTCTTTTGCATACTGATTGTATTGCTTTTTGTCAGATACATTCTCATAGGAGCTCAAAAGGTATTCCAGCTCCTGATAACGTTTTTCTAAATTTTGTAATTGCTCAAACATATAAACACCAAAAACTCCCAATTAAGCAATATTTTCTGGGTTTTCCGTTGTCTTTTTGCCGTATTTTTTTATAAATTTATCTACCCTACCCGCAGAATCTACAAACTTCTGCTTACCCGTAAAGAACGGGTGGCATTTTGAGCACATTTCAACCCTGATGTTGGGTTTAGTGGAACGGGTATGGATAGTATTGCCGCAGGCACAAACAATTACAGTGTCCTGATACTTAGGGTGAATCTTGTCTTTCATAGTTATCTTCTCCTTAAATGAGCACATAACTTACGGAGTACTAATTTTAGATTTTATGCGACGTAAGTTATATGTGCGAATTAATCCCCCCCTGCTTTCTTGCGAAAGCAAGAAGGGGGGATAAGTTCGAACTTATAAGTTATGTCGCCCTGTATCTTAATATGCATCTCCATAACTTATGTCCTTACTTATTGATTCATGCTGTTTAAGAATTCGTCGTTATCTTTCGTCTTGGCTAATTTCTCAATTAAAAGTTCCATCGCCTCCACATTATTCAGTTCATTCAATACCTTTCTTAATATCCAGACTTTTTGTATCCGTTCGTTTTTAAGAAGCAACTCTTCGTGCCGGGTATTGGAACGCTTTATATCAATAGCGGGGTAAATTCTGCGCTGAAACAAATTCCTATCGAGTTGCAGTTCCATATTGCCGGTACCTTTAAATTCTTCAAAGATGACTTCATCCATACGGCTGCCCGTATCCACTAACGCTGTGGCAATAATAGTCAGGCTGCCGTCCTCTTCCACTGCCCGGGCAGCGCCAAAAAATCTCTTTGGTTTTTGTAAGGCATTGGAATCTATACCGCCAGATAATACCTTACCGCTGTGCGGTATAACAGAGTTATAGGCCCTGGCCAGGCGTGTTATGCTGTCCAAGAGAATCACCACATCCTTTTTGTGTTCTACGAGCCTTTTTGCCTTCTCCAGAACAATTTCGGCAACCTGCACATGCCTTTCCGGAGGCTCATCGAATGTCGATGATATTACTTCACCCTTAACATGCCTTTGCATATCAGTAACTTCCTCCGGACGTTCATCTATAAGAAGTACAATCATTATGACATCGGGGTGATTAGTGGTTATGGAATTGGCAATTTTCTGTAATAACACGGTCTTTCCGCTATAGGGCTGCGCAACAATCAGGCCGCGCTGGCCTTTACCTATAGGCGTGAGTAAATCAATAACGCGCATGGATATCTCATCGGGCCTTGTCTCCAGGTTAAATTCTTCATGGGGGTATATGGGCGTAAGATTATCAAATAGCACTTTTTCTTTTGCCTCCTCAGGATTCTCAAAGTTCACTGCCTGGACTTTTAAAAGCGCAAAATATTTTTCTCCTTCTTTGGGCGGACGTATCTCGCCGCTGACTGTATCCCCTGTCCTTAAGTCAAACTTTCTTATCTGGGAGGGAGACACATAAATATCGTCGGGACAAGGCAAATAATTATAATTCGGAGACCTCAGGAAGCCGAATCCTTCAGATAAGATTTCTAAGACGCCCTCCCCAAACATAAGGCCTTCTTTTTCCGCCTGAGCCTGCAGTATCTTAAAGATTAAGTCTTGCTTTCTAAGCCCGCTTACCCCGTTGACATTCAGTTCTTTAGCTAATTTATTCAGCTCGGTAATTTTTATCTCTTTTAGGCTTCCGATATCTAATTTCTCCACAACAACCTCCTTATTTGTTTCACCTGTTTCTTTGTATTTTCAATTTTTCCGCTATTATCTATTATAAAATTCGCAAAACGTGACTTCACGTTTTGCGAAATCTGCGCTTCGATTCTTTTCAATATATCTGTCCTGTTAAGACCTGTTTTTTTGCAGATTCTTTTTATTTGTTCTTCTCTCGTTATTGTTACCACAATTAACTTATCTACTATCTTTTCTAACCCTGCCTCAATAAGCAAAGGCGCATCTAAAATGATTTCCTTTTCACGAGAAGTTTCTATCTCCTCCTTCATAACTCTGATTACCTCAGGATGCATAATCCTGTTTAATCTTGTTAGCAAAAGTTTATTGTTGAATACAATCCGGGCTAATTTGTCCCGGTCAATGGCTCTATTTTTCTTGAGAATATCCTTGCCGAAAGTATCAATTATCTTTTTATATATTTTAGTCCTGGGTTTAATAAGCCTGTGGGCAATTTTATCTGCATCGATTGTTTTTGCGCCTAAAGACCTGAAAATCCCGGCTACAGTGGTCTTGCCACTGCCAAAGCTGCCCGTGAGTCCTAAGATTAGTCTTCTCTTATCGTGACTTTGCCTTCTCATACAGCGCCAGATACTTTTTAGCAGATTCCTTCCAGGAAAAATTATTTTGCATGGCCCTTTGCATAAGTTGTGGCCATTTCTTTTTATCTTTAAATGCCTTGATTACCTTATCTATCGTTTTAATCAAGCCTTCTTTTTTATATTTATCGAATATGAATCCATCATCTTCGGTTACGGTATCAGCTAACCCGCCGGTTTTAAACACAAGCGGTATAGTGCCATAGCTCCTGCTAATCAGCTGACCCAAGCCGCAGGGTTCATATTTTGAGGGCATAAGAAATACATCTGAACCTGCATATATCTTATGGGCTAACGGGTCGTCAAATTTCAAATGCAGAGAAATAGCCTTAGGGTATTTTTTTACGATATTCTCTAAAATAACATGGTATTTCAAATCGCCCGTGCCTAAAATAACCAGCTGTAAATTCATCTTACAAATCTTCTCCATGGCATCTGCCAATATATCAAATCCTTTTTGTTCAGCTAGACGGGAGACAATGCCAAAAAGCGCAACATCAGTTTTTATAGGCAATTTACAAATTCTCTGCAGGTCTTCCTTATTCTTGTATTTATCGTGCAAATTTTCTATAGAATAATTCTTAATGATAAATTTGTCAGTCTTAGGATTCCAGATAGAATAATCCAGGCCATTTAATATACCGAATACATCGTTTTTACGTTTAGTCAAGATCCCTTCCAAACCATAGCCAAATTCTTTAGTCTGTATCTCTTTACTGTAAGTAGGGCTAACCGTATTGATGATGTCGCAAAATTCTATACCGCCTTTTAAAAGATTAATCTTGCCATAGAATTCTAACATTTCCATATTAAAGAACTTCCAGTCCAGGCCTAACTTCGGAAATTCCTCTTTAGAAAATAGCCCCTGATAACCTATGTTGTGTATGGTAAATATTGTCTTGGTATTTTGATAAAAGGGATTGTCTATGTATAATGTTTTTAAATATACTGGGATCAATGCACTCTGCCAATCATGACAATGAATAATATCTGCGGCAAAATCTATCTCTTTTAATAACTCAAGCGCCCTCCTGCTATAATAAGAAAACCTATCCAGATTGTCTTTATAATCTCCGGCTTTATCCCCGTATAAACCATCACGGTTAAAGTACATATCGTTCTCTATAAAATATACCTTTACCCCGTTAGAAATTTTGCTTTTCTCCCTAAGAGCTTTGGTATTTCTAACGGGGTTTACGTTCTTTCCGATAACCGAATAAGAGATATCCGGTTTTAATCTCTGAACGCTAAACTTGGGTTCCTGGATAGCTTTATATCTGGGCATAATAATTATCACTTCTTGATTTAACGATTCTAACTCCAAAGGTAATGCTCCTGTTACATCTGCTAATCCACCCGTTTTAGCGAACGGCACAACTTCAGAAGCACAAATAGCTATTTTCATTCCACTTCCCTTTCTACCGTCAGGCAGGCTCCATTTCCAACCAATTCTTACCTTTTTTAATGTCCACCTTTATCGGCACGTCTAATTTAAGAACATTCTCCATCTTATCTCTTACCAAATCTACAAATTCCTCCATTTCTTCTCCTGGCACATCAAAGACTAATTCGTCGTGAATTTGGATAATCATTCTCGTCTTCAGGGCACTCATTTTTATCTGTTCATAAATCCCAACCATTGCTAACTTTATTAAGTCACTCGCTGAACCTTGTATAGGCGTATTTATCGCCTGCCTTTCCGCAAGTAAGCGTATACCCTGATTTTTATTGTTAATTTCAGGAATATATCTTCTCCTGCCTGAGATTGTAGTCACAAAACCTTCTTTTTTTGCGCGGGTTATCTGTTCTTGTACGTAATCTTTGACTTTAGGGTATCTTGAAAAATATGCCTCGATGAAAGCCTGGGCATCATCAAGGCTTATACCCAAATCCCGGGATAGCCCAAAAGAAGTGAGGCCGTAAATAATCCCGAAATTTACCCTTTTTGCGGTATCGCGCATTGATTCGGTGATATCTTTTCCCTCTAAACCATAGATTAAAGAAGCAGTGATTTTATGTATATCTTTGTTGTCCTTAAATGCAGAAATCAAATTCTTGTCTTTTGATAAATGCGCTAAAATTCTTAATTCTACCTGTGAATAATCACAGGAAAAAAGATAACTATCTCTACTAAATGCAATGACTGCCCGCCTTATATTCCTGCCTAAATCTGTCTTTATGGGTAAATTCTGCAGGTTCGGTTCACTGGAGCTGAGCCTGCCGGTTTCTGTAGCAGTTTGATTAAAAGAAGTGTGTATCCTGCCGGTCTTCGGGTCTACCAAATCCGGCAGGGCATCTATATAAGTAGATTTCAGTTTAGTCAACTGGCGATACTCCAATAACAAGGCCGGCAGTTTATGCTTATTAGCCAATTTTCTCAAAACCTCCTCATCGGTAGACGGGCCGGTTTTGGATCTTTTGATAATAGGTAATTTTAATTTCTCAAACAAAATATCCCTCAACTGTTTTGGAGAATTGATGTTAAATTGACATCCGCTGAGCTCATAAATATCTTCGATTAATTTAATCAGTCTTTCCTCTAAATCTTTGGAGAGTTTATTTAATATTTCTAAGTCTAATTTTATTCCGGTTAATTCCATTCGGGCTAATACTTCAACCAGAGGCATCTCAATCTCAGTAAAAAGATTAAAAAGCGATTTATCGCGCAATTCTTTTTCTAATTTTGGTTTTAATTGCTTAATGATGTTAACCGCCTCCACGTTATTCATAGAATCGAACTTTAGTAACCCGTCTAAATAATCCCAAGCCAAATCATTTAAATTGTACCCTGATTTAGAAGGATTGATTAGATAACCAGCTACCATAGTATCAAAATATATCCCATCCAAGACAGTATCTTGCTTTGCTAAAGATACATTTATTTTCTTCAGGTCGTGGCCTATCTTCTTTATCTGAGGATTTGATAAAATGGCTTTCAGGTTTGCTCCGGGATGAGTGATTCTGAAAAATTTACCCTTTGCATGGAATATGAGGCTGCCTAAATTATCGCCGCATAAAATAAGTTCGTCTTGCGGATTTATTAAATCTTTTAATTCTTTATCTTGGAAGGTATCTACCCCTATATCCGGCGTTTTATCTTCCCTGACTTCCAAATCTTTCAGAAGTTTCTTAAATTCAAGGAATTTAAATAATCTAAATAACTCCTGGTGATTGGGTTCGGTGAGCTTTAATTTATCCAAATTAAAATCTAAATCTATCTTTTTATCTAATACGGCTAATTCTTTATTTAATTTTATTGTATCAATATTATTTTTGATAGCTGTTTTTATTTTTTCTGATTTTATTTTGTCAATGTTACTTAATAATTTCTCCGAAGAGCCGAATTCTTTAATTAGCGCTACCGCAGTCTTTTCTCCGATACCGGGTACGCTCGGAATATTATCTACATCATCCCCCATAAGCGCGACAATATCGGTTATCCTCTCTGGCCCTATTCCAAAGCGTTCCGATACTTTCTTTTCATCGTAAATTATGCCTTCATCTTTATATGGGCTAAATACCGCCGTATCTTCGTCTACTAACTGCAGCATATCTTTATCGGAACTGACGATAGTTGTAGATATGCCTTCTTCTTTTGCTTTCCTGGCAAGGGTAGCAATAATATCATCTGCTTCATAACCTTCCTGCTCGAATATAGTAATTCCATAAGCAGAAATCACCTCCTTTATCAGGGGAATCTGGCTGGATAGTTCATCCGGCATAGGGGGACGTTTTATTTTGTATTCTGCAAATTTCTTAAGCCTAAAGGTATCCCTTGAAACATCAAAACATACCGCCAGAAATTGGGGATTTTTTTCTTTTAAAATCTTATTTAACATATTTATAAAACCGTATATGGCATTGGTAGGCTGTCCGAAAGACGTGGAAAGGCTTCTGATAGCATAGAATGCCCTATAGCATAAAGCCGTAGCATCGATTAAAAATAGTTTAGGCTTAGTCATTTAGACGTAATAAGAGAGGGTATCGACGTCAATTAAGCAAAGCGTAACTTCTACCATTAATCAAACATGGAAATTAATGAGACGTGATAAATATTTGCGAACTCTGTTAACAAAAGCGCTGATTTATTTATTGGAAGAACCTGATTTTCTATTACGGCAGCTTCTTCTAAAGCAGTCTTGAAGGCTAGCTTGACATTACCGGTGTTCATCATATAAGATATAAGAAAAATCTAAAAAGGTCAAGGAAAAGTTTCATTAATGAAGCTTTTCCTTGATTCTGAGGCAATGTGCCGAAGAATCTAATATAATTTCCTATACTATCAAGAAAAATTATAATATAGGCGGCATCTCTAAAGCCGGATGATTCACCTTCTGCAAGAAACTCAATAACTCTTCTTGCGTTGTAGCTTGTGTTTCATCAGCAATTTTATCGATTAAATCCGATTCACCTAAATCTTGAGCGCGTTTTCTTAATTTATCGCCTAAAAGTTCTTTTAGCTCTTTGGGTATCCAGACTAATCGTTTGAGCCCCCCTTCAGCCAAGATAAATTTCTTGCTTACTATATATAACTTACCCACACCTAAGAAACCCGGGGTTTGCACGCCCCCGCCTACTGAGCCGGCTAAGGTCGTAAAGGTCATACCGCTGGGAGTCATACCAGCGTAATCGCGATGCACGATCATCACCCCGTTTGCTTCCGGGATTATCGCTACTATACATTCAAAACAACCACATGAAGACTGCGGTGATTCCATCAACGAATACATACTTACCTTTTCAATAGCCTTGTTAGACTTCTGATAAACAAAATCATTTGTATTCTTCCACTGGCCTAATTTTTCATCAAGCATTGAGCCCTTTAAGACAGGTTGATTTGGGCCTGTAGGCGTGATTTCGTAGGATGCTTTACCATCAAGCCAGGAATATGCACCGCATAACCCTAAGCGCTCCGGCGTAATAATACAAACGTGGTTAGGAGCAAAACTCTGGCAAAGCGTGCAACTGTAAAACGTATCCACGCTCTCATCAGTCATACCGCTGATACGCTCATCGCGCTCATCAAATACCTTCTTTGCGCCAGGTAATAACTTTTCTACATCAGATAATTTAGTATAAATTTTAACCTGCACTTTATCTACAATGGCACTGTATTCCTGATGCAACATAGCATGTAAAATAATACCAATGTGTTTAAGCCGGAAACCTTTATTAAAGGCATCATTGGATATCCTTATCCAGTTCATATCCCGCTGCCCGATATGCATCAGGCCCATCGCATAATTTATAAACCGGTGTATCTGGCGTTCCAGGATCGGCTCAAAATCTTTCTGCATTTTGCGTCCAGCTACCTCAACAATAATTGCCAAAGGCATAAATTTATTATCTTTTTCTAACTGGTCAATATCCGGACCTATGATTTCTACCCTGCCATCTTCTACCTCTTCTGATTTTTTAGTCGTCAGGTACTCAAATGATGTACTGCTCTTACTGCCGAATTCAACATATAATTGCTCTTTTCTCACCCGCTCGCCTTCAAATGCCGCAGCATAAGGAACGGGCACAGCGATGTTAGCTACTTTTACCTTTAAACCCCTTGTCTCGATACATTTTGCCACTATCTTTTTATAATCTTTTTCTGTAACTAGCGCCTCGTATAAGGTAGTGTCAATTTTTCCCAACTGTGGAACTTCCAAATCCGTAATAATCGGAAATCCCATGGCCAAAACACCCAAACCCGTGGCCACAATTACTTCATTCACATTACTTAAAAGCACAATAAATGCCGGAACCTTGTTTTGGGTATATTTTAAAATTTCCTGCCACTGCCCGCTTTTTAAGCCGCCATACATTAAAGGCGCCCTCACTGCCCAGTTAACCGCATAAATGGCGGATAAATAATCTTCGCCCAATGGCACAATGTAGTTTTCTAATCCCAATTCTATATTTTTCTTCTCCAGTTGTTTCTTAAAAGTATTGCCGCCAACATTGCCCACTAAAATACTCACAATGCTCTTGCTCTGAAAATCCCGGACTAACTGCACCGCCGAATCCTCATCTTTTGCCGGACCTAAGATTACGGCTATCCCGGCGATCCTGCCGTCGACCAGCTGCAGGCCCAGAGAACGCAATATCTTATCCGGCAGAAAACCCAAGAAGCCCTCCTTGGGATGTTCCTTATTTAGAACTGCCAAGGCCGCCAATATCTCCTGGCCAAGAAGGGTAGCCACGCCTTTATTTAAGATTCCGCCTAAACTGGATATCGCAAGGCCACTTTTCGTAGGGATGCCTTTGCTTAAATCTTCTGTCTGTTTTAAGACGGTTAGGCAATCATCTAAAGTCTTAACTTCCAAGTTTAAGAGTGCATTTATTAATGGTAAATAATAATTCGTTTCCGGAAAGGATACTTTGGCGTCTTTGCCTTTATCTTTGACTGCTTTCTCAAGCGAGCTTCGTGTAAGGTTAACTATCGTATCCGTTCCCTTAGTTCCCAATTGCACAAGTAAGTCCGCCATGCTTTCTCCTTTATTATCCTGGATTGAATTATTAGCAAACAAAACTAAACATACACCAACGGCTTTCCCGTTTTTAAATTTAACCGCCTCTACCCTGCCTTCTCCGATAATCTCCTGAATGGGGCTGTTAATTGTTTCAATATCATCAGGCAACACTCCTTCAAATTTGTCCTGACTGACAACCTTGACTGCGACTTTATATTTTTCATGTATTTCTTTAGCTAAATTAAAAACTATTTGAGCCGGACCGTCAATACAGACAGTATCATTGATAAGATACTTATCTAATTTCTTAAAATCATCCGACGAACTTAGTAATACTACTCCTTCTTTCCTTGCTCCGGGTATTGAGGGTAAATTAGCCATTTATAATCCTGAGGCGTCTAAAACACGAGGCACAACTTTATCCCAACCAATGGGCATAATGTGTGTGCCCTGGCACATGGGTTTTAATTCTTTTATGAGTCTTGCGGAAATCTCTACTGACTTTGCCACTTTATCTTTAGTCTCTTCCATCTCTTTTATAAGTTCATCTGGCACAAATACGCCAGCAACATTTTTATTCATATAGCGAGCCATACCTGCGGATTTTAATAAGACAATCCCCGCCAATATAGTTGTCTTTAAATGTTTAATTTTAGATAAAAAATTCTCAAAAACCCTAATATCGTATACTGCCTGGGTCTGAAAAAATTCTGCCCCTGCTTCAATCTTCTTCTCCATCTTGAGAATCTGCGGCTCTATGGGGTCTGCACCGGGATTAACCACTGCGCCCGCGCAAAATTTAGGTAGTACGCCTTCCAGTTTATTGCCATTCATATCAGAGCCGGCCTTTAGTTTTTTTACCACCTGTAATAATTGGACAGAATCAAGGTCGAACACAGGTTTTGCCTCAGGATGGTCACCTAATGTAGTATAGTCACCGGTTAAAATAAGTAAATTTTCTATGCCCAACGCTGCTGCGGACAAAATATCAGATTGCAGTGCCAGGCGATTTCTATCGCGGCAGGTAACTTGAAATATCGGCTCAAAACCCTTTTGTTTCAATAGGCCACAAACTACTAAAGAACCCAAACGCATGACTGAACTCTGTAAATCCGTAACATTTATGGCATCGACTCGGCCCCTGATAAGCTCAGCGTCTTCTAAAATAATTTTGGTCTCTATACCTTTCGGCGGCCCGATCTCAGAAGTCAGCAAAAATTTTCCGGATTGTATCTTTTCTTTAAAAGTCATTTCAATCACCTATTTAGCGGTCTGTCTTGGCTTGTTTCTCGCATCACCGCTCGGTTTTCCCCACCGAGGAAAACCTCGCTTCGTGAATCTGCTCGCTCTCACTGACTTCGTATTAGCTGGTGAACCTTGGCCGCTCGCATCTTCAAGATGCTGCTCGAATCCAAGCCAAGCCACCCGCTAAAAATAAGCAAAAAGGTAGTTTTATTTTTTCTTAAATAACTTTTTTATATCTTCTTCAGTAATATTTCCGAACCCTCCTAAATCACAAACACGTTTTATTATTTTGACCAACAAACTATCAAGCGCGATTGAATTTATTTCTCCTTGATCTCTTTTATGAGCGGTTTCATATAAGTCATTTAGTAATTTTTTTAATTCATCGTCTTTATAAAAAAATAATTTTAATGAGTTCAAGGCTCGTAAGAATTCATTAGATTCAACTTTATCTCGATATGCAATTAAATCATGTAAAATTTCTAACCTTTTTTGTTTTTCAAAATTTCTTTTCCTTAATAATTCCCCTATCGCAACTGCTATTATTGGAGAAAAGATAATAGCATTAATAGTAATGATATCACTTATTGTCATCGTTTTCATCTTCTCTATTATTCTTAAGCAAGTATTAATTATTTCCTTATCCAGTTTTCTTTATTTATAGCTATACTAAAGGGTACGAATAGTTAAGGCAAAGGTATCTTATCGTCTTTTTTTGATTGGCTTAATTTTTCAAAAATTGGCCAATCCCTAAATGCAAAAGTTGCTAAAGTAATAATATTTACGAGAGGTAGAAACATTAAAAGACCTAATGCGCCTGGATAGCCAGCCTTCTGAGAAATTCTCCAGAATATTACACAAAGAAATACAAAAATTCCTAAACCCAAAATAAAATATAATATATCCATGTCTTTAACCTCCCAATTTCCTTAAAGTTAAGCTTAGAGGAAATAATAAATATGTTATTCCTGTAACCAATAGTCCTAAATTACATGCTTTTATCTTTTCAAGGTTATTTTCTTTGAATGCTTTTCTTCTTAAAAAGTAAAAATATCCTGGCAGAATAGGAAGAAATTTTTCTACAATAAACAAATTGTTACTGATTCTCAATTTTTTATTCAATAAACTAGAAATTATGGCTTCGAAAAAGAGAACAGCAAAAAATATAATAAACAAAACTAACAGAAATATTAAAAAATTCTTAAAGGATTCAGCTCTATCAGGATTTTTTCTTCTGTAAATAAGCCATAATATGATAAAAAATAATATTAGAGGCATTATTTAAAATGCATGTTGGCTTTTTAATCTATTATATTACAAAATATTTATGGATTTATAAAATAAGTCTAGTTGTTTTCAAGAACGAAGGGGCGTTCCCTAAAGGACCACCCAAATTAACATTTTGCGCAGGGATTTGGGAGCGTGCATTAGATTTTTACGGGTGGCGAGGCATGTTTCGAGCAGCGTGAGCGCGAGAAATATGCCTCGACAGGACCCGTAAAAATTCATTACGCGAACAAATCCCGAAAGCAAAATAAAATATCTAAAAGAGCTTTGTATTAGGGTCAGTCCCCTGCGGGGACACCCTTCCGATTGGATTCAAAGACGTCCCTCGATTGGGAACAAAGACGTCCCTACTGCTGTGACTTGGCTGCTTCGACAACGTTACGCATAAGCATTGTTACGGTCAAAG
>Ga0315280_10009373_pt1 | contig 12577 bp, 13 predicted proteins | sample YL17G06_40_MG_FD_203697 | JGI IMG/M metagenome (GOLD analysis project Ga0315280, IMG submission 203697) | Sediment microbial communities from Yellowstone Lake, YNP, Wyoming, USA - YL17G06_40 | ecosystem: Environmental > Aquatic > Freshwater > Lake > Sediment | place: USA: Wyoming | collected... | reverse complement strand
CCCCTTATCCCACGGCCGCCCCGGCTTAATAAATTCTTGCAAACCACCGACCGCAACCCGCCTGCTGACAAATTGCGGTCAAGACGATCAGGGGTCTTCTTCAGCCTTATCCCTTCTTCCAGGCTCCGCGCGATCTCGCTCAGACGAACCGAACCCCGAGCCGCCTGTACCCTCTATAACATCTCCTCCACCAAACCACGCTTTACCTTGCCAAGACCAGCACAAAGTGCCCCCGAAAATTCGTGCAGCTGGGTTCGCAATTTCAGCCCCATTGGGTGTATCATAGTTCCGGACCTCCTGGACCGAATTAGGAAAAATTCCTTTATCCCTGATAATTCTATCTCCCGAGGTCCTTTTATTAACCCCCCCCCCAAATTCCCCCATTTTCAGCTGCCCCAATACCTATCCCGATGATTTATAATCACAATCCCCAATTAAGGATTATTTTTTGGGGAAGTCCTGATCTCTTGGTCCGTGGTTGATCGAATTTTTGGCCGAGGCCTGAATTTGATGATGAGTTGAGAGAAAAAAAGGCCGGCATAAACCGGCCCTTTTAATTCAGGTTCTGTTCCTTAATTCGCCATTCTCACCTTGTCTCCCAGCTTCATTTCCAGGGAGCTTTGAGTGACTAGGCCGGTTGAGGTGTTGTCCGTCACTTGCAGCACGACGATGTTTCCAATCACCTCATCCGGCAACTGCCTTTTCACCATATTAGTTGAGACCGTCCTGCCCGGAAGGTAAACTTCAAGCAGGTTGCCCGGCTCAACTCCCTGGTTTCCGCCCACATCCATATACACGATGTCGTTCTGGCCGAAAGAAGGCGTGTCCCGGCGGTTGGCGACAATATAGCCGGAAGCCTGTTTCTCGCCCTTGAACACCTTTACCTCCGCGACCAGGGGCGGCAAATACGGCCGGATATAATCGCCAACCCGCATCTCCAGGTATGAGGTCTCGATTTCAGCCTCAGCCGCGGACCCGGTCATTTTAAGAATCTCGATCTCGCCCAGGTTCAGAATCTTGTATCCGACTTTCTTATTGGTCACCGGGTTTCGAACCACATAAGCGATTTCAAACACATTGAAAATATCTCCCTCCTTGGCGCCGGTGGCAGAGCCCACATCCACCCAGACATGGTCATAGGTCGCGACCACGCCGTGCTCGTGCCGGGTCTTGATTATCTTGCCGACTCCCTTGAACTGCCCGGCCTCCAGCCAGCCTATCTCGGGCGATTCCTTGTAGGATATTTTAACCGGCTTGCCGTACATATCATTCACGACTTTCAGTTCCACCGGCGGAGGCCCCTCCGCGGTGGCGCCTGCTGAAGGCGCAATCGTCGTGCCCGCCTGGGGCTGCTCTTCTCCGATCTGAGGCACGGTCTCGAGCGGGGGAGGAATCAACTTTTCGGTTTGGGGATAAAGGTTGACGACATCTCCCGGGAAAATCAGGTTGGGGTCAATGATGAAAGCGTTTCTCTCCCAGATTTTGGGCCAGTAGTAGGAGCTATTGAGGAACCGTCCGGCAATGTCCCACAAAGTGTCCTTGGGCTGAACCACATACACGACCCGGCTTATGGTCTTGGTCTGTTCCCCCGCGGCTTCAGCCGCTTGCGCTTCAGGAGCCGCCATTTCCGGGGGCGCTTCCCGCGGCTGCGAGGTCTCTTGGGCAAAAACGAGGAATCCCGTGATCAGGATTGCCGCGGCTGCGATCAACTTTCTCCACATAGTTCCCCTCCTTGCTTTCCAGGCTCGGCTCAATCCTTAAGCTTCGCTTCTGCCAGATTAGCATAATTGCTGAAAGGATACAAGGAAATCAAATCCTCAAATATCCGTTTGCTTTTATTCTTGTCGGTTTTTTCCACCAGCTCCCCGGCTTTGAACATAGACTCAGGGGCAAGGTCGCAAGCCGGGTATTTGTCCGAGACCAGAAGATACGCGTCCACCGCGCTCTTGTCCTTGCCGGATTTAGCCCTCGCATCTCCCAGATATTTGTAAAGCGCGCAGCTGTCTTTGGCGGACGGATTTTTGGCAAGCTCGCTCTGGATCAGGTCTTCGGCCTTCGGGTATTGCTTCTGGTCGATCAGTTTTTTGACCTCAGCCAGGTTTGCGGGGCCTGCGCTCCCGGTTGGCACGGGCTTCTCGGCCTGGACTTTGGTCACCGGGCCTTGAGCTTCAGGGGCCGGCTTTTTTGTGCCGGCCGTGCTTTCTTTTTCGATCTTGATTATGGGCGAGTCCGGGTTGGCCTTGTTCTCGCCGAACACAATCACCTTCTTGGTCTGCGGCTCGGCCGGCCTGGCCGCTTCGGCCGGCCTGGCTTCGCCGGCTGACGGCTCCAGTTTCACGACCGGAAGCCTTGCTGCTTGTCCCCCCACCGTCACTTTTGATGACTCGGAGGGAACAACTATCGTCTCTTCCTTGATCTGCTCTCTGGCCGCGTTCGGGCCTTTAAGCTCGGCAAGAGATTTCTCCAGAGCGTCAATCCGGCTCATTAGAAGATCAAGCTTGGAGTTGAGCTCGTCAATCTGCTGCCTCAGCCGGATGTTTTCTTCCTGAAGAACAGCAAGCTCGGCTTCAAGCTCCTTCTTGCTCTTCGTCGCACTGATCGCCAGATTGGAAAAAACCAGCCCGCAAACCAGGGCTAATCCTATCCCCCGCGCGATTCTTTTGCTCTTCATCTTCCTCTTTTTAATTATATCTTTTTATGGCTTGGGAAGTCAAATATCAGGACTTGCCCCATTTTGTCTCATAAACTCCCGGTTATTATTGAGCAGAAATCACGCGGGAGGGCAAAGATGATAAGAAGATTAAGATGAGAGAGAGGGAACTGAATGCGCCTATCTCTCAATTTAAAAACCCGCGACTTTGCCCGGAGCCAAATGTCAGGGGCAGTGGGTGCCGGGGGCGGTGCCGTTGCAGGCCAGGCCGCCATGCTTTACGGTTACTTGCTTTGTAACCTCAAGGTAGCACAGGTCCGGGCAATTGGTGTTATTCAGATGATTGTTGCTCACATCAACAGAATCACCTGCTCCCAGGCCGTTGTTATTTGCGTTATCTACCAGCGCGGTGAGAGAGATGATGTTGTTATTGCGAAGATCAAGCGTGGTCAGAGTGGTCAAGCCGGAAAGAACGGAAATATCTCTGATCGTGTTGCCGGAAAGTAAAAGCTCGGTCAGATGGTTCAAGCCGGAAAGACCCCCAATCTTGATAAGCTGGTTGTTTTGAAGCTCAAGATGCTTCAACTGGGGCAACTGTAAAGGATTATTATTATTAAGGGGGGGAAGAATATATTTGATCTTGTTATTGTAAAGTAAAAGCTTGGTCAGATTGTTCAAGCCGGAAAGATTGGTAATATCGGTGATCCGGTTATCGTGAAGTGAAAGCTCGGTCAGCTTGGTCGAGAGGGAAAGATAGGAAATATTGGTGATCTGGTTAGACCCCCCATCAAGCATGGTCAGAGTGGTCGAGCCGTAAAGATTGGCAATATCGTTGATCTGGTTATTGTGAAAATCAAGCTTGGCCAGCTTCTTGGTCGAGCAGTTAAGAGCGGGGAAACTATTTTTGATCTGGTTATGGTAAAGGTAAAGCTCAGTCAGATTGTTCAAGCCGGAAAGATTTTTAATATCTTTGATCTGGTTGTAGGAAAGGTCAAGCTCGGTCAGATTGCTCCAGCCGGTAAGAACGGGAATACTACCTTTGATATGGTTATTGTTGAGCTTAAGCTTCTGCAGATTGTTCAAGCCAGAAAGATTGGTAATATCGCTGATCGTGTTGCCGGAAAGGGAAAGCTCGGTCAGATTGGTCCAGCCGGTAAGAACGGGAATATTGGGGATACGGTTATGTTGGAGGTTAAGCTTGGTCAGATATTTCAAGCCGGAAAGATGGGAAATATTGCTGATCGTGTTGCCAGAAAGGGAAAGCTCGGTCAGATTGTTCAAGCCGGAAAGAACGGAAATATTGCTGATCTGGTTATTGTTGAGGTTAAGCACGGTCAGAAAATAACAATGTTCGATTCCGCTTAAATTTTTGATATTGGAGTTGGAGGCATCCAGTGAGGTTAAGTCGCAAAGGTCACTCTGATGAATATCTCCGTTTTGCTTGGGGATTGCAAGCCTTACTTGTTTTTCAAGATTTAGGTCTAGAAAGGTAACTTTAGCCCAGCCAAATCTCCGGCAAGTGAGCCAGCGCATCAACCCGCTCTCATACCACGTTGGCCTATGAACACCAGGGCCAGGGCCAGCGGATGAGGTTTTCTTGGGGCCACCGGCAATGATCAGGGCCAAACCCAGACCTAACGCTAGAATTCCAATCCTCTTCAAATTCATTTTCCTCCTCCTTTTGCAAAATTAACCCATAATGCATTAAATCTATTTTGGTTTGTAATTGACCGTTTGACAAACTGTATACCAAACCCTGAATCCTGTCAAGTCGAATCAATTTAAAAATTGATAATTTTCTAATCCGCCCCCAAATTGGTTTGGCGGACTTATTGGGAGGCAAGGGAAGCTGTTCGATTTAAAAAACTTGCGCATAAAATTTGTCCTGCGAGCGCACAGCTCCCAGGAAGTTAAAAACACGGCGTCATCATTGCGGGTGACCATTACTCGCGGCCATCCGGCCTGATTCAGCCTTCGCGCTTTGACTTTTCGCTCAAGTCGCAATAAGTTATATTGATTTTGAAATGGTGGAGAATTTAATGATTGAGTTGAGGTTAAAAGACGGCAAGACCATCAATGCGGAAAAAGGCGTTTCTGCTCAAAGCCTGGTTGAAAAGCTGGCGGACCAGGGAGAGCGGAAGCATATCATTGCCGCAAAATTGAACGGAAAACTGATCGACCTTTCCGTTCCGATCACCGAGCCGGGTGAGTTTGAGCTGGTAAGCATCTTTAGCCCCGAAGGTTTGGAAGTTTTGCGCCACTCGACTTCTCACCTGATGGCGGATGCGGTTCAGCGTCTTTTTCCGGGCGTAAAAGTCACCATCGGCCCCTCGATTGAAAACGGCTTTTACTATGACTTTGACTGGCCTCTGGGCTTCACCGAGGATGACCTCCCTAAAATCGAAGCCAAGATGAAAGAGCTTGCCGCGCAGGACTATAAGTTTGAGCGCAAGGAGATAAGCCGTGAGGACGCGATCAAGCTGTTCTCGCAAAAGGGCGAGAAATACAAAGTGGAGTTGATTGAGGAGTTGTCGGAAGACGCGGTCATCTCCATTTACAAGCACGGCGGCTTTGTTGACCTCTGCCGAGGGCCGCACATACCGAGCACAGGATACATCAAGGCTTTCAAGCTCACCAGCACCGCCGGCGCTTACTGGAGGGGCAGCGAGCGAAACCCCATGCTCCAGCGCATCTACGGCACTGCCTTCCCCACCCCGAAAGCCCTGGACGACTACTTAAAGCGGCTGGAAGAAGCCAGAAAGCGCGACCATCGCCGCCTGGCCAAAGAGCTTGACCTTTTCAGCATCCACGAAGAGGTCGGGCCCGGATTCCCGGTCTATCACCCAAACCTCGGGCTTGTGCGCTCGCTTCTTGAAGAGTTTGAAAAGAAAGAGCACTTGAAGCGCGGATACCTCATTGTCTATGGCCCGACTCTTCTCAAATCCGAGCTTTGGAAGCGCTCCGGCCACTACGACCACTACCGCCAGAATATGTATTTCACCGAGATTGACGAGGAGCAGTACGGGATCAAGCCTATGAACTGCCTTTCCCATATGCTGATCTACAAAAGCTCGCTCCGCTCGTACCGCGAACTGCCGCTCCGATATTTTGAGATGGGCACGGTTCACCGCCACGAGAAAAGCGGCGTACTTGCCGGCCTTTTCCGGGTGAGAGCCTTCACCCAGGACGACGCTCATATTATCTGCACGCCCGAGCAGCTTGAGGGCGAGGTTCTGGGCGTGATGAATTTTGTGCTGGAAGTGATGGAGCTTTTCGGTTTCCCGGTTGAAATGGAGCTTTCCACCAGGCCGCGCGATTCCATCGGCACGGACCAGGACTGGAGCCGCGCCACGGATGCGCTGGAAAAGGCTCTGAAGGAAAGCGGATTCAGCTACGAGGTCAACGCTGGAGAGGGCGCTTTTTACGGCCCCAAGATCGACATCAAGCTCAAAGACGCCCTTGACAGGAAATGGCAGTGTGCTACAATACAATGCGATTTTACATTGCCGGAACGGTTTGATCTTTCTTATGTGGGTCCTGATGGCGAGCGGAAGCGGCCGGTGATGATCCACCGGGTCGTGTTCGGCTCTATGGAGCGGTTCCTGGGGGTTTTGATTGAGCATTTCGGCGGCGCTTTCCCTGTATGGCTCGCACCGGTTCAGGTGAGGGTGATTCCTATCGCAGACCGTCATCACAACTACGCCAATGCAGTTGCCGACAGGCTGATGGAAAAATCAGTCCGGGTGATGATTGATAAGCGCAACGAGAAGCTCAACTATAAAATCCGCCAGGCCGAGGTTGAAAAGGTTCCGTATATGCTTATACTCGGAGACCAGGAAGAGAAGGACGGAACTGTTTCCGTGAGAACCAGAGGCAGAGAAGACCTGGGAAAAATGAAGCTGGATGATTTTTTGGCTCGGATTGATAAGGAGGTCCGGATTCCAGAGACTAAGTCCAAACCAGCAAGGAGGGAGGTCCCATAATCCAGAAACAGGACTATCGGGCAAATTGGCAGATTAGAGCGCCTCGAGTGCTCGTGATCGACGATAACGGAAATAAAATCGGCATAATGCTCACCAAGGACGCAATCAAGCTGGCCGAAGAAAAGGGCCTGGACCTGGTGGAGGTGGGCGGGAGTGCAGACCCGCCGGTAACAAAAATCATGGACTATGGGAAGTTCATCTACCAGAAACACAAGCAGGAGAAGGAATCCCGCAAGAAGAGTAAGAGTACAGGCCAGAAATCGATCAAGGAAATAAAGTTTGGAATCAAAACCGAGGAGCACGACCGCCAGACCAAGATGAGGCATATAAAAGAGTTCCTCGAAGACGGACACAAGACCAAGATCGTCGTGATGTATCGGGGCAGGGAAATGGCGCACCCGGAACTGGGCAGGGAGTTGTTGCAAAGAATCATCCAGGAGCTTGCTCCCTTCGGCGCGGTGGAATACATCCCGAAGCAGGAAGGGCGTAACCTGGTGACAGTTGTCGCGCCACACAGCAAGCAGTTGATGGAGAAAATAAGGAAGCAGCAGGAAGCGGAAGCTAAAAAGGCTGCAAACCTGGACCCGGCTCCGGCCGGGCAGACGCAGCCCGCGGCTCTTAAGGAGGAAAATAAAGTTGGCTAAAGGACCCAAGATGAAGGGCAGTCGCTCAGCCGCCAAACGGTTCAAAAGAACCGGGACCGGCAAGATCAGATATCGGAAAGCGGGCAAGAGGCATCTGCTGTCCAAAAAAGGCGCGGGGAGAAAGAGAGCGCTTTCCAGGAGCGCAACCGTTTCCGGGCCGGACCGCAAGAGAATCTCCCGGCTCATCCCCTATAAATAATTTTCAAACAGGTTTTAAGGAGCGCTAAGATGGTGAGGGCAAGAGGAATTCCCGCAAGCAGGAGAAGAAGGAAGAAGATCCTGAAGCGCGCCAAAGGCTACTTTGGTTTACGCAGCAAGGCGGTCAAGCAGGCCCGGCAGCAGGTGAAAAGGTCTCTGCGCTACTCCTACCGCGGGCGCAAGGAGCGCAAAAGAATTTTTAGAAGACTCTGGATCGTGCGCATAAACGCGGCTGCGAGAAACCACGGGCTTAGCTACAGCGATTTCATCCACGGGCTGCAAAAAGCCCAGGTCGGACTTGACCGCAAGGCCCTCGCCGACCTCGCGGTCAACGACCCCGCAGGATTCGCGGCGGTGGTCGAAAAAGTCAAGTCCGCTCTCGCGGCTTGAAATCCCGGGGCAGGTTCTCGCAAAGTGGACCAAGAGCTTGAACTGCTTCAAAAAGCAAAAGCGGAGATAAACTCCGCACAAAACCTCGAAAGTCTGAACCAGGTCCGAATCGCTTACCTCGGAAGGAAAGGAATACTCACCCAGAAGCTAGCGGGCATCAAAGACCTTCCGACCGAACAACGCCGCAAAGCCGGCCAGACTTTTAACAAGATCAAGACCGAGCTTGAACGGGCAATCGAAATCCGGGAGGCCGAGCTCCAGGCGGAGCAGGAATCGGCTGAAAGAAAGCAAAAAATAGATGTGACCCTTCCCGGCTTCGGGCCGACCCCGGGTTCCCGCCACCCGCTCACCATCGTTATGCAGGAGATCGTGGAGATTTTTGAGGGGATGGGCTTTAATGTTGAGGAAGGCCCGGATGCGGAGACGGATTTCCACAACTTCACCGCGCTCAACATCCCTCCGGACCATCCTGCGCGGGATATGCACGCTACTTTTTATCTTGAGAACGGCCTTCTTTTGCGCACCCACACCTCGCCCGTGCAGGTCCGGGCAATGACCAAAATCAAGCCGCCGCTGCGCATCATCTGTCCGGGCCGGGTCTATCGCTGCGATGCGGATGTCAGCCACTCGCCTATGTTTCACCAGGTCGAGGGATTTATGGTGGACAAGCACATAACTTTCGCTCACCTCAAAGGCGTGCTGATGCAGTTCGCGAAGGAGTTTTTCGGGCCTGAGGTTAAAGTGCGCTTTCGACCCAGCTATTTCCCGTTCACCGAGCCGAGCGCGGAGGTTGACATAAGCTGCCTGATCTGCGCCGGCAAGGGATGCCCAGCTTGCAAGCGCTCCGGCTGGATGGAGGTGCTCGGTTCAGGAATGATCCATCCCCAAGTTTTGGAAAATGTGGGATACAATCCAGAAGAGGTCACCGGATTTGCTTTCGGCCTGGGCGTGGAGCGGCTGACCATGCTCCGCTTTAAAATCGACCACATCAGGCTCTTCTACGAGGGCGACCTCAGATTTTTGAAACAGTTCTAGCCAAAAAATAAAATGGATGTTTTATACAGCTGGCTTAAAGATTATATTTCGGTGGAAGTGAACGCAACCGAGGCCGCGGAAATTCTGACCAACACCGGCCTGGAGGCCTCGGTGCGAGGAGCCGTGTCCGAAGAGCTCTTGAAGCAGATGGACAAAATCGTTATCGGCAAAATCGAAAAGATCGAACGGCACCCCAACGCAGACAAACTCACCCTCTGCCAGGTAAAGCCGGCACCCGACGCAGAGCCATATCCCATCGTCTGCGGCGCGTCTAACATAAAAGAAGGAGACATTGTCCCGCTCGCGCTTCCCGGGGCGAAACTTCCTGACGGCACAGTCATAAAAGAAAGTTTTATCCGCGGCGCATTGAGCAAAGGCATGATGTGCTCGCAAAAAGAACTGGGAGTGGGAGAAGACCACACCGGAATCTGGATTCTTCCCAAAGACGCTCCCATCGGAAAACCCCTCCGAGACTGGCTCGCCTCCCAGGATGTCATCCTCACCGTGGAGCCTACGCCCAACCGGGGAGACCTTTTGAGCGTGCTCGGAGTTGCGCGTGAGCTTGCCGCGGCTTTGTCCGCGAAAGTGAAGCTGCCGGAGATTAAGCTCAAGGAAGAGCCGAATGTTATCGAAGAAAAAGCGGATGTGATTATAGAAGATTATACCGGCTGCCCGAGATATGTGGCCAGGCTGGTGGAAGACTTGAAGATTGGCGAAAGCCCGGACTGGATAAAAAAGCGGCTCGAAGCTTCCGGTCTCCGCGCCATCGCCAATGTCGTGGATGTGACCAATTATGTGATGCTCGAGCTGGGCCAGCCGCTGCACGCATTCGATTTCGATCTTCTCCGCGGGCAGAAAATCGTGGTCCGCCGGGCAAAGCCGGGAGAGAAATTCACAACCCTGGACGGCCAGGAAAGAAACCTTTCCCCGGAAATGCTCCTGATCTGCGACGGCCAAGGCCCGGTCGCCATCGCCGGGATTATGGGCGGAGCCAACTCCGAGGTCAAAGAGAGCACGAAAAATATTCTGATCGAGAGCGCGTTCTTCGATCCGGTTACCATCCGCCGGGGCGCAGCCAAAATCGGGCTTCAAACCGAGGCCAGCCGAAGGTTTGAGCGCAGAATTGATCCCATTGCGACTGATTGCGCGGCTGACCGCGCGGCTGAACTTATGCAAAAACTGGCTGGCGCAAAAGTCCTCAAAGGACGGCTGGATGTTTACGAGAAATTGCTCACGCCGGCTCCGGTCAAGTTCCGGCTGAGCCAGGTGCCCAGACACCTCGGATTCGCGGTTGACCAAAAAAAGATCACCGGATATTTCCAGCGGCTGAACCTGAAGGCCGAAGAAAAATCCAGAGACGAGCTTTTGGTCACGCCTCCTCCATACCGCTCCGACCTGACCAGAGAGATCGATCTGATCGAAGAGATCGCACGGCTTAACGGCTATGACCAAATTCCGGCCGAGATGCCCGAGTTCAAGATGGAGCCGCTGCTTAGATCGAACAAAGAACTGCTCAGGAACAGCCTGAGAATCAAGCTCGCCAATCTGGGCTTTTCCGAGGTCATCAACTACAACTTCCAGAGTCCCAAAGATATTGACGCGCTTAACCTGGACCAGAAAGACGCGCGGAGAAACGCGGTCAAAATCGAAAACCCGCTGGCGGACAACGCAACTCATCTGCGCACCAGCCTCATCCCCCAGCTCATAACCAATCTGGCTTTCAATCTCTCCCGCCAGCAAACCGAAATAAAAATCTTCGAGTTCAATAAAGTATTTTTCCCGCCGGAAAAAACGGGCGAGCTTTTAATCGAAAAAGAAATGCTGGCCGGACTCATCTCCCGCCAAGAGGTCAAATCGCTCTGGAAACTTGAGTGCCCGGCTGGAGGATTTTACGAGGCAAAGCACTTTGCCGAGGCCGTGCTTTCCGCGCTTAAATTCCCGGGCGCGCGCATCGAGCCGGCGAACGATGTTCCTTATTTTCTTCCCGGCAAGACCGCTAAAATCATGCTGGGCAAGGACCGGGCCGGGAGCATCGGCGAGTTGGATGCGCGGGCGCTGGATGCGTTTGAGGTTAAGTCCCAGGTGTTTGCTTTTGAAATCGACTTTGAACTTCTGCTAAAATATGAGCGGAAGCTCACCAAGGCCGGGATGCCCAGCAAATTCCCGGCCAGCTACCGCGACATCTCATTCACTGTGGACGAGGATGTCACGCACCAGCAGATAATGATTGCGGTCAACCAGGTCAAGAGCGAGCTGGTGAGCGAGATAGAGTTGTTTGACATCTACCGGGGCGGGAAACTTCCGGCCGGGAAAAAGAGCATGGCCTATCGCATCTTCTACCAGAGCCCGGACCGGACCCTGACCGACGACGAGGTTAACGCGCTTCACGCAAGGGTGGCGATGAAGCTGAAGGAAAAATTGGGGGCCGAGATTCGCAAACTTAAGCCTAAGGAGGAAAAATGACCAAGGCCGATATTATTGAAAGGGTTTATGAAAAACTGGGGGGCTCCAAGCAGGAATGCACCCGGCTGGTTGAGAAAGTGTTCGACCTGGTCAAACAGTCGCTCGAAAACGGAGAGAGCGTGAAACTCAGCGGGTTCGGAAAATTCATTGTCCGCTCGAAAAAGGCGCGTCCGGGGCGGAACCCGCACACTCGCCAGGAGCTGACCATCAGTCCCAGGAGAGTGGTGACTTTCAAGGCCAGCCATGTGCTCAAAGGCCAGGTTAACCGGGGCGAACCGCAAAAAACTTGAGCGAACAAAGATACCATATTCCCAAGCTGCCGGGCAAAAGGTATTTCCGGATCGGCGAGGTCGCCAAGATGGCCAGCTTGCCCTCGCACACCCTCCGCTACTGGGAGACCGAATTCAAATTCCTCCAGCCCAAAAAAGCCGCAACCGGCCAAAGAATGTATGAAAAAAATGACGTCGAATCCGTGTTCCTCCTCAAACACCTCCTCCACGAGCGAAAGTTCACCATCGAAGGCGCAAAACAGCACATCAAGGTTATGAAAAAGGGAGAAGCAGAGGAATCGGCCGTGGCGCCCGCTTCGGGTGCTGAAGCGAAATCCAGGTCAAAGTCCAGATCCAAGGCTGACGGCGATCAGCTCGGGTTCGGTTTTGAGGAAATGAAGCTCAAGGACAAAATCAAGAAGGTCGCGCAGGAACTGCGCGCCATCGAAAAATCTCTGAGAACGGAATAAGCCTCTTCAAACAACTATCCCTTAGCTCTCTTACTCAACAGGAAAAAGTTGCTAAGTTAAACTAACGCTGGTTAACAGAAGAGTCGCGAGAGACGGCGCAGTATTTGGCTCATTTGTGTTGCCTGATGGATTTGAAGGTAAAGCAGACCCTCCCTGTGGCGGGTTGTTGATGTCTAAATTCCCGTTGGTAGGCTGGTAGCCTCTTTTTTCATAAGTCGTGAGGGTCTTTTCGTCTATCGTAGTTTTCTTGGACATATCTCGTCTCCAATTTTGAATCCTTATTTAAAAAACTTTGCCGCCAGAATCTCATCATTTAGTATAATTATGCCACCGGACCTGTCAAGTCGTTTTTTAAATCTATCTCTCTCATCTAGGGCTTGTTGCCCAAATCAGAAAGGGCTCTTCCCTCCCCCGTGCCTGTCCCGCCAAAGGCGGGAATGGGGGAGGGCCAGGGAGAGGGTGATTGAATTTATTA
>Ga0315280_10009372_pt1 | contig 12578 bp, 16 predicted proteins | sample YL17G06_40_MG_FD_203697 | JGI IMG/M metagenome (GOLD analysis project Ga0315280, IMG submission 203697) | Sediment microbial communities from Yellowstone Lake, YNP, Wyoming, USA - YL17G06_40 | ecosystem: Environmental > Aquatic > Freshwater > Lake > Sediment | place: USA: Wyoming | collected... | reverse complement strand
AAATTTCTCGAGGTAGCGCACTAACTTTTTACTCACGAGAATTGAGAAAAATTGGACATCCTGTAACTGCTCGAGAGTTGGCTTCTGCGGTGAGAAAAAGCAAAAGGGTCGTGAATCAATATCTGAAAATACTTGAGGACAAGAATTTAGTACAAGTAGATAAGACCCATCTGTCCTATCTTTATTCTCCCGCTTAGGTTCTCCAAAGAATTTCTACATCATCTGTTCGCCACCTCTGACGAACCATAGTATCCTCAATCTTCTGTCTTACCCCGGACTTGTAGGCCAATAAACCAGCCCAGCTTATCATGGCTCCATTATCAACTGATAGACTCGGTGGCGGCACATAAAACTTCGAAGCATGCTCCCTCGCCATCAGCCTGAGCATTTCCCTGAGCCTCGAGTTCGCTGCAACCCCGCCTGTAAGCATGAGCTCCTTTTTCTCCGTGTGGGCTACGGCCCGCTCGGTGACCTCCACCAAAGCGGCAAACGCCGTCTCCTGCAGGCTGTAACATAGGTCGCGTAAGTCGGCTCCCGCATGATGTTTTCGGATGGCCTCCGTCATCAACCCTGAAAAGGATAGGTCCATGCCCTTCACCACGTACGGTAGGGGAATGTAACGCTTGCCCTCGCGCGCGAGCCGCTCAACATTTGGGCCGCCCGGATGTGGAATCCCGACCTCCCGAGCGAACACATCCAAACAATTGCCTACTGGGATATCCAATGTTTCCCCAAAAACTCGGTAGCGGCCCGCATCGAAAGCGATGACTTGTGTGTTGCCCCCGCTGACGTAAAGGGTGACTGGGTCTCTTGCCTTTTCCGTCATGCGGCCGATCTCCACATGCGCGATGCAGTGGTTCACCCCGACTATTGGAACATCGAGCCAGACAGACAGAGCCCTTGCAGCGGTGGCCGCAGTACGAAGCACCGGTCCAAGGCCGGGCCCCTGAGAAAATGCGATTAAATCTATCTCGTCAACTTCCATCTTGGCAAGCCTGAGCGCTTCATTCAAAACCGACCGCGCGTTCGCAGCATGGAACTGGGCCGCCTCACGTGGATGTATCCCGCCGTGTTCTGGCATGTGGGTCTTCGCGGCATTCGCCAGTATTCTGCCCTTTGAATCCACTATCCCAATCCCAAACGTGTGGGCAGTGCCCTCGATCCCCAAGCACAACATTTTCATGACCTCAGACAGATTTTCACGGTGGCTCTTATAGAATTGATTAATGTTTACTCGATTAAGGCGTCGTTATCCTCACAGTGGCCAAAATAAGAACGACTCCAAGCAGAGCTTCCTCACTCTTTTTTAACGTGAAAACGAACAATTATCGGCGAACAAATGTTTTTCAGGCGCATTTTCAGGAAGCCTCCGCCTCCGAAACCCGTGCTGGAGAAGTTAGATTTGGACGCTCTTCGAGAGCGGGTGAATAAACTCAGAAAAGAAAAGCTTGAAACCGTTAAACCCACTTTCAACGCCGTACTCGAAGAAACTGCTAGGGTACGTGAAATACTTCTAAACGACATAAAAAAGCTCGCTGAGGCCAAACAATCTGAGGAGGTTCACCTAGGGCTACTGAAAACATGCACCGAAGCCAAAAAATTGCTCACTGAAAAAATGACTCGCGCGCTGGCAGACATCGAGCGCAGTACAGAACTCACGATGGGTGCTCTCGAGGCTTTTGACGGTAAGTTGACGAAAGCCATTAACCTCACCACCGACGCCACCGCCATTCACGGACGCTATGTGGAAACAATCTTCGGGCAGGAGTTCGCAGCGGTCAGATCAGGTCTACGAAGATTAAATGAACTGGCCGAGCAGACGCACACAACCATCGAGGGGATCATCAGTGAAAGCAGGGCCCTCGACTCGATCTCATTCGAAATAAATTCCCAAACGGAACTGACTCAATACATCAAAAAAACTCAGGGGGACATCAAATCGCTGGAGAGCTCGTCTAAGGAGATTGAAGAAAGAGTAAAAAATGAAAGGGAGCAATTGAAACAGCTTAAATCCGGCGAGGAATTCAAGCGCGCAATCGAGGCGATGCGGGAACTCAAGCAAATTGAGTCAGAAATAAATCACGTGAAAGGCGAGGTGATGAGTGCTTTTTCTGATATTAGCAGACCCCTCAGGAAGCTCGAGAAGCTCGTCTCATCCGGCGGGCACCAGATGGATCGAGAAAAGATAAAAACACTTGACCTCGGTATCAACAACCCGCTTGAAATTATTTCATCCGACGAAAAAATTTTGAGTACCGAAGAATTACTGCTGGAAACCGCCAAGCTCCTAGAAGACGGTGAAATCGAACTGAATGAGCGAGAGAGGAGAAAGAAACTCGAGAGGACCCGGAAACTCGCCGCGAGGTTGAAGGAGTTCAAAAGGTATCTCGAACTCTTAAACCAACGACTGGAGATACAGCGGCAGGCTTTGGAGCACCCCATTCAAAAACAGATATCTAAACTCGAACAATCCATTGCTCAACATGAATCCGAACTAAACCACATTAAAAAGTCGATTGAGGAGCTCGGCCAAAAATCTAAGCTGACCGAGAAAGAGATCGAGGAGAAACGGGCAAATCTTGAAAAACTTGCGGGCGAAATCATCGGCACGAAAGTCGAACTCACTTTTTGAACTCTGTGTAACCGCACTTGCCGCACGCCAGACGATTTCCGTGCTCGGCCATAAAGATTCCAGGACCGCACCGCGGGCAATGAGGGCGCAGGCGCTTCAGTTCATTGCCCTCAAGCTTGTAGAGCTTGGACTTCGCGGCTTTGGTTTTCTTTGCCATCTTCGTCTTCCTTCAGCGGCTTTTCCTCACTTCTTCTCCTCAGACTTTTCCTCAACTTTGGTCTCTTTCGGCGACTCTTTTTCGGGTTTAGGTTTCTCAGGTTTAGTTTCCTTTGGTTTCTCCTCCGCGGGCTTCTCCGGTTTCGCCTCCTTGGGCAGGCCGCGCTTGAGCAGGTGTTTGGGCTCAACCTTCTCGAGCTGTTCTCTGGAGCTGTAGGCGCGAGCGATGCCAGACGCAACCTGACGGCCGTGGGTGCTGGCGAGTTTGTCGATGACGAGCAAATCCTCTGCGACACCGAGCAGCGCTGCTAACTGGGGGCGGACATCAAGGCGCTTCGGTGTCGAGGCGCCTGCGTGATCCACCTTGAACTTCACCTCGGTGCGTTTGAACAGCTGATTTTCCACCTTATCGACTACTTCAACTTTCATTTCGATCCCTATCCAAGACGGGTACAACCCTACCTTTCATGTGTTGCCTTAAATTCCTTTAGAAGGTCTGTGAACTCTCGACGTTTTGATTCGGTGACCTTGATGAGCACCACTCCCTCGCCCGGCTGCCCGTATGCAACCACCGAACCTTGAGGAGCGGAGAGGACAGCGGGAATCGCAGCAAGATCCTCTTCCCCCTCAACAACTATCTTCAGGGGTGGCTTCGCATTAGCAAAGGCCTCGCGCATTTCAGGCGTTAGGGTCCCTGCTGGATTCTTCACATTGATTACTTTTGCATCGAGTGAGTCTATTCGCGCCTTTAAATCCTCTGCAACCGGTTTCCTCACCACGAGAAAATCTACCACCGCCACATCTGGCCTGGCCCCTGCTGCGATAAACCCGGCGGTCACAACGTCGCCTACTGTTATCAACCTGTTCGGGCGGAGCTTTCGTAGATGCTCGACCGCAGTTGCTATGTCGGGAAAAAGCTGCCCGAGAGGACGCTTTAGACGTGCCCTAAGTTTCTCACTCAACAGAAGCGTTGGTTCACCTTTTGCCTTTTTGCTCATGCGACCACTTTGTTCAAATCTATGTCTCAAAAATTCTGCTGAAACCTAAATCAACGCGTACCGGCCCCGCTCCGTCAATTTCAAACGTGAATCTAGATAACCCAAAATCTGCAGCCTCGTGATCTGTCCTTTCGCTACAACCAACGGAACACCGGCATTGTCCGCAGCCCGTTCTATCGTGTCCCCACTATCCAAACTCTTCATGATGGTTCTACCGATCTCGCCCACCAACATCTCATCGGTCAATCGTCCCTTGACCACGGAGTCGACCCCAGACCGTGCGAGTATACGCTCGAGAAGCTCTGGCCCCGGATCCATGTTGTACTTCTTGGAGAGCATCGTCTGGCAAATTTTCGAGCCAGCTATCGCGCACCTCAAGCTCTCCAAGTCCCTGACAAACTCGGCTAGGTCCCCGTATTGTTTAAGCCGTGACCCCGCTCCCGCCCCCAGACTCTTCCTGAGAGCATCATTTACCTCCTGCTTCCTTTGTAACTCTCCGCGCAACGCGCCAATTTCTTGCTGAAGCCTGCGCTGCTTGTAGACGCCGCCGCCCCAGAAGAAAATTATCCAGACTACAAGTACAGCAATAATCGCTACCAAGAACACTATCAGCCACATTTATTTCCCCTCCTAATCTACGCACCTAAGATTTAAAAGTAGTTGGATTTATCCGCACATACTGAGCCTTTGCTCTTAAACATCTGCGCCATGATTAAGTCCCTATCTGGACTCGGTCCCGAAGTCAAACCACTCAACTTTGGCTTTTTCCCAAGTCTGAATGGGATGGCCCATTTTCTCATAAAATTCCTTGATCTCCTGATGCGATAATCCGAGGATGTTTTCTAGAATAGGGGCAAGGAGACTTAAAGCATCATTTGAGATTATCGTCTTCCTACAGATGTTTCCCAGATAGGAAGCCTGGGTAACTCCGATTGTGTACCCGTGATAAGCCCGGACATAGAGAATGATGTACATGTCCGAAAACCCATCACCAACATAAATAGCCCGATCTAGAGGAATCTTCTCTTTTTTCCGAATTACTTCTAGGATGTCAACCTTCGCGGCCCCTGCGGCTGCCTTCTCCACACCAACAACAGTGCCTTTTTTGTCGTAGATGAAAGTAGTTCCGTGAACATTCTCGTGTGGCAAGATTCCCTCAAGCGCTTTCTGGACGACCTCCTGCGGGGCAGCTGATACCACATGGGTGGAGAAACGCTTGCCCTTTATCCCTTGATCTAGAACTTTTACTAATTCCGAGAGATGTTTTTTGAGTCTGATCTCCTTTCCTACCTCCAGCAGCATTTTCTTATTGACCTTTCCCATGTAATCAGGGTCATGAAGGATAAGGTAAGGTATTTCCGCCCCGAATTTTACCAAGCTCTTCTTCTTCAGGCTCTCAATTTTCTCTTCGAAGTCCTCTCTGGTGAGCCCCAACTTCAGACTCAACAGTAACCCAGCGTCGTCTATGCTTAACGTCTTGTCGAAGTCTGAAACGAATAGATAATCCACCATGTGATAACACCATCTCTTTTAGATGCTCCGAGATAAAAAGTTTCACGCATTAGTCTCTAAATTTTCATCAAGCATACAGATGATATCGTCGCCACTCTGTTTTTCCACGTTCTTCCCTATCGCCCAACAAGTAATGAACCAGACCGAACTCGCGAGAATTAGGCTTCCTTGAGGAGTTTCTCGACTTCCCCCTCTGTGAGCTCACGGTATCCTTTTTCATCGATAAGCGTGACTACTATCTTTTCTCCAGTCGCCGCGTCCCGCTCGATCGCAGTTCGGATCGACTGCGCCGCCAGCTTTGCCCCTTCCTCCAATTCTAGCTCATCGCGATACTGTTGTTCTAGCACACCGTACGCTATCGTCGACCCCGTTCCGGCACTCGCGAACTTTTCCTCCTCCAGCTTTCCCCCAACTGGATCCAAGAAGTAGAGGCGCGGACCATCGTCGTCCAAGCCGGAAATCACGCCCGCGACGATGTAGGGAAAAACCCTGCGTCCGTGGAGGAGGTTCGCCGCCATCTGCGCTAGGCTCTTGGTCGAAATCGGCCGCTCGTGATTAAGCCGGTACAGGTTGGCCTCCGCCCTGAGCAGGCCCACCAAGCTCTGGATGTCGCCCGAGCTCCCGGAGATCGCCGCCCCTATGCGCTCCTCGAGCTTGAAGATCTTCTGGACTCGCTTGCTCAGCACCAAGTAGTAAGCAGTTCCCCGGGTATCCGAGGCCAAGGCGATGCCATCTTTGCACCGCACGCCGACTATCGTACCTGTGAAACCGTACATAAGTATCAAATCTAATTTAAGACACTCATATAAAACTTCATCGGCGAAGCCGCGCCACAACAACTCCTGCTACAACACCTACGATCACGATTACAATTATTAAAAGCATCAAATAGTCAGGTAACCCCTCTGTTGGCGTGGGAGTGGTTGTTGTCCCTGTTTGCGTTGGTGATGTGGTTGTTGTTGTGGTTGATGTCGTGGTTGGCGTGGTGGTTGTTGTCCCTGTTTGTGTGGGCGACGTGGTGGTCCCTGTTTGCGTCGGCGTGGTTGTGGTCTCCGTTTCCGTTGGCAGGGTGGCACTCACTATTGTTTGCCCCTCATCAAAAAATGTCCCGTAGACGCAATCATAGCTCGCACGGGCAGTCACCGTACTGTTCATCACGCTTTCCTTTACCCTGACATCAAATGTTAAGGGTTGATTGTGGCCAGGCTCTAAGCTGTCTATGCTTTGAGTTCCTGGGACTTCGAAGTATGTTTCGTCTGCGACCAACTCAACATTAATATTCGTCATAGGTTGTACGCCTGTATTCGTCACCGTCACGTAGAATTCCCAGATATTGTCTTCAATTAATGCCGCAGTGCTCAACTCTGGCTTTACTTCCGTTTCACGCACTAGTTCTCCAGTCGACACAGGCACTATGTTCGGGTTTTCTCCGCTGTAGCTGTAATCCACCCTGCAACTAGGAGGGATGTGTATCTCGCCGTTTCTGACCAGATTTGAACCATAGCTCGTAAACGTGATTATGTGATCCCTGTCCTCCACACGAACAACCTCACCCCATTTTTCGTCGCGCTCGCCGCAGGATCCTCGCTCGTCTCACTCAACATAGTGGCCCTGATAGTCGCAATGTCTATCACGAACGTTTTCATCAGTTACATACCGTCGACATTTTTGGGTGCACCTGAAGAAGGCACCGAACTCTCGGTCCTGCCAGCCCACCGCCTCCTGCTGGAAGGACGCGGTTACCGAGCTGCCCGACTGACGACGCTAGGCTGCCTGGGAGGTCTGCTTCTAAGCGCTGCCATGTTACTACCGTTTCTGGCAGTAGCCACTCCGGCATACGAACTCATCCGACCACAGATGCACTGGTTGTTGATTTTTGTTGTCTTGTTGATGATCGCCCTAGAACGGTCATGGACAGGTGCCACTTGGGCTACGGTAATTTTTCTTTTGTCCGGCATGCTGGGTTTGCTCGCACTCGACACAAATTTCATCAGAGGTGATGCCGCGCTCATGCCGCTGCTTTCCGGGCTTTTCGGCGCGAGCGTGCTCTTGCCCAGCATTGTCGGCGGAAGCGCATTGCCTGAACAGCATGCCGAAAACGAGCCGCTCGACATGCGTGCGAACGCCAAACCTCTCTGCGCAGGAACCGCCGCTGGGGCCATAACAGGAATCATCCCGGGTGTAGGGCCATCACAGGGTACCGTGCTCGCCCAGCTCGCCACGCGCTCGAGCGGCACCGATGAGTTCTTGGTCGCGGTTAGCGGCGTGAATACATCCAAGACGCTTTTCTCGTTCGTTGCTCTTTACGCTATAGGCAAGGCACGAAGCGGAGCGGCAGTGGCAGTTGGGGAAATCATGGAAGTCGGATGCACAGAGCTAGTTTTTTTGGTTGGGGTTGCCCTCCTCGCTGGTGGAATCGCTGCAGTATTGGAGTTGAAGCTGGGAAAGCTGGCGGCAAAACACATTGAGAAGGTGCCTTATCGAGCCCTCTGTATTGCTGTCCTAGTTTTTATTGTCGCGCTGACGGTCTACTACTCGGGCTTGGCCGGTCTCCTTGTATTAGCCACGGCCACCGCGATAGGGTCGCTGCCAGCGGTGACTGGGGTTAAACGGACGCATGCGATGGGAGTAATCATGCTGCCCTGTATCCTCTACTTCGCTGGGTTAAATGGCAGCGTGCTCTCGGCGCTGGGGCTTTGATACAATGATGAATACATTTAAATGTATGTTTAAACATACTCTGGACGGTGGCAACTTGGTCAAAACCATAACAATCAGAGGCGATGTTTACGAAAAACTTACAGCAGTGAAGGGTGAGGATGAGAGCTTCAGCGAATTGTTCGAGAGGCTCGTGGAGGGGGTCGATCCGATAAAGACTTTAAAAAGGCTCAGGGGGACCATCGAGTTCAAGAGCGGAGAAAAAGAAAAACTGCTCGCGGAGGTCAGGGCGCGCAGAGCCGAGAGGAGACTATGATCGTTCTCGACACTGACATTTTAATCGAAGTATTTGACAAAAGATCAAAGATGGGGGAGGGGGTCCTCAAAAAAATCGTTGAGAGCGGAGAAAGCGCGACGATAACTGCGGTGAACCTCCATGAATTCCTGTACGGCCTCCAAAAGTACGCCAAGCCGGTAATGGAAGTCATGCAACTGCCGGTGCTGAGCTACGCGAAAGAAGACGCAAGCTTGGCCGCCGAATTGGAACTGAAGGCGGAGAAGAGGGGAACACGAGTACTAAGGACAGATGCAATGATAGCCGCGATAGCGATGAACAACGGCGCGAAGCTCTATACATCGGACATGAAATATTTCAAGCCTTTGGAATCTCTGGGGCTCAAACTGTTCAAATAGGGACGCACGAACTGGGCGGCGCTCGGGCTCTAGCTTTTAGTTTCGAGCGGGCAGATTTTTAGCGATGGTCATGAAGGTCTCAGCTCTGTGTAGTGGAGGAAAAGATTCAACTTTCGCCCTCTGGCTGGCGATGAAGCAGGGACATGAAGTGAAGCGACTGGTCGCGATGATCCCTAGGCGAGAGGATTCTTTCATGTTTCACTATCCCAACATCCACCTCATCGACCAGTTCGCAGAGTGCGTTGGCTTACCTCTCCTCAAAGCCGAGACAAGCGGAGAGCGCGGACAAGAATTGGTTGACCTCAAGCACGTTTTACAGGGGCTAGATGTAGAAGGTATTGTCAGCGGGGCGATAGCTTCCAATTACCAGAGGGGCCACATCGATAGAATCTGTGAGGAACTCGGCTTGGCGTCGCTCGCACCTCTGTGGGGGCGTGAACAGGTAGAGCTTATCCGGGAGATGCTCAGAGCTGGTTTCAAAATCATCATCACGAGCGTGGCCGCCCAAGGACTCGACTCAAGTTGGCTCGGGAGAAAACTCGACGAAAAAGCGTTGGAGGAGTTGAGCAAGCTCAAGGAAAGATATGGGGTCAACCCAAGCGGGGAAGGCGGGGAATACGAGTCGCTGGTGCTCGATGCGCCCTTCTTCAAAAGCAAAATTGAAGTGCTGGAGGCTGAAAAGGTATGGCGTGGCACCAGCGGACATTATCTTATCAAGAGAGCAAGGCTAGTGGGGAAGTAGCAGTATGGTAACCGCCCTCGTTTACTCTGAAAAATATTTGGAGCATGACCTAGGTCTGGGGCATCCTGAGCGACCGGAGCGCCTCAAGGCCATCGTGGACGGCTTCAAACAGGCAAAGCTCTGGGCATCGCCCAACGTTCGTGTAGTCGAGCCTAAACCGGCTAGGCGCGAAGATATCGAACTCGTCCACGATGCCGACTACGTCTCGCTCGTTGAGAAGCTGAGCGTAGCGGAGAAGCCGATCGACGAAGATACTCCAGCTCACAAAAATACATACGAACTTGCCTTGCTCGCAGCCGGCGGAGCCATCGAGGCTGGGCGCAAGGTGATGTCCAGTGAGGTCAAAAATGCTTTTGCGCTCGTGCGGCCCCCGGGACACCACGCTTCGCGCGCACACGGGGGCGGCTTCTGCTACTTCAACAACATCGCGGTGATGACTGAACGCCTTAAACGAGATTTCGGGCTCCAGCGGGCATTCATCTTGGACTTCGACGCTCACTGCGGCAACGGGACCGAGGACATCTTTTACAGCGACCCGAACGTGCTTTACATGTCCATCCACCAGCACCCGCTAACCCTCTATCCCGGCACCGGCTTTGTTCATGAGATAGGGTCGGGAGAAGGCGAGGGGTACACGGCAAACGTTCCCATGCAGCCGGGGAGCGGGGATGCTGAGTACGCGGCAGTTATGCAGGAGATTTTCGTGCCGCTCAGCGAGCAATTCAAACCGGAACTATTCGCGGTCTCGGCAGGCTTCGATGCCCACACAGACGACCCGCTGACCGACCTGCAGCTCTCCACCGAAGCATACGGCTGGCTGGCGGGCTTCGTCGTCGAGCAGGCCAAACGACTGTGCAATGGCAGAACTGTTTTCGTGCTGGAGGGAGGCTATGATCTCGAAGCTTTATCGCAAAGCGTGACCAACATTGTGAAAGCCTTGAGTGAAGAAAAAATTTACCGTCCAATCGAAGTCAAACACTCCAAAGTTATAGACGAAATCAGGCAAGCTCTGTCCAAAAAATGGAACCTCTGAAACAATCAGCCGCCGAACTCGCGTGCAATCTGTTCAAGCGTTGCTGTGAACTTCTCTATTTCTTCTTCCAAGTTGTAATAGTGAACCGACGCTCGCACGGTGCCCTCAACGCCGAGGTGACGCATGGTTGGCTGCGCGCAGTGATGCCCCGAGCGAACCGCGATGTTTGCAAGTTCGTCCAGCATCGAAGCCACATCATGATGCCCAAGCCCCTGAACGTTGAAGCTGACCATGCCTCCACGCCGCGCCAAATCGCGGGGGCCGTAAACCTCAACATGTTCGATATCAGCGATCTTCAGCATTTGCTTAGTTAGCTTCCCCTCCCGCTCGGCTATTCGTTCGATGCCGATGTCCATCACGTATTCACAGGCCCTTCCCAAGCCGATGATTCCGGGGATATTCGGGGTGCCAGCATCAAAAATCTGAGGCGGTCTGACCAGCTCATGGCGGTGCTCCTCGACCACCTCGACGATCCCCCCGCCCACCAAGAGCGGCTCAAGTTCAGCGAACCTATCCTCACTTGCGTAGAGGAAACCAGTCCCCTGAGGACCAAGCAACCCCTTGTGACCTGGGGCTGCCAAAAAGTCGCACCCCAACTTACGGACATCGACCGGCATGTGACCAACCGACTGAGCAGCGTCGACCAAGTACAATAGATTGTGATTACGTGCGAGCTTGCCGATCTCCCTTACCGGCTGGATGCTCCCGATCGAGTTGGAAACATGGTGGGTGGCCAGAAGGCGAGTTTTTTTATCAATTGCCGCTTCGAACTCCGATGGGTCAAGCAGGCACTCCTTCGAAGCTCCTATTATCTCCACCTCCACGCCACGCTCCCGTTCGAGTCGTTGCCAAGGGAGAAGGTTGCTGTGGTGCTCGAACACCGTGGTGATAACCTTGTCTCCCCGTTTTAGATCCAACCCTCGAGCGACGATGTTGATGGCTTCGGTGGTGTTCTTCGTGTAGGCTATCTCCTCCGGTTTAGCGTTTATCACTTTGGCTATTTTCCCGCGGGTCGCCTCAAATGCCTCGGTTGCCCTCCGAGTTGCCCGATGCAGACCTCTCCCGACGTTCGCGCTGTACTCCTTGAAATACTCGAGCATGGCATCCAGCACGGGCTGGGGAGTGGGAGTGGTCGCTGCGTTATCCAAATAAATTATCCCGGTGCTGAGGAACGGAATCTCAGCTCGAACTTCATGGACGCTTTTTGCCACTCTTACGCCCTCTCACAGGCTCTATGTGCACCACGACTGAAGCCATATCTGGCATCTTGGCTTTCAGATTACGCTCGACTTTGGTCGCGACCCTATGAGATTCTTCAACGCTCAATTTCGGGTCGACCTGTATGTGCAGATCGGCGTGGATGCGGGAGCCAACGCGCCGGGCGCGGCATTTGTGGCATCCCTTCACCCCAGGGACACCCATGCAAATCTCCTTCGCTTTGGAGATGAACTTTGCCCCGGGGCTCGCGCCCATCAGCACATTTAACGCGTCATGGCCGATAATGAACCCCCAACGCAGGATTATGAAGGATATAACAAGAGCTGCGACGGTATCCATCCAAGCGTAGCCCATACTTATCAGCGCCAGCCCAACCAAAACGGTCACGGACGAAAAAGTGTCCGAGAGTGTGTGGTATCCGTCGGCCACCACCGAGTTGTTCCGGGTCGACCTGCCAACTTTGATTTTATACCTCGCCAGGGTGCCGAATACTATTATAGCCAACACTGCTGCCAGAAAAAGCGCCGGGTTAGCTTCGACTTGCGTCGGTGAATGAATCTTGTCGAGCGCGAGAAATTCTATCCTCAGGCCCGCGAACACTAAAGCAACGGCGAGGAATACCGAAACCAAGGTCTCCGCCTGCATGTGCCCGTACATGTGACCCCGGTCTGCAGGGCGCTTTGAGACCCGCAACCCGGCCAAAACACCGACGGAAGTCAGCGTGTCGAAAAGGGCATCTGTACCGGCCGCGAGGAAAGCGACCACGCCAAACACCAGAGATAAAAATACCTCAACTGCTCCCAAGAGAGTCGTTACGATTATCGACACTACCGTTATCCGCTCGGCTGAACCAAACATCTAGTCGCCCTATAAAAGTGGTCCAAGATGCCTAAAGGGATATCGCGGTCAAAGCAGTCTCGTCAGACCTATGACTTG
>Ga0315280_10009370_pt1 | contig 12581 bp, 11 predicted proteins | sample YL17G06_40_MG_FD_203697 | JGI IMG/M metagenome (GOLD analysis project Ga0315280, IMG submission 203697) | Sediment microbial communities from Yellowstone Lake, YNP, Wyoming, USA - YL17G06_40 | ecosystem: Environmental > Aquatic > Freshwater > Lake > Sediment | place: USA: Wyoming | collected... | reverse complement strand
CTCTGGCTATCTTTGACCATTTTAAGAAAATCTTTGTCTTTCACTTGACTTGCTTGAAGGTTGAGGAGGCTGGAGATGATCTGCATATTGTTCTTGACCCGGTGGTGAACTTCTTGAAGAAGCACTCCTTTGTCTCGAAGTGACTGTTTTAGCTGCTCCTCGGCATGCTTCCTCCTGATGGCCATGGCCGCCTGACCAGATACGAACTTGAGGATCCCCTTATCCTCTTCGCCAAACCTGACACCCTCAGTATAGCTTTGAACAACCAGTACCCCAAATGTCTTGTTATCCCTTTTCAGGGGGACACCAAGCCAGTCAATCGAAGGTGCTCCGATTAGCTCAGCTTCACCTTTTTTGACAAGCTCCTTAAACACATCGGGCGACGCTAACAGCGGCTCCCCGGTGCGCAGGACATATTCTGTCAGCCCTTTGCCCAGCCTCTTAGGTGCCGGTGTCTCATCGTATTCATCGGCAAAATACGGAAAACTCAATATCTCTCTATCATAATCATAAAGGGCAATGTAGAAATTCTTGGCCGGCATCAATTCTCCGATGATATTATGGATTGAGCGAAAGAGCTCTTCAAGATTCTGAGCAGAATGGGCCGCTTCTGATATTTTATAGATAGAATCCTTTATTTTTTCTCCTCTTTTTTGTTCGGTGATGTCCAATATCTGAGCCAGTGTCTTGATTTTTCGTGAGGAATCTTTTATGACAGCAGATCTTATTTCTACAGTCCTCTTTTCGCCGTTTTTTCGAACAATACTAAACTCATACTGAGAAGGAATCCATTCTCCTTTCTGTCTTCGGATATAATGATCTACGACAGTGGCCCTGCTTTCATCGGCGAGAAAATTCCGGAAATCCTGATCAACAATTTCTTCGCGAGAATATCCCAAGATTCGGCACAGTTCATCATTACAATAAATAATTTTAAAGGCATCATCGACAATAAGAATTCCTTCATAAGAGTTATCCACAACAGAACGGAACAGGTCTTCACTCCCCTGCAACGACTCCTGCATCAAGATACGATCAGTGATGTCTCTGGCAATCCCCTGAACAGCAAAAGGCTTTCCTCGTTTGTAGATAACAGAGGCCTCAGTCTCTACCCAGACGGAATCGCCATCCTTTTTTCTTAATTTGTAGACACTGGCCTGTCTCTGAGAACCGGCCTGTTTTATCTCTTCAATGATTTTGAAAGCTTCGCGCGACTGGTCTTTATCAAGTAATACAGAAAAATTAAGGGAGGGGATTTCTTTTTTCTTATACCCCAACAAGTTCAGGGCGGCTCTGTTGGCATCCAAAAACCTGCCTTCGAAATCATGCACATAAACACAATAAAGAGTGCGGTCAAAAAGTGCCTTATATCTTTCTTTGATCTCCGGCAGCGTCTCCTCGACCTGCTTGCGCCGGCAGCTCGTTCTCTTAGATTTAGAGGTTCTTCGGCGCAATTTTTGGACCTCATTTATAAGCCGCTTTTTTGTCTTATCTGCGCCTCTCACCTTTTAGCCTCCTGATAGGCCAATCAATCAGTTAATTCTTTCTCCAATAGACTTTTACCACTCAGCAAGGCCATGTTGAAATAATTTCATAAAATAGTAAATCGCCCTTAGGAATGATTTAGGGGGTTATTTTATAGCATTTTTCCTTATCCCCAAAGAGGATGCTCCTCCTAAAAAGGGGTACAGGATTTTGTCAACAACCCCGGTCCAGATTTCAAGATGGATGAGAAGTCGGCGGCCAACTTCCGGCTGCCGCTACGTCACTTCGTAATTGTCCAGCCATAGTCTTTAACTTCTTCGACATCAATGCTGGTTGAAGCCACAATCGTACTGTCGCTTTTTTTCGCGGCTACTAAATTGTGCACGCCAAAAGGAACTTTATTCAGAGTCGCCTTCGATTGGTCGTCTAGATCGGTCCATGAGGTGCCATCCACAGTGAGTTGCAGGGTTTCCCCATAATTGTTGGTCACCGTGACAGTGGAAGGCCCCTCGATGACCAGGGTATAATTGTAGCCTGGGTCAATGTCCATTGTTGCTGAAAAAACCAGCATCTCGGTTCCTGTTTTTTTGGCATCAAATAAGTGCGACCCCGCGGTCACATTCTCGATATCTCCGCTGTTCTCATTATTAATTGAAACCTTAAAGGTTCCATCCATAAAAACATCCACGGTCATACCGGATACATTGTTGACCGTGACCGTTGTGGTCAGATTTTCCTCAGGGCTGCTGGGACTCTTGCAGCTCATGAAAGAAAACAAAAAGATTCCCAGCAAAACTGCAATCCCAGCAGCGCGCTTTTTTTCTTGTTTTTTCAAACTGAGCATCTGAATCTAACTTTTTTACAATGTGCTCCCCGAGTTTATACGGTAACTCATATTCTGGGATATTGCAACTCGATACGCCTGAACATAAGGATCTCTGTTTATGTGATTCCATTCGGCGCAGGATGCCGCCCTCGGCCCCCGCACCCCGGGGAACCAGTCCCGTCGGTTCCCCCCGTCGGAGAATCCGACGGGTCCCCTCTCCGCTACGGGGGCTTCAGGGCGGCATCCTGCGCCTATCATAAAGATAACACACTTAGAAATGCTTCCCTCCTGGACTGCCGATATAGAACCTGGGCGGCGCGCAGATAGTGCATTTTTCCAGGCGCCAAAGTCAGGGTCCGCTCCAGGATTACCCCTCTCGAGCCCAGCTGGGCTTTGAGCACCCTGGAGCGTCCCATGTAAGCGGGCAAGACCTCGGGAGGATTTTCAAAAGAGGCCATGACCATCTGCCATCGGGAATCCCAAGCTGCGGTGGCGGGTTTCAGTTTATCCCGGTAAAAGGCTTCCATCTCCAGTTCGTTTCTGGCTGCGAGCTCGGGCGTGAACACCTCCTGCCGCCCCAGATGCGGCCGGTGTAGAGGCGCTCTGCCCATTCCTGCATGTATTGCTCCTGGGTCGGATGCAGGCCGTATTTCTTGAGGCAGAGCTGCGCCAGCAACGGGAAATACAGGTCATCGCCGGAATACAGGTCGGAGAAATGATCCGGCACTTCGGCGAAGTAGCTGACCTCGGAAGGAGGCCAAGGCTCGGAGAATTCCCTGGGCACGCCCAGCGTCAACCCGCTGATTTTGCCCAGCCAGCCGCCGTAAACCTTATCGAAATAATCCTGGTAAGAGATTGCCCTTGTGTTTGATGAAGAAGCAATAATCGGAGCGGTCAGGGCAAAAATAAGGACGGTCACGAGAACTTTTTTCATGTTTATATCCCTGGAGGGACAAGTTGAATTCTATACGGATAAGCCAAGCTAATAGCTGTTAAGTTAACCTCGTTGCGCTTTTTCGGCCAGTGAGCGGATAAGGTCCAAATCGAGCTCACCTTTCGCCCCCCAGCCGCGCACGCCAGGAGGAATCGACGGCCGAAAGCGCTCATAAAGAAAAAACGCTTTGACGGCGAGCTCCCTGGGCTCGAAAGCCTGAGCAAGGTCCGTCATAGCGTCTTTAACAGCCTCGAACATCGCGCCGAACTTCCCTTCAAGATACCGCTCCACGCCGCCGGGCTCGATAGGTCTGTCCTCGACCACGGCCCGAACCCCCCGCTCAGTAGTCTTGGCCGGCACAGGACGGCCGAGGATTTCGACCCAGAATTCCTCGCCCAGGCGCTTTTTTTTGGCGGGAACGGCCTCCGCGCGTTCCGGAGGCTTATAGATGCCGAGACTCCGTCCCTTTGTCTGAGCGTTCAGGCCGGCCAGGGCTTTGCCCAGGGAAAGAGCTTCGTCTCGGCCGTAGCCTAAACGCTCGGCGACCACACTGGCCCAGAGAGTCAGCACAGGCGCGCGATTCACCATCACGCTTTTACGGCTCATTTCTTATCCGTCCTTATCCGCCAACCCGGCCAAGCCGGGTGGGCATTGGCGTAGAAAAATTATAATTCAGGCCTGAGAGCAGTGCAATAAAGCGTTCTGAACCCAAAATTGCCATTAGCATCACCTCATGACCCGAAACCTGAGGTCATTCATCAAGAACGGAATAAAGGACCGACACCCGATGGGTGGCTCGGTTCGGGGGCCCGCCGCGCCCGGAGCGTTTGCTGCCACGGACTCTTGAACATGGAAATCAACTCATATAATCAATAATTCGGCTGACATTCCCTCTTGGGCGGCACTGATGCCGCCCTCGAGCCCCCGTAGCGGAAGGGGGACCCGTCGGCTTATCCGACGGGGGGAACCGACGGGACTGGTTCCCCGGGGTCCGGGGGCTGAGGACGGCTTCAGGCCGTACAGAGATTTTGACCCTATTTACTACGTCTGCATTAAATCCACCGCGACGGGCGAGGGGGGTGAACCGAGACAGGACCCGTCGGGCTTTCTTACGCCAACTTTGGGTTTAAACTGCCTAAAGTGGGGGTTCGAGATCGGGAAATACATATTGACACTCATTCAGAGCCAATATATAAACCGTAAGAGCAATCATGCTAAAAATTAAAACAAAAAGGAAGAAAAAAGGAATGAAATCAAGGTTAAATCACAGTCTTATTCTGGTCTTTGCCGCCCTCTTGCTGCTGGCAGCCGGGCCGGGTGCCACTCTGGCACAGGAACAAAAGGCTGAGACCGCAGATGTCCTGCGCGCCGGGAGAAATTTTCTGGCCACGCCGGTTTATCCAGAACCTGAGGACCAGCGAATTCTGGCCTTGTTTAAAGGATTGCGGGTAGCTGACGTCGTCGACGGGATGGATGCTGTGGGGTTGCAGAACATCGGCCTCATGGACCCGGAGATTCACTCTCTCTGGCGCGATACGGAGCATTTCACTCACCGGTTTGTGGGCGTGGCCGTCACCGCCAGGTATGTTCCCACCCAGAATCCCCCGGCCGGAAAGATGTCCACCGAGGCTTATGACGAATGGGCGGGAGACTGGTATGAGCAGCGTTCGGGAGAGCCCTTTATCCCTCTGATCCGCCAGGGCACGGCGCTCGTTATCGAGGATGCGCCGAATGCCGATGTCGGAACGATCGGCTCCTACAACATCCTGGACTGGAAAAGTCAGGGCTGCGTGGGTGTCGTCACCAGCGCGACCGCCCGGGACACGGATGAAATCATCGTTGAGCGCGTCCCCCTCTACCTCAAAAAAACCGGCCGCTGCATCCGGCCCGGACGGAACGAACTCGAATCCGTTAACCGGCCCGTGGTCTGCGGCGGAGTCCTGGTCATGCCCGGCGATATCATCGTGGCTGACGGCGACGGCGTGGTCGCCGTGCCTCGCTCAAAGGCGGAAGCCGTGGCCAAGTACGCCAGAAAAATCATGGACGAGGACAAGGCCGGCCGCAGAGACCTTTACAAAAAGCTGGGAATCAAGGAAGACGATTCGGTAAAAAAATAGGTGGTTCTCTTCTATATTTATATTGGGCGGGTGGAATACACGGAAAGAAGAGGAGCGACCTTGAGGATTTAGCCTTCCCGAGTCGTTCTTCGAGGGAATCCAACGAAGTTGGACGCCGAGTATGTTTGAGCACGCGAGAATTCGATCCTCTAACCCTTTTACTCCCAGAGAACTATGGTCCAGGGAGAAAGATGAACGGGCGGAGTTACGCAGGCGCCGAGAAGAACGGTGAGGGAATGGCGTTAAAAATCCGAAGGGAGCGACGACATTTCCGTGTATTCCATCATCCTATCTACCAACACAAAATGGAAGAGAACCAAATAGATTTAGGGTTCCGTCCGCGGAATTAATAGAACTTTTTCAGGTTCATGCCTGAATAGAGGCCGGCCACCTGGTCTTCGTAGCCGTTGAACATGAGGGTTTTTCGTTTTCCGGCCTCCCCGATGCGGCGCTCGGTGGCCTGGCTCCAGCGGGGATGGCTCACGTCGGGATTGACGTTGGCATAGAACCCGTATTCTTCCGGCCTCTGCCTGTTCCAGGTGGTTTTGGGCATCTTCTCCATGAACCTGACCCTGACGAAGGACTTGCCGCTCTTGAACCCGTATTTCCAGGGGACGACAAGCCTTATCGGCGCGCCGCTCTGGTTGGGAAGAGCTTCGCCGTACATGCCGACGGCTACGAGCGTCAGGGGATGCATGGCTTCGTCCATCCTGAGCCCCTCCGTATAAGGCCACTGCAGCACGTTCGTCCGTTGTCCCGGCATCTGAGCGGAGTCGTATATGGTCGTGAATTCCACAAATTTGGCGTTTGAGGTCGGCTGACATTTCTTGATAAAATCGGCCAGCGGAAACCCGACCCAGGGGATGACCATGGACCAGGCCTCGACGCAGCGCCAGCGATAAACCCGCTCCTCGAGCGGAAACATCTTGATGATTTCGTCGATAGCAAACTCTCGCGGCTTTTCCACAAGCCCGTCAACCGCCACAGTCCAGGGACTCGTGCGAAAGTCGCGGCTGAGCTCCTTCACGTCCCGTTTGCCTATGGAAAATTCATAGAAATTCGTGTAGCTTGCCGCATCTTCATAGGGCGTCAGCTTATCCGGAACCGTGAATTCTCCCCGCTTGACGACATCAAGTTTTTTCCCCTGCTGGAGGTTAAAGCCGCAAGGAGAGGCGGGGGCAAGAAATCCGATTCCCGCCAACGCGGCTGTCCGGCCGATAAATTCACGGCGGCTCACGTAGAGTTTCTTTGGCGTGATCTCGGATGATTTGATGTCAGGAGCTTTCTTTACCAGCATGACGCCCTCCTGTCGTTTCCATTCTCTGCCAAAAAGATTTATGGCACGGCCCGCTATTCGTTTTCTTTGCCGGCTTTTCTGATGTTGGCCCAGGGGTCGTAGAGAGTCACGGTCCGGTTGAAGACAAGCTTTTCCGGCGAGGAATCCTTCAGGTCCACGCAGAAATACCCCAGTCTCTCAAACTGGCAGCGGCTCCCGGGCGCCGCGCTTCTAAGGCTCGGCTCGACCTTGCATGCCTTCAGGACTTCGATCGATTTCGGGTTCAGGTTGGACTTCCAGTCCGCCCCTTCCTCGACTTCACCGGCATCCCTCTTGGTGAAAAGCGTCTCGTAGAGGCGCACCTCGGCATCGCAGGCGTGCGCCGCCGAAACCCAGTGCAATGTCGCTTTGACCCGCCGGCCGTCGGGAGCGTCGCCGCCGCGCGTGGCCGGGTCATAAGTGCAATGGAGCTCAGTGACTTCGCCCGTCTTGGGGTCTTTGATGACATCGACGCAGGTGATGAAGTAGGCATACCGCAAGCGCACTTCGCGGCCCGGCGCGAGCCGGTAAAACTTTTTCGGCGGGACCTCCATGAAGTCGTCCCGTTCGATATACAGGATTCGGGAAAACGGAACTTTCCTCGTCCCCATGCCCGGGTCTTCCGGATTGTTAACGGCGTCGAGCTCTTCCACCCGATCCTCCGGATAATTCACCAGCACGACTTTGAGCGGGCGCAAAACCCCCATGACGCGGGGAGTGCGCTCATTCAGGTCCTCGCGGACACAATCCTCGAGCAGGGCTAAATCGACAATGCTGTTGGCCTTGGCCACGCCGATGAGGTCGCAGAACTTCCTGATCGCCTCAGGGGTATAGCCGCGGCGCCTCAGCCCCGAAATCGTGGGCATGCGCGGGTCGTCCCAGCCGCTGACATAACCTTCCTTGACGAGCTCCAGGAGTTTCCGCTTGCTCAGGACCGTATGGCTGATACTGAGCCGGGCAAACTCGATTTGCTGAGGGTGGTGAATGCCGAGCTGGTCCAGCAGCCAATCATAGAGCGGCCGGTGAACCTCGAATTCGAGCGTGCAGATGGAATGGGTGATCCCTTCGATGGAATCGGATTGGCCGTGGGCCCAGTCATAGGTGGGATAGATGCACCATTTATCTCCTCTCCTGTAATGGTGCGTGCGGCGGATCCGGTAGAGAACGGGATCCCGCATGAGCAGGTTGGGGTGGGCCATGTCGATCCTGGCCCGGAGCGTGCGGGAGCCGTCGGCAAATTCGCCTTCTCTCATCCGCCGGAAAAGGTCCAGGTTTTCCTCGACCGGCCGGTCCCGGTACGGGCTCACCCGCCCCGGCTCGGTCAGGGTGCCGCGGTAGTCGCTGATCTCCTCGGCGCTCAAATCGCAGACATAAGCCTTCCCTTTCTTGATCAGGTCGACGGCATACTCGTGGAGCGGCTCGAAATAATCCGAGGCATAAAACTCCCGGTCCTCCCAGTCAAACCCCAGCCATTTCACGTCCTGCTTGATGGATTCCACGTAGGCCGTTTCCTCGGTCTCCGGGTTGGTGTCATCGAGGCGCAGGTTGCAAAGTCCGTGATAGTCGGCGGCCAGGCCGAAATTCAGGCAGATGGATTTGGCGTGGCCGACATGGAGAAACCCGTTCGGCTCGGGCGGGAAGCGGGTCTGGACCCTGCCGCCGTTTTTTCCGTTCCTGATGTCCTCATCGATGATCTCCCGGATGAAGTTCTTTTTGGGTTCGTTGGTGCTCATGGGGCGATGCCTCTCAGACGTTTTACAACTTTTTCTTTGCCGAGAAGTTCCATCATCTCAAAAAGCCCGGCGCCCGACGTTTTTCCGCTGACGGCCAGGCGGGCGGGATGGATAAGTTGGGCGGCTTTAAGGCTCTTTTCCTCGGCGAGCTCGCGGAAAATGGCTTCGATATTGGCGTGATTGAACTCCCCCAGCTTTTCCAGGCGGCCGGCCAGGAGTCTAAAGTTCTCCATGTTCTCCGGCCTGTCCAGGTATTTCTTCCTGCCTTCTTCCTCGATGGCAAAATCGTCGACGAAGAAACAGTCCGTCATGGGCACAAATTCCCGGAGCGTCTTCAGCCTGATCTTGTAGAGGCCTACAAGCCTGGCCAGATGGTCGTCGCTCACCCCGGAGAGATTGACTTTTGCCGCCGCCAGCTGATCCTTGATGAGCGGGAGGAGGTCTTCCGTCTTTTTTCTCATGATGTGCTCGGCATTCATCCAGCGGAGCTTCTGGATATCGAACTTGGCCTGGACGGCGCTCATATCGGAAATGTCGAACAGCTTCACCGCCTCTTCGCACGTGAGGATCTCATGCTCTTCGCCGGGGAACCACCCCAGCAAGATCAGGTGATTCATCAGCGCTTCGGGGAGGAACCCTTCCCTCCTGTATTCCTCGACCGCCACGCCGCCGTGCCTCTTGGAAAGCTTGGCTCCGTCAGGCCCCAAAATCAGGGGCATATGGCCGAACTGGGGCGGCGTGAGCCCGAAGGCCTCGTAAAAAAGAATCTGTTTGGGCGTGTTGGAAATATGGTCATCTCCCCTCAGGATATGGGTTATCCCGAGCTCGGCATCATCGATCACGCAGGCAAAATTATACGACGGAGAGCCGTCCGACTTGATCATGACCTGGTCCTTGATCTCATCGGTCTGGAAGGTGATGGTGCCGTGGATGAGGTCGCGGACTTCGATGGTGCGGCCTTTGTCCATCCTGTAGATGACGGCCTCTCCCTCTTTATACGCCTTGCCCGAGGCGAGCAGTTCTTCCGCTTTTTCACGATAGAGAGCGAAGCGCTTGCTCTGGAAGACGGGCTCTCCATCCCAGTCCATGCCGAGCCAGCGGAGGTCCCTGAGGATCTCGTCAAGGAACCTGTCCTCGGACCTGGCCATGTCCGTGTCTTCGATCCGGAGCAGAAATCTGCCGCCGGTGTGACGGGCGTAGAGCCAGTTGAACAGCGCCGTCCTGGCGCTCCCGAGGTGCAGATATCCCGTCGGGCTGGGCGCGAACCTTACTGTCACCATCTTAGTGCACTATTCCAGATCATGATCATTAAAAACATAACTAAAATATCATAGCCAGGCAGACGGGTCAATCAGAGGGCTCGGGCCATGGGCTCAGAGGCACGCGAATTTGCCCCGGCGAGTCAAATTCGCTCAAGTCCTCGCCTCGCTCTCCTCTCGCTTCACTCGAGGGCCCCTGCCCGCTCGGCTCCGGATGTCCTCTTTCACCCACGGCCCTCCGCCCAAGTCATAAAAGACGCTCAGAACATACTCGCCGGCCCCTCTATGGGCTCCCCTCAAAAGCCAAAATGTTTCAGGCTAAATCGCTCGATGGTCGCATCATTCCTTGGCCAAGCTCTGGACCTTTATTAATCCGGCTTCGCGAGGATCACGGAAATAGAGGTGCTTACAAATAGGGCTCAGAGGATGAAAAAGAGGAAAATTTTTTCGAGGTCGGGCTGTTCGGGCGAGATAAGCCCGCCGGGCCCCAGATGATGAGTTATTTGGTCCAGCCGTTTTTTTTCGACGAGCATGATGAACTGCCCATCCTCTTCTTTTATCCAGGGGGATATTGCGCTCAGGTTTTCTTTGTCCAGTCGGGCCTTCTCGAACCGGACAAAAACGTGCTCATGCTTCAGGCGGCCCAGCTCCTCGTGAATGATGATATTTCCTTGCTTGATGATGATAAATTCATCGCAGATTTTTTCCACCTCTGAAACCAGGTGAGAGCTCAAAAAGACGGTTTTCCCTTCCCTCTTTAACCCGGAAAAAAGGTCGCGGACGCTCTTGATCGAAGGGGGATCAAGGGCCGTAAAAGGCTCATCGACGATAAGGAGGTCCGGGGATATGAGCAGGGTTTGAAGGTAGGAGAATTTCTTTTGATTGCCCAGAGAATAGGTCAGGACCTTCCGCTCAAGGAGGTTCCGGTCGAAAGATATTTTCCCACTCAAATCATCTATTTTCCGGGCCAGACTGTGTTTCCCGATGCCGTACATTTGCGCCGTCGAACGGATGATGTCATTCCCCCTGAGCCAGTTGAAAAAAACCGGGTGCTCGGGAACGTACCCGGTCCGCCCCTCGCCTATCTCCACCGCTCCTGAATCAGGGCGCAAGAACCCCAGGATCAGCTTGAGGGTCGTTGTTTTCCCGGCCCCGTTCTCCCCCAAAAAAGCGGTTATTTTATTCGGGGAAAGCGAAAACGACGCTTCCTTGAGGGCTTCTACCCGGCCGTATTTCTTGGAAAGACCCCGGGCTCTCAGGACAAAATCGTTCATTTTTTTTGCAGTTCGAGGTTTCGGATTTTCATTCTTTGGAGAAAAAAGAAAAGGAGGCTGAAGGCTGCTATACCCAGCGCGTAAACGATGAATTTCTTGGCCACTACGGCGTTCGGGAACACGGCGGCCAAAACAAAGAATTTTAGCCGCGAAGAGAGGTCGGGAAAGGATGCCTTTTCCAGGGAGTCGATAAACCCGCCTCTCTTGGCCGCTCGAAGAAGAAGGCCGATGAAGAGAAAGACCTGCCCCAGGATGACGATGAGCACATTAGACCCGCCTTTGAACGAAAAACTCAGAAGTCCCCCGAGAGAAAGATAATAAATCCCGGCCGCGACTCCGGCAAGAAACTGCAGCAGATAGACAGCAAAAAACTGCCTGGTGACGAGAGCGTAAACGGCCAGAATCAAGAATATGGCGAGCGAGCAAGAAAAGGCGGCGGCGGCCAGGAAAAAGCTCTTTCCCAGGAGATAGCCCCTGAAATTCCCGCTTAAAAAAAGCACATTTTCCAGAGCGCCGGAATCGACCTCGTCCTTGACCATATCCTGGGACGCAAAAAGGAAGAAATAAGGAAAGAGATAAAGGAATGCCCTGAATGACAGAGAAAACGAGTCCTTGAGCCAGACGTAGCCGAGGAGGACGATAAAACCCGAGAGAAGAAAATAATGAATCCTCGCCGCCAGGACTTTTTTTCCGGTGATGGAGAAGGTTACTTTGAGGCTATCTCGAGAAGGCATCTTTTGACTTTTTCTCTCCTGACGAAAAAATCCTGATAGGCGTCGTCCGCATACAGGATGGCGTCATTCTTTATGATTATTTTAAACGGCTCGAGCTTGACCTTAAACCTGCGGTGGAGCTCTTTCCGCTTATCGCAGACGACCGGGTAAGGAAACGAATATTTGTCGAGAAAGTCCTCAAGTTCGGGAGGGGCATCGCTCGATATTCCTATTAATTCGACGGGAAGGTCATTCTTTTCGATGAAGTATTTCATCTCGATCAGGTCTTCCCAGCAGACATGGCAATCCAGGGAGAAAAACACGAGCAGCAGCGGCCGCTCCGGCTGCGTGACCGCTTCGGCCAGGGAAAAGAAAACTCTGTTTCTCTGCCCGCCGAAAAAAGCGCCTCCAAGAAAGACAGAGCAGAGGCTTATAAAGTAAAGGACGGTGAGGGAAGTCATTTTTCTCATCTTTTTACCGTGAAGAAACGCAGCCTGGCTTCAGTGTCGAGCCCGTACACTCTTTTGCCCTCCACGGCCATTCTGGTCATCGGGAAAGGGAAATCGATGAAAGCCTCGATGTTCCCTCCTCCGTCGATGACGGCGATTTGCTTTCCGGGCACCAGGTCTTTTGCGGCCGTGAACTGTGGAATCAGCAGATAGAATTTCTCTGCGTCCACAGCGCAGTTCCAGCAAAACCCCGGCAGCCTCTTTTTTTGGCCGCCCTGCGCCGGGATGTCAATTTCCTTGACCGAATAAGCTTCGGTGACCTCAATCTCGCTGACGAGAGCCCCGTCTTTGCCTATCCGGCGGATAATCCGGTCGTCCGAGCTGCGGACGAAAAAGAAGTCGCCTCCATTCCCTTTTTTTATGAATATGCGGTTCCGCATCAGGTCATAGACGGAGTCGCCGGAAAAATAAGAATC
>Ga0315280_10009369_pt1 | contig 12583 bp, 9 predicted proteins | sample YL17G06_40_MG_FD_203697 | JGI IMG/M metagenome (GOLD analysis project Ga0315280, IMG submission 203697) | Sediment microbial communities from Yellowstone Lake, YNP, Wyoming, USA - YL17G06_40 | ecosystem: Environmental > Aquatic > Freshwater > Lake > Sediment | place: USA: Wyoming | collected... | reverse complement strand
TGCATCAACTTCCTTATATCATATTTGACCTTCACGACTCACCTCCAATGTTTCTTCACACACTCCTTGCCTTTTCAAGCCGGTTTTTGACTAATTCGCAGACGGACCAGTAGACTTCACTTCGTTCGTCCTGATTTAAGCCGAGAATATCAAACACTACATCATCCAGAGCTTTTCGCTCCAGAAGGGGATTGGGTTTCTGCTCACGAAAAGAACGAACGGGGTTGATACCGAACTCTGTGAAGATTGATTTAAGCTCGAATCCAAAGTCAACCCCTGACTCCAGTTTTTACTCACTTGGTGGATCATCTAGTCTCATTAAAATTCTGAAATGGGTCCAATTTGAATGTCTACACATTGCGTAGAGTTTATCCTCCTCAGATTCTATACGCGCCGCGTATAATAATATGGGAAATATTCCTAATTTTCCTCAGATCTAGGGAGTGAGTCCATTGGCTACCCTTTTTGTTTATTGTATTTGGGCTTAGATCGCTTGATGATCCGATCTTCCTTTTCGCGCGCTTCCTCAGTGGTCTTCTTTTGTTCGATACGAACTTTGGCGCCAGGAATTTCGCCAAGGTGTTCCATAACTCTTTCGCGAACCCGTCCACGCTGGGCGACTCCTGTGTAGTTTTTGTTACCATTCAATGTGAGAATCTTATAAACGGCTGGTTTGTCATTTGGAAGTTGCGAAATCCCCTCTTCACTAAACTCCACAGTTCTCTGTCCCATTGTTTCCCTCCCTTAAATATGGAAAATATCCCCGAGTTTTCAACAAGGCCTAACATTGGTTCGCAATCATGAAGATGACTTTAGTTTACAGGTAGAGGGGGTTGTTTTTTTTAAGCCACTACTAATTCAACTGGCAAAGGCCTGTCAATGCCGACGGTCTTGCTGACATACAGCTTTTCAATCCCGATGACCTTGCCATTCCTATCCTTCTTAAGGATAATACCCTCTCCTGCCTCTTCACACATGAATTCTTCTTCAGGATTACCGAACCAGATATCCATCGTATCTGAATCCTTGTGATAGTAAACTATTACTCTATCCATATCACATCTCCTTCCTTCACCTTATCCAGAAACTAAACAGGGGCGTGCTGGATAGGACTTACTTCCACAATTACCTTATTTAGCCTTTCCCCCAAAACAACACTTGCATTCAGTATCTCTAAACCTGACAGTTTACCATCAGGGCCGTAGTTAGCTATAACATCCTCACTAAGTTCCCTGTTCTCGGCAGTCCCTGTCTCAAGCGGTTTAAATTCAATATAAAGAGCATCTACCTCTGCATCATATTGGATTTTCATGGATTTACCTCCTCATTAGAATAATACACTTTCACGGTTATTACTGCAATCTCATTCGGTTCTTCAGCAAAAATAGATTCTACCGTTTTATATTTATAAAATTTCTGATTTGTTAACGAAACTCTATAAAAGTCAAATTGATGCCTTGATCCAAACTTGCCCATTTTTGCAGCCTCCCATTTGCCTGCTCTTATAGTCATTGTAACCTCTTCCTCAGTGGCCCCTCGTAAAAGCATTTGCAATCTTGCATGATCAGAATAACGAATCGGTTTCATCACATACCCTTTACCTTTTCAAGACGGTTCTTCCCCTTGCCTCTTCTAAAACCTTTTAAACCCTCTCTTCGCCCTTAATCTTCTCAAACGCTTTATGCAGTTCCATAAAATCTTCTGTCAAGTTTCAAAGCCAGGCACTTTTTATTGCATATATTGGGCATCATTTATTGATTTGCCTAAAATAAGACCGAACAGATTATTAAACTCGGAGTCAATAAAAGATATTGATGATGGTTGATAATTATATTTTTCAATTAACAATTCTGGGAGACCTTTGAAATAGTGTTGGGGTTTTTCTTTTTCACGAAGTATTTCAAAAATATTCGGATCCTTCTTCTCTTTTATAAATTCGTAGAGTATTTCAAAACCAGTGCAACCTAAAAGATGAAACTTGAATCCAGATATATTCAACCCATTTTCCGCCGCTTTCTTCTTCAATTTATCTTCGATAATAAACTTTATTTTTTCTTCAAAATAATACCATTCATCCAATGCAACAATTAGATTATGCACTATGCAACCCGAATATTGCTGTGATGGTTTAAATAATTGTCTGTAAATATCATCTACTAATTTATCTATATACTCATCCAGTTTATTCCCTACGCAAGCTTTTGCATCATTACTCATAACCCTCTTTTTTACCTCAATTTGGATCACTTTGTTATTTTCTTTTATTAAAAAATCAGGTCTCGGTTTATTTTTAAGCTTAGCATCGCATTTTTCAAATCCAATATTCGCCTCTTTAAGCAAAAGTTCAATATAATCTTGAAACACTTCGCCGAATTTTTCTGAAAATTTGTTGATCTTCCCCTTCCCTCTAAATCTATCCATTAATTTATAATATATCCCTTCGCTACAGGCGTAAACCAGGTCGACTAGCGATGGAATAATATATTTTTTATCTGGTTCTAAGACTCTCTTCGTTCTTATAATTGGATACGGCCATAAAGGATTAAACTCATATTTATATAGAGGGTAAATCAAATTTGGAGATTTCCATTTTATGAACTCATTTCTAAACCCTTCAACATCTATTGAAAAGATATTCAAAAAATTATCTATTTTATCTGCTGTTAACACTTCTTTTATTATGGGAGAATCAATAGTGTGGTTTATCAAATTATTCAGGTTGAAGATTTTATTTTGTAAGACAAGAGCATATATACATGTTCCTATGATCATTATATCTTGAGGAGTTACACCAAATGATTCAATTGACATTTGATTTACTATATTCTCTTGCCCACCTCTTATTTTATCAAGTAATATAAGGTACCTGCCCATAATATGATTGGGTAATCGGAGATAATGGAACTGCTGATTCATTGCCCTTATACTCCATTTATAAGCATCTTGATCATTGGAATTTAAGTAATTCAAATCGGTTTCGAGGTGATGACAATATATTATGCTTTTTGAATGACAATGAGCATCGTATTTCTTGTAGTTGATCTCCGATGAAAAATTAATGAGGTACTTTGCTATAAAAGCATTGGCTTCAGTGGTAATTAAGAACCATTTGTCCAGATAATTAGGGACTTGTGGGGACAAGACGAAAACTTTTTTATGGACATAATTTTTAAGCTCCGCATTGACTTTCTGTATAAATAACAACGCATCAACCAAATCAAACCCGGTTATCGAGTGGATGAATTTCTCTATAGGTATGGTTCCAATATCGAAATTATCAGAAGTTTTTATCTGTACCATTACTTTTCTACACACTCCTTGCCTTTTCTAATCTATTTTTGACCACCTCACATACTACCCAGTAAATCTCATTTTGCTCCATATATTTCTTCTAACTTCTCACTTATTCGTTTTTGAACTTCTTGAATTTCCTGCCACATGCGAGATTTGGCATTTTCATTTTTTGTTGCATGCCGTGTCTTTTGAATTTCAATGGCGGAACCAACAAGAGTTTCTATTTCTTTTTGCTGGGAGGATGTAGGTATGATGATGGGGAGAAGTCTTATATCATTGAGTTCAAAATGCATCGTATGATTCAAAAATTCATTCGCAAAATAGGAAGCAAAATTCGAGTTAAGTATCCCTAAAAGGTACTTTGGCGAAATATCCTTCTCATCGGGGAAGAATGAATGTGCTGTGTGGTCATATATCGAAGCAGGTAAGATTCTCGCTTTTATTTCTGCTCCACCAACATCAATGTAAGTTATGCCCTCTTGAAAAAAGTGTTCATAACCTTGCCATCGTGCTTTTGGTGAAGAACTTAGCCATTTCACACTATTCCTCTCCCACCTGACAAATCTATCTGGAAAAGACCAAAAAATATTTTCGGCCTCTCCACCCCTGATGAAAGTTATCCATTTACCTTTATCTTTCAATTTCACATATTCTCTTTCTACTTTTTCCTTTACGCTTTTATCCAACCTTTTCAAATCCTTTGGTAGTTTTGTAAGCTTCCAGAGGCTTTTAATATCTTCTTCAGATTCTGGTATCCCCCCAAAGATTATCACCTTCCGCATAATATCTTTTAACTCAGGTGAAAGGCTTTCGAGATAAGAAGCTGCATTAAAAACGTCTTCTTTCTTGATTACCTTATAGATAAGCCCCCTTGGAAACCCCAACTTCTTTTCATCAAATTCCCTTCTTAGTGTATCCAGCACATCATTCCTCTGGTGTGTGGCTAACAATTCTTGGTAGTTTTTGAATATTTTCGGCTCTTTCTTTTCCCATTTTCTTTCAAACTCTTCAAGCCTTTCTTCAATCCTTTTTGCCTCCTCTGTTACCTCAAGAACAGCTAAAAATCTGCCGTTGTTTGCTGTTGCTAAGCCTTGACCACCTTCTGTAATCAATCCCAAAAGGGTAATATCTCCAGGCTTCAATGTTGCAAAATACCTTTCAATCTCTGCCTGATTTTTCTGTATATCCTTACTTGACTTAATCTTATCCCACCAATTTTCGTAGAGTTCTCTCATTTTAGGCATAAACTTTTGGTAGAGCTTCAAATTCTTTTCTGTTGGTGGGAAGAATACCCTTTTCACCGCTTTTTTGAACAGTTCAACGGGCACTCTGAATTGACCTACATCTGCATATCGGCTGTAAGAGACTTCCAATTCCCTGTTACCCAGTCTTACAGGAATGTGGGTATCATAGCTTTCTATCTCTTTTAATTCTTCAAACACAATTAGCTTATCTTCCCAGTCTTCATCTTTATCGCCTCCGACCTCTTTTGCGTCAAGAAATGTAAGATTATAGTCCTGAAGTTTTTCTTTCTGGGCAATGTAGATTGCAGTATTGACCGTTGCCTCAAATGCTTTTGGAGTTAAAATGATTCTTTTGATATGGTTATTCTGAAGAAGTTCTCGCATCCTTTCTTTCCAGGCTAAAGTCAGGTAGGTATCCGATGTAATGAATGTTACAATCCCTTTAGGTCTGGAAAGCTCAAAGGCGCGGAAAGTAAAATGAACATACATATCATCTACAAATCCATAATGGAGTTCCAGATCCTCTCGATATGGCAAATCAGATAGTTTCTGTGTTCTTACATACGGGGGGTTAGCAACGACAGTATCAAAACCTTCTTTCTCCTTAAAAATCTCGCCAAAATGAATTTGAGGCAGAAAAAAAGGCTTTGCTCCTGTCTTTTTAATATCTTTAAGGAAATCACTGGCTTTGGTTGCCTCTTTAATTAGCTTATCCATCTTCCTTTTTTCAGAATCTGGTAGTTTTATCCTCGCCTCGCTATATTTTGCCCCAATTTCAATTGCCTTTTTAGTTTTTGACTCTATCTCATGGTTTAGTCCTTTTTCTATGAGTTGCCATTCAATATTCTCTAATTTCCCCCTAAGTTCTTTTTTCTTATCTGGGTCCATTTCTTCCAAGAAAATATCTTTTAGTTTCTTGAATTCTTTAACGGTTTTGTCTTCAAAAAGCTTACCACCATCTTGTGTTATCAACTTTTTACCCTGAAAACTCTCTACAAGACTGTTGCCAACAACCAGTTTATAATCAAGGTTTGGGAGAGGTTCTATCTTGTTAAATTCTTCATCAACAACAAGGGAGAGCCAAAGCCTGAGTTTGGCTATTTCTATCGCCTCTGTTTCAATATCAATACCGTAGAGATTTGATTTGATAATCTCCCTTTTGAGTTGTGAAAGGAAGGTCTTTATTCCGATCCTCTCTGCAAGAGGAACTTTTAATCTGATTAACTCATGTGTCATCCCCACGAGGAATGCGCCTGACCCTACCGCAGGATCCAAAACCCTTATACTGTCTAAGGCCTCGTATAATTTCTTCGCCTCGGCTGGGCTTAGTTCTCTGGCATCCTCACGCTCTATAAGTTTTAAAATTTTAAATCGAGGAATCTCGGTAGATGAGGCAAGATAGTCTTTTAGACTTTCCCGGCACATGTAATGGACTATTGGTCTCGGAGTGTAGAAAGTTCCTTTTTTGCCACGATCATATTCAGGTAACATACTTTCAAAGATTTTGCCGAGCATCTCTGGATTAACTGCAACCTCTACCTCAAGTGGCATTTCCTCTGAGATAGTAAAGTTATATGAATTAAGGAATCCGAGAATTCTTTCAAAAACCGAATCTGGCAAATAAAGAACAAAATTATAGTCCTTTTCAAAGAGACCGCCATTTAGAAATGGAATCTTTCCAAAGGGTGATTGATCCTTATCTCTTTTCTTATTGAGGGTTTCAAAAAATAAGGGTTCAAGGACATGGCTGTAGAAATTCTTCTTTTCTACCCTTGTTCTATTAAACCAACTCTGGATAAACCTCTTATCCCCTGCCAACCAGTCTTTTTTCTGAAGAAAGTATAAAAATATCAACTTGCCGAGTATCCTCTGGGCAAAGGCGTAAAGTTTTTCTTTATGGTAGAAGGACTCAATCCCTTTATTGTTCTTACTAAGTTCATCTACAAGATAGTCAAAATGTTCTTTGTATTCAGTAAAAAATTTCTTTGTGACCTTCTGAACGCCAAAGGCATTTTTAATGCCATCATAAACTTTCTTAGGATCAGCGATTTCATCTTTAAAAGCTATTTCGGAGAGTATCCACTTATCGGTATAGTAAGCATTCTCTCTATCGAGGTTCAGTTTCACCAACTTCCTTTTCCAGACCCCGACATCCTCACGTATCTTCTCCACAAGGACGAAGGAATAATTCTGATAGTCTGGGGTAAAAACGAAGAATGGATAAGGGATTTCTTTTTCAAGATCGAGGGGAAGTGTTTTTAATATCGAGGTCGAAGGATGCTTTAATTCGACCAGAAGAATCTGGAATCTCTTCTCATAATTGGCAATGGCATAAATCTCTTTAACCGATTCTTTATCTTTCTCTTTTAATCCCCATGCTTCCTTTCCTTTGTAGCTTGGATCTAAAGTTTTATACCCTAAACCAGCAAAGAGCTGATAAACCTTTTCAGGACTATCCATCTTTGGGATGTGGGTTTCTATGAAGTGCTTAATCTCCATTTTAGCCTTTATTAAAACGACAACCTAAATAACAATACATAAAATCATGAACTTAATCGTGAACATAATCGTGAAGGTTTATATCTTGACATAATGAAGTCCTCTTCCTTTGCCTTGAGGTTTTAATACCTCCAGTTTTAAAAGCTTGTTTATTTCATCCAATGCCGCTCTGTTAGAGATTTTAAACATCTTTCTTACTTCTTGATTCGTTATCTTTTCATTCAGATTGATATGCTCTATGATTCTCATCTGCCTTTCTGTTAATGCGATCTGCCCCTTTTTCGTTCTTCTCAACCTTTCACTGCTTAGCCTTATCACTCTCTCTTTTACAGCTGAAATGCTAACCTTAACCCCTTCAACTAAATATTCAAGCCAATTGGTTAAGTCAAGGGTCCTCTGGTCAACACTCCTTAAGACCTGATAATAAGTCTGTCTATCCGAATCATAGTAATCGTCAAGGCAGAAAAATTGTTTGGCATCAAAGCCCCGCTGATAGAGGATCAAGGTGGCTAATGTCCGTGCTGTCCTACCATTTCCGTCTACAAAAGGATGAATTCTTACGAACTCATAATGGGCTATACCCGCTTCAATTACAGGGTCAAGTGTTTTTGCCTCCGGGGAGTTTAACCACTGGATGAGATACTTTACCAGTCCTGGAACATCTTCATTCGAAGGGGGTCGAAAGATTATATCGCCAGTTAATCTGTTTGCAACGACTACATAACGATTCCGATAGGCTCCACAGTCAGAAGGGTTTTCTAATGTCTCTTGAGTTAGCATTTTGTGGATATTTAAAATATCTTTTTCGGTAATCTTCTTGCCATCGGTCAATTTTTCAATATCTTCTAAAACGTTAAGATAGTTTAAGACCTCCTGTTTGTCTTTCCTGGTTACCATTACCTCTCGACCCTGTGCCAAATCGCTTACTTGTTCTAAGGATAATTTGTTTCCTTCAATGCTGGTAGAAGAGTGTGCACTGCGGATAATTGCTTCTCGACGAAGCGTGACTTCCCATTTAGGAACCAATGGAGAATTAAGAATGAGCTCTCTCTCAGCAGAAATCTTCATTAGATCATTTACTATCTTATGCGTATACTGAAAATTTGGTTTAAACATCTTTTTACCTCATGAAATAAAATCTACGCAGATGAGTTTGAGCTTTCTTTCGTCAAATTCCATTGGCTCTTTCTCTTCATTAAGAGGCTTTTCCTTAAGGAAATGATCGAGTTCATTAACCAAAACATGCCAGTTTTTTGATTTCTTATAATTCCTCCAAAGCTTTCTGAGTTGCTGCATTCTTTTTTTGGTCAAAGCTACGTTATTTAAGCTGGCAATAATATTGGTAATCCTACTCTCCAGAGAATCAATTTCATCAAGATAATTTTCTTTGATAAAAACAAGTTCCTCCCTCATGTTCGCAAGTGATTTTTCCATCTTTCCATGGACAGTTCGTATATGGGTGGCAATCAGTCCTTCTGAGAAAAACCGTTTGATTTCTCCCCTAACCCTCTTATGAACCTCAAATATATCTAAATCCTTCTGGATGACTCGTGCCTCATCCGGTTTACAGGAGATGAAATTTAAAATCTCAGTTTTGTTGGTAATAAACCTATCATTTAATGCATCATAGAGATACCAAAGATGGTAGTCCTCATCGTATTTATAATAGAAAAATAATCCTCTCAGTCCCTTTACAAGTCCACTCTGAATTCCATGAGGCAATGACTCACAGAATTCCTTCAGCCTTTCCAGACCGAAATCTTTAAGGGGTTGCCAGAAAAGCTCTCCACCTCCAAATTGTTCTTCCTCCAACTCGTGTAACACTTTCTCCTTTGTCTCTTCATCTCTGCGCAAGTCCCTTATGATTCCAAAGACTTTTGGGTTAATCTTCTCGCCAAGAACAGAGGCATCCAGTCCTACGGTTTCATTAATCATTTCAATCTTGTTCTGGAGAATTTTTACAAGTTCAAGAAGGCTTTCCAGTTCCTTTTCAGGATAGAAGTTGTAAATGAAAATTTCATCAAATGGAGAGCCTATACGGTCAATTCTGCCTGCCCTCTGGATCATTCTGACTGGATTCCAGTGGAGGTCATAATTGATGACAATTCTTGCCTTCTGGAGATTCTGCCCCTCCGAAAGGATGTCCGTGGATAAAAGTAAGTCCATATCTGACTCAAGAAACTCGTCCATAATCGCCCTTCTTCTCTGGGGAGGGAAGCTTCCGGTAACCTTACCGATCTTTTTACCAAATTTCTTCAGAAATTCGCTGTCTTCAATCAGAGATTGATAGAGGTAATCAATCGTGTCGGCATAAAAGGAAAAGACAAGAATTTTCCCCTTATCTTTAAGCTTGAGAAGTTCGCTTTTGAATTCTGAGAGCTTTGCGTCTTTATACTTATCAATAGGCTCTATAAGAGAGAGAACTTCTTTAAAAATCGTAATGTCCTTATCAATGTCTTTCAAAAACGCATTACTATTAAAGTCCCCAATGTTTATGAACTCAAGATTCTTTTTTATCTTTTCTGGAATATCAACAAAATACTCGGATTCTTCCTCAAGGTAGGAAAGATATTCTTCGTAGAATTTCTTTTTGACAATCTTTCCTCCAAGGAAGAATTGTTTGAAAGTTTCAAGAAAATCTATCTGGGTCTGGATGCTTTTTCTGAATGATTCAACGCTACTCTCCAGTCGTTTGAGGAGTATGGTTTGAAGAATTCCACCGAGGGCCTTCATCCTGCCCAGCTCTAAGATGTCTTTTTTTCCAACAAGCCTAAATTCCTCAAGTCTGTAATAGGCAAGAGTCAAGTCCTTTTCAATTTTATCGGCTATCTGGTAATAGAGTCCCTGGTAGGTCTCATCGAGGCTATAACTTATTTCATCTAATTTCCTTTTTGGGAATTTGATTAATACCCACTCTCCCTTTTCATCCTTGTATTTGGCATCAGGATAGTTTTCCTTTATATATTGCCTCGTCCTTCTTATAGCAATAACTTGGAGGATATCGGCAAGCTGAACAATATCGCCTTTATCAGCTTTTTTAAATTGCCTTTCTAAGTCAAAGATCCCCTCTTTGACAAAGATACGTTTATTATTCCTGGCGATCAGCATGAGCTGAAAATAGAGATCCCAATGGGTGTTGTTCATCGGAGTCGCTGTAAGAAGAAGTATCTTGGGGTTATTTCCTGCACTTGCCCTTTCAACGAGGGTGAAAAGATTTTCATAGCGGTTCGAGAGCGGGTTCCTGAAATTATGAGATTCGTCTATGATGAAGAGGGCTATTTCCTCCAGTTTAAAGCCCAATTTTTTTGGAAGTCCATTAAGATCTAAATTTTCGCGGCCAAGCTCTTCCTGATGGATAATATTCTCAGAAACTCCAATGGACTTCAATGCAGGTCTCCAAAGAGTTTCATCAACCCCGGCTGGGCATACGACGAGAAATCTCTTTCTCCTATAGAACCCAAAATCTTCTATGATTTTTTTGGCAATCCAGGTTTTACCAAGACCGACAGAATCAGCAATTAAAACACCCTGATAGGTCTTAAGCCTTGAGTAAATTCGCTTGACAGCATCATCTTGAAAGTTGGCAAGATCCACCTCACTCGAAGGTAAAGCCTCTGGTGTTTCATATTCGAATAAAATATCTTCCTTCTGAAGTTCATAAAGGGATTTTATGAAGATATGGTAAGGAGGGTATTCCTTGGTACCAAATTTGGATTCATCCAAGATTTTTATTAGTTCATCTTTAAAGTTTTCTGCTTCTCCCCAAAATTTTTCAAACCACTCCTCCCTGATATACCTACTATGGGCCTCATCGAGGACTGCATTGAGTTCCGTAATCGAAGTAAAACCTGAATAGGTTAGATTGCTTGAACCCAGAATTGCCAATTTATCAAAGATATATACCTTTCCATGGAGAAACCCTCTGTTGTAAAGCCGGACTTCGGTATGCGGTCCCTTCAAGAATTCAATCAGGGTTGTAACTGTATACATCTTATCTTTCTCAAATTCTTCATCCTCTAAGTCACTTCTTATGCCTTTTTTATATATCCGCTCAGGTTCAAAAAAATCAGGTTTTTTATCTTCTTTATCTGGGGATATACCAAGAAGGAGCCTGAACCTTTCTACTTCAAGGACGGAATCTCTTATTAGTTGGAAGCCGGCTATATTAAAATATGCGGTGGCAATATCAAAAGTCTTTTGCTCCTGCAATATTTTATTCAATTCCTCAAATAGTTTCAGTCTATTGTTGTCAATAATTAGGCTTTCTGGACGGTACATCTTTTCCCCTCCAAAGACTGGTAAGCCAGATCTTTCCTAAGATGTTCTGGACTATGTTCCCCATTCCAGCTTGATTAGATTATTATCATAATATTGGAAAAATTTAAATCATATTCATTGGGTATACACCTCATTAAGGATATGATAAAATACAATTCGCGTTGAACTTTTTCATTGGAGGTAAATCCATGAAGGTGATCTTTCATCAACGATTTTATGAGGACTATACTCATGATCCGGCAGCAGCCCCGGGAAGGATGGAGGCCATCGTAAAGGAATTAGAGGGAGAATTTGAATTCGTTGGGCCAGAGCCCGCTTTGGAGAGGGACCTCGAGAGGGTCCATGGAAGGCAGCACATACAATGGGTCAAGAGGGAACCGATTGTTTATGAGATTGGGTGTCTTGCTGCAGGAGGGGCCATTCTATCAGGGGAAAGGGCCTACGACGGCCAACCCGCTTTCGGCCTGATCCGGCCTCCAGGACATCATGCCAGTCCCCACTCCTGTTGGGGCTTCTGTTATTTCAATAATATTGCTATTGCCATCAAAAAGCTCATCAGTGAGGAGAAGATTAGAAGTGCCCTCATTCTCGATTTTGATCTCCATTATGGGGATGGCACATCCAACACCTTCAGTGGAACCAAAACAGTCGGTTATTTCCATCCCGAGGGGACAAATCGAGATGCCTTTCTGAAAGATCTTCAACGATCTCTTCAAACAGAAAGACAATATGATATCATTGCTATCTCCGCAGGATTTGACCGCCACGAAGAGGACTGGGGAGGATTACTGAAAACCGAGGACTACTACTTTATCGGAAAATGGGCTAAAGAGTTTTCCCTTCAACATTGTCAGGGAAGACGATTTGGTGTCCTTGAAGGGGGATACAACCACTGCGTCCTGGGCATAAATGTGAAGAGCTTTCTTCAGGGTTTCAGAGATTGATATCCTCGTCTTCACCCCTCCTTATTCTCTTCAATTAAAGTCGAATCCATTTGGGAACAACAACGACAGCTGAGTCGGTAATAGTGAACCGTTTTGAATCTTCATCGAGATTATATCCGATCTCCATTCCCTCTGGGATCTGTACCTCTTTGTCAATGATCGTTCTCCGAATCTTCGCATTCCTTCCCACATCGACCCCTTCCAGAAGGATAGAATCCTCAATTTCAGCATAACTGTGGACTTTCACCCTCGGAGAGAGGACCGACCTCTTCACCCTCCCTCCGCTAATAATACACCCATTTGAGAGGATAGAGTTGATGGCAG